>ERZ650301.436-NODE-436-length-11481-cov-5.490635_pt1 | contig 11481 bp, 11 predicted proteins | sample MGYA00376237_ERZ650301 | MGnify/ENA primary metagenome ERZ650301 (study PRJEB26733, sample SAMN07839255) | wastewater metagenome | biome: small river; feature: stream; material: water | place: USA: North Carolina | collected 2016-04-05 ...
GATCTACACAGGCGAAGACACTCTTTCCCTACACGACGCTCTTCCGATCTTGCTTTTGGGCGTAATTTTCAATTGAACAACGACCCCACCAGCATGAACTACATGGGGTACAACAAAACGACCAAAGACACCGACTTCAGCTACCTGCGCCTGCGCAGTGAGCTCGGTAATGGATGGAGCACCGACAACTCGGTGTACACCTACGCATACGACAACCAAACCATGTCATCCACCACACCGACGTGGACGGGCACCTCGCCGCTGACCGCTGATCCGCGCAAAACGGCCAGCGATGGCACCCGCACGGTGACTGCCAACGGCCATATCCCCGGCATCGACAAGCAAAACAAATACCGTGTTTGGGGTGACATGTTCAAGGCCACGAACCAGTTGGAGCAAGGTCTCGCACGCGTGGGGGTTTGGTATGAAACCTCATCGACCGACCGTCACCAATACGACTTGGACTTGACCAACGGCGGCTACAACCGCATCGAGTCAACAGCGAACGCAACGAACTTGGCTGGTACGAATCGCCCCATCGACAGCGTGAAGTTCGACCAGCAATCGACCATCAAATCCGTGCAACCCTTTGCAGAATTTGAATGGGCCGCAACGAAAGAATTGACCGTCACACCGGGCGTGAAGTACGTCAACATCACACGCTCGGTCGACGCTGCCGTTGAAAACACCAGCCGTGACTTGAACCATAAAGCTGAGGTGACTTACAAAACCACACTGCCTTTCTTGACACTGAATCAAAAGATCAATCCCACGATGTCGGTGTACGCACAATACGCCAAAGGCTTTCAAATTCCTGACCTGAACACCTTCTACATCGCAGACCCCACCAAGAACAGCACCACACCTCAGAAGTCCACCAACTTACAAGTTGGCATCGTCGGCAAAACTGCTGACATGACATGGGACGTGGATGTTTACCAAATTGACTTCACCAACAAACTGGTCTCGGTGGTCGAAAGTGGCATCACGCGTTACACGAACATTGGTGGCGCAACCTACAAAGGCATCGAAGGTCAAATGGCGCAAGTGCTAGGCGGTGGTTTCTCGCTGTACCTGAATGGCTCAGTCAACAGCGCCAAAGCCAATGACACAGGCGAACAAATTTCTGGTGCGCCTAGCATGACTGCCGCATTGGGTGGTCTCTACAACGAAGGCGCTTGGTCAGGCTCATTGATTTACAAGCGCACAGGTGTCGTGCACCAAAAGGACTATGACGCGACCAAAGCAGCCATTTCAGGTGTTTCTTACTACGACTACTACAAGACGTCTGCTTATGGCAACTTGGACCTCGGCGTGGCGTACACCCTCAAAAACGTGACGCCACAAACCAAGAACTTGAAACTGCAATTCAACGTCTTCAACTTGGCGAACAGCGGCAAGATCACATCCATCAGCACCGGCTCTACCGTGGCGCAAGACACCTACATCTACCAAGCACCACGCAGCATGATGGTTTCTCTGAAAGCAGACTTTTAAACATGACGCCCGAGAAGTTATTTGAACTAGCCAACCACTCGGGCGGCACGCTCTACATCATGTGCGTGCTGCTGCTGGTGGCTCTGACCGTGATCATTGAGCGCACGCTCTTTTTGTCAAAAATGCAGCAGAGTGGTGACGAGTTGATTGCGCTGCTGCACGACAGTTCAGAGCTGCAAGCGGCGTCCATGCAGGAAGGCTTGCGCAAGCACGCCGACCTACCCCACATCAGCCTGTTTGAAGCCTCGTTGCTCGAACCCGAAGAGTCTGCGCGTGACACCTGTGCCGGCCATTTGGAAGAAGCGTTGATGCGCGAAGTACCCCTGCTTGATCGCTCGTTGTGGATGCTCGACACCGTCATCACCCTGGCCCCACTGCTGGGTCTTTTTGGCACCATCATTGGCATGTTTGGGGCGTTCTCGGTGTTGGGTGACATTCAAAACGCAGCGTCTCAAGTCACCGGCGGCATCGCCGAAGCCTTGATCGCAACGGCCTTTGGTTTGTTGATTGCCATGATTGGTCTGGTGTTTTTCAACGGACTCAGCACCAAGATTCGCGCCATCGTGCATCAGCTCGACATTCTCAAACTGATGCTCTTGAACCGACGTTTTGGCACCCATGCCCCCTTGCATGCGCGTCCACAATTGAAAGTGGTCTGAGATGCGTTATTTCGAGACGCGCAAGGCACGCATCGAGATCATTCCCATGATCGACATCATGCTGTTCTTGTTGGTGTTTTTTGCCATGATGACGCTGCGGATGATTCCGGCTTCTGGTCAGCTCTCCAAACTGCCCACCAGCAGTTCCGCCGCGAGCATCCCCGCACCCAAGTTGCTGATTGAAATTCAACAAGGCGGCACCTTGGTGGCCGACGGCGCACCCAGAACGCTGGAACAACTCAAGGGCTTGATTCAGAGCAAAGACACGGCCACCTTGTCGGTGACGATTGCCGGCGCAGAAGACACCTATCTGCAGCGAGTGATGGATGTGATCGATGTGGTCAGGCACAGCGGAGTGACACAAGTCGGTTTGGCTGCGCGCGCTGTTGCACGCTGAGGCGAAGTATGACCCTATCTGTGAACCACCGTCACTGGCAATCGTTTGCCATGGCGTTTGGCCTTGAGTCTTTGCTGATCGGCAGCACGTTGATCTGGGCTGGGCAACACATCGCCCCTATCTCCAAGGTCATACCGCTGACCTTAGAGATGGCCGTCGAGCCATTGCGCGAAAAAGTTCCAGAGCGAGCTGAACCTCCCAAAAACAAGACATACCCCCCGCCAAAACCGCAAGTGAACACCAATCTGCAGCCTGTGAGCCCTAGCGCCCCCAAAGTTCAAAGCGTGTCAAACGATGCGTCGGTGTCAGCGGCATCAAAAACAGAAACTCCAGCCGCAACAGCCCCCTCCACACCAACACTTGCCTCGGCTTCGCCTGCGACACAACCCGCACCCGACCCAGCCTTGGCCTACAACATCAAGTTGGCGGCAGCGGTCCAAGCGGCATTTGAAGTACCGGGCACAGCCAAGGCACTGTCGTTCAAAGGACGTACACGCATGGAGTTCAGTTTGCACGACGGCAAAGTTACTGCCATTCGTGTGATTCAAAGCAGTGGCTTAAGTGCAGTTGATCGTGCCGCCACCAAAGCCGTTGAATCGGCGTCTTATCCGTTGCCTCCTGCTGGGCTGCAAAACAAAGAAGGTGTTTATCAAATATGGGTAGCTTGTTATTGAGATGATTGGACGATCAATTCTTCACGAATTTGACGTCAAATCTTCATCGTTTTTTCATCTCCGCCGCGCATGATTCATAGATCGATTCATCTCAAGGTAGGACATGGAATTTACACAAGCACTCCCAACAACGAGCGCCAGCGCCGACCGCTCTAAAGAACTTTTGAGCAACGCAGTTTTTGGACACAAGAAAAAGGCGACCTTGAAAGAGCGTTTGTTTGCGATGTGGTTCCGCCAGTTGGTCTACACGCAAATTTGGGAAGATCCAGTGATGGACATGAAAGCCTTGAATTTAGGTGAAGACGACCATGTGGTCACCATCGCTTCAGGGGGCTGCAATGCCTTGTCGTATTTGACAGCTAACCCAGCCAAGGTAACGGCCGTCGATTTGAACCACGCACACGTCTCTTTGGTCAAACTCAAAATGGCTGGGCTGCGAGCCTTGCCCAACTACGACGATTTCTTTCAGTTTTTTGGCGTTGCTCAAGCATCTAGCAACGTTCGCGTCTACAAAACCTTGATTGCGCCCAAACTCGATGCAGACAGTCGACATTACTGGGAAGGCGGCCCGATTGGATTTCGCCGCATTCGCATGTTCGCCAAAGGCTTTTACAACTATGGCTTGCTGGGGCAGCTGATTGGCATCATCCATTGGGGCGCCAAGTTACACGGCGTCAAACTCAACGACTTGCTAGAGCACCCCAGCCAGCAAGCGCAAGAAAAGTGGTTTGACGAGAAAGTCGCCAAAATTTTCGACTCGAAGTTGATGGCCAAGATTTGCAGCAGCCCTTTTGCGCTGTACAACCTCGGCATTCCTCCTAGTCAACACAATGCGTTGTGCGATGAGCAGCCCGACAACATGGCGCAAGTATTGAAAGAACGCGCACGTCGCTTGGCGACCGTGGCGCCCATCAAGGACAACTACTTTGCATGGCAAGCCTTTGGCCGCCGCTACGACGCCACCGGTCAAAGTGCCCTGCCTCCCTATTTGATGCGCAGCCATTACGCGCAAGTCAAAGCTAACGTAGACAAACTTTCGATCGAACAAAGCAACATCCGAGATGCCATTGCACGTATGGACTTGCACAGTGTGGACGCCGTGGTGTTACTCGATGCGCAAGACTGGATGTCCAACGAAGAAATCACCGCCCTGTGGCGTGAAATTACCCGTGCCGCCAAACCTGGTGCTCGCGTGATCTTCAGAACCGCGGGCGTCACCTCACCCGTGGACGTGTGCTTCACAGGTGACTTGCAAGGCAAATGGGTCCGCGACCATGCCACCTCTGACGCACTGGGCCCTACCGACCGCTCAGGCATCTACGGCGCATTTCACTTGTACCGTTTGCAAGCCTGATGTCGCCAACATGGCCCCGCCAACCTATTGAGCGCTGGATGCGAAACGCCTGTGCAGACCTGAAGTGGCTGGGTTCTTCGCCATGCGCGGTAACGGTATCGCACACCAAACGAACGTTGGATACAAGCTACCTCACCTCGCTGCGCAGCGGTTGGTTTGACTATGCGGCAGAAGAACTGAACGACAAATGGTGGGCGGCTTGGCTGGTGCGACGGCTAGGAACCTGTGCATGTTGGATCGGCCTTGATCGCATCACTTTAGTGGGCAATTGGCCGGTCTCCACCAACGTGTGGGACGAGGCAACTTGCACAGATTTGGCCCAAGTGTGTGCCAGCGTGATGGCGCAACACCCCACCAATTTTGTGGCCGTGCGAAATCTGCAAAGCGATAAACATGCTGAGCTTATGACGGAGCTAAGACGCTTGGGTTTTGTGGCGCTTCCCGCACGCGTGGTCTATGAGTTTGATTTGCGCGAAGGCTTAACGCGCAAACCTTCTCACCTGATGCGTGATCACACAGCGCGCAAAAGGTCTGGCTTACGCATGGTCGTCACACACCAAGTTTCCAGAGAATCAGCACGTCGGATGAGCGCACTTTACAACCGCATTTATTTAGACAAGCACAGCCAACTCAACGCGCAGTACACCCCTGATTTTTTTGAAGACATGGTCAATCACCACGTCATGCGTGCGCTGCTGCTGACGCACAGCAACGGGGACATCATGGCCTTTGCCGTGCTCTACCAAGTGGGCGACACCTTGACCGTACCTGCCCTAGGCTATGCCACAGACGCAGAAATCGATGGTTTGTACCGTTTGCTGTTTTCTGCGATTCATGAATACGCCCAATCTCATGCCTTGCTCTTGAACTACAGCTCAGGGGCCGGCGACTTCAAACGCAAACGCGGTGGCGTGCCCAAGCTTGAATACACCATGATTCAAGCGCCTAAGCACAGCAGCAGATGGAAAACATCGCTCTTGCTGTGGCTCGAAAAAAGAACACAAGGTATTGACGCTGATGCACTTATGTCGCTTGGCGCATGAATTTATCAGTTTCAAAAAAACTTCATAAATCTTTCATCGCTACGTCACACGCGAACGCAACACTGGCTAGGTTTTTAACCAACCGGAGTTTTACTCGTGAAAAGAAATGTCATTTTGGCTTTGGCCATGGGCGCAACAGCATTCTCAGCCGTTGCTCAATCTAGCCAACTCAAAACCGCAGGCAACTGGGAGTTTTACGGCCGTGCGCACATCTCGTTTGATCAACTCAACGATGGCAACAAATACGACCGCATGAACTTGTCTAGCAACTCATCACGCGTGGGCTTTCGTGGCGACAAGAGCTTTGGCGATCTGAAAGGCATCTGGCAAATCGAATCTGAAGTGTTGTTCACCAAAACTTCAGACAGCGCAACAACTCAAGACGACAAAAATCGTTTGGCCACACGCGACACATTCGCAGGCATCGAAGGCAGCTTTGGTCAAGTCAAAGTGGGTAAGTTCGACACCCCGATGAAAGTGGCACGCGAAGCCGCTAACTTGTTCGGCGACCAACTGGGCGATATGCGCAACATCACGCGCGCAGGCGCTAAGTTTGACGAACGTCCCAACAACATCATCCAATACCAATCGCCTGACATGATGGGCATTCGCGTCGCTCTGGCCTACTCACCCCACGAAGCCGCCACTGCGGTGACCAGCTCAACAGGCGTTGAAACCAAGAACGCCATGACCAGCGTGTCAGCCACATACAGTGGTAGTGATTTCTCGGCAGCTTTGGCCCAAGAGAACTACCAAGCCAACGCCAAAGATGGTGACCGTGATGCCACCCGTTTGGCTTTGTCTTACAAAGTGATGAACGATTTGAAATTGGTAGGTTTCTACCAAAAAGCCAACTACATGACATCCGCTGCTACCCCAGTTGACCAAGGTAGCAAAGTGACAGGCTTTGGCGCTGAGTACCAAATCATCCCTAACCACACCGTTTTGCGCGCTCACGTGATGGATCGCTCAGCCAACAAGGTGGGTTCAGACTCTAAATTGACGGCTGTCGGCGTCGACCGCATCATCAGCAAAGAACTGCGCTTCTATGCCAACTACGCCACTGTGTCTAACGGCATCAACGCTGCAGTGACTCCTTGGACTGAAGGCCGTTCGACGAACGTGGCTGGCAGCACAGGCAAGGACAGCAAAGGCTTGTCTTTGGGCATGCGTTACGACTTCTAAGAAGTTGTTGACTTGAGTTTTTGGAGGTGTTGCGTGCAGCAGCATCTCCGATTGTTCTCTCTCCAAGGTCTCATAGACTTTTCCAAAAGCCGCAACTTGCGGCTTTTTTTTGATGCCTATTTTGCAAGGTCCAGCGCATGAACAACTACCACCACGACAAAACCCAAATCGCCAGCGATGGGTTGCGCTACACCAATAAGAAAAATGGCTCGCCATTTCAGGGTATGGGTCGCACAGGCGAAACCATGAGTTGCATGAAATGTGGGCAACACAAGATGCGCAACACGGGATCGTTTAAACGTTATTTAGGGGCCAATTTATTTTTTTGCGCCGACTGCAAACCACTCAAACCCGCTGACGCGAAATCTTCATAAATCTTTCATCAACGCGTCTTATTAAAACGCAAAGATGCAGCTTTTCTTGCCACTCAACGAGGTTCATCATGAAGCGTAAAGTCTTTCTGTGGGGTGCTTTTGCAGCGCTCTCCATCGCAGGTTTGTCTGCCTGCAGTTCCACCACTGAGGCGCCTGTTGCCAAGAACGTGATCTTCTTTTTGGGCGACGGCATGGGCCTGACCACCATGACTGCTGCCCGCATCTATAAAGCTGGCGAAGACGGCGAATTGACGATGGACACGTTGCCAGAAACGGCATTCATCAAGACTTACTCGAACGATGCACAAGTCACCGACAGCGCGCCTTCGATGGCTGCCTACATGACCGGCGTGAAGATGAACAACGAAGTGGTGTCCATGTCTGCAGACACCAGCGCCTACGACAAGAACACATTTGCCTCTTATGTCAGCGGTGCTGACAGCACATGCCCCAGCACCAACGGCACAGCAGTGCCCACCATGCTTGAAAAAGCCAAGACCGCTGGATTGGCCACAGGCGTCGTCACCACCACGCGCATCACACACGCCACACCTGCAACCACCTACGCCCACATCTGTCACCGTGACGGTGAAAACGCGATTGCGGCACAGCTCGTTCCCAACGGCAGCGGCTACAACAGCGCTTTGGGCGCTGGCGTGGACGTGATCTTGGGTGGCGGCTTGGCTTACTTCCAACCTAAAACGACCACAGGCAGCAAGCGCACAGACACGCGTGACTTGGTGGCCGAATTCAAAACAGCTGGCTACAAATTTGTGGCTAACAAAACCGAATTTGACGCCGCCACGGCCAGCGACAAAAAATTGGTGGGCTTATTCACACCTAGCCACATGAGCTACGACTTGGACCGCATTGCCAACGCCGCCAATGAGCCCAGCTTGGCCGACATGACCAGCAAAGCGATTGACATTCTCAAGAACAACAACCGCGGTATGTTTTTGATGGTCGAAGGCGGCCGCATTGACCACGCTTTGCACGAAACCACAGCACGCAAAGCCTTGCAAGACACCGTGGCGTTTGACGATGCGATCAAAACAGCCATCGACAAAATGAACATCATCGATCCAGGTTTGAAAAACACGTTGATCGTGGTGACAGCTGACCACGACCACACCCTGGTACTGAATGGCTACTCGGCATTGACCGGTAAAACCACCGACACCAACCCAGGCGTTTTGGGCTTGCTGCGCAGCTACATCACGGGCGCAATCTCTAACGACGCAGGTGGTAACCCCTTCACCATCATTGGTTTCGGTAATGGCGAAAACCGTCCAGCCACGCGAACGGCCTTGACTGACGCCACCGTCTTTGGCGCAACTTACCACCAAGAGGCCGTCATCCCCGTGGCGTTGGGCAGCGAAACACATGGCGGTGGCGATGTGTTCTTGGGTGCGATCGGCAAAGGCGCTGAGAAGTTCACCGGCGTCTTGGTCAACACCGAAGTCTTCGGCTTGATCCGCGGCATTTTTGGCCTGTAAGCCCTGACCTATCTTTGGAGTACATCACCATGAAACACACATTCAAACTCTCTGTGGCGGCACTCGCCTTGACTAGCGCTCTGTCGGCTTTTGCCGATGGCGAAGCCAAAAACGTGATCTTCTTTTTGGGCGATGGCATGGGCCCTGTGACTGTGACGGCCAGCCGTATTTACAAATACGGTGAAGCTGGCAAATTGACCATGGAGACATTGGGTCGCACCGCACGCGTCAAAACTTACTCGCTTGATGCACAGACCACCGACAGCGCCCCTTCTATGGGAGCCTACATGACGGGGGTGAAGTCACGTAACGAAGTCGTGTCGATGGATGGCAATACACGCGCCCAATCGCCTTACACCCCCAGCACAGATGCCACCACTGGCGTCAGCAGCGCGGTCAACAACTGCACGACCACCAATGGCGCAGCCGTACCGACGTTGCTGGAACAAGCAATCGCGAAAAGCAAAGCGACAGGTGTGGTCACGACAGCACGATTGACACACGCCACGCCTGCCATCACCTATTCGCACATTTGCAATCGAAATGCTGAATACGACATTGCGCGCCAAGCCGTGCCAGGCGGCGCAGGCGCCAACACCGCATTGGGTACCAACGGCGTGGATGTGCTGATGGGCGGTGATAGCCGCTACTGGGTGCCATTCAACACCACACTTCCAGGTAAAGGCCGCCCTGATGGCCGCAACTTGGTCGCAGAACTGCAAGCCAAAAACTACACCTACGTCAACGATTTAACCAGCTTCACCGCAGCGCCAACGGCAGCAGGCACCAAGATCATTGGTCTGTTTGACCAAGCGCTGTCACAAGGCCACATGTCTTATGAACTGGACCGCAACCCCGCACTTGAACCCAGCCTGGCGCAAATGACCGCTAAGTCGATCGACATCTTGTCGAAAAACCCCAACGGCTACTTTTTGATGGTCGAGGGCGGTCGCATTGACCACGCGTTGCACGGCACCAACGCCATGCGCGCCTTGGCAGACACCATTGCGTTTGACGACGCGATCAAAGCCGCTTTGGACAAAGTTGATTTGACCAACACCTTGATTGTGGTGACTGCCGACCACGACCACACGATGGCCTTCAACGGCTACTCGCATTTAGGCAACAACATCTTGGGTAAAACCACCGACTACCGCACCAAGAACTTGGCGAAGGCTGCCGACGGCAAGCCCTACACCACGCTCGTGTTTGGCAACGGTGGTGCAGCGGCTCAACGCAAAGACGTGCGCGACGACTTGACCAACGTAGACACCGCCTTCAACAAAGAATATTTGCAAGAAGTGGGTGTGATGCTGGGTGGTGTGGGCTCTGAAACCCACGGCGGCGGCGACGTGATGTTGTTTGCCAAGGGCGCTGGCTCGGCCAACTTCAAAGGCACCATCGACAACACCAAGGTCTACACCTTGCTAAAGAAAGCGTTTGGTTTCTAAGCATGCATTTGTTGTCAAAACTGAAGCCTTGGGTGCTCGCATTGGGCTTGACTGGCTTGGGGGCCGCGCAAGCGGCGCCTGATGTGAGCCTTGAAGTCACCCACAAAAGCAGCGTTTTGGGTGCCGATGGCATCCAACGCAGCACGGTGTTTACCGAGCGTGTGGTCCGTCAGGGCGACACGGTGTGGATTGAACGGGTCATGCCTGCTGGTGCCCATCAAGAAGACGAGCATGCCAAAGCGAAAGTCGGCGCTGCGAAGGACCACAAACACGCGGACTTGAGCGCTGCCACACGTTGGATCCAACGCTTGCCAGACGGCAAGCTGAAATTCCGATTGGTCGCCATGCACGATCAGGTGGTGGTCGACATCGCACCTGCCGAATACGCCACCGTCGGTTTTGACGGCGCATGGTTAGCCGCGTACCACTTGATTGACCCAGCCGTACTCAAAACCTTGAAGGCTGGCGAAACGACACCGCAAGGCCAATGGTTTGAAAACACCAAAGGCCGCAACGCCGTGCGCGTGCTGTGGGACGCCAAACGCGAAATGCCTTTGCAGGTGTTGAGCCAAGGCGCCAACGGCAACCGCACCACCACCGTCAAAGTGCTCAACACCGCCATCAAAAATCCATGGGATGTGACCAAGAAGTTTGCCCAAAAAGACTACTCAGACTTTTTAGATTGAACGCATCACACGCTGAGGTATGCAAAAGGGGGCGAATCGCCCCCTTTTTTGCTTGAAAGCGCAGCGCATCAGCGCGCCCATTCAAACCTGCTTCATGTCACCTTGGAAGCGTCCGCCTCGTTCGACTTCAAGTTCGGCATAGCTCAACACCCCTGTCACTTGACCCGTATGTCGAATGACCATGTGCTCTTTGCTGGTGATGTCTTCAAACAGCTCACCGTGCACATCGATCACGCGCGCTTGAACTTTGCCTCTCAAGCTGCCTTGCGGACCGACCCAGACATCATCGGCCTTGAGGTCCCCACTGACCTTGCCGTTGATCGACACCTTGCCAGGGGCTTCAATCGAGCCGGTGAAAGTCACGCCTTCACCAATCAACAAATTGTTGGCGGTTGAAACAGATTCAGTCATACATATCCTTGGTCTTGCAGGGCTCTCGATTCGCACACACATTGTGTGTTTTAATTTTTTTAATTAATTTATAAAAACTCACAAAATCACTTTCAAAAGTCATGCACCGACGCTGAAAGGGCTCGGGCTGAGCGCTACGCATAAAATCTGATGATCCATATAAGGAAGACTCATGGGACGCACCCTTTACGACAAGATCTGGGACGAGCACGTCGTCCACACCGAAGAAGATGGCACCTCCATCCTCTACATCG
>ERZ650301.442-NODE-442-length-11433-cov-4.428810_pt1 | contig 11433 bp, 14 predicted proteins | sample MGYA00376237_ERZ650301 | MGnify/ENA primary metagenome ERZ650301 (study PRJEB26733, sample SAMN07839255) | wastewater metagenome | biome: small river; feature: stream; material: water | place: USA: North Carolina | collected 2016-04-05 ...
AACTGATTCTGGTTAACCCGCTCTGTGCCTTGGACGAAGTGGCGGTGCGTCGTGCCTCGGGCGCAGCGGATGTGCTTGCCGCCTGTCGCGTGGTTAGCAGAATTGAAGAAGCGCTCGAAGGTTGTACCGGCGCTTTTGGCATGACCGTTCGGGCACGGGAACTGGGGCCGCAACCGATGACACCCAAAGCAGCTGTCAGCGCTGCCATGTCGGTTTGGGCGCAAGGCGACGAGCAACAGGCATGCTCTGCCTTTGTTTTTGGCAATGAAACCAATGGCTTGACCAATGAGGAGTTGCAGCGCTGCCGCGCTGAAGTCAGTATTGCTACCAATCCGGATTATGGTTCATTAAATCTCGGGGCAGCAGTACAGATCATGACCTATCTGCTGCGCGAGCAATCGGGTTGTACAGAAGCGGTTGATACCGGCGCAACCCGTTATGGCTCACCGTTGGCAACCGTTGATGCGGTGGAAGGTTTTTACGGGCAGTTAGAAGCAGCGCTGATTAGCAGTGGTTTTCATGATCCGGCAAAGCCACGTCGCTTGATGCCGAAGATCCGCCGCATCTTTGAACGTACTCGGTTAGAGTTGGATGAAGTCAATATTTTGCGTGGCATTGTTTCTGCATTGCAGAAGCCGATGAATGTTGATTAAAAAACTCGGGATTAGTACAATACGCAGTACAGTAGTCTCGTATTAAAGCCTGCCAGAACATAAAGAATCAATCGCTTAGATGCCAATATTCAAGTCCATTCGTGAAGACATCCGGTCGATTTTTGACCGAGACCCGGCAGCTCGATCGACATTGGAGATCGTGACCTGTTATCCGGGTGTCCATGCCATGCTATTTCACCGATTGGCGCACCGTTTGTGGCAGTGGCATTTCTATTGGCTTGCACGCTTTCTGTCTCATATCTCGCGCTTTCTCACGGGTATCGAAATTCACCCGGGTGCCACCATTGGCCGTCGTTTTTTTATTGATCACGGCATGGGTGTTGTGATCGGTGAAACAGCCATTATCGAAGATGATGTAACGCTGTATCACGGTGTCACCCTGGGCGGCACGAGCTGGAACAAGGGGCGTCGGCATCCTACGCTGAAATCCGGTGTCGTGATTGGTGCAGGGGCCAAGGTGCTCGGCCCCATTACCGTGGGAGCCGGAGCACGTGTGGGTAGTGATGCAGTCGTAGTGAAAGATGTGCCTGAAGGTGCCACGGCAGTGGGCAACCCGGCGCGCATTATCGAAAACGAAAAGCATCAGGACACCTCTGCGCAAGCTGCCAAGCTTGGTTTTACGGCCTATGCGATCAACCGCGATGCCAGCGATCCTTATGCCAAGGCCCTGCACGCGCTGCTGGAGCATGCAGCCGAAACCGATCAACGTATCGAGCATCTGTTGCAAAGACTCGAAGCATCGGGTGTGCCTGTGGAAGAGGCTAATGCCGTGGCTGATAAATTTGATCCTCAATACCTGAGTAAAATTGTTGACTAATAGCGACGTAGATCCTATAGTTGACACAATTAGTTGGATATAGCGCGAAATGCGCTCCTCAAACAATCCCAATCCCAACGGGAGGCATGATGAGATTAACGACCAAAGGCCGCTTTGCGGTTACCGCAATGATTGATCTGGCGCTCAATGGCGGCGAACGTCCGGTGACGCTATCTGCTATTAGTGAACGTCAGGGGATTTCCCTGTCTTATCTGGAGCAGTTGTTTGCGAAACTGCGTCGGCATGAAATTGTGGAAAGCGTTCGCGGACCGGGAGGTGGTTATTGTCTAGGCCGATTGGCATCCGCTATCTCTGTAGCTGACGTGATTCTGGCGGTCGATGAGCCACTGGATGCAACCCAGTGCGGCGGATTGGAAAACTGTAAATCTGATCACCGTTGTATGACGCATGACCTATGGTCAACACTCAATCGCAAGATGTTGGATTATCTGGCCTCTGTAAGTTTGGCGGATCTGGTTGAAAAGCAGCGCAACAAAGTGACCAAACAGGCTGTGGGTGCCCAGAATCAACCCGTTTCTTTCAGCGTGGCACAAGCCGCCTAAGACGCTGATCATGGCATCGCTTTACTTCGACCATAACGCAACGACGCCATTGGACCCGTTTGTCCTGGAGGCGATGTTGCCGTTTATGCGCGAAAACTTCGCGAATCCGTCTGCTACCTATACAGCCGGACGCGAAGCCCGTAGAGCCGTCGAAAAAGCCCGTGAACAGGTGGCTGGGGCTTTACAGGCAGATCCGTCTGAGGTTATTTTCACAGCCAGCGGTAGCGAAGCAAACAATCTATTTATACAAGGTATGGCCGCTGCATGGCTGGATGAAGGGCATCAACCTGCAACCGTTGCGTGTTCGACGATAGAGCACCCGTGTGTCGCCGAGCCTGTAAAAGCCCTTGGTCGTGCAGGTTGGCAAGTGCAATACCTGGACGTCAATGCAAATGGTTGTGTTATCCCCGGTCAGTTGACACATTTGCCTGCCAATACACAGCTGCTCTCAGTGATGATGGCCAATAACGAAACGGGTGCTATTCAATCCGTTACTTCTCTGGCAGCTGCCGTGCAAAATGATCAATCAGGTTCACGGTGGTTTCATAGTGATGCGGTCCAGGCTTTTGGCAAGCATCCGTTGAGCTTCCAGACCCTGAAGTCTGCTGGCGTACATGCCGTAACCATCTCCGGCCATAAAATTGGTGGGCCCAAAGGCGCTGCCGCTTTAGTGCGTGACCGTCAGGTGCCGTTGTTGCCTTTGGTTTATGGGGGTGGGCAAGAGCGGGGGCTGCGTTCGGGTACAGAGAACGTTGCGGCCATCGTTGGTTTTGGCGTGGCTTGCAGCCGTGCAGTCGCACACCTGGAAGCAAGAGCGGCTGAAGTTTTGGCCTTGCAGCAAAGACTTGAAGGCTGGCTCCGTAGCCGGGGTGCAGTGATCTTTTCGGGTTCGGTGGCGCGCCTACCCAACACCACCTTTGCAGCGTTTCCCGGCATTGATGGCGAAACCTTGGTGTCCTTACTGGATCGGCAAGGCATCGCGATTGCCAGTGGTGCTGCATGTGGTTCCGGTAAGCAGGGCGTGTCCGCAGTTCTGCTGGCCATGGGTGTTGAACCACTGTTGGCCAAAGGTGCCATTCGTATTAGCCTCGGCATGATGCCGTACGGTGCAACACTTTCGAGTGAAGTTGATCGTTTGGTTGGTCAGCTTGATGTGGTTTTAGGTCAGTTACAGCGCTTTGCCGCCGTGGCCTGACAGTATTTTCTGGAGCAAAAAAATGAAGTTTCCTATCTACCTGGATTATTCGGCAACGACCCCTATTGATCCTCGCGTCGTTGAGGTGATGTTGCCCTACCTGACCGAGAAATTTGGCAATCCGGCATCGCGTTCGCACCAATACGGGTGGGATGCCGAGGCCGCCGTTGAAAACGCCCGTGCTGAAGTGGCCGCTCTGGTGCATGCGGACCCCAAGGAAATTGTCTGGACCTCAGGTGCCACAGAAGCCAATAATCTGGCAATCAAGGGTGCGGCCAATTTTTATCAGGGGAAGGGTAAGCACCTCATCACCCTGAAAACCGAGCACAAGGCCGTGCTCGACACGATGCGCGAGCTAGAGCGCCAGGGTTTTGAAGTGACCTACCTGGATGTCTTGTCGAATGGCCTGGTTGATATGGGTGTGCTCGAAGCGGCTCTGCGCCCCGACACCATTCTGGTTTCGATTCTGGCCGTGAATAACGAGATTGGGGTGATTCAGCCAATTTCCGAAATCGGTGAATTACTGCGCAGCAAGGGCATTCTCTTTCATGTGGATGCGGCACAGGCGACCGGCAAGATCGACATCGATCTATCGACCCTTAAAGTCGATCTGATGAGCTTCTCGGCGCACAAGACCTATGGTCCGAAAGGCATTGGTGCCTTGTATGTGCGCCGTAAGCCACGTGTCCGTCTGGAAGCCCAGATGCACGGCGGCGGCCATGAGCGTGGCATGCGTTCAGGTACGCTGGCCACCTTCCTGATCGTCGGGATGGGTGAAGCCTTCCGCCTGGCGCGCCTGGAAATGCACGATGAGAATAAGCGTATTACCACATTGCGTGACCGTTTGCTCAAGGGCTTGTCAGACATGCCGGAGATCTACGTCAATGGCGATCTGGTGCATCGAGTACCGCATAATCTGAACGTCAGCTTTGCCTACGTGGAGGGCGAGTCTCTGATTATGGCGGTGCGCGACATTGCCGTATCGTCGGGTTCTGCCTGTACATCAGCATCACTTGAACCTTCTTATGTGCTGCGTGCGCTGGGTTTGAACGACGAATTGGCACATTCATCCATTCGCTTCTCGATTGGTCGTTTTACGACCGAAGAAGAAATCGACTTTACGGTGGATCTGCTACATAAACAAATTGGCCGTCTGCGAGAAATGTCTCCGCTGTGGGAGATGGTACAGGAAGGTATCGACCTCAACACCGTTCAATGGGCCGCGCACTAACGTGCCCCTTCATCAAGGAGTCTAAAAAATGGCATACAGCGTTAAAGTGATTGATCACTACGAAAATCCCCGCAACGTGGGATCCTTTGACAAGGAAGAAGAGGGCATTGCCACGGGCATGGTCGGTGCACCGGCTTGTGGTGATGTGATGAAACTGCAAATTAAGGTCAACAAAGAAGGCGTGATTGAAGACGCTAAATTTAAGACCTATGGTTGTGGTTCAGCCATCGCGTCCAGCTCGCTGGTGACCGAATGGGTCAAAGGTAAGAGCCTGGATGAAGCCTTGGCGATCAAGAATACCGCCATCGCCGAAGAGCTGGCTTTGCCACCGGTTAAAATTCACTGCTCGATCCTGGCCGAAGATGCCATCAAGGCGGCAGTGGCTGACTATAAGAAAAAGCAGGCGTCCTGATTCAAGGAGTCACCATGAGCGTGTCAATGACTGAACGTGCTGCCAAGCACGTGAGTAAAGCGTTAGAACAACGTGGCAAAGGCATTGGTCTGCGCCTCGGTGTTCGCACGGCGGGCTGTTCGGGGATGGCTTACCGTATCGAATATGTCGATGAGTTGGCTGAGGAAGATACTGTCTTTGAGCACCACGGTGTGAAGATTGTTGTGGACCCGAAAAGCCTGGCCTACCTGGATGGGACGGAGCTGGATTTTGTCCGTGAGGGTCTGAATGAAGGCTTCAAATTCAACAACCCGAACGTCAAAGACGAATGCGGCTGTGGTGAGTCGTTCCATGTCTGAAGCAACTACCGGGCCCGGCATCGCCATTACGGCAGATTTGCTGGGCGCGGACTTTTTTACGTTATTGGGTTTGCCTAAACAGTTCGGGATTGATTTGCCGACTCTGGATGAGCGTTTTCGGCAACTGCAGCGCGAGGTCCATCCGGACCGTTTCGCTGCGGCCGATGATGCAGCGCGACGTGCCTCAATGATGCTCGCCACTCAGATTAATGCGGCGTACCAGACGCTGCGCTCGCCTTTAAAACGTGCCATTTATCTGCTAGAGCAGGCAGGTGTGGATGTCGGGGCTGAGTCCAATACGGCCATGGCTCCTGAATTCCTAATGAATCAGATGCTATGGCGTGAGCAAGTTGCTGATGCACGCATGGCTAAAGACGCGCCTGCGTTAACGCGCTTGCAGGCTGCGATTGCCGACGATATCGAAGCCGCTTACCGGGATTTAGCGATCGCATTAGATCAGACACGGGCTCCCGAGCATGCCGTTGAGGGTGTGCGCCGCTTGATGTTTCTGGAAAAATTACGAGAAGAGATCGAAGACGCGCTGTTTGCACTCGAAGACTTCTAACCACCCACACTCCTACTATTTGTTGATCTTATGGCACTACTGCAAATCGCCGAACCGGGCCAGAGCCCATTACCGCATCAGACCCGTTATGCCATTGGTATTGATCTGGGCACGACGAACTCACTGGTCGCCAGCGTGCGTCAAGGCATGTCTCATGTGATGAATGATGCCGAGGGTCGGGCGCTGGTGCCGTCTGTAGTGCGTTATCAGGACGATGCTTCCGTCGTTGTAGGTTACGACGCCCTTAAGGCGATTGCCAAAGACCCCAAGAACACTATTGCCTCGGTGAAACGTCTGATGGGACGATCACTCGGCGATATCGAACATCGTGAGTCACTTCCTCTGGACCTGGTAGATAATCCCGGCATGGTCAGCGTCAGGACCCGTCAGGGCATCAAGACGCCGGTGGAAGTCTCGGCCGAGATTTTGCGTGTGCTCAACGATCGTGCCCAGCAGACATTAAAGCAGGACATTGTGGGTGCTGTGATCACCGTGCCTGCCTATTTTGATGATGCACAACGACAAGCCACGAAAGATGCAGCACGGCTGGCCGGGTTGAATGTCTTGCGTTTACTTAATGAACCCACGGCAGCCGCAGTTGCCTATGGTCTGGATAATGCCTCGGAAGGTATTTATGCTGTTTATGACCTGGGGGGCGGCACCTTTGATATTTCAATCCTACGTCTGACGCGGGGAGTTTTTGAAGTTCTGGCCACGGGTGGTGACTCCGCCTTAGGTGGTGATGATTTTGACCGCCGTATTTATTGTTGGGCACTGGAACAGGCAAAACTTAAAGCACCGCCCACCGTAGAAGATACTGCGTTATTACTATTGCGTTCACGCGAAGCCAAAGAGTATCTGTCCACGCATCCGGAAGCGCCGATAACAGCCAGACTTTCCTCCGGTGAAATCCTCGATGTCACCATTGACATGGCTACCTTTGCCGAGATTAGTCAGACACTGGTTTCAAAAACTTTGCAATCGGTTAAGAAAACCTTGCGTGATGCCGCATTGCGCCCCGAAGAAATTCAAGGGGTTGTGATGGTGGGTGGGGCAACGCGCATCCCGTTGATTCAACGTGGTGTCGGCGAATTCTTCAAACAGGAGCCGCTCAACAATCTGGATCCAGATAAGGTCGTTGCGCTGGGTGCAGCCATTCAGGCTAATTTGCTGGTAGGCAATCGTGCACCGGGTGAAGACTGGTTGCTGCTCGATGTGATTCCGCTCTCACTGGGCCTGGAAACCATGGGTGGTCTTGTGGAAAAAGTGATTCCGCGCAACGCCACATTGCCCGTAGCACGCGCCCAGGAATTTACAACCTATAGAGATGGTCAGACGGCCATGATGGTTCATGTCGTGCAGGGCGAGCGTGAGCTGGTCGATGATTGCCGTTCACTGGCCCGCTTTGAACTCCGGGGTATTCCACCCATGGTGGCCGGTGCAGCACGTATTCGTGTCACCTTTCAGGTAGATGCCGATGGCTTGTTATCAGTCACCGCCCGTGAACAAACCACCGGGGTAGAAGCCCACGTCGAGGTTAAGCCATCGTACGGTCTGTCGGATGACCAGATCACTGGCATGCTCAAGGCGTCGGTTGACCACGCCCGTGATGACGCGCAAAGCCGTGCGCTGAAAGAAACCCAGGTCGATGCGCAACGATTAATCGAAGCCGTACGCTCTGCACTGACCGAAGATCGTCATCTGCTCAACGAAAACGAATTCCAGCTGATTGAATCAGGGATCGTTAAGCTGCAAACGGCCAGCCTGTCTGGTAATCGTCGGCACATCACCATTGCCATGGATGATCTGGATGCTGACTGCAAAGAATTTGCCGGGCGCCGCATGAATCAGGCCGTAAATCGTGCGCTTTCTGGCAAATCGATTGATTCAGTTGAAGAAGCCATGCACGATCTGCATGCGATGAATGCGCCGACCAAGGAAACGAAATGACCCAACTGATTGTTTTACCGCATAGTGAGTATTGTCCGGACGGGGCTGTATTGGAAGCACCGATCGGTAAATCGATCTGTGAGGTGCTGCTTAACAATGGCATCGAGATCGAGCACGCCTGTGAATGCTCCTGCGCCTGCACCACATGCCATGTCATCGTCCGCGAAGGCTACAACTCGCTGAACGAACCTGAAGAGCTGGAAGAAGATCTGCTGGACAAGGCCTGGGGTCTGGAGCCGGAATCCCGTTTGTCCTGTCAGGCGATTGTGGCCGATACACCGCTGGTGGTTGAGATTCCGAAGTATTCGATCAATATGACTCGTGAAGGTAAGAGGTAGCCATGTCTCTTAAATGGACCGACACCCTGGAAATTGCGGAAGCGCTCATCGAAGAACATCCTGAGCAGGATCCGGCTCAGGTCAACTTTGTGGATCTGATGCAATGGGTGATGGCGCTACCCGGGTTTGAAGATGACCCCAAACGATGTGGTGAGCGTATTCTGGAAGCGATCCAGCAAACCTGGATCGACGAGCGTTGATTTCAGCTTAAGGAGCCTGCAATGGAAACCCCGATTCATTCCATCAACAGCCTGTTTGCCCAGTTAGGGCTGCCTAGTGCCACCGCCGAAATTGATGCCTTCATCGAGCATCATTGTCCGTTGCCTGATTATTGTTTGTTGCATGAGGCCAGTTTCTGGACGGCCTCACAATCGACGTTTCTGGCCGAAGAAATCGAGGATGATGCTGATTGGGCCGAAGTGATCGACGAGCTGAATGCCCGTCTTAGAAACTCGGTCTAACAGTCTTTATCAAGTTTCAGGCGGGGTAGAGCGCTAGAATGCCGTCCAGGCCGCCATGGTTGATGGCATGCGTGGCCTTGGCCTGCGTGGCGGGTTTGGCATGAAACGCAACGGATGTGCCAGCCTCAGCCATCATCAGCAGATCGTTGGCACCATCGCCGACGGCCATAACTTGATCTTGACACAAACCGAATTCAGTCATGAGCGCTTTAAGCGTTTCGGCCTTGGCCTGTGCGTCGATGATTTTGCCGACGACGCGTCCGGTCAGCTTGCCACTAACAATTTCCAGTTCGTTCGACGTCGCAAAATCCAGACCCAGTTCGATACGGAGGCGTTCCGTAAAGTAGGTGAAGCCACCGGATAGCAGGGCCGTATGAATATTGGCGGCCTGTAGCGCGTCCAGCAGTTCGCGCGCCCCCGGATTGAGCAGCAATCGTTCAGAAAACACACGGGCCAGAACACGGGCATCCAGCCCGTTCAGGACTGAAACACGTTTCTGCAGGCTCTCCCGGTAATCCATTTCGCCACGCATGGCGGCTTCGGTTATCGCCGAGACTTCTGCCTTGCGCCCGGCAAAGTCGGCCAGTTCATCAATACATTCAATATTGATGAGTGTGGAGTCCATGTCAAAGACGACGAGTTTAAAGTCATTGAGGCTGCGGCCTGTCGGCACGAAAGCCCAATCCAGATGCTCGTTAATCAGCCCGCTGTGAACCACATCAGGCAGGTTAGCGCTGGCAACACCCGAAAAGCGGATGGCCTGAATGCCTTGAGCCTTGGTCGCCGCCGGCTTGAGTTGTGTCTGGATCGATTCGATCAGATAGGTCGGTACCGGGCCGCCGTAAACAACAAGATCCTTCATCGGATTAGCCTACCCGTTGGGCGAGAACAGGACGGAGTCGTGCTGCTGCATCGCGGATCATTTTTTCGGTCGTATCCCAGTCCACACAGCCATCCGTTACCGAACAACCATAGGTCATCTGGCTGCGGTCGGCCAGGATTGGCTGATTGCCTGCAACCAGATTGGACTCGATCATCAGGCCGGTAATGTGCTTGTTGCCGCCCACGATCTGACTGATCACATCGGCCATGACCAGGGGTTGTAGCTCGGGGTTCTTGTTGCTGTTGGCGTGCGAGCAGTCAACGATAACATTGGTAGGAGCTTGGCTTTGAGCATGGCGTTTTCGGCCAGGGTGACCGAGACGGTATCGTAGTTCGGGCGACCATCGCCGCCGCGCAAGACGATGTGGCCGTAGGGGTTGCCCTTGGTGCGTACGATGGCCACGCGGCCGTCGCTATTGATGCCGAGAAAGCTGTGCGGACGGCTGGCTGAGAGTATGGCGTTAATGGCAATGCTCAGATCGCCGTTAGTGCCATTCTTGAAGCCGACCGGGGTCGAGAGGCCCGATGACATTTCGCGATGTGTTTGCGACTCCGTAGTGCGGGCACCAATGGCATTCCAGGCGATCAGATCACCCAGGTACTGCGGGGAGATCGGGTCCAGGGCTTCCGTTCCGGCCGGCAGGCCGAGCTCGTTGACGGCCAGTAGGAACTCACGGGCCTTGGCCATGCCAGCATCGACTTTGAATGAATCGTCCATGTCGGGGTCATTGATGTAACCCTTCCAGCCGACCGTCGTACGCGGCTTCTCGAAATAGACACGCATGACAATCATCAGCGCATCGGATACTTCATCCGCCAGTGCTTTCAAACGACGCGCATAATCAAGGCCGGCAACCGGATCGTGAATCGAGCAGGGGCCGACGACTACAAAAGGACGCGGATCACGATGCGCCAGAATATCGACCAGTTCGGCCCGACCACGTGCGACGGTGTTGGCAGCCTGCTCGCTTAACGGCAGTTGTGCCTGAATGGCCTCTGGCGTGGGCATCGGATCAAAGGCAGCGATATGCAGATTGCTGATACTTTCTTGGCGGTTCTGAGTCATGAGCATCGTTCCGGGAGTGCGTTATTTGTTTTTTCTGGCTTTAGTCACTTCTGCAGGCGGCTTTTCTAGCGTGGCACACAATTCGCGAAAAGCCTGGATGCGTAGAGGCAAGGTCGGCATATGGCGGGAAAGAATAATTCTATCCTGCCCAGCCAGTTTCAGGTCACGACGATTCTGGATGAGCCAGAGCAGGGCCATGGGGTCGGCAGGTGTCTCCGGGCCAAACTGAATTACGATCTGCTCTTGCGACATATCGACCTTGGTCATGCCCCAGCGTTTGGCTTGCAAACGTACCTGATGCGTTGCCATGAGCGATTCTGTCTGCGGCGGCATGCTCCCGAAACGGTCGATCAGCTCTTCCTGCATCAACGCTAGCTCATCGGCGTCATCGCTATTGGCCAGGCGCTTGTAGAGATTGAGGCGTTCATGCACGTCGGGACAATAGGCATCCGGTAGCAAAGCGGGTACATGCAGGTTGATTTCTGTGCCGATCCCCAGCGGTTGATTCAGATCCGGTGTTTCACCTGCCTTCATGGCCTTCACTGCCCGGTTGAGCATTTCGGTAAACAGCGCAAAACCCACTTCATGGATTTCGCCAGACTGTGAATCGCCAAGAACTTCACCGGCACCGCGAATCTCCAGGTCGTGCATGGCCAGATAGAAGCCAGAACCCAGTTCTTCCATCATCTGGATAGCTTCCAGACGCTGTTTTGCGGCCTTGGTCAGGCCTTTCATTTCCTGCACCATCAGATAAGCATAGGCCTGATGATGTGAACGACCGACACGCCCCCGCAACTGGTGCAATTGGGCTAGGCCGAACTTGTCGGCGCGGTTGATGAGAATGGTGTTGGCGTGCGGGTTATCGATGCCCGTTTCAATAATGGTGGTACAAAGCAATACATTGGCACGTTGCTGAGTGAAATCACGCATGACGCGCTCCA
>ERZ650301.443-NODE-443-length-11430-cov-10.180571_pt1 | contig 11430 bp, 11 predicted proteins | sample MGYA00376237_ERZ650301 | MGnify/ENA primary metagenome ERZ650301 (study PRJEB26733, sample SAMN07839255) | wastewater metagenome | biome: small river; feature: stream; material: water | place: USA: North Carolina | collected 2016-04-05 ...
CGATCGTAAGGTTGTGGGGGTTCGAGTCCCTTCCTGGGCACCAAATACACCTACAGAGCCTATATGGGGACTAAACAGCCCTTTTTCAATAGACGCTTAAATCCCCATAGTTCGATGCAAGATCTTGGGCTTCATTTCATCCCAAAGACTTTCAAATTCTTCCGCCCTATCTTCTGAGAGCTTAATAGGCTCAAAGAGGCCACTAAAGAAGATAGTCTTTTTGGGTGCCAAAGTCTTCTCAAACTCACTCAGCCCGACTGGTTTATCGTCAATATTTCGCGTTAATTGAGCTGAACACACAATGGCTTCGGCATCATCCTGATCAATGACTGCAAACTCAATCAACTGCTGGGATTTCTCGAGAATCACCAAGGTTCCACGCGCATAACAAACCGCCTCATGCTCTTGAACAATATAAGCTAGGAATTGATCCTCCTCATCTTTAGTCATGCGCAGATCATCAATAAAAAAGAGGTATTGATCCCCCGCCCCATTAACCAAAGTGAAGACTTTGGGAATTACGCCATGCCCTAAGGCAAGATTGCGGTAATAGGAAGAAAGTTCAACAGCGAGGTTTTCAGCGAATAGATGCATGGCAATAAAAGAGTGGATTATTCAGTACGAGTTTTAATAGACGCAATAATTTTTAGAAACGGGTCCGCCTTAACAGAGCTCTGACCTTTAAAGGGTTGATCTGTAATCACCAATAGTGAGATGAGCGCACCCAAAGTCACAGGCAAAATTTTCAAGCCCATGAAAAATGAGTCAGACGGCAAGAACAAGGTATTGATTCCCAACAAGGCCATCATACAAATAATGATGACAACCCAAAATAGATTCGGTAGACGAACCGATGAGCGTTCAATGCGTGACTCCCTACTTTCAGCAACTTCCTCGGCCTTTTTGAGGATATCGGTGTACATCGCCGTCTGTCTATTGGTATGTGGCTCCAAGGATAAAAGCTGGCGAGAAATCCCTCGCCACAGCATATGGGTCTTTGAGCTTCCCAGGCCATCCTTCATCAAATCCCATTCATCAAATACGATCGAATTCATGTACTCAAACAGCTCTTTACGTACAGGAGCGATTGCAGGATCTCCATAGCGCACCAAGAGACGATCTAAATTATTAATTTGACCAGCCTCTCTGGAGACCAAAGATTGCACTTCACGAAAATTGGTTTGAGCTTGGTTTAATAAAAAACCAATTAAGAGGCCACTTAGAGTAATGATCGATCCAAAAAGACTCAAGCCCAATCGAGTGCTGTCTTGGGTGGGGGCAAACATCGGAATGGCCTGCAAAATACGTGGCATGACATCTAATAAAACCACAAAGAACAAGACCAAAATAATTAATATCTGGACATTACTGCGCTTATAAATCCAATTGAAAAACATATACACCTTTAATTGCTGGTTAATTGCCCAGAGTATTTTTTAAGAAAGTCATCGTGCGATCCCAGGCCAAATCAGCAGCAGCCGGGTTGTACTGAAGTGGTGGTAGACCTCTTGAATCCGACTTTGGATTAGCGAAGGCATGCTTAGCGTCATAACGCTGAAAATCATATATCACCCCGGCTGCTTTAAGCTTTTGCTCTAGTTGATCAACGCCATCAATAGAGAAAAAATCATCATGAAGAGCCCAGTGCGCCAGCATCGGCTTTTTAATGGCTGATGCATCAACATACTCTAATGGGGGGTAGCCATACCAAACTACTGTTCCATCACATTCAGGAACGAGTCCAGAAGATAGCACCGTGAGAGCCCCACCCATGCAAAATCCCGTGACAGCCACTTTATCGCTACCGGTTGATTTAAGGTACTGAACAGCGCCGCGGATATCTTGACTGGCAGCATCGCCAAAATTGAGATCATTCATGAGGTGCTCTGCTTCATTTGCCTCGAGAGCAAGTTTGCCGCGATAAAGATCCGGAACCAATGCGCGATACCCCGCTTTAGCTAAAAGGTTGGCGACATTTTTAATCTCATCATCAAGACCCCACCACTCCTGAATCACCACTACACCGGGAGCATTTTTTAAATCAGCGGGCTCAGCTAAATAAGCCTCAACTGAAGCACCGTCTGGCCTTTGAAATGTAATCATGACAACCTCTCTTTTGAAAATAAATTGGGCTTAGCGCACCTGTTTGTCGGTATGAATATAGCCCACCAACCAGAAGGTAAGCAAGCCGCATAGGGCCGCCCCATAACCAACTAGGTTGTAGTGCTCCATCTTCCCATCAGTACCAATGGTGACTACTACGCCAGCAAGAACGGATGCCAGCCCCGATGCCAGCATCTGCACTGAACCTACTAGACTCATAAAGGTACCTCGGATTTTGGCATCCACCACTTGACTCACAATTGCCATCGCCGGGATCATGCGGCCCGAAACTAAAACAAAGAAGGCGGTGGAATTAATTAACACCACCCAAAGTGGAACCGGCATGAGATTAGTCGTCACCAGCAAGGGGGCTAAGCTAATTACAGCAAGAACTCTAAATACCTTAACCTTGCCATAACGATCAGCCATATGACCAATGAGGCGAGAACTCATGAGCGTGGCTATTCCGCCGCAAAGATAAATCAATGAGATATAAGAGTTATCAATCCCTACATTCGAGGTGAGATAAAGCGCGATATAAGGGATCACAGAAAATCCAGTCAACATAATCAGTGCCATAAAAATAAATGCGCGCAGATGCTGATGGGCAACAAAAATATTCCAGATTTGGCTGAGGCGACTGCCCTGATGAGAGTGGTTTAGGTGACCAGAAATCTTCGGGATGTTGCGATAGCCTAAATACAAGATAAGACTTGATATCAGGGCAATAAAGATAAATGGGGCACGCCAGCCTAAAGATCGAATGTTATTGGCCAGAAATAAACTCAGCGGCACACCTGCAACTGTAGATACTGAAAATGCCGACATCACGGTACCCAAGGCCTTCCCTCTGCGCTCAAACGGAATCGAGTCTGCAATGATGGTCTGAACCAAGGAACCTAAGATGCCACCAAACGCACCCGCGAATGCCCGTGCAATAAATAAAGAATGGTAATCAGGAGCTAAACCACAAACCAAGGTGGCAATAATGAAGCAGGCATAAAGACTGAGAAGGAGTATCCGTCTCTCAAAGCGATCAACAAAGTAGGTGGCAAAGACCCCTGCGATGGCAGCGGCAAATGTATAGGAAGAGAGTAATAATCCAAACTGATGGGTATTGATGTTGAGCTCACGAATAAATTCGGGGCCCAAAGGCATCATGATCATGAAGTCCAGGATATGGGTGAACTGAATTCCGGCCAGGGAGAATAAGAAAAAGCGCTCTTTGCTCTTTCCGCCCGGCATGTGATGCTCGGTCAATGGTTTCTTTACATGAAATTAGAGATGTGCCATTATCAACCGACAAAGAAATCAATGCCTGAACTACTCCATATATCCCCCATGAATAACGTCATCACAGCCTTCTCGGACTTCCCTTTTTTACTCCTGGCGCGTGACTCTGTATGGGGAATTATTTGCCTGATTGCCATCCTGATGTTCCATGGCAGCACCATTAACCATCTGTATATGCGCTTTGAGCGCCTGACGCGTAGCAATATCAAGCTAACGCAATACAACCGGGTTTTCTTTCACTTCTATGCAACCTTCGTCTTTCTGGCCTTAATCCACTTATCAGAGATTCTCCTTTGGGCAGTCTTCATGGTTGGCCTGGAAATCATGAAAACGCCCCTTGCTGCAATTCTCTTTGCAGGCAGCTGCTATACAACCGTAGGTTTTGAGTCCGATACATTGCGTGATGGCTGGAAAACCTTTGCTTTTTTCATCTCCTTCAGCGGCCTGTTTTCATTGGCATGGACCACGTCCATCATGATCGGGATGACCACAGCCTATAAAAACGCCTGGGACCAAAAGTACCGCCATACCAGTACTTATTAGACAAAACACATTACCTTGCTGCAATTTCGGATGATTAGGTGTATCATTAGGGTTAACCCTTAAGGAGCTCACCATGGCACATTCAAACTCAGTACAGTTTCATCAGGCACCAGCCTTTAGTTTTAAGCCTTTATTCGCAATTAAAGACTTCTTTGCTCTGTTAGCCGCAGCATTTAGCGAAGCTAAGGTAATGGAACAAAAATCACGTAAAACTAGCGGAAATTGGTAATTTATTGCTGATTTAGCCCTGTTTTAGGCCATTTTTGGTCAGTTTTAAGAAATAAGCCTCCGATTGTCTGGAGGCTTTTTCATTTATGGCTCTAGCGTTTAATGTAATAGCCATACACACAGCGCGAACCGCCCCGAGATGGGTTGTGCGTATCTTCAATCACTCCATCAATTACCGCACTTAAGTGCTTAGAAACTTTCACTATTAACCTGCCTTGGGGTAGCTCATTAGCCAGCATGTGTACTTGGCAACCAGCCCCAATCTTCATGGTGGGAACCCAGTCAAAACCATAACCCAGAATGTAGTCATGAAAGACATTACGATGATTGCCATTACGAGGTGATGCACCCTTAGCATTGAGTCTTTTGGCCAACTTATCGTTTCTCTGATCTGCATAGGCTGCGTTGGCAGCGCGAAGATCTTCGTAAACCTGCAGATAAGGCAACTCAGCAGCAATTGCGATGGCACGAACCACGCAGTCGCCAGCTCCACCCTTAAAACCAACTGCCTCCCTGCCCCCATCATTGAGGTGAAAGCCCAGCGCTTGCCCGCGAGCATTGGAAGCTTTAGCAAAGGGATTTAAAAAGCTAAACATTGAGTAACTAGGAAATAGAGTTAGCTAGGATCAAAATGAAAAAATGGACTTGCCTTGCGACAAATCCATTTGATCTTGAGAGCAAGAAAGTAAAGCTTAAGCGTGAGCTTTTTTCACTTCTAAACGCCATGCATGAAGCAAAGGCTCGGTGTAGCCATTAGGCTGCTCTAGACCTTTGAAAATCAGATCACTGGCTGCCTTATAGGCGTAAGAGTCTTTGAAATTTGGCATCATTGGCTTATACAAAGGATCACCAGCATTTTGACCATCGACCACTTTAGCCATACGCTGCAAAGTCTCATTCACTTGAGCTTCAGTCACAATACCGTGCAATAACCAATTGGCAATATGCTGACTAGAAATACGCAAAGTGGCGCGGTCTTCCATCAAGCCTACGTTATGAATATCAGGCACCTTAGAGCAACCAACACCTTGGTCAATCCAACGAACCACATAACCCAAGATACCTTGGCAATTGTTATCTAATTCTTGTTGAATCTCTTCTTTAGACCAGTTCGCTTTTTCTACTACTGGAATAGTCAACAAATCATCAATCAGGGCTTCAGCTTCTGCAGCAGTATCTAACTGCTCCATCTCTTTTTGCAACTGTGCTACGTTAACTTGATGGTAGTGCAAAGCATGCAATGTTGCTGCTGTTGGTGATGGCACCCAAGCAGTATTTGCACCCGCCTTAGGATGAACAATCTTCTGCTCAACCATGGCTTTCATCAAATCTGGCATTGCCCACATTCCTTTGCCGATTTGAGCGCGGCCACGTAAGCCACAATCCAAACCAGCCAGAACGTTACGACGCTCGTAAGCAGATAACCATTTGCTGGTCTTCATATCGCCTTTGCGCATCATTGGACCCGCATGCATTGCTGTATGCATTTCATCACCAGTGCGATCGAGGAAGCCAGTATTAATAAAGGCGACACGAGCACCCGCTGCTGCAATAGCAGCCTTAATGTTGGCGCTCATACGACGCTCTTCATCCATGATGCCTAGCTTTACAGTGTCTGCTGGCAAGCCTAGCAATTTCTCAACACGGCCAAAGAGTTCACCAGCAAAGGCAACTTCTTCAGGGCTATGCATTTTTGGCTTCACAATATAAACAGAACCTTTACGAGTATTGCCGATTGCTTGAGTTGCAGGACGGTTAATGTCATACAAAGCGATCAATACGGTAACCACTGCATCCAAAATACCTTCGTAAATTTCTTTACCGTCGCCAGTGATGATCGCTGGATTAGTCATCAAGTGACCAACGTTGCGGAGAAATAGCAAAGAGCGGCCATGTAAAGTGACCACGCCATCCTTGGCATCAACAGCACCGATACCAGCAGTGTATTTACGATCAGGGTTTAATGTGCGAGTAAAGGTTTTGCCACCCTTACTAACCTCTTCAACCAATGTACCTTTGAGAATACCCAACCAGTTTTCATAAGCAAGAACTTTGTCATCGCCATCAACGGCGGCAATCGAGTCTTCCAAATCCAAGATGGTAGAGAGCGCAGCCTCGAGCACGACATCGTTTACACCAGCAGCATCACTGGCACCAATAGTTTTGCTCTTATCAATTTGAATATCAATGTGCACACCGTTATTACGCAAGAGAACTGAAGAAGGTGCAGAAGCATTACCTTGATAACCAACAAATTGCTTCTCATCAGCAAGACCTGTTTTGCTGCCATCCTTCAAGCTCACAACTAACTTATTGCCATCCACTGTGTAAGCGGTAGCATCTGCATGCGAACCTTTTGCTAGCGGTGCAGATTGATCCAAAAATTTACGAGCAAAGGCCACTACCTTAGCGCCACGAATCGGGTTATAAGCACCAGCTTTAGTGGCGCCACCCTCTTCAGAGATCACATCAGTACCGTAGAGAGCATCATATAAAGAGCCCCAACGCGCATTAGCAGCATTTAATGCATAACGTGCATTCAGAACCGGCACCACCAACTGTGGACCAGCTTGAAGTGCTAATTCATCATCAACATTCTTAGTGGTACCCAGAACTTTTCCTGGAACTTCATCAAGATAGCCAATTTCTTTCAGGTGCTTACGATAGGCAGGCATATCCTTGATTGGGCCTGGGTTAGCCTGATGCCACTTATCCAAATCCAATTGCAAGCGATCGCGCTTCGCCAACAAAGCCTCGTTCTTTGGGCTTAGGTCTTTCACGATTTCATCAAAACCCCTCCAAAAGTCAGCGCTTTTGATGCCTGTACCAGGCAGAACCTGATCTTCAATGAAACGATATAACGGTGTAGCCACTTGCAGGCTATTGCATTGTGTACGTGCAGTCATTTCTCAACCTCAAAACAAATATGTAAATTAAATATACAAAAGTTAATTAGTAAAACCCGATTAACCCTTGAATGGATGTTGCAGAAGAATCGTTTCATCGCGTTCAGGTCCTGTTGAGACCATAGCGATCGGCTTTCCTGCAACTTCTTCGATACGACGCAGGAACTTCTGTGCCTCTATTGGGAGTTTGTCCCATTCACGAATACCAAAAGTAGTTCCCTTCCAGCCTGGGAAATCCTCATAAATTGGTTCACAGCGTGCAACGGCCTCAGCACCGCGCGGCAATACATCTAATTTTTGACCGTCAAGGGTGTAGCCCACGCAAAGACGAATGGTCTCAAAGCCATCTAAGACGTCAAGTTTAGTAATGCACAGGCCAGATAGGCCATTGATCTGAATGGAGCGCTTTAATGCAGCAGCATCTAACCAACCAGTGCGACGTGGACGACCAGTAACTGATCCAAACTCTTTACCCACTTCAGCTAAACGCACGCCAACTGGATCTTGCTTGGCTGGATTATCAAAGTCATACAACTCGCTTGGGAATGGGCCGGCACCAACACGCGTGCAATAGGCTTTAGTAATACCCAAGATATATTGCAATGAATCTGGCCCAACACCAGATCCAGCAGCTGCATTACCAGCTACGCAATTGCTTGAAGTCACATAAGGATAAGTGCCGTGATCGATATCGAGCAAAGTACCTTGCGCACCTTCAAATAATAAATTTTGACCAGCCTGCTCTGCGGCATATAAAGCACTAGAGACATCGACTACCATCGGCTTAATACGCTCTGCATAAGACATGGCTTCATCTAAAGTCTTTTGGAAATCAACCGGCTCAGCTCCGTAGTAGTTTGTGAGCATGAAGTTGTGATATTCCAAGTTCTCACGCAATTGCGCGGCAAACTTTTCTGGATAGAACAAATCTTGAACACGTAAGGCACGACGTGCGACCTTATCTTCGTATGCTGGTCCAATGCCACGACCAGTAGTGCCGATCTTGGCATTGCCACGTTTTTTCTCACGAGCATGGTCAATCGCTACGTGATAAGGCAGAATTAATGTGGTTGCTTCAGAGATCTTCAAACGAGATTTGACATCCAATCCCGCAGCTTCTAACTCACCAATTTCTTTAAAAAGAGCTTCTGGTGAAAGTACAACACCATTACCAATGTAGCAAATCACATTCTTATGCATGATTCCAGAAGGAATCAAGCGCAGAATCGTTTTCTTGTCGCCAATAATCAAGGTATGGCCGGCATTATGTCCGCCCTGAAAACGCACGACTGCTTGAGCATGGTCAGTTAACCAATCTACTACTTTGCCCTTGCCCTCGTCACCCCACTGGGTACCAATGACAACGACGTTACGACCATGATCTTGTTGCTTTGAAGACATAATGAAATCCAAAAGGTAATTACAGAATTAGTACGTTATTAATAAAGCGGGTTATTTCTTTTTCAACTCCCATGAGCTGCCTTGCTTTACAAGCTCACGGTCACAAATATATTCAGCGGTTTCTACAGCGTCGCCATCCATTGCCTGAATGACCACCTCACCAGCATTGCGCAATTCTGCGATCTTGCTAGCCAAGCTTGCATCAACAATCCAAGGCGCTACGATAGCGGGTTTTCTTTGGGCTGTAGGGGCAAGATTAGCTAGGGTCAATAAATCCATTGAAAAGCCGGTAGCAGGACGAGGACGCCCAAATGCCTGACCAACGTGATCGTATCTGCCGCCACGTGCTATTGGCTGTGGCAACTTATCAACATAGGCTGCAAACATCACACCGCTGTGATATTGATATCCACGCAAATCAGCCAAATCAATACTGAGCTCAACCGCATTTGGCAAGGCTGCAGTTGCAGTAGCAAGCATTTCTAATTGAGACAAAGCCTCATCAATGAACTTATGTTTTGGTAAAGACTTTTTAGCGCTTGCTAATACTTGTGCACAAGGTCCATTCAATTCTGTGAGCAACATTAAAGCTTCTGCAGATTTAGCGGGCAGGCATTTAGCCCAGATAGCCAAGCGTGGTCGATCCTTGCTTTGTAGCAAGCTATAGAGAGCCTCGATATCACCCTTCTCAAGACTGTGCCCATCCAAAATTCCCGCAAGCACGCCGGCGTGAGATAGATCTAAATAAACCTTGTTCAGGCCAGCAACACTTAGAGTCTGTAATAGCAAAGAGACCGCTTCAAAATCCGCTTCCCAACTTGCACAGCCATAAATTTCGGCGCCGAGTTGCAATTCTTCACGTGCAGAGCTACCCACTGGGGTGCGAGCATGAGCAATAGAGCCTGCATAGCAAAGACGGGTGACGCCTTTGCGATTGAGTAAATGCGCATCAATACGAGCAACCTGTGGGGTCATGTCCGCACGCAGACCCAATGTGCGACCAGATAATTGATCGACCAATTTGAATGTTTGCAAATTGAGATCTGAACCAGTGCCTGTGAGCAAGGAATCTAAGAACTCCAAAATCGGAGGAGCGACTAGTTCATAGCCATAGGACTCATACAAATCGAGAATGGCACGACGCAGAGACTCCACCTTACGAGCCTCGGCCGGTAAAACATCAGCAATATCTTCAGGAAGTAACCAACGATTCATGATCTGAAATATTCACTTTCAATTTTTTTTGTGCAAGAACTTAAAGAACTCGCCATTAGGCTCAACTACCATGACATCCTTCTTATCTTTGAAGGAGTTACGGTAAGCCTCCAGACTCTGATAGAACTGTGCAAACTGTGGATCGCGCCCGAAAGCTTCTGCATAAAGCGCCGTGGCCTTTGCATCGCCTGAACCTTTAATCTTTTGCGCATCACGATAAGCTTCAGCAAGAATCGTGTCACGTTGACGCTCGGCATTTGCTCGAATCTTGTCTGATTCTGCCGCACCAGTAGAACGCAGTTCGTTAGCAACACGTTTACGCTCCGCTTCCATGCGGCGATAAACAGAATCACTAATCTCGGCCAGCAAATCTACACGCTTGAGTCGGACATCCACAATCTCTACGCCGATATCTGAAGCATCATCAGCCACCTTCTTGCGTATACCTTGCATCACTTGCTCACGCTGATCAGAAATCAGCTCACGTACAGTTCTCTTGGTGAACTCTTCGTTCAAGGCAGAGCGAACCAGCTGAGTTAAGCGATCTTGCGCCAAGCGCTCATCACCCTTAAAGCTGATGAAGAATTTACGTGGATCAACAATGCGCCATTTCACATAAGAATCCACTAAGAGATTCTTCTTTTCGGCAGTAATAAAGCGCTCTGCTTCGGGGTTATCGATTGTCAGAATACGGCGATCAAAGAAACGTACGCTTTCGAACGGCGCCGGATACTTCATTTGCAAACCAGGCTGTTCGATCACGCGAACGATCTGACCAAAAGCAAAGACAACAGCAAAGTTGCGCTGATCAACAATAAAAATGCTGGATGCTAGAACGTATGCAAGCGCAATTAATCCAGCAATGCCAGCCAGGAGACGATTTGCATTCATTATCTTGCCTCCCGATCACGGCTTCGTAAGCCATCACGTTTATCGGCAGTATTTGCAGATCCACTATTAGGAGCCGCAACACTTGGAGAGCTCGGGGTTGGGGCCGCAGGGTTGCCTGTTGCCCCACCGACTGTGACAGATCCGGTTGGTGTAGTGGCAGGTGACTGGCCCGTTGCCACTTGGGCGCTTTCAGCGCTCACCTGTGCAACCAACTTATCTAGCGGGAGATACAAAAGGCTATTGTTTTTAGTGGTGTCTACTAAAACTTTAGTAACGTTGTTATACATCTCGCGCATGCTATCGATATACATACGATCACGCGTCACACCAGGAGCTTTTGCATACTCCACAAATACTTGTTTAAAGCGGGCAGCATCGCCTTCAGCTGTAGCCACTACACGCGCTTTATAACCCTCAGCCTCTTGAATCAAACGTGCTGCAGTACCTTTGGCGCGGGGAATAATATCGTTTGCATAAGCCTGACCTTCACTTTTTAAACGCTCTTGGTCTTGCCCTGCTTTTACTGCATCATCAAACGCAGCTTGTACCTGTTCTGGGGGCTGAACATTTTGAACGGTCACGCTGGTGACATAGATACCAGTCTTATAACTATCCAAGATCTTCTGAATGGAATTAGCCAAGTCAACGCCAATCTTTTCGCGCCCTTCGTACAAGACAGTATCCATCTTGCTGCGAGCTACGATTTCACGAACGGAAGTCTCTGCCGCTTGCACCACAGTAGCATCAGGATCACGATTATTAAATAAATAATCGGTGGGATCTTTTAATCTGTACTGAACAGCAAAGCGCACATCAATAATGTTTTCATCTTCAGTCAACATCGAAGAAT
>ERZ650301.445-NODE-445-length-11424-cov-8.758642_pt1 | contig 11424 bp, 12 predicted proteins | sample MGYA00376237_ERZ650301 | MGnify/ENA primary metagenome ERZ650301 (study PRJEB26733, sample SAMN07839255) | wastewater metagenome | biome: small river; feature: stream; material: water | place: USA: North Carolina | collected 2016-04-05 ...
TCATGGGGGTCTCCAAAAGTTTCGTCATGACATCACTCCTATATAAAAAAACTGGGGCAGAAACGACAAAGGCGTCCTCACCGCATGCACCTTGGGTGCATGGGTGGGGACGCCTTTGTCCTTGAACCGTCATTGGTTCTTACCGTGAACTGTTTGCAATAGCTGTGCCAGCTGTTTAGGGTTCTCCCGCATGAAAAAACGCCCCATGGCGGCGCGTTTCTAAAAATTCGCACCAAGAAGGCGCACCAAACTAGGACAAGAGGTCCGCCATATCAAGTGTGCGTTGGGCGACTTCGCCCAGTTTCAAACCCTTGTCCATCGCAATTTTGCGCAGCTTGGTGAAGGCCTCTTTTTCGCTCAGGCCTTGCTTCTCCATCAAGAGTGCTTTGGCGCGGTCAATCACCGTGCGCTCTTGCAACGCGTGGCGTGCATCGTCGCGTTCACCGCGCAAGCGTTCTTCATATTCGAAGCGGGCCATGGCCACATCAAGGATGGGGCGGATGCGTGTGCTCGATAGCCCATCGACGATGTAGGCAGATACGCCCACGGCCACCGCGTCGCGCACATGGGTGGTGTCGTTGTCGTCGGTGAAGAGCACGATGGGGCGGCGTGCATCGCGGGTGGCGAACACCACATGCTCTAAGGCATCACGTGCTTCAGACTCGGCGTCCACGATGATGAGGTCGGGTTGCAACTGGCTGATGCGGTCAGATAAAAACACATCGGCGGGTAATGTGGCAATCAGGTTGAAGCCGCTTTCGAGCAAACCAATGCGCAGAGCCCTTGAGCGTTCGGCTTGCGAGAGGGCATGTTCGTCATCGATGTCTTGCACGTCCAAGTCCGGCGCAACGACCACGATGCGTACGCCTTCAGAATTTGTGTGTGTCGATGTCATGTGAAGGAGTGGCTGCTTAGCTGTACCACCAAGCAAGTTGTGAGCCATGCGTTTCGGGTTTAATTCTGGTTTTCAACTCCGTCACATGGTCACACAATGATTTTTCAATCTATTCCCAACGTCACCCGCACCTTGTCAGCACTGAGTGGCATCTTGGCCAAAGGTGAGGCGTCTGCGCAAGCACGCAAGATCGACCCTTTGGTATTCACACGCGCGCGTTTGTCGCCCGATATGTTTGCACTGACACGTCAGGTGCAAATCGCCTGTGATGTTGCGAAAAACGGCTTTGCCCGGTTATCGGGCGTAGAGGCTCCAAAGTTTGAAGACAGCGAGACCACGTTTGACGAATTGCAAGTGCGCATTGCTCACACGCTGGAATTTTTGAACACCGTCACCGCAGCAAGCTTGCAAGGCAGCGAAGACAAAGTGGTGACGTTTCCAGCCGGCCCCGATCGCACCTTGAAGATGAAGGGCGATGCCTATTTGAACCAGTGGTTGTTACCCAACCTGTACTTTCACGTGGTGACGGCTTACAACATCTTGCGCCACAACGGTGTGGATGTGGGCAAGATGGATTACCTCCAGGGGGCAGACCTGCTCCCTTGATACTTAAGCCTTGGGCCGCCACATGTGAAACAGCTGCTCTGGCCCAATGCTGAAGTAGTCGGCAGGGCCACCACCACGCAAGATGTGGCCCGCATTGGCTGTGTCGTAGACGCCGTCTTTGAGCAAGTGGCTGGCAATGTGCACGCCGACCACTTCGCCTAGCACCAACCACGTGGGTACTTTTTGTTTGTCTAAACCTTCGAGCTGAATGATTTGCGTGCTGCGGCACTCAAACGACACAGGGCTTTCGGCCACACGCGGCACATCGACCACGTGTGAGGGGGCGGTTTGCAAACCAGCCAACTCAAACTCATTCACCTCGGGGCCTACGGGGGCGCAGGTTTGGTTCATGGCTTCGGCCAGTGGGCGGGTGACGAGGTTCCACACAAACATGCCGTTTTCTTGCACGTTGCGCAGCGAGTCTTTGGGGCCGGTGCTAGAGAAGCCCACGATGGGCGGGATGTAGTTGAAGGCGGTGAAGAAGCTGTAGGGCGCGAGGTTCAACACACCGTCGTTGCTGCGGGTCGATACCCAGCCAATGGGGCGCGGACCAACGATGGCGTTGAAGGGGTCGTGTGGCAGGCCGTGGCCGTTTTTTGGTTCGTAAAAATGTGTCATGGCGATACGGTAAACGCAAACGCGCAAGCAGGCTGTCGCCTACTTGCATCGCCGCAGGGGGTGTGTGCCTTAGAAGCTGCGTTCGGCCACGATGGCCAACACATCAAGTTCGGCTTGGTGGTCGGCCTTGATGTCGTTCAAGCTCTTGCGCAAGGTGTCTTCGCCCGTGGCTTGAGCAATCAAGCTGAGCTGGTCCACCAAGAGCTTGAACTGTGCCGCAGCCAACGCAGGGTGTGCTTTGGCATCCAGTACCAAGCCGTTGGCTTGGGTGTGGTCCTCGGCTTCTTTGGCGGTGAATTCGGCACGCGCTTCGTCGGTGAGGCGTTTGACTTCTTCGTGTGACAAGTGCAAACGCTCGGCTTCGGCCACGATGAGCTCTTTTTCAGCGTGGTCCAGCATGCCGTCTTCAAAGGCCAACATCAAACGTTGCTTGAAAGCGTCGCGGTCAATGCGCAGTTGGTCTGTGAAAGCAGAAGCCAACAAACCAGCGGGAATGGCAAAAATACCAATGCCCACGAGCGCCAAAACCACAGTCAGGGCGCGGCCCATAGGGGTGATGGGCGAGATGTCGCCATAGCCCACCGAGGCCAAGGTGACCACCGCCCAATAAATAGACTGCGGGATGTTTTCAAACTTATCCGGCTGTGCTTCGTGTTCAAACAAAAAGCCCAAGCTGGCGGTGAGCACCACCAACAGCATCATGACAAACACAGAGGCAAAGATGACTTGCCACTCACGCATGACCACTTTGAATAAAGTTTCCATGGCCGATGTGTAGCGCGTGAGCTTGAGCATGCGCATCAGGCGGAAGACCCGCAAGAAGCGCAAGTCGAGGTGTTGGCTGAACAAGCTTTCCAACACGAAGGGCAGAATTGCCAGCAAGTCGATGATGGCCTGCCCCGTGCGGACATGGGCCCAGCGCGGCATACGCAGGTGCTTGTACTTGGGGTTCTCAGGGGCGGTGTAGACACGCGCGGCGTATTCGATGGTGAAGATGGTGAAGGCCATCACGTCGATGACTTCAAACTCCATGGCAAACAGGGCACGCACTGAGGCGACGGTTTCAAAAATCACGCAGGTGATGGACAGGGCGATCCAAAACACAATGAAGTTATCGATGTAGGTGTGCAAGCGGCCTGAGTGACCCGTGGGCTCCAGCATGGCAAACACTTTGGCCCGCAAGCTTCGCCCTGCATTGAGTTCTTGAAACTCGTGCCATGCAGGAATGATTTGGCGCGAGAGTTTGAACATCCGCGCCAATCGCATGACTCGCAAGATGCGCAACATTTCCACGTCGACATCGACAAAGCGAGCAAAGTAAAACGGGGCAATGGCGACCAAATCGACCAACGCATAAAAACTCAGGGCGTAGCGCAGTCTCGGGAAACTTTTACCCGCATAGTCTGGGTTCAAGTGCGCGGTGGCCACACGCATCACATACTCGGCGGTGAAGATGCCTACGGTGACGATGTCAAACCAGTGGAACCAATGTTTGTAGCCGTTGTAAATCTCTGGCGTGTTTTCGATCAAGACCGCAATCACGCTCGCCACGATCAGGAACGCAAGGGTGCGTTCGACTTGGCGTTGAAAGCCGTGCTTGAACTCTGGGTCAAACACCCATTTGTAAAAGTTGGCGAGTGGCGAGGTGTGGCGTGTGGTCATCGCGTCTGTTGGTCGATCATGAGTTGACGCAGCGCAGCCATTTCTTTGCGCAGTTCTTGTAGTTCCTCTTGCACCGTGAGTTGGTGGTGGTGGTCGCGGTGGTCTTTGTCATGGTCCGCAGTGATGGAGTCCACGATCACCGCGATGAACAAGTTGAAGATGATGAACGTGGCGATCAGGATGAACAGAATGAAGAAAATCCACGCGTAGGGGAACATCTCCATGACGGGACGAGCAATGCCGTCGGCCCAACTTTCCAACGTCATCACTTGGAACAGGGTGAAGGCGCTGGTGCTTAAGTCACCAAACCAATCTGGAAAGTCATGGCGGAAGATGTTGGTGGCAATCACCGAGGCGACGTAGAAGATGATCAAGATCAGACCAAACACCGAGCCCAAGCCTGGCAAGGAGCTGAGCAAGCCGCCCACCACTTTGCGCATGCTCTCGACCTTGTTGATGAGGCGCAGCACCCGCAAGACACGCAATGCACGCAGCACAGACAAAGAGCCAGAGGCAGGCACCAGCGCAATACCCACCACGATGAAGTCAAACACACACCAAGCGTCTTTGAAAAACGAGAAACCACGCGCAGCAATGAGCAACACGATTTCTGCAATGAAGATGCCCAAGATGGCATGGTCTAACAAGAACAACTCATGTCCCCACGACGCCATGATGTCGTGGCTGGTCTCAATACCCAAAATAGCGGCGTTGACGACGATGAGAAAAACTAGGAAATTTTGAATGGCGTGGTGCGTGATGAATTGTTCAATTCGATCGCGCCACGTGACGATTTCGGTGGTGCTTTGCATTGCTAAAAGAGAGTCAAAAATTTAAAGATGTCTAACCGCTCACTCTACCTTATTGCGCTGTTTGTTCAGATGATTGAGACCAATTCGAGACCGTGTGAGGCGTTCAAAAAGTTTGAAATTAATTCAGAAGATTTTTCGCAGAGATAGAGTTCTTTTCAATTAATAAACGAAATTTATGCGCCGTATTTAATGCCTTCATTTTTAAAATAAATCCTAATTTGTTACTCATTGCTCATGAGTCGTGTTTTGTGCCGCAAGTGGATTTTCTAGAATTGCCGGGTCCAAATTTTCCGTTTGGTTTACTTAAGGAAAGATACACATATGCATGCAAATGTGCGTTACCAAGAAGATTCACAGAGTGTGATTCAACGTGTTTTCACAGATCCCACCAGCAAGGCGTTCACCCGCTGGGTGGCCATGATCAACTTCTGGATTTTTATTTCGTGTTTGTCGTTGGCGGGTGAAACCGTCGAACCCTACGCCACCGTTCATGCAAACCTGTTCAATTACGTTGAATATGCCGCAGTCTTTTTCTTCACATTGGATTACCTTGGCAATTTGTTTTATGCCAAAGACCGCGTGAAGTATTTCTTCAGTTTCTGGGGTTTGGTGGATTTGATTTCGATCATGCCGACATACTTGACCATCATGAACTTGACGGCCTTGCAAGGTACTAAAGTCTTCCGCGTTTTGCGCGTGGTCCGAGTTCTGCGAGTGTTGAAGATGGCGCGTATTGCCTTGCAACAGTTGGAACAGAAGTTGGAAAGCTCCAACCCTATCTTGACCAACCTCAAGATCTATTTCATTGCCTTGTTCTCTGTGGTGATGATTTCTAGCACCTTGATGTATTACGTTGAAGGCGATTTGTATTCAGCAGAGGCGATCACTTTGGGTCAAGCCAAGTTGGATGCTGAAATCAAAGCCAACCCACTGCCCGCTGACGCACCGCCAGAAGCTGCCAAGTTCATGCCTGCGGACCCTATCAGCGGTAACCCAATTCCTGAAGACAAGCGTTTCTTCACATCCATCCCTGCAGCGATGTGGTGGTGTATGGTGACTTTGACCACCACAGGCTACGGCGACATGTTCCCACTTACCTTTGGGGGCCGTTTGATTGCAGCAGTCACCATGTTGATGGGCTTGGTACTGTTTGGTATTTTGTTGAACATTGTGGGTAAAACCATCATGGTCTTGTTGTTTGGTGAACAACTGACGGAAGACAATACCGCCCCAGCGACGCGCGAAGCCATTTTGCGCATGATGGTGAGCCGCAAATGGATTTCAGAGCACCGTGCTTATGAGTTGGAGCTGATGTCAGAAGACGACATCAAGAACCGCGCGAAAGACCTGTAAGCGTCAATCGTCCAATAAAAAGGCCGCTCAGCAGAGCGGCCTTTTTTTATGGATGCGTTTTCAATCAGATGAACAACACAAATCCATTGATGGTTGAGAAAATGCCCAAGATGCCTAAAACGCAAGGCACCCAAAACAGGACTTGGGCCCCCGTCAAAATGGCCACCGATGTGAGCACGATGGCGATTTGCAACAGGGCTTCTGCATAGTCAAACCAAGGGTCTTGGCGCAAAGCAATGTCGCGCTCGTGTTCGTGTTCTTTGGCTTTTTCCATCAGCTCTTTTTTGCCATCGCCAGTTTCTGGCTCTGACTCATAGCGAGCGATATTCTTTTCGTAGGCTTCTAGCTTTTTTTCAGCCATTTGCTTGGCCGCAGGTGAGAGTTTGTCGTTGGCCAGTTGCACACGCAATTCGTCAGCCGCGATTTTGTAATCGGTTTGGCGAATGTTCTTAGCTTGATAGAACGAATAAGCGTTCGCGGCCAAGATGTTGTTGCTCATGCTTTCTTTGGACGCGTTGTTGCCACCTAAGCTGGCAATGGCCAAGCACATGGCCAAGGTGGACACCAACATGGCGCAACGGGTGCGAAATGGGTCACTGCCGTGTTCAGGCAATTCGGTTTCTGGAACTTCACTCACAGGTCTTCCTTCTTTTTATCTTTGCGTTTGACAAATAGTTTGTAAAGCGCAACCACAGCCAAGACAGCGGCCACCACACACACCACCAACTCGGCGGTGGTCAATTGATGGACGAATTGGTCGACATAGTCGTAGGTCGAGAGGGGCGTGTAAACGTCCGGGTTCTCTTGCTTGTATTTTTCGTAAGCGCCGTTGTCCATGGTTACTTTCTGTCAGGCTTAAGCCTGTTTGTTGGCCGCAGAGATTTGCTTTTCTTCTTCCATCTGGTGTTTGATCGCGTCGACTTGCTCATCAGACATGCCCAGTTTGGCTTGCATGATTTTAAGTTGGGCTTGTTCTTCGTCCGTCACGACACCATCGGCTAGCACGTTACGCACTTCCATCTCATACAACGCTTGGCGGCGCTCCACTTGTGCGGTGTAGGCGGTAGCGACCACACCCGTCAGAATCGCGGCCAAGGCAATGGACAAGATTTGCGTGAAGATCACCAAGATCGTGCCCACAAAAGTGATGGGGTCCACGTTGCCCCAGCCCGACACGATGGTGATGACAAACCAGTGCATGGCTGCCGGAATGGAGGGGAACACCTCAGGTTGAACATGGCCTTCGATGATGTAGATCAGTGAAGAGAACAGCAAGCAGCTGATGAACAACAAGAACACAGCGGATGAGAAAGAGTCTTTCTCGGCCTTGACGGCGGCCACCATGTCTTCAAACGCACTGTTGTAGCGTGAGAGTTTGAAAATTCGCATCAAACGGAACATGCGCAGCACGCGCAAGTCAGCGCCTGGGAACAAGAGCTGCAAATAAAACGGTACTGTGCTCACAAAGTCGATGATGCCGTAGAAGCTAAACACATACTCTTTGCGGCCATCCCATGCGGTGCCACCGCTTTGGATGTATTTCTCACCGTACGACCAAACGCGCATGACGAATTCAATGGAGAACACCGCCACGCTGAACATGTCAAACAGGTGGAACTCGTGTTCGAAAGCTTCGTGAATTTCAGGCACCGACTCCAAGATGATGCCAATCACATTGGCCACCACCAAGAGAGCGATGAAGATTTCGACGAAATGGCTGTACTTGTCAGGCACTTCGCCTTCCATGATTTCGAAGGTGCGGCGCTTGATGCGCTGGTAAGTAGAGAGGGTAGGAACTGCTGTAGTCATGGTTCGCTCAGTCATTGGCGGACGATTTGTTTTTGGCGCGCAGCATCATGGCTTCGACTTGCTCATCGGTGAGGCGGTAGTGCGCTTGTAGACGCTTCAAGGTTTCTTGCTCTTCCTCTGACATGTTGCCGTCAGAGAAAACTTCACGTAGCTGCGCTTCAAACGCCGCTTTCTTGCGTGCCACTTGGTTGGAAAAGGCGGAAGCGACGATACCGGTCATGATGGCCGCCATACACACGCCCAAGAAACCGGTGATGAGGGCAATGGCTTCACCCGCTTTGGTCATGGGCTCGACGTTGCCGTAGCCCGAGGTGATGGTCACGATGGACCAATAAATGGAGTGGGGAATCGTGCCAAAGAACTCGGGTTGTTGATGGCCTTCTGCGAAGTGCATCAACGAGGCCGACACGATGGTGGCGATGGTCAACAAGAACACAGCCGAACCAAAGGCTTGGCGTTCAGAGTGAATGGCATGAAACAAGTCTTGCAGGGCCGTGTTGTACTTGGACAGCTTCAAGATTCGCAGCAGACGCAAGACGCGCAAGATGCGTAAGTCCAAGCCAGGCATGAACATGTGCATGTAGTAAGGCATGGTGGCAAAAAAGTCCACCAAGCCAAATGCGCTGAACATGTACTCAAAGCGACCTTTCCATGAGCCGCCGTTGTCTTGGCTGTATTTGGCTCCCAAGGACCACACGCGAGAAATGTATTCACCTGTGAAAAACATCACGCTCCAAAACTCCAACTCATGGAAGAAGTCATGGAATTCAGCGTGGATTTCGGGGACGGAATCAAGAATCACCGCCGAACAGTTGACCAGCACCACAAGGGTAATGGCCCATTCAACGTAGCGACTGGCCGTGTGCTTGGGCGAGCCGTCCAGTATTTCCATCAGGGTATTTTTAAAACCTGTAGTCATTGAGAAGGTCTAACGAAATTGAATTTATGGGGGTCTTAACCGACAAGCGGCCACACAACTTGTGTGTGACCGCTTGCCTTTGGACAGGTTTATGCCTTGCCTTGAATTTTTTGCCACAAGGCAAATTCAGTGGCTGATAAACGCTCACCAGTTTGTGCGGCTTGGTCAAACTGTGTGGCATCCACTTGCACACCCAGTTGTCGAATTTGACCCAACAACACTTTGTAGTGCTCTACCGCCAGAGCTGGGTTTTCAGCAATTTTGTGGATTGGCAGTGGGTTGCGTTCTTCGAGCTCGTGTTCTTTGATCACCACTTCAATCAAAGCGTTGACTTCGGCTGTTGTCAAATGCAAGCGCTTGGCTTCGGAGCGAATGATGACGGCTTCTTCGTCGCTGATGTGGCCGTCTTTGAGGATGGCAAACAAGTTGGCTTTCAACTGGTCACGTTCTTTGACCAACTCATCGCTGAAGGCGGAGGCCAACAAAGCAGCAGGGATGGCGAAGATGCCAATGCCCAACAGCGCCAAGACGCTGGTCATGGCACGGCCCATCGGTGTGACAGGTGAAATATCGCCATAGCCCACAGAGGCCAAGGTGATGACTGCCCAATAGATGGCGGTGGGGATGTTTTCGAACTTCTCAGGTTGAGCGTCGTACTCAAACAAGTAACCCAAGCTGGCAGTCAAGACCAACAGCAACATCATGATGAAGGTGGCGGCGCCCATGACAGGCCATTCGCGCACCACCACTTTGACCAACACGGCGGTGGCATCGCTGCCGCGTGTGAGTTTGAGCAATCGTGCCAGACGGAAGACTCGCAAGAAGCGCAGATCCATCAAGTGGTGCAAGAAGACTTCCAAGAAGAAGGGCAGTACGGCCAAGAAGTCGATGAAGGTGGAGGGCGATTTGGCTTGTTTGAAGCGACCCAACAACGCGCCTTTGTAGCCTGGCTCTTCCACGCATGAGTAAATGCGCATGCAGTACTCAACGGTGAAGATGGCCACGGCAACCGCGTCCAAGATGACAAATTGCAAGTGCAACACGTAGTGAATGCCCTTGACCGATTCCAAGATAACCGCCATGACAGACAGTAACACCCACACGGCAATGAACACCTCAAAGATGTTTTGCATGGTGCCGCCGTAATTGCTGGGGAACACCAAGGCGTGAACTTTTTGGCGGAAAGTGCGGTCTTTGTTGAGCTCTTTGAATTCAGCAATGGCTGGAATCAAGACACGGAACAACTTCAAGATTCGCAAGAGTCGCAGGAATCGCAACACGCGCAAGTCGATTGGGATGAAGGCCTTCAAGTAGAAGGGCGCCACTGCCAAGAAGTCGATGATGGCGAAGGGGCTAGAGATAAAGCCGAAGCGTGCGTGCTTGCGGTTTTTGAATTCTTCATCCTCTGGTGCGAGGTACAGGCGCAAAGCGTATTCGATGGTGAACACGGCGACCGAAAGGATGTCAAACAATTCAAACCAAGTGCGGTAGGGCTCGTAGACCGCAGGCACGTGTTCAAACATCAAGCTGAACAAGTTACCGATGATCAGATAGCTGACCCACTTGTCGAGTTCTTTTTGAAAGTTGCCAGGGATGTTGGGGTCGAGCAGCCATGAGTACAACCACTTGCGCATGGGCAGGTGGCGGTCAATGTTGGCCTCTTCGTCTTGACCCAGAATGGCTTGGACGTTGAGGTCTTTTAGAAATTTGTCGTGTTTGTTTTCCATGTCAGACCTCAGAATTCGAATTCAGCAACTTTGATGGCGTAGCCGCCTTTGTCACACACGGACAGGCGCAACTGCATCTTGTAATCAATGGGGTCAGCTTCGACCAATTGCGATGCCACAAAGGGGGTGGCAGAGCCGGGAGGCGTGGGCATCAAGTCTTCCAACAAGATGGCGCCCATCAAGGTGCGGTCTGAAGGTACACAAGCCGCCACGAAGTGGGGTGTTGCATTGAAAAACGTGTTGATTTGGTCCTTCAGCTCTGTGGTTGCCATGATGTGAGCTAAACAAGCGCCCCATGTCCCTGCTGCGCCCGCTTTGGCATCGGCGGGAGGTTTGGTGCCGCCTTTGCAGGCGGGGTGCTGTGTATTGGCTTCAAAGCGTGTGGTGCCGGTTTCGGTCAACCATGCGACCCATGCCTCGCCATTGCTTTTGGCTGTTTCGGTTTTCAGAGCTTCCTTGTAATTGACAACACCTAGCCAGGTGACGGCAACAACAATCACGACCAAAAAGGCCAGAAAAATCTTGTCAGCTGTGGTGGGGCCGAGTTTGGGGTGCTCGGATGCGTGGTCTGTGGAAGATGCCATGGGTATCGCCATTGAAATGATGGAAATCCGGCGAAACCAAAGGGGTCTTGCGCCGGGCGAAAGTGGCTTTGATGATATTCGTAAATATGTTGAATTTATCGAATTAACACTAGATATTAAGCGAAATTGCTGTTTTTAATGAATATTAAAGGCGTAAAAAAAGCCGCTGTGAAAGCGGCTTTTTCATTTGTCAAAACTCAGTGGTTTTGCGAGCTTCGGTGGGCCCAGCCCGTGGTGTGTTTTTCAATCATGCTGAACAGTTCGTACATGATCATGGCCATGGCGCCCACGACCACCAAACCTGCAAACGCCAAGCCCATTTGCATGGCCGAACCCGCAGAAATGAGCAAGTAGCCAATGCCTTCGTTAGCAGCTGTCATCTCTGACACGGTGGTGCCCACAAACGCCAAGGTGATGGCGACTTTGAGCGAGCCGTAGA
>ERZ650301.449-NODE-449-length-11396-cov-6.737060_pt1 | contig 11396 bp, 11 predicted proteins | sample MGYA00376237_ERZ650301 | MGnify/ENA primary metagenome ERZ650301 (study PRJEB26733, sample SAMN07839255) | wastewater metagenome | biome: small river; feature: stream; material: water | place: USA: North Carolina | collected 2016-04-05 ...
TGGCGTATTCGCTACCTCATCGGTGCTTGGCCCAATCATCGGTGGTCTATTCGCCGGTGCTGACCAGATTCTCTGGATCAACGGATGGCGTTGGGTCTTCTTGATCAACCTGCCGATCGGTATCGTTGCGCTCTTCATGGTGGTTTCGTTCCTTCACGTTCCACACACCCCGAAGAAGCACCGCATCGACTGGCTAGGTGCCGTCACCATTGTTATCGCGGTTGTTCCATTGCTTCTAGTTGCCGAGAACGGTCGCGACTGGGGCTGGGATAGCGCACTTTCAATCGCCATGTATGTAACCGGTGGCGTTGGAATCGTTCTGTTCATCCTTGCCGAGCGCGCTGCAAAGCACGAGGCGCTATTGCCTCTCAGCCTGTTCAAGTCACGCACCTTCTCGATGGCCACCATTCTCGGTGTCATTGTCGGTGTTGGCATGTTCGGTGGAATGATGACCCTGCCGCTGCTATTGCAGATCGTCATGGGTGCAACCCCAACCGAGGCTGGCTTCATGATGCTTCCGATGGTTGCCGGAATGATGACCGCAACCATCATCTCTGGTCAGATCACCAGCAAGACCGGCAAGTACAAGATGTTCATGGTGATTGGCCCAAGCCTGCTGGCTCTCGGCTACTTCTACCTAACTAGCTTCAACGCAGACACCGAGTACTGGCAGGCATCGATCGGCATGATCTTGATCGGTCTAGGTCTTGGTCAGCTAATGCAGACCCTGACCCTGGCTGCTCAGAACTCGGTGCCAGCATCAGAGGTTGGCGTTGCAACCGCTTCGGCAACCTTCTTCCGCCAGATGGGTGGAACCCTGGGTGTTGCAGTCTTCATCTCGATTCTGTTCAACAACCTGGCTGACACCATCCCGGCCGCTTTCAAGCGCACCGATGTTCAGGCCGGACTCAAGGAAGCCATGCAAGACCCTAAGGTGATTGGCGACCCAAACAACGCCGAATTCCTCAAGGGCCTACAGGGGGGCAACATGGCCGACCTTGCCGGCAAGCTAAACACCGACTCATCATTCTTGAACAACCTAGACCCTCGTCTAGCGCGTCCATTCTTGATCGGTTTTGCTGACGCCGGTGTGACCGTGTTCGCTATCGCAGGTGCAGTAGTGGCCGTCGCGATCGTAATCGCGATCTTCACCAAGGCTCCAGCGCTGCGCACCAAGTCAGCTGTTCAAGAGGCAGCAGCGGCTAACGCGCACTAAACAAAGTCAACGGCAACACCCAAAGCCCCGAAACGGTCGCGCATCACGGCGATTGATTCGGGGTTTTGGTCTACCAGGATGAAGTTGCGCTCGAGCGAGGCCGCGGCCGCACCGGTAGTGCCAGAACCGCCAAAGAAGTCGAGCACGGTGTCGCCTGGGCGTGAAGATGCCTGGATGATGCGACGCAAAATGCCGAGCGGCTTCTGAGTCGGGTATCCGGTCTTCTCTTTGCCCGTTGGCGAAACGATGGTGTGCCACCAGACATCGGTTGGCAGCTTGCCCTTGGCAACCTTTTCTGGGGTGACCAGACCAGGCGCCATGTATGGCTCGCGGTCGACCTCATCCGAGTTGAAAAAGTATTGAGCCGGGTTCTTCACATAAACCAGGATGGTGTCGTGCTTGGCCGGCCAGCGGTTCTTGCTCTTGCCGCCGTAGTCGTAGGCCCAGATGATTTCGTTTAAGAAGCAGTCGCGGCCGAACAGCGCGTCAAGCAGCACCTTGGCATAGTGCGATTCGCGGTAATCGAGGTGCAGATACAGTGTGCCGGTTTCGTTGAGCAGACGCCAGGCTTCCTCGAGTCGTGGCTCTAGAAAGGCCCAGTAGTCGGCAAATTCGTCGTCGTAGCTGAGCACGGTTTGGCGCACTGTTTCATACTGGCGACCCTTGAAACCAACGCGTCCACCTTCGGTGACGCGGGTAGTGGTTGCGGTGCCACGACTTTGGGTGCGGCCGGTGTTGAACGGCGGGTCGATATAAATCAGCTGCACGCTCTCGGAGGGCATAGATTTAAGCACGGCAAGGTTATCTCCGAAGAAGACTTTGTTTTTATTTGCCGGCACAGAAAGAGATTAACAGCATGAGCGCAGAAATCGCCGAGGCTCCAGTAGTAAAGCACAACACCGCTGAGCACCGCTATGAGATTTGGCTCGGCGATGACATGGCCGGCGAGCTCGACTACTCACTGATGTTGGGTGAAATTCACTTCGTGCACACGGGCGTCAACCCGGCTCACCAGGGCAAGAACCTGGCCGCTATTCTGACCCGCGAGGCCTTGGCCGATGTTCGCGAGCAGGGCAAGAACAAGGTTGTTCCGGTTTGTTCATACACCGTGCGTTACATGGAGAAGCACCCTGAGACTCATGACCTGTTGAAGGACCCAATCGAAGAGGCTGCGGCGGCTTGCCGTCTGCCGAACGTTGCCAAGGCGAGCGAAAAGCTAGGCCTTACTCCGCCAGCAAACTAGTCGGTTAGGCGCGCGCCGATCCACTCAACTAGGTCGGCTAGAACCTCATCCTTGTTGGTCTCGTTGAAGACCTCGTGGCGGCCACCGTCATAAATAATCAGCTCTAGGTCGGTCAAACCGGCACGCTTGTATGCGTTGAGTAGCATGACGTTGCCCTTTTCTCCACCGATTGCGTCGTCGCTGCCAGCCATCAACAGAATCGGGATATCGGCCGGCATCTTGCGGCTAGGTGTGCCAAGCAATCCCAGCACGTTGGCAATGCCGAAGACACCAATCGCGGTCTCATCGAAGTTCAGCGGGTCGGCACGGAACTTCTCGCCGACCTTTAGGTCACGGCTCAACCAAGCACCGCCGTTGATTTGTTCGCCGGTTTTCTTGGCCTCGGCCTCGAACTTCTTATTGAATCCGCCGCTTGGCAGGATGCCCGGTAGAAGCAGAGTCGAACCAGTTAACACGGCGAGGTCGTACTCGTCTGAGAACTTATTCAATATGCGCTGGACGATCATCGAGCCCCAGCTGTGCCCGAGCAAAACGAGTTCTGACTCTGGGTGTTCGCCACGGATCAGGTGACTGAGCTGTCGCACCGCCGCAAAAGTAGCCGGCATTCCACCCGGACCGAGGTTTCCCTGTTGCTTGATTAGACCCTTGGCGCGCATGTTGACACCGGTTGCTCCGTGGCCGCGATGGTCATCCGCATAAACACCGAACCCTGCACGGTTTAGTGCTTCCGCGACATGGTCGTAGCGGCGGGCGTGCTCGCCCAATCCGTGTGCGATCTGCACGATCGCTTTCGGCTTTGCCACTGGCCATTCATAAAAGGTGATGTCGACCCCGTGAGAGTCGTTCATGGTGCGCACTAGAGGCAACGATGTCATGTCACCAGACTATTGCTCGAGAACGAAAAATGCCCTAGGCCTCTTTTGTGATTTCCACGGTCACAAAAAGCTCGGATTCGCCGGCGCCGGCGTACACCCCTCGAAGCGGCGCAACATCGTCATAATCGCGACCGCTCGCCACCACAATGTGGCGTTCTCCGATCTCGATGTCGTTGGTTGGGTCGTAGGCATACCAAGAGCCAGCCCACCATTCGACCCAGGCATGCGATTCACCGATTACCTTCTCGCCCACCTTTGGCGCGATGTGCGGGTGAAGGTATCCAGAGACATATCGGGCAGGGATGCCTGCGGCGCGCAAGGCACCAAGCGTGATGTGTGCATAGTCCTGGCAGACACCGATCTTTGCCGACCATGCCTCGGTGGCCACCGAATGAACGCCGGTGACACCGTGCTTATAAGTCATCGCCCCGAAGATCTTCTTGCAGATCTCCATCGCGGCATCATGTGGGCTGAGCTGGCCGGCGACCTTCTTGGCAAACTTCGCGAGCTCGGCCGGTGGTTGAGTGCGTCGAGTCTGACCGATTGCATCGGTTAGCTCAAGGCTGCTCACCACCTCAGGCGCGAGGTCATCCCAGTTGAGACCTGGAACCGCACGAATCGAGTCACGAATCTCGACCAGAGAGTTGGCCTGAATGGTTAGCTCACCGTGAGGCTCAAGAATTTCAAACTGCACCGAACGCGATTTGAAATAGTCGAGGTATTCGTGAGACGTGCTCTGCGGCTTAATGTCCAACTTGCTCGAGATTACGAACTGGCGTTCGTTTCTGGCCGGCAAAAGCCTGGCCTCATTGTAGCTAGCCGAGACCTCGCGGCTGTAGTTGAAACCGGTGGTGTGCGAAACGCGATAGCGACTCATGAAACCTCACCGACCCAGGTCGGCATGATGTTCGCAGGAAAGTACCGATTGCCGATTGCCTCAGAAATTTCGCTGACTCCGTTTTGCAGAGCCACCATTTCTTGGGTCAGGTTCGCAAGGATGTCTGGTGCCGAGCGGAACTCCAGGTTGGTGCGAATCTGGCTCGCGAGACGAAGTGCTGCATCGCTCACGCCGACTCGATCTGAGCTCGGAGCTAGGTCATTGAGGCAACGCTCTGCACGAGACAGTGCGAAAGTCACCGAGCGAGGGAAGATGCGGTCGAGCAACAGAAACTCAGCCGCGTTGGTTGCCGATGGCACACCGCGGTAGGTGCGCAGGTATGCCTCATAGGCACCGCAACTGCGCAGAATCGTGGTCCAGGATGGGCCACTGGCCTCGGTGAGTTCTGAAGTTGCCAAAAGACGCGCGGTCATGTCTACTCGCTCGAGTGAACGGCCGAGGGTAAAGAAGGTCCAGGCCTCGTCACGCGAGGTTGAGCTTTCAACGATGCCCACGGCCAGCGCGGTGCGCTCGCGCACCCAACCGAAGAAGTCGTGCGCGCGGTCGATAGAAACCTTGCGCGGCATCCTCGAACGGGTGGTGTTTAGGCACTCCCAAAGTTCGGTCGAAACAATCTCGCGAACCCGTCGAGCGTTTTCACGGGCGGCCGTCAAAGATGATGCAATCGAAGCCTGCTCGTTGCGATCAACCGACAGGATGCTCAACAAATCGTGTCTGGTCAGTTGGTGTGGAAATACCGATTCCGAACCGATCACCGAAAGCAGTGAGCGGCAAGCCGTGTCTTCGTCTACCCAAGGATCCTCGAGCAACAGCTGCAGGTGAACATCGAGCAGGCGGGCGGTGCCGTCGGCGCGCTCCACGTAGCGACCAATCCAAAACAGTGATTCGGCTATGCGACTAAGCATTAGTTTGAGCCTCCCTGTGCAACTGGCGGCAATGTGGCCGCGGCGGTTTGCTGCTGCTGTTCTTGCTGAATCTTGAACCCTGCACCTGAGTTGTCGTGCTGTTGAGTACCAAAACCTGAGTCAGCCGAGGTCTGACCGGCAACGATTGAAGATACGGCCGAGTTGGTTGGCATGAACTGTCGCACGCTTGCTCGGTCGCTACCGACGATCCAAGTGTCTTTCGAACCGCCACCCTGCGATGAATTCACCACTAGCTCACCCTCTGGCAGAGCCACGCGGGTCAGGCCGCCAGGCAAAACCCAGATGTCGTTGCCACTGTTGACCGCAAATGGGCGAAGGTCGGCGTGACGAGGTCGGAGGCCGCCCTCAACCAAGGTAGGAATGGTTGAGAACTGAACCACAGGCTGCGCAATCCAGCCGCGCGGGTCTTTGATTAGACGCTTGCGCAGATCATCAAGTTCTTTCTTGGACGCGGCTGGGCCAACCACGAGACCCTTACCTCCTGAACCATCGACCGGCTTGACGACCAACTCTTCCAAGCGGTCTAGTACTTCTTCGAGGCTGCCCGCTTCTTCGAGACGCCAGGTGCGGACGTTTTCGATGATCGGATCTTCGCCCAGGTAATACCTGGTGAGGTCGGGCATGTAGGTGTAGACCAACTTGTCGTCGGCGACGCCGTTGCCCACTGCGTTGGCCAGCGTGACATTGCCCTGGCGAGCCGCATTGAGCAACCCCGGAGGCCCGAGAACCGAGTCGGCACGGAAGGCCAACGGGTCGAGAAATTCATCATCAACGCGGCGATAGATGACGTCAACGCGACGGGCTCCACCAGTCGTTCGCATGTAAACCTTGCCGTTCGAGCAGAACAGATCTCGACCCTCGACGAGCTCGATTCCCATCAGACGAGCGAGCAGAGTGTGTTCGAAGTAGGCGCTGTTGTAGACACCAGGTGTCAGCACAACAACCGTCGGGTCTTCGACGCCGTTCGGGGCTGCCGCTCGCAATGCGGCCAAGAGCTTGTTTGGGTATTCACCGACCGGTTGAATGCGCATCTGCTGGAAGAGCTCTGGCAGGGTCTGCGCCATCACTCGCCGGTTTGAGATCACATAACTAACACCAGAAGGCACACGCACGTTGTCTTCGAGAACGCGCCAGGTGCCAACCTCGTCACGAATCAGGTCGATGCCGCTGACTTGGATGCGCACCCCGTTGGCCGGGTCAATGCCGTGGGCCGCACGGTGAAAGTGCTCGGATGTCGCGACAAGCGCTGCAGGGATAACCCCATCGCGAATGGCGTTTTGGGGTCCATAGACGTCGGCGAGAAAGGCCTCGAGAACGCGAACGCGTTGCTTCACTCCGGCATCGAGAACGTTCCACTCAGAACGCTCGATTACGCGCGGAACCGCATCGAGTGGGAACGGTCGCTCCTCGCCGGCGAAGTCGAAGGTGACTCCCTGGGCAAGGTAAGAGTCGGCGAGCGCGGCGGTGCGGCCGATCAGCTCATCCTGGGTCATGGCGGCCAGGGCTTCGTGAATCTTCAGATAGCTTGGGCGCACCTTGCCAGGCGCAGCAAACATTTCATCGAAGGCTGCCTTTTTGTCCCCAACTTTGGGTTTGGCAGCGATCGGATACTGATCGAATAATTCACCCATAGTGAGAAGTTACGCCCGGGTTGTTGCGGGCGTGTTTCAGGTATGGGTCGCTAAACGAACTTAATTAGCGTGAAAATTCAGCCTTATTCGGGCTTGGCAAACAGATTGACGAAACCATTGGTAGCGGCAAGCTCGCCATTGGCGAATACAAACAGCGCTTCGATATCGTCGATGCGGTTGAGGTGTTCGATGGCTCGCTCGCCCTCGGCGAATGCCGCGGTGGCCCAAACGTCGGCGGTGACCAGGTCGCGAGCGATGACGCTCACCTGAACGAATTCTTTGGCCGGTTCACGTCCGCCAGCTTTTGGGTTCCAGATGTGTGCGCCGCGTTCGGCAGAACCGCTGGTAGCCATCGCCCTGAATGGGGTGCGGTGAAGATCGACCACGGTCAGCACTCCGGCATCCTCGGCGGCGATTGAAACCGGCTTGCTAATGCCCATGCGCCAATCGATGGCCTCGGAAACCCCGTCCGAAATCATTACATCGCCGCCGGCATTTAGCGTGAAGTCGGTGATACCCCGCTCAAGCACGAACTCGGCGGCACGGTTGGCCGCCCAGGTCTTCACCAAGCCGGATGGGTCGAAAGTGTGCTCGGGAGTGAATGCGCTAAACCAGCCATCCGTGGTTTTCTCCCAGGCTTCACAGGCATCCCAGATTTCATCGACCACCGGCGGGCACTCGGCGACCGAGGTCTCACCCCGAGCCAATCGAGAGAGTGGAGATTCGGGCTTGTAGAGGCTGAAGATGCGATCGGCCTCGTGCAGGATCGCGCAGGCCTGATTCAAGACGATTGAGGTGTCACTGTCACTTAGCGGGCTGCGGCCGCGAAAACTGAAACCGGTGCCCATTGCCAGCTCGATGTGTTCGAACAGCTTCGGTTCGTGATGCGCGTGCACCGGCGATGCTTCAGTCATTAGCCCAGTTTAGAGATTGCGTTGCTGAGGGCGGCTTTGAAAGCGTCGGTTGTGTAGGTGGCACCGCTTAGGTTTGCGAAGTTCGTGCCCTGCGCCTGAATCGCATAATCCACCAAATATGGGAAAGCCTGCTCACGGCCATCGGTAGCAGTTGAAGTGCCGACGTCGATCGCCGAGATCTTGCCGTCTTTGCGGGTCACCGAAAGCTCTACGTACCCAAACTCATAAGGAATCTGGTCGCTAGTTACCGTCTTTTCAGCCGAGGCGGTCGAGCCCCCGATAGTAACTGTGTCTGAAGGCGGGTTCAGGTAGTTGTTCACGGCCAGACCACCGGCGATGCTCATGAGGCTGAAAACCGCCGCACCAAGCTTCCACTTGCGCTTGGTCGGCAAGGCCACTTCGGTATAAGGGCTGGCCGGTTGATTAGAACTTTGCAAGTGCTGACTCCAAAGATTGCTTGAATGCGTCTACGGTGTAGGTTGCACCGCTGAGGTTGCCGAAGCTGGTTCCGTTGGCCTGAATCGCGTACTCAACCAGGTATGAAAATGCCGCTTGGCGACCCCCGGTTGCACCCTGCTGAAGTAGGTTGACGGCAGTGATCTTGCCGTTGGCCTTGGTAACCGAAACCTGTACCGTTCCGAATCGATAAGCGATTGCAGCACCGGTCTTTGTGGTGCCAGAAGAACTGCCAGAGCTAGCCGGTGAACTCGGGGTCGAAACTGGCGCAGGGGCGGCAACGGTTGCCTTCGGCGTTGAGACTGGGGCCGGAGCCGGAGCCGCAACGCTCGCCTTCGGGTTCGAAACCGGTGCCGGCTGTGCTGGTGCAGCGGAACTTGAGTCCTGGGCCGGGGCCACTGGAGTGGCGGTTGCTAACTGCGCTTCTGGAGTCGAGGCTGGTGCAGCCGCGGCTAGGGTTCCTCCACCAGAAATCGGAGCCGAAAAGCCAGAACTAACCTCGGCGGCCTGTCCGACCTGATATCCGGCGGCGACTACACCGAGCGAAAGAATGCTTATGAAAGACTTTGTACCTTTTCTCACCAGGCAAACTCCTCTGCGTGAACTTGGTTAGCCGGGGTGCCGGCCTTCAAAATAGATTTCTCGACGCTGTGGGTCCAACCAGTTGGTCCACAGATAAATACATCAGATTCGTTGATTCGCGGTGCTATCTCGGCTAGACGAACCAAGTCCGAGCGACCGGTGCCGTCGGCATTCATCCAGGATGAGTGGTTGGCACGCGGGCCAGCCATAATCTCAAGCTTGAAACCGCGGTGACGACAGAGCACCTGAATCTCTTCGAGTAGTGCCGCATCGGCTGCGTTGCGAACTCGATAGATCACGGTTACGTCGCCAGGGCGAGCGGCCATCGATTCTGCTAGCGCACGGATCGGCGGAATGCCGATGCCCGAGGCGACCAAGACGACCTTTTCTTTGGTGCGACGGTCTTCGGTGAATACGCCGTATGGACCTTCTAGCAAGACCGGGGTGCCCGGCTTGATGTGCTGAAGTGCACCAGTGTCATCGCCGCGCTTACCAATGGTGAAGCGCACGTATCGCGAGTTCGGAGCTGCCGAAACCGAGAATGGGTGAGGGCGCCACCACTGGGTCGGGGTCATCACACGAAGCATGTAGAACTGGCCGGACTTGCCACCCAACTTGGTGACGTTTTTACCGGTGAGGTAAATCGAGACGCTGTCGCTCGATTCCTGCTTAACCGATTCAACTTTCAAACCGACAACAAAGTGGCGAAATAGCGGTGACAAAACTCGATACCAAGCGAGGTTGAAAAGAACGAAGAGATAGAGGGTCACCCAGAACACGGTCTGAACCGGCTTGCCGTGGATGTCGCTGCCGCTCGAAAACTGGTGAGGCACGGCGGCAAGAACCGCGAGATACGACATGACGTGAACGATGTACCAGGCCTCGTAGCTCATCTTTCGACGAGCAAAGTTCAGCGAGGTTACTACAACCGCGATCATCAGAAATAGGCCGATGGTTGCAGTCCACATGTCAGGCACGTTGAAGAATAGGTTGACCATTTCGTCAACCACATTTTTGCCATCGGTGATCGCGAAACTGATCAGCGACGCCAAGAAGTGTGCAACCACTATGTAGAGCACCGGCTTGCCCAGCTTCTTGTGGGCAAGGGTTGCGCGGTCGTGACCATAGAACTTATCGATCCATGGAACACGAGCAATCAGAAGCATGTGAATCAAAAGTAGGTCGGTGCCAACTAGTGCAGTTAGACGGCTGAATGCGTTCAGCGCCGAAGGAACATCGTGAACACCTTTTAGGCCCCCATCGACCAAGAACATCACGGTCACGGCGAGCACGGTGCCCCAGGCAATTGCCTCGATTACATCCTGGGCACGCTTTAGGCGCAGGAATTTCTTGTAGCCCAAACGGACCTTGCCCGTTGGCTTCACGAAAGTTACCTGAGTTGTCATGAGTTCAGTCTTGCTGGGCTATCTGGAAGTTTCCTGTGAGCAACCTGCGTGGCTGGTGTAAATCTGAGAACCCCGAAAAACCGTCTACCACTCGCTAGGAGCTGGTTCCTTGCCCTTTGGCAGCGCCGAATCGGCGGCCCAACGCTTGACCCACTCAGGCAGAACCGGAACCGGCCCGTGCCAGTCGCCGCCCTGCTCGATTACCTCGGCTGGGCTCAAGATACCTCGAGACTTCTTCAAGAAACGGATGCGAACAATGCCCTGCGTATAAATCTCTCCATCGACCACCATGCGCTGGTCGAAGTAAAAGGCGAGGTCATCCCAGCCGATCACCTTTGACTCCATGTCGAACTTTTGCCAAGGCATCAGTGACTTTCTGAAGGTGATGGTTTCGGCAACGACTACCGGATACCAGCCGAGCTGCTTCCAGTGCTGCCAGGCGCCCGAGCGCAGGGCAAGGTCGAGGCGGCTGATGTCGAACAAGGCAGGAAATTTACCATTGTTCATGTGCATAAAGATGTCTAGGTCGCTCGGCCAAACGCGATATCTGCGCTTACCCACCTGCGACCAATCGAGCTTTGAACGAAATCGCCAAGAAATCAGCGCATAGAAGACTCGAAGCCAGAGATTCATGACACTTCCCTTCGAATGACTACCAGATCTTGACGCGAAGGTCTGGATCAAGCCAAAGCTTGTCGCCAGGCATTACATCGAAGGCTTCATAGAAGGCATCGATGTTGCGCACGATCTGGTTGCAACGGAACTCGGCTGGCGAGTGCGGGTCGGTGGCAAGACGCTGAATCAGAATCTCGTCGCGACCCTTGGTGCGCCAGGCTTGTGCCCAGCTCAAGAACAAACGCTGACGTCCGGTTAGCCCGTCGATGACTACATCTTCTCGGTCGCCGAGCATCATCTCGTATGCCTTATAGGCGATACCCAAGCCACCGAGGTCACCGATATTTTCACCGATGGTGAGCTCGCCGTTGACCTTATGTGAATCATCAAGCTGTGCCGGTGAAAGCTCGTTGTATTGGCCGATGAGTGCGCCAGTTAGGTTTTCGAATGCCTCGCGGTCTGCGTCTGACCACCATGACTCGAGCTTGCCGTCACCGTCATACTTGCTGCCCTGGTCATCGAAGCCGTGGCCGATCTCGTGACCGATCACGCCACCGATAGCGCCGAAGTTCACGGCGTCGTCGGTTGATAGCGAGAAGAACGGAGGCTGAAGGATTGCTGCCGGGAAGACGAT
>ERZ650301.450-NODE-450-length-11389-cov-11.756750_pt1 | contig 11389 bp, 26 predicted proteins | sample MGYA00376237_ERZ650301 | MGnify/ENA primary metagenome ERZ650301 (study PRJEB26733, sample SAMN07839255) | wastewater metagenome | biome: small river; feature: stream; material: water | place: USA: North Carolina | collected 2016-04-05 ...
GGTCTTACCAAGTATGCTGATAAACAGAAAAAAAGAATGACTCTTACTCAGGATCCTGATAAAGGTAAGAAGGCAAAGTTAGCAAAGTTTTATAAGTCACACGGATTTGAATCAAATCGCGGAAGATCCAGAGACTTTACAACCAGAGATACTGATATTCGCAATCCAAGATAGGACACCTGATCAACTGGCACACACACCCTTCCACATGCCCCGGTGTGCCCTTATAATACAAAGGTAATCAACACAAATCTCTCATGGTTACCGACACTACTCAAGACAGGCAAATCCGTCGTTCCATCATTCAACAAGTGGAGAATATGGATACCCGTCTTCTTCATCGAATTGCTTATGAAGTCCGATGTGAAGAACTTGGTCTTCATGCTGATAGTTGGAAACTTTATCCTGAGGAAGAATGACTATTGGTATTTTCTTCTTAATTGGTTATGCTATGGGTGCAGGACACATTATTCTTCTACATTATCTTCAGAACAAATGAATCTCTACATTATCAATGATGTTCTGACTGATTACACTTCTGGTATGATAGTCATCGCCGCAGAATCTAAAGAACAATGCCGTGAGTTGTTTGTTAAAAAGTTCATTGGTGAATATCATGCTGATGAGTTTGATAGGTTTGCAAAGTTCACTGTCATCGAAGGTGTGAATCATCCTGCTGGTATTGTAGACTATGTGTATGGTGGAAGTTAATGATTCGCTTTCTTCTGAATCAGATTCCTGTTATGTACGGATCTTATACCGCCAAAGGTAATCAGATCCGTCGCACATTCTCCAATGGATTCAGTTACATTGCATCTGAATGTAAGTCATCGGCAGAAGCACAACGTATCACAAACAATCTCAACTATCTTGCAAACAAATGACTGACTCAGACAAAGTTTTTGCTCTAACTGAACTTATGAGTGATGTGATTCACACTCTGGAGATGAAACAGTATGACATTGAAGATGCACAACTGTCTCATGATTGTGTTGTGGACGCTGATAAGTTTTACCAACAAATGATTCACATTCTTCATTCTGACTCCATGAGTCAACTTACAAGTCAGTACACTCCTAATCGAGTACTGGATACATTTGAAAAACTCTCTGCTGAGATCTATCAGGAATTGGACAATCTCTCATATCTGAATGATGAGTTGTTTGATTATTATTGTAATGAATTGTTTTATCCTGATAATGAGGATGAGATGATTCCAGAGAAGTGTACACCTGAAGTACTTCTTGAATTGCGTCAACTTGTGGATGATAATCAATGATACTACCACCTTGCTTTCTCACTCAAGAAGAAATGAAAGACGCTCCATCGGAGGATCTATGGTGTGAACTTGCAGATGCTATGTTTTATTCGTCACCCGAAGTTGATGCTTATGTTCAGTTACTAAATGATGAATTAAAAAATAGAGAATAATATTACCAATAATATCAGTAGTACTACAAGACCACTGAGATCAAGTCCAGTACTTCGACTACCACAATTAGGACAAATGTTTGATATGTTCTTACCTCTTGGATACCATGTGTACCAACAGTTATAGCACATGTTCTGTGGTCTTTTAGTAATACGACTCATGATTATTATTACTTTTGTTAAATTGTTGTTAATTAAAAAAATATATTAAAAAACATATATTGCTATTTTGTTTAGTTGTGGAAAAACTGTGGAAAACTTATGATATCTGTGGAGAATTATTATAATACCTTTAGTTCTTATAATACCTTTGATTCTTATGATTAAACGTCTGATTCTTATGCAAGCTAAGGGAGTTTAGCATAAGACGCGCAGTTTGTCAAGCCCTCACCCCCGCGAGCGCCCAAAAACCCCCCATAAGGACTTTTTATATTACGAATTCTTATGAGATCTCGTCGAGATATGCTCAAAAGCACACAAATCTAGTCGAGATCGCATATATAGATTCATGTATCTCGTCGAGACCAGGCATCATACTTGCATCTAGTCGAGATTCATGCTATAATCACATTGTTCTCATAGGATCTCGACGAGTTATGTACGACGACTACGATCTCGACTATACATACGGCAACGACAATGCATATGATCTAGATGAACAGGATCTCGACGAGGAATATGCGCGAGACGGGCAAGACTACGAATCTCTTGCATATCGTCATTATGCATGATATAATTTGTACACATCGCAACTAGAATCATGTTAGCACAGAAACGCCTGGTACGAGTCACACTTGACATTGAGTGTTATGATGATTTGGACGTACATGATATCGACTGGAAGGATATCCTACGTCTGGACGGGGACGAATGCGTACATGCAGAGATTAATGATTCTTATGACCTGTACTGATTGACAGAAGACGCAAAAGGTCCTATGGTGGTCCAATGTTCCTCAAGACCCCTATGAAACTTTTTGTGTCTGATCAGTCGGTATATTTCCTGCAAGACAAAACCCTTTACAAGACGCAGATGGACTGCTATGGTTTCTGCGACCTTGATGAGGGTGATGTGGTCATGGAAGACGGAGACCAAATGGAGCGGATTGTCCAGATGCTTGTGCCACTTTCCGAACTGTCACAAGACGCTGTTCAACTCTCCCTGTTCTGATCTATGTTTGGTTGGTGGTTGAGAGACCACTTCACCGCTTGCTTTTTTCACCATGAGCATCTACACTGACAACGGTTACGCCAATCGGAAGGAGTACCTGAACGATCTTCGGGATGAGTACGGTTCTGATCTGGTCAATACCCTGATCACGGTTCTTCCTGCTAGCGAAGACTTCGACGGTCTTGTGACTATGCTGGAAGACGCAATGGACGGTTATTGATCTGTCCACTGGGCACTCTGGAGATCTCCAAGGGTGCCCTATACTTACAAAGTCAACCCAACACCCCAACAACACCATGGGAACCCGTTCACGCATCGGAATCGAAATGCCTGACCACTCTGTGGTTAGCGTCTACTGCCACTGGGATGGTTATGTAGAACACAATGGCAAAATTCTGGTAGAACACTATCAGAACCGCGAAGATGTACAAGAACTCATTGATGGTGGTTCGATGTCAACTCTTCGAACTCGTGGCACCTGGAATCATGATACTGCTCTCCGTGATGAGAACGGAGAATATATTCATGATGCTGCTGGTTATCTGATGTATGAGAATGATCGTGAACCACAACCTCTGTATCATTCAGAAAGAGGTGATGGTGAAGAACCTTCTCACACCAGTTTCGATGAGTTTATCTCTGGAAATCTGGGTGGCGAAGAGTATGCTTACCTCTTCGATCTGAATGATAACTGGAAAGCATACAAGACGGGTCTGTTTGATGCTGCTGAACGTGTGAACATTCCCAACTATGTGACAGCAGCATAAGTGGCACAAGAGGGCACTAGGATCGCCTCCAGTGCCCTTATACTAAACAAGTTCACCACTCAAACTCATGACTAAACTACTCACTTCTGAACAAGTTAGTAATCTTTTGCAGGATCATTGCTATCGTGTTATTAACGAAATGGATGCAGATGATTTGTTCTCTTATGCTGTGCAGATGATGATGCAATCCTTTGACCAAAATCCTGGTCAAGGTGACACTGATGTTGCAATGCTAATTGAAGACATCTGGGTTGCAGAAGGTGAGGATGATGACTCTACTTTGGAGTTCATTGCTGGTGCTGTAGGTGATGAACTTGCAGAAGAAATTATGAAGACCACCCAGTTCTGAAACTGGCACAAGAGGGCACTAGGATCGCCTCCAGTGCCCTTATACTAAACAAGTCAACCACACACCCCCAAACACATGGAAGACACTCTCTGGATCGAAATTGCTGATGCTCCTGGTGAAATCTTCGACATTCCTGAAATGAGGGATGAAGATGACAATGATGAACTCACCTGGAACGCTTTTCTGAACTCTAACTGGGACTTCTGATGTCTGACACTCTCTCTAAAAACATCTATCGCCAACTGTTCACTGAAGATCAGTGGGACATGATCTACAACTTCGTGGGTAATGCTCTGGATGATGCAGATTGGGACTCGGAAGATGTCTACGAAATCCGCAACAAAATCCACTCACTCTACAATGATTGACACTTACACTTTCACTGGCGACACTGTGACAGTTCTCGGACTGGTCGGTGTCATCTCCACTGGCATCATACTGGTGCTATGCTTCACTCGTTACTTCAATTCTCCCCTAAGGAAATGACATTCGACCGCGCACAACTGATTGAAGATTACATCCAGCAACTCATTGAGGGTATGGATTATAAGACAATGGAGTGTCTGGTTTATGATACTCTGAAGGATAATCTCTCAGACTATAATGATGAAGAACTCATCACAGAGGTTGAAGAGTACAATCCCGAACTGTTGGGAGAATAAAATCTAGTCTAGACTACAATCTCGTCGAGATCCGCAGACAGTCGCAGAGGTGGCACAGCAGATCTCGACGAGACACACAATCTCGACTAGATTGTACACATACAAAACACATCGAGATCATGAAACTCGCAACTGTTACACCCATCTCGAAGAAAGCAAAAAATCGTTTTGCGAATCTGATGGGATCTGATGCACAATGTATCATTGAGCAACACATAGGCAATCGCGTGTTTCTTACAAGTATAAACGGACGCAATCACTTCTGGGCAACACTTGACAAAGACGCGGACTGGATGATACAATTATAAGATAAAGACGGAAGGGGTTTGCCGTCGCTGAATGTTAAAGTCACCCAGCGCGAACGAGAACATAAGATCATAGCGTAGGTGAGTGGGTTACTGTGGATCGGGGTGGTGCCTGATCCACTTTTCTTCATGTATTGTTATAATTATTTTATGGCAGGGGGAGTGGCGATGTATTGTTCAGTAGAGATACCCTTCTCCCGTTGGTGCTGGTTGTCCCCTTAAGATAGCAGCAAACCACACCAAAACCCTGATGCTGTGACAGTTCGATCAGTGGCACAAGGTCGCTGGATCTGGTCGGTTCTGGTGTGGCATCATTCACTCAACGGCGCACCACTGACGCCGACCACCACCACAAGACAATGACCACGATCCAACTTGTTATCAACGGCAATCAAGTTGAAGGTCCGATTGACCAAATTGCTCAGATCTTGGGCATGGTTTCTAACACTCCGACACAACCAGTTGCTTCGGTTGTTGTTAATGAACCAGCAGAATTGGCACCATTCAATGCCTTTCTGACTGTAGAATTAACACCCTACTTTGGTGCCGAAAATGCAACTAAGATCGTTGCTAAGTTGCAACGATCCCGTGCAATCAATGACTTCCGGTACTTTATCTCAATGTATCGGTTGGCAAAGGATGATCTTCAAAAGCGCCAACTTCTGAAGGTTGTAAGTGCAGTTTACCGCTACAAGTTCGGCGGTCATCGTAACCCTGAGCAGTATTCTTTGCGTTCTGAGATTAAGTACGCAAAGGCGTGTGATCATTGCGGCAAACTTGCTCAGGTTCTGGTTAATCGTTTGATTGCCGAAGGTCTCTGGAAGTGATAGTGTGACAGTCGGTTAAGTGTCACAGGGGGGATCGCGGATCCCCCTTCCGCTGCTGTAGGATTAGCAAGTCAACCACCACTGACCGCCATGCTTCATCTCTCCAAGGGCAACGCCAAACTAGGCAAGCAAACTCTAATCTTTAACCTGCCCGCTGGTAAAACCTGCCCCGGCGCATTGTTTTGCAAGTCTTTCGCTGTCGTTGATGTAAACGGCAAGCGTACAATTCAAGACGGCGCAGAGACAATTTTCCGCTGTTTTGCTGCATCTTCTGAAGTACAATACGATGCGGCATTTGAGAATCGTGCCAACAATCTGCGCCTGATTGTTGATGCAATTCAGAACGGAACTGCTCCCGGATTCTCTGTAGGTGCTGCCGACTTGATTCATAACAGCATTCAAGAATACCGCACAAAGAATACTAAACTGGTTCGCATTCATGAATCCGGAGACTTTTTCTCCGGTGCTTATTTGGATGCTTGGATTGAAGTCGCCCAGCGCAATCCTGATCTTAAGTTCTATGCTTACACCAAGAGTTTGCAACTGTTTCTGTATCTGAAACTGCCAACAAACTTCTATATTACTGCATCCAAAGGTGGTAAGTTTGATCATCTGCTTGATCACTTCGAACGCTATTCTGTAGTGGTTGCTGATGAGAATGAAGCGGCAGAATTGGGTCTGGAAGTTGATCACGACGACTCGCACTGTTTCGGTAACAAACCCTTCGCATTGTTGGTTCATGGAACACAACCTAAGGGCAGCAAATTAGGTGCTGCAATCCGTCAACGTCGCGCCAAAGGTCTTCACGCTGGATACAATCAAAAGAATAAAGTTGCAGCGTAGAGTATAACTTAGGGGGGCACAATCGCCCCCTTTTTTGTATACTTTTTTCCCTAAAAAAAGTTTGCAGGGGGAGTGACGACCTTTTATGTCAACGGGGCGACCCTGCCCCTCATCCGATTGTCCCCTTATCCTACAGCACCCCCAGACCCATAAACCCCTAACAGTGGACAGTTCGCAAGGTGGCACAATCCCCTGTAGACGGATCCCCCATGGTGCCTGTATGATTCTCTCAGTTCACCACACCACTCCAATGAACTTCTCCGCTCTCACCCGCATCGCTGTCCGCTCCACCCTGATTCAGAAAGGTCCCCAAACCTGCTCCGACATCGTTCGGGGCATGGGCATGGATCCGAAGCGCCACAAGGGCACCATTCACGCCGTGATGGTCGATCTGGAGCGTGATGGCGTTCTGGGTGCCACACGCGCCGACAACGGCAAGCGGGATCTCTGGTTCATCATCCCCAGTGAGATCCGCAAGCGTGATCGACTCGCTGCCGCCCTGATCGGGTGATACAATAGGGGGGAGCAATCCCCCCCTTTTTTTATACTTTCTTCATCCCAAAAATAGGTTCTACCTTCATCCTAGCACGGCACCCGGACCCCTTGTCAATCCCCTGACCCATAAGGATCGCTGATCGTTCAGAGGGTTGACTCTGGTGCCGTTTGGACCCATACTGGCATCAGTTCACACCACACCACTCCAATGAACACCCTCTCACCCGCTTCCAACCTTCAGACCCGCCAGATCGTATGGGTCCGCAACGGTGCCAAGATTCAGAGCGGTCCTGCACATGTCTGGGCGGCACTGGGTCGTGATGGTCGCCTCTGATCTGCTACAATACAGAGGGGTCCGGACGGACTCCTCATCATCACCCCCCCCGATTATCATGAACTCCCCCTATCTTACCAATTCACAAATTGAAGAACTCAATGAGTTTGGTGTGATTGAACTTACAGATGAATTGATGTCAATTATCAATCAATGGGTAGATGAAGATTTTGAATTGAATCTCGACTAGATCGCGCATCATACAATCTCGACGAGATGCACACACATTATCTCGTCGAGATGCACACACATTCACATCTAGATCATGCATAACAATTCACGCCCAGTTAATTCAATCGGATTCACAATTAAGTATCAAACGCCATACAATCAATGCGAATGGCGCACACAATCATTCACCACACTAGATGAAGCGCAACGTATGATAGCGTTCTATCAATCATGCGGATCACCTGCACATTTAGTATAAATTAACTACACACACATTCACCTGGAGAATTACAATGGTCATGGGAAGATGGATTCACAAGAATGGTAAATCAAGACCAGATAAAAGATTCAAGAATGTTATGACAGCAAAGAAAACAGCAGCAAAGAATAAAAGAAAAAAGAAATAAGATTCTAATTCTTTATACTTTTCCCTGAGTATAAAGAATCACTCAGGGTTGAATGTAATTTATTGTCAGTGGTGTGGTTTATTCTTTACATTCATCCCTGTCTAATTCTTTATAGTTTTTGTTGTTTTATTCTTATTATTCAGCACTGTTTAATAAGATTCAATCAGTGCTGTTTAATTCTAATACAACAACACTGTTTAATTGTTTACATTTTACAATCCTAATCAATTCTTCATTCTTTACATTTTACAATCACTGTTTGATTCTAATACAACAGCACTGTTTTAATTGTTTATATTTTGTGAGATCGGGGAGCGTATCACCTAGGGTGCCGATCCGTCAAGACCTGACCCATTAGCGTTGCTGATCAGTCGAGTTTGCCGTTTGGTATCAGCGGATACCGTTTGGACCTTGTGGGATCGGGATCGGTGGGTTAATGTTGTTTCAACGGATCGGAACCAACCTTTCAACCGATCCGCAATCCAGACCAATGGCAACCTACGATCTGCCCGCCGCCATCGTTACCGATACCGTCGAGCACCTGATGGGCGCACTGGCAACCGCTGACGCTAAGTGTAAGGAAGCGGAGGCAGAATCCAAGCGTCTCCGTACTGAAATTGCAGGCATTATGGGCGCTGCTGGTATCAAGTCTCACCGATCTGTGTGGGGTTTGGTTACACTTGCGGATTCCAATTCTTATACTTATTCTCACAATGTTACCACTCTTGAGATTCAACTTAAGGCGGAACGTGAACTAGAGCGTAAGTGCGGAATCGCTGGTGTTGAGACTAAGCAAGTGCTCAAAGTCACCTACGCTAAGTGATACAAATGGGGGGACAATCTCCCCCCTTTCTTCACCCTTTCACCCTAAACTTTCACGCCATGATGATCGCCACCGCCTTTATTGATAAGTGCTCAAATGAACTTTGGGAGGAAATCTATTGGTTAGAAAGTCAACCTATCACCGTTGACAATGCCACACTTTATGATCAGATTCTGGCAGAATTGCGCTCCCGTGAGAGTCGCCGCCAGTATCTAATCGACAACTTCTGAGTTACACTTAGGGGCGGATTCCGCCCCTATTCTTTCCACTTTTCACCCTACACTTTCCTGTCATGACCGCTACACTTTCCCGCTACACTCTGGAATGGTCTGCATCCCGTGGTGATACAATTCCCGATCTCGGTTATATCTACACCGATGAAGTTACCTTCTACACTGTAGACGGTTACCGCTACGATGTTTCGTTCACTGTATGCGACGGGCGCAGATTGGGCGTCTTGTTTGTAACTGTAGATCAGCAAGATCCGCACGGTTACAATCAAACAATGCACTATTGTTTGGGACAATTCTACAACAATCAAGGTGCAATTAAGTTCGCTCAGTTTGCATTGAATCACTTCATTGAGACTGAAACGTGGTCAGTCTGCCCATCATTTGAGGCAGTAGATTATATTGAAGGCGAACCACATACGCTCGCTGGTGATGAGATTGTGAGCGAACTTTGCGAGTGGTAAGTTAATCGTTCGTGGGCGGCAGTTGTTTATACTCTGCCGCCCTAATCGCCCATGGTTCGTTATAGTCGTTCGTTCGTATTTTGCAGGGGTTCGGTGTATTTTGTGCCGCGCCCCCTTGGGGTATGCCCCTTATAAAACGTCTAACTACCCTAACCTACAAAGTGTTACCCAAGCGACCTTTATATAACACTCAAAATAAAAAAATTCCGCGCCACATAAAGAATCTCTGAGACCCTCACACATAAAACTTAAAAATACTATATAATTTGAAAACGAAAAATTAATACCCCGAACATGAAAAAAAATCCCGGAGAAATTTTTGAATCCGTACAGATTGATCCAATTAATAATGATTACTACATCGTAATTCCGGAGTCTATTATGAATGAACTCTCATGGTACGAGGACACTAAGATTTGTTTTAAAATCGAAGGAAATGAAGTAGTTCTTGCAGAGTACGAAGATTGACACCGAATATATAATGAGTTATAATACTGAAGTAAACAACTTATCTTATGACTAAAGGATTTACAGTAAAAGCAAAAGCGCCAACAGCTGCGCCTCAACAAGAATGGGACTATAACCTGGCAAAAGAAATGGTTCGCGGAAAGTCCGTGGTATTTTGTCTTCCAGGTAGAGGAGTTTCTTATACATATCTCAAAAGTTTTGTACAACTCTGTTTTGACCTAGTACAATCTGGGGCAAGCATTCAAATCTCGCAAGACTATTCATCAATGGTAAACTTTGCAAGATGCAAATGTTTAGGTGCGAATGTACTGCGTGGACCTGACCAAATTCCCTGGGATGGCAAACTAAATTATGATTGGCAACTTTGGATCGACTCGGATATTGTTTTCAATACTGAAAAGTTTTGGCAACTTGTCCTGATGGATAAAGATATCTCTGCAGGTTGGTATGCAACCGAAGATGGAGTAACTACCTCAGTTGCACACTGGTTAGAAGAAGATGATTTCCGCAATAATGGTGGAGTCATGAATCATGAAACCGTAGAGAGTATTTCGAAGCGTCGTAAACCATTTACAGTAGACTATACTGGATTTGGATGGTTACTGATCAAGAAGGGTGTCTTCGAACATTCTGAAATGAAATATCCATGGTTTGCTCCCAAAATGCAAGTCTTTGAATCTGGAGAGGTTCAGGATATGTGTGGAGAAGATGTATCATTCTGCCTGGATGCAAAAGAAGCAGGATTTGAAATCTGGTGCGATCCTCGTATCAGAGTTGGTCACGAAAAAACAAGAGTGATTTGATACAATGGCAGACAAGTACAACATTCTATGTAAAGGACGTAAAATATACTCCTCACTTACAGAAGAAGAGTACTTCAATATAATGGAGAATCTGGCAGATGATTTCTATCAGACAGGTTCTCCAAATCCAGATGAAATTGAAACTGAAATTATAGGAGATTAAACAATGGCAAAAGCAAAAGGTGGACTGAATAAGGTCGGTTCTTATGTTCCTGGAGCTCCAAAGAAAACTCGTCAGGGAGATGGGGCAGGAACTAAGTACGCTGCTTCTTCTCGTAATGGAGCACGTAAGAAGTATCGGGGACAAGGAAATAGATAATGTATCACATAGATGGTAGAGATGAATGGAATCATATTCATCAAGATGATCTATGGATTTATAATAAACTCTTTCTAAGTCGGGTTTTGGGATATAACTGTGGTCCTGTTGGGACTCCAGTTCCAAAACCCGACTTTTATATTGTTCGACCTTCTTTTAATTTACTTGGTATGGGACGCTTTGCTCGTATTGAACACATTTGTAAATGGACAGATAGATTTCATCCATCAGAATTTTGGTGTGAAGTCTTCGATGGAGATCATTTAAGTGTTGATTTCATGAATGGTCGGGCAGAATTGGTAGTTAAAGGAGAAAAGGAAAGCGAAGATCCTCTTTATAAATGGAGAAAATGGGAAAAGATAGACCAAGAAATTGAATTCCCTTCAATTTTATCAAAATTAAAAGGAAATTATGAATGGATTAACTGTGAATTTATCGATGGTAAGTTGATCGAAGTTCATTTTCGCCAAAATCCTGACTTTAAATATAATAATACTGTAGCAATTCCAGTATGGAATGAC
>ERZ650301.451-NODE-451-length-11384-cov-10.490246_pt1 | contig 11384 bp, 5 predicted proteins | sample MGYA00376237_ERZ650301 | MGnify/ENA primary metagenome ERZ650301 (study PRJEB26733, sample SAMN07839255) | wastewater metagenome | biome: small river; feature: stream; material: water | place: USA: North Carolina | collected 2016-04-05 ...
TGACATGGGCTGGAGTGCGGGCACCACTAAAGACATCCACGATCACCACGTCGACGTTGCCGTGAAGTCCGGTGGGCAGTTTGCCCATCACTTCACGGGCGTCGCCGTAACGAATACGGATGTTGGCATTTCGTTGGAGGGGAAGGTGCTCTCGCACAAAATCGATGAGGTCCTGCTCGAGTTCAATTACTTGTTGCCGGGAGCCTGGACGAGTTGCCTCGATATAGCGGGGGAGTGTGAGTGCACCGCCGCCTAAGTGAACAGCAGTGATGGGCTGGCCAGGTTCGCCAACCTGGTCCAGCACATGGCCGATTCGGCGGATGTATTCAAAAAACAGCTCGCCTGGATCATCAATAAAGACGTGAGATTGAGGTGTTCCGTCCACTTCGAGGATGAATGCACCGTCTTGGTAGGGATCAGGTTCGATGGTGGCACGTAGGCCAGAAGATTTGAGCGTGATGGCTGGGTTTTCCGCCATAGCCGCACACCACCTACAAATATCAACTAGACACAGACCCGCACGTCGTTATAGAGTTGTTATTTGCGCTCGAAGTTTTGTCATGCCCTCATATTGCGGTCGGGGTGACAGTTTCTAAGACTCACAGATAACTCTGCGGGTTGCCCCACTTTAGCGGGATTTTCGAGTTCGCAAAACATCCCACACCAACCGAAACCATGATGGTCCGACGGGACCCACGGAGGTTATTTCCTTGGCTGCTGCGCGCAACGCAAAAGACACCAAGTCCATTAAGAACGGCCGTACCGCATCGCGCCTGTCGTTCGCGAAGATCACAGACACGCTGACTGTCCCCGATCTGCTGGCACTTCAAACCGAGAGCTTTGACTGGCTCGTCGGTAACGAGCACTGGCAGAAGCGCGTGGAAGAGGCGAAGAAGGAAGGCCGTCAGGACCTCCCTTCGCGTACTGGTCTAGAAGAGATCTTTGAGGAGATCTCTCCCATCGAGAACCTCGATGAGACCATGCAGCTGTCCTTCACGAACCCTTACCTCGAGCCAGAGAAGTACTCGATCTTCGAGTGCAAGGAGCGTGGCAAGACCTACGCTGCTCCTCTCTACGTCGAGGCAGAGTTCATGAACCACGTCACGGGTGAAATCAAGACCCAGACCGTGTTCATGGGTGACTTCCCCCTCATGACCGAAAAGGGAACCTTCATCATCAACGGCACCGAGCGTGTTGTTGTGTCCCAGCTGGTTCGCTCACCCGGTGTGTACTTCGAGCGTGCACAGGAAAAGACCTCTGACAAGGACGTCTACTCCGCACGCATCATCCCAAGCCGTGGTGCATGGCTCGAGTTCGAAATCGACAAGCGTGACGCTGTTGGTGTTCGTATCGACCGTAAGCGCAAGCAGTCCGTCACCATCTTCCTCAAGGCGCTGGGTATGACCAGCGAAGAGATCGCAACCGAGTTCGCTGGTTACGACTCCATCCTGCAGACCCTGGAAAAGGACACCATCCTCACCAAGGAAGACGCACTGCGCGACATCTACCGCAAGCTCCGTCCAGGAGAGCAGGTTGCTGCTGAGGCTGCACGTGCACTTCTCGACAACTTCTTCTTCAGCCACAAGCGTTACGACCTGGCGAAGGTTGGTCGTTACAAGATCAACCGCAAGCTCGGTCTTGAGGCTCCGCTGACTGACTCCGTACTTTCTGTTGCAGACATCATCGCAACCATTAAGTACTTGGTCGCACTGCACAACGACGAGAAGACCTTCTCTGGTCTTCGCGACGGCAAGAAGGTTGACATCCGTCTCGACGTAGACGACATCGACCACTTCGGTAACCGTCGTATCCGCGCCGTTGGTGAACTCATCCAGAACCAGGTTCGTACCGGTCTGTCCCGTATGGAGCGCGTCGTTCGCGAGCGTATGACCACTCAGGACATTGAGGCAATTACCCCTCAGACCCTGATCAACGTACGTCCCGTTGTGGCAGCAATCAAGGAGTTCTTCGGTACTTCTCAGCTGTCACAGTTCATGGACCAGAACAACCCTCTCGCCGGTCTGACCCACAAGCGTCGTCTTTCGGCGCTGGGCCCCGGTGGTCTCTCGCGTGAGCGTGCAGGTGTTGAGGTTCGTGACGTTCACTCGTCCCACTACGGACGTATGTGCCCCATTGAAACTCCTGAAGGTCCCAACATTGGTCTGATTGGTTCGCTCGCATCGTTCGCGCGTATCAACGCCTTTGGTTTCATTGAGACCCCTTACCGCCGCGTCGTCAAGGGCAAGGTAACCGAGAACATCGATTACCTCACCGCTTCGGAAGAAGATGACTTCGTTGTTGCACAGGCCAACGCACCTCTTACCAAGGACAGCCACTTCGCTGAAGAGCGCGTGCTCGTCCGTCGTAAGGGTGGCGAGGTTGAACTCGTTCCTGCCGCTGAGGTGGACTACATGGACGTTTCGCCTCGACAGATGGTTTCTGTCGGTACCTCACTGATTCCATTCCTCGAGCACGACGATGCTAACCGCGCACTCATGGGTGCCAACATGCAGCGTCAGGCTGTGCCACTGCTGCGCAGCGAAAGCCCACTGGTTGGTACCGGTATGGAAAACTTCGCCGCAATCGATGCTGGTGACGTTATCCTCACCAACAAGGCCGGTGTCGTTTCTGAGGTTTCGGCTGATGTCGTCACCGTTCAGCTCGATGAGGGTGGAACCGAGGACTACTTCCTCCGTAAGTTCGACCGCTCGAACCAGGGCACCAGCTACAACCACCGCGTCATCGTGACCGCTGGTGAGCGTGTTGAGGTTGGTCAGGTCATCGCTGATGGTCCTGCTACCGAAAACGGTGAACTGGCTCTGGGTAAGAACCTGCTCGTGGCATTCATGCCTTGGGAAGGTCACAACTTCGAGGACGCGATCATCCTGTCGCAGCGTCTCGTGCAGGACGACGTCCTTTCTTCGATTCACATCGAGGAATACGACGTTGATGCACGTGACACCAAGCTGGGTAAGGAAGAGATCACTCGCGACCTCCCCAACGTGTCCCCTGAACTCATCGCAAACCTCGATGAGCGCGGCATCATTCGTATCGGTGCAGAGGTTCGCCCCGGCGACATCCTCGTCGGTAAGGTCACTCCTAAGGGTGAGACCGAGCTTTCCGCCGAAGAGCGACTGCTGCGCGCCATCTTCAACGAGAAGAGCCGCGAAGTTCGCGACACCTCGCTGAAGGTTCCTCACGGTGAGTCCGGAACCATCATTGGTGTGAAGGTATTCGACGCAGTGAACGACGAAGACGAGCTCGGCTCGGGCGTCAACCAGCGCGTTGTTGTCTACATCGCCCAGAAGCGCAAGATCACCGAAGGTGACAAGCTCGCTGGTCGTCACGGAAACAAGGGTGTTATCGCCAAGATCCTCCCTGTTGAAGACATGCCATTCCTCGAAGACGGTACCCCCGTTGACGTGGTTCTCAACCCGCTCGGTATCCCCGGTCGCATGAACTTCGGTCAGGTCCTCGAGACCCACCTGGGTTGGATTGCGAAGCAGGGTTGGAAGGTAGATGGTTCACCTGAGTGGGCTGCCAACCTTCCTGCAGAAGCATTCGAGGCTGCCCCTGGCACCAAGGTTGCTACCCCTGTATTCGACGGTGCTCTCGAGGAAGAAATCGCGGGTCTGCTTGACTCCACGACTCCTACTCGTGACGGCGACCGCCTCATCGGTTCTTCCGGTAAGGCACGTCTGTTCGACGGTCGTTCCGGTGAGCCATTCCCCGAGCCCATCTCGGTTGGTTACATGTACATCCTGAAGCTGCACCACCTTGTCGATGACAAGATTCACGCACGTTCAACGGGTCCTTACTCGATGATCACGCAGCAGCCTCTTGGTGGTAAGGCACAGTTCGGTGGACAGCGATTCGGTGAGATGGAGGTGTGGGCACTGGAAGCTTATGGTGCCGCTTACGCACTCCAGGAACTCCTCACCATCAAGTCCGACGACATCGTGGGCCGTGTCAAGGTTTACGAAGCCATCGTCAAGGGCGAGAACATCCAGGAGCCCGGTATCCCCGAGTCGTTCCGCGTTCTCATGAAGGAAATGCAGTCCCTCGGTCTCAACGTTGAGGTTCTCAACGAAGCTGGCGATGTCGTCAGCCTCCGCGACGCCGACGATGAGGCATACCGCGCCGCTGAAGAGCTCGGTATCAACATCTCCACTCGTTTCGAGTCTTCGTCAATCGACGAGATCTAATCCGAGTCAGACACTTAAGAATCTAAGGAAAGAGTTAAATTGCTCGACGCAACCGCTTTTGACAAGCTTCGTATCGGTCTGGCCACTGCTGACGACATCCGTCGTTGGTCGTTCGGTGAGGTCAAGAAGCCCGAAACCATCAACTACCGCACCCTCAAGCCTGAGAAGGACGGCCTCTTTGGTGAGCAGATCTTCGGACCTTCTCGCGACTGGGAATGCTCCTGTGGCAAGTACAAGCGTGTCCGCTTTAAGGGCATCGTTTGTGAGCGCTGTGGCGTAGAGGTCACCAAGTCGTCCGTGCGCCGTGAGCGCATGGGTCACATTGAGTTGGCCGCTCCCGTTACCCACATCTGGTACTTCAAGGGCGTTCCTAGCCGCTTGGGTTACCTGCTGGACATGGCTCCCAAGGACCTCGAGAAGGTCATCTACTTCGCTGCCTACATGGTCATCGACGTAGACGAAGAGGGTCGTCACGCTGACATGCCTGGTCTGGAGAACGAGCTTCGCCTCGAGCTCAAGACCCTGGGTGACCAGCGCGACTCTCGCATTGCTGACCGCATGCAGCGTCTCGAGAACGACCTTGCAGCTCTCGAAGCTGAAGGTGCTAAGGCAGACCAGAAGCGTCGTGCGAAGGACGTAGCTGAGAAGGAAATGTCTCAGATCCGTAAGTCCATCGACGAAGAAATCGCTCGCCTCGAGCGCGTCTGGGATGACTTCCGCAACCTCAAGGTTGGCGACCTCAAGCCTGAAGACGCTGTCTTCAACGAGCTGGTAGACCGCTACGGCCTGTACTTCGACGCATTCATGGGTGCTGAAGCAATCAAGAAGCGTCTGGAAACCTTCGACCTCGCAGGTGAAGCTGAATCGCTTCGTCTCGAGATCACCGAGGGCAAGGGTGCGAAGAAGATTCGTGCCATCAAGCGCCTCAAGGTTGTTTCCTCCTTCCTCAACACCGGCACCTCGCCTGCAGCGATGGTTCTCGATGTTGTTCCCGTTATCCCACCAGAGCTTCGCCCCATGGTTCAGCTCGACGGTGGACGCTTTGCGACCTCTGACCTCAACGACCTTTACCGTCGTGTGATCAACCGCAACAACCGTCTCCGTCGCCTCCTTGACCTCGGTGCTCCCGAGATCATCGTGAACAACGAGAAGCGCATGCTTCAGGAAGCTGTTGACGCACTGTTCGACAACGGTCGTCGTGGTCGCCCCGTTACCGGTACCGGTAACCGTGCGCTCAAGTCGCTGTCAGACATGCTCAAGGGTAAGCAGGGTCGTTTCCGTCAGAACCTGCTCGGTAAGCGCGTGGACTACTCCGGTCGTTCCGTCATCATCGTGGGTCCTCAGCTCAAGCTGCACCAGTGTGGTCTGCCTAAGCAGATGGCACTCGAGCTGTTCAAGCCATTCGTTATCAAGCGTCTGATCGACCTGAGCCACGCTCAGAACATCAAGAGCGCCAAGCGCATGGTTGAGCGTAGCCGTCCCCAGGTGTGGGATGTTCTCGAAGAGATCATCCGCGAGCGTCCAGTTCTGCTGAACCGCGCACCAACTCTTCACCGCCTCGGTATTCAGGCATTCGAACCTCAGCTCATTGAAGGTAAGGCTATTCAGCTTCACCCTCTCGTGTGTGCTGCGTTCAACGCTGACTTCGACGGTGACCAGATGGCTGTTCACCTTCCGCTCTCGGTTGAGGCTCAGGCCGAAGCTCGCATCTTGATGCTTGCTTCGAACAACATCCTCAAGCCTTCGGATGGTCGCCCCGTGACCCTGCCTACGCAGGACATGATCATTGGTCTGCACCACCTCACCACCGTGAAGGAAGGTGCTACCGGTGAAGGTCGCGCATTCTCTTCCGTTTCTGAGGCAATCCTCGCTCACGACCAGCACACGCTGGACCTCAACGCCATGGCACGCATTCGTCTCAACGATGTTGTCTTCGCTGAGGGTGAAGCACCTGAGGGTTACACCGGTGGACCAGTTCTGGTCAACACCACTCTGGGTCAGGCACTGTTCAACGAGGCTCTGCCCGCTGACTACCCCTACATCCAGAAGGTTGCTGACAAGGGCACCATCTCCGGCATCGTCAACGACCTTGCTGAGCGTTACCCCAAGACCACGGTTGCTGCCACCCTTGACAACATCAAGGATGCTGGTTTCCACTGGGCTACTCGCTCGGGTGTGACCGTTGCACTCTCCGACGTTCTGACTCCTCCTAACAAGCGCGAAATCGTTGCTGGTTACGAGAAGTTGGCTGCGAAGGTTCAGTCTGAGTTCGAGAAGGGCATGATCACTGACAACGAACGTCGTCAGGAACTGATCAAGATCTGGACCGACGCTACTGCTGAAGTTGCTGAAGCTATGCAGAAGAACTTCCCTGCAAACAACACCATTAACCGCATGGTCACCTCTGGTGCTCGTGGTAACTGGCTGCAGGTCCGCAACATTGCGGGTATGCGTGGTCTGGTGAACAACCCGAAGGGTGAAATTATCCCTCGTCCGATCATCTCGTCGTACCGTGAAGGTCTCTCCGTTGTGGAGTACTTCATCGCGACCCACGGTGCTCGTAAGGGTCTGGCTGACACCGCTCTGCGTACTGCAGACTCCGGTTACCTCACTCGTCGTCTCGTCGACGTTTCGCAGGATGTCATCATCCGCGAAGAGGACTGTGGCACCACTAAGGGTCTCGACCTGCCTATCGCTGCCGCTAACGCAGCTGGTGAGCTCGTTCGTGACGCCAACGTGGAGAACTCCATCTACGCACGTAGCCTCGCTGCTGACGCAGTCGACGCTAAGGGCAACGTCATCGCCAAGGCTGGCGACGACGCAGGTGACGTTCTGATCGACACTCTCATCGCTGCGGGCATCCACGAGGTCAAGGTCCGTTCGGTCCTGACCTGTGAGTCTGCAACCGGTGTATGTGCTGCCTGCTACGGCCGTTCACTTGCTACCGGCAAGCTCGTCGACATCGGTGAAGCCGTCGGTATCATCGCTGCACAGTCGATTGGTGAACCTGGTACTCAGCTCACCATGCGTACCTTCCACACTGGTGGTTCCGCATCTGCTGATGACATCACCCAGGGTCTGCCCCGTGTTCAGGAGCTCTTCGAAGCACGTACCCCTAAGGGTGCATCGCCTATCGCTGAGACTGCTGGTCGCATCACCATCGAAGAGACCGACAAGAGCCGTAAGGTAATCCTCACCCCCGACAACGGTGACGAGGCAGTTATCTACCCCGTGCTCAAGCGTTCGACTCTCCTCGTATCTGATGGAGACCACGTTGAACTCGGTCAGCAGCTCCAGGTTGGAACCGTTGACCCCAAGGAAGTTCTGCGAGTACAGGGCGTTCGCGCCGTACAGCAGCACCTCGTTGGTGGCGTGCAGGGCGTTTACCGCTCGCAGGGTGTACCTATCCACGACAAGCACATTGAGGTCATCGTTCGTCAGATGCTCCGCAAGGTAACTGTTGTTGAGCACGGTGACACCGAACTCCTCCCAGGTGAGCTCGTAGATCGTTCTCGTTACACCGAGATGAACCGCGCTGCTCTCACAGAAGGCAAGAAGACTGCTTCGGCTCGTCAGGAAGTCCTCGGTATTACCAAGGCTTCGCTGGCTACCGAGTCATGGCTGTCGGCTGCCTCCTTCCAGGAGACCACTCGTGTTCTCACCCAGGCTGCGATGGACGGCAAGTCCGATCCTCTCGTCGGCCTCAAGGAGAACGTCATCATCGGTAAGCTCATCCCCGCCGGAACCGGTCTTGCGAAGTACCGCAACATCTCGGTTGAGGCGACGGAAGAAGCTAAGGCTGAACGCTACCCCAACCGCATCTTCGCGGCTGAGGGTGACTTCACCGACGCTGACCTGAGCTTCGTCGACTTCGAGTCTTTCTCGTCGGATGACTTCTCGGGTAACTACAACTAATTAGAAACTCACTCCTTTTCGGAGTTTGTGACTCGCGAAAGCCCCGCCACTCGGCGGGGCTTTCGTCGTTATACGCTGGGCGCATCATGAGTGATCCCACAACTGAGCACCCCGAGTTCTTCAAACCTGCACCGGAGGAAGAACCCCCTGCTGGTGTGGGCTTCGCCGGTGTCACCGGTTCGGTGACCACCGAGGATGCTCCGGCGGTTGAGGCTGCGCCCAGCAACCGCACAACTGGTGCTGTGGTTGCCCTGATCGGTGGCGTTGTGTTCACCGTGCTCTATGCCTTGGCTGCCTGGGGTTACAGCGCAGCTGCGTGGCTCTATGGTGACTCGGCAGAAGGAACCGAAGCCGCGATCTTTATCCAAGACCGCACCCTTGCCTTCTTGACCACCCCTGTTTTCTGGCTCACCTCAATTGCGTTCACGCTCTACTTCGTGATTCTGGCCGTGCTCATCAACAAGGGTCACTGGCGCACTTTCGTGCTCTGGGGTCTGGTCGTGGCCATCCTCACCTATGCCACCGCCATTGGTGCAGGTCTGCTGACCGTGCGCGCATGGACGCTGACATTTAGCCAAGCCATTGAGTTTATGTGGCACGGAATCGCCTTCAACCCGCTGGTGCTGGTCGCGGTTGTGCTCTCCCGCGAGATCCCCATCTGGTTTGGTGGCTGGATTGCGGTCAAGGGTCGCAAGCTGCGCGATGCTCCTGAAGTGGCCGAGTAGTAAAACTGCCGTTTGACCCCGCCGGGCAGCTGAGATAAGCTTTTGCCTTGGTGCGTTTTGCGTACCAGAAACACCTTAAGGGTCTACCCACTTTAAACAGTGGCGAACCCCCACGGCATATCTGTCAGAAATGGCTCCACATTCGTGGCGTCGCGGCAGATGTTTAGCTAAATCGTTTAGCGACTGTCACCGTGCAGTTTTAACAAGGAGTAAATAGTGCCAACTATTAACCAGTTGGTTCGTAAGGGACGTACGCCTAAGGTCACCAAGACCAAGGCTCCAGCCCTGAAGTCGAACCCCCAGCAGCGTGGAGTATGCACCCGTGTGTACACCACCACCCCCAAGAAGCCCAACTCGGCTCTTCGTAAGGTTGCTCGTGTCAAGCTCAGCAACGGTACTGAAGTAACCGCCTACATTCCCGGTGAAGGTCACAACCTCCAGGAGCACTCGATGGTGCTCGTTCGTGGTGGTCGTGTAAAGGACCTTCCTGGTGTTCGTTACAAGATCATCCGTGGTGCACTCGACACCCAGGCCGTTAAGAACCGCAAGCAGGCTCGTAGCCGCTACGGAGCGAAGATGGAGAAGAAGTAATGCCTCGTAAAGGTCCCGCTCCTAAGCGTCCCGTTGTAGCCGATCCCGTATACGGCGCCCCCATTGTCACCCAGCTCGTCAACAAGATTCTTCTTGATGGCAAGAAGGGTCTCGCAGAGCGCATCGTTTATGGTGCACTCGAAGGTGTAACCGCTAAGACCGGTGCAGATGCAGTAGTAACTCTCAAGAAGGCACTCGACAACGTGCGCCCCACCCTTGAGGTTCGCTCTCGCCGTGTTGGTGGTTCGACCTACCAGGTCCCCGTTGAGGTTAAGCCTCACCGTGCAAACACCCTCGCACTGCGTTGGTTGACCAGCTACGCAAAGGCTCGTCGCGAAAAGACCATGACCGAGCGTCTCATGAACGAGATTCTCGATGCATCGAACGGTCTTGGCGCAGCAGTCAAGCGTCGTGAAGACACCCACAAGATGGCCGAGTCGAACAAGGCCTTCGCTCACTACCGCTGGTAGACCGAGCCAAACCCTGTTCAACTAACAATTTCGGAGGAATCCTGTGGCTCAAGAAGCCCTCACTGACCTAAGTAAGGTCCGCAACATCGGCATCATGGCGCACATCGATGCTGGAAAGACCACCACCACTGAGCGAATCCTGTTCTACACCGGTGTAAACCACAAGATCGGTGAAACTCACGATGGTGCGTCAACCATGGACTGGATGGCTCAGGAGCAGGAGCGTGGTATCACGATTACTTCTGCTGCAACCACCTGTTTCTGGAACAAGAACCAGATCAACATCATTGACACCCCCGGTCACGTTGACTTCACCGTGGAGGTGGAGCGTTCGCTCCGCGTTCTCGACGGTGCTGTTGCTGTGTTCGATGGTAAGGAAGGTGTTGAGCCTCAGTCTGAGACCGTATGGCGTCAGGCTGACAAGTACGACGTTCCTCGTATCTGCTTCGTCAACAAGATGGACAAGCTCGGCGCTGACTTCTACTTCACCGTAGACACCATCGTCAAGCGTCTGGGCGCTAAGCCACTTGTTATCCAGCTTCCTATCGGTTTCGAGAACACCTTCGAAGGTGTTGTTGACCTGGTAGAGATGCGTGCACTCACCTGGCGTGGAGACGCTAAGGGTGACGTGGAAATGGGTGCCAAGTACGACATCGAAGAGATCCCTGCGGACCTCGTCGACAAGGCAAACGAATACCGCGCTGCACTGATCGAAGCTGTTGCTGAAGGTGACGACGAACTTCTCGAGCGTTACCTCAACGGTGACGACCAGTTCACTGTTGCTGAGATCAAGAAGACCATCCGCAAGATGGTTATCGCTTCGGAGATCTACCCCGTTCTCTGTGGTTCTGCTTTCAAGAACCGTGGTGTTCAGCCCATGCTTGACGCTGTTGTTGACTACCTCCCCAGCCCACTCGACGTTGCCGCAACTCAGGGCCACGACGTGCGTGATGAGGAAAAGGTCATCGAGCGTAAGCCTGATGCTTCCGAGCCTTTCGCAGCACTTGCGTTCAAGGTTGCCGTTCACCCCTTCTTCGGTCGTCTCACCTACACCCGCGTTTACTCGGGTAAGGCAGAGTCCGGTGCTCAGGTGCTCAACGCAACTAAGGACAAGAAGGAACGTATCGGCAAGATCTTCCAGATGCACGCCAACAAGGAAATCCCTGTTGACTTGATGTCTGCTGGTCACATCTACGCCGTGATCGGTCTGAAGGACACCACCACTGGTGACACCCTCTGCGATCCTGCAAACCCCATTGTTCTTGAGTCCATGAGCTTCCCCGAGCCTGTTATCTCGGTTGCTATTGAGCCCAAGACCAAGGCTGACCAGGAGAAGCTGGGTACTGCTATCCAGAAGCTTGCTGAAGAAGACCCCACCTTCCGCGTAGAGCAGGACCAGGAAACTGGTCAGACTGTGATCTCCGGTATGGGTGAGCTTCACCTTGACATCCTTGTTGACCGTATGCGTCGCGAGTTCA
>ERZ650301.452-NODE-452-length-11381-cov-3.131997_pt1 | contig 11381 bp, 7 predicted proteins | sample MGYA00376237_ERZ650301 | MGnify/ENA primary metagenome ERZ650301 (study PRJEB26733, sample SAMN07839255) | wastewater metagenome | biome: small river; feature: stream; material: water | place: USA: North Carolina | collected 2016-04-05 ...
TTCACGAGCAAATCAACGTTTCACTTCCAGATCGAACCTGGCCAAGCAAGCTAATCACCGAGGCGCCTCGCTGGTGTGCAGTCGACCTTCGAGATGGCAATCAGGCGCTGATCGATCCAATGAGCCCCGAGCGCAAGCTAAAGATGTTCAAGTTGCTAGTCGACATGGGCTACAAAGAGATCGAGGTGGGCTTCCCATCGGCTAGCCAAACCGATTTCGACTTCGTTCGCTTGCTCATCGAAGAAAACCACATTCCGGGCGACGTAACCATTCAGGTTCTAACCCAGGCACGCGATGCACTTATCGAGAGAACCTACGAATCTCTAAAGGGCGCCAAGAAGGCCATCGTGCACTTCTACAACTCAACCTCTGTCCTTCAGCGTCGAGTTGTATTCAACCAAGACAAGCAGGGAATTCTCGACATCGCTCTGGCTGGTGCTCGTAAGTGCAAGTCGCTTGAGGCAACCATCCCAGACACCGATGTCTTCTACGAGTACTCACCGGAGTCTTACACTGGCACCGAGCTTGAATACGCTCTTGAGGTCAGTAACGCTGTCATTGCAGTGCTTGATCCAACCCCGGGCCACAAAATGGTCATTAACCTTCCGGCAACCGTCGAGATGGCCACGCCAAACGTTTATGCCGATTCAATCGAATGGATGAGTCGAAACATCGACCGACGCGACAGCGTTCTAATCTCACTCCACCCACACAACGACCGAGGCACTGCGGTTGCGGCAGCCGAGTTGGGTTACCTCGCCGGTGCAGACCGCATCGAAGGTTGTCTATTTGGTAACGGAGAACGAACCGGTAACGTCGACCTCATCACCCTTGGATTGAACCTGTTTAGCCAGGGCATCGATCCGCACATCGATTTCAGTAACCTCGATGAGATTAAGCGCACCGTTGAATACTGCAACCAATTGCCGGTTCACGAGCGCAGCCCGTACGGCGGAGATCTGGTCTACACCGCGTTCTCTGGCTCGCACCAGGATGCAATCAAAAAGGGTTTCGAGCTCATGGAGAAAGACGCCGCAGCGCAGGGCGTATCAATCGATGATTTGGTTTGGGCTGTTCCGTATCTTCCAATTGACCCGAAGGATGTGGGGCGCTCATACGAGGCTGTCATCCGTGTGAACTCGCAGTCTGGTAAGGGCGGCGTGGCGTATCTTTTGAAGACCGACCACCACCTCGACCTACCGCGCAAACTTCAAATCGAATTCTCTCGAGTCGTTCAGAACAAGACCGACCAGAGTGGTGGCGAAGTTTCATCGTCAAACCTTTGGGACATCTTCACCGACGAGTACCTTCCAGCCCCGGCTGATCGAATCGACCTCAAGTGGGGTCGCTTCGAACTCAAGAAGATGCGCACCGAAAGTAACCTCGATGGCGTTGTCTCGCTAGACATCATCTTGCGCGATGGTCTTGGTGAACTTGATGCCAAGGGAACCGGAAACGGACCAATCTCGGCGTTCCTGAACGTTTTGGAACACCAGGGAGTAAAGGTTCGTCTACTCGACTACGTTGAGCACACACTCAGTGAGGGCGGCGATGCTCAGGCTGCAGCCTACGTCGAGCTCGAGGTAGATGGATCTGTTCTATGGGGTGTCGGTATCGATGGCGACATCTCGACCGCATCGCTAAAGGCAGTTATTTCTGCGGTTAACCGAGCCATTCGCAGCTAATCGAGCGTTCTAACCGATACTAAATAGGTGCCACTTTATCGAGACGAAGCAGTAGTTCTGCGCACCCATAAATTGGGTGAGGCCGACCGAATCGTCACGATGCTGTCTCGATACAACGGGCAAATCCGTGCGGTTGCCAAGGGAGTTCGACGCACTGCTTCTAAATTTGGCTCGAGACTCGAACCGTTCATGGTTGTTGAAGCGCAGTTCTACGAAGGCCGAACTCTCGATGTGGTCAATCAGGTCGAAACCATCGGTGCCTACGGTCGCGAGATCATCCAGGACTATAAGACTTACACCGCTGCAACTGCGATGGTTGAAACCGCCGAAAAGTTGACCGGTGAAGAATCGAGTCCGCAGCAATATCTGTTGTTGGTTGGTGCACTTCGTTCTCTCTCGAAGGCCGAGCACGATTCTTCGTTGGTGCTCGATTCGTATCTTCTGCGTGCCCTTTCGATTGCAGGCTGGGCACCTAACTTCAACGACTGTGCGCGATGCGGCGATGTTGGACCACACCAAGCCTTTGTGATGCAGCTCGGCGGTGTGGTGTGCCGCGATTGCCGTCCAGCCGGCGCGGCGGTAATCGACCCGCTCACTGGTGAACTTCTTGGTGCCCTTCTTGCTGGCGATTGGGAGGTCGCAGATGTAGCGCCCGAGAGCATCCGAGCCGCAGCATCGGGTATCGTATCGGCGTATAGCCAATGGCACATTGAACGTGGGCTAAAGTCGTTGCAACATGTGGAGCGCCAATGAATGAACTTGTACCAATAGCAAAGCCGGGCCTAGAGGTTCCTAACTTTGTCAACGGCAGTGTGCCACGCCACGTTGCGATCGTGATGGATGGCAACGGAAGATGGGCCAATCAAAGAGGGCTAACCCGTGTCGAGGGCCACAAGGCTGGCGAGGCTGCGCTTCTCGATGTCGTTGCCGGCGCGTTAGAGGCTGGTGTCGAGTATCTAACCGTTTACGCTTTCTCTACAGAGAACTGGAAGCGCTCTCCAGACGAAGTTAAATTCTTGATGGGTTTCAACCGTCAGGTTCTGAGGGCGCGGCGCGACCAATTGAACGCCTGGGGAGTACGAGTTCGCTGGGCTGGTCGCCGCCCAAAGTTGTGGCTGAGCGTAATTGATGAGTTGAAGGCTGCCGAAAAGCTCACCGAGAAAAACAAGAAGCTCACCCTCACAATGTGTGTCAACTACGGTTCTCGAGTTGAGATCACCGATGCGGTGAATGCAATCGCAGCCGATGTTTCGGCCGGAAAGCTCAAACCTGGAAACATCTCCGAAAAGACCATCCAGAAATACCTCAACTCAAGTTATTTGCCGGATGTCGACCTCTTTTTGCGTAGCTCCGGAGAGCAGCGCACCTCAAACTTCTTGCTTTGGCAGTCTGCTTACGCCGAATTCGTGTTTCTGGACACCCTCTGGCCCGATTTCAACAGAACTTCACTGTGGTCGGCCATTGAGCTCTATGCCAGCCGAAATAGGCGCTTCGGTGGTGCCGTAGACCAGCCAAAAAAGCCTTCGGCAAAGTAGACTAGAAACTTCGAACGAGCACCGGTCATCCAGACTTGGGCAAGGAGTTTTTCATGGCAAACCCAAACCGTCTAGATTCAGTAATTTCACTCGCAAAACGCAGAGGCTTCGTCTTTCAAGCCGGTGAAATCTACGGTGGAAGTCGATCGGCTTGGGATTACGGACCCTTGGGTGTCGAGCTAAAAGAGAACATCAAGAAGCAGTGGTGGCGAACAGTCGTCAACTCGCGCGAGGATGTTGTGGGCCTCGACTCATCCGTTATTCTTCCTCGCAAGGTTTGGGAAGCTTCTGGCCATGTGCGTGAGTTCTCCGACCCACTGATCGAGTGCACCAGTTGCCACAAGCGCTTCAGGCAAGACCACCTCGAAGAGGCCTTCGAAGAGAAAAAGGGTCGTGCGCCAGAGTCGATGAACGACATTGCTTGCCCGAACTGTGGTGGCAAGAACATCTGGACCGAACCCAAGGCATTCAATGGCCTACTTCAGACCTTCCTAGGTCCGGTAGCTGCCGAAGAAGGCCTCCACTACCTGCGCCCTGAGACCGCTCAGGGTATCTTCGTAAACTTTGCCAACGTACTTGGCGCATCACGCATGAAGCCTCCATTCGGCATCGGTCAGATCGGAAAGTCTTTCCGTAACGAGATCACCCCAGGAAACTTCATCTTCAGAACTCGTGAATTCGAGCAGATGGAGATGGAATTCTTCGTTGAGCCAGGTACCGACGAAGGGTGGCATGACTACTGGATCGAACAGCGCATGAACTGGTACACCGATTTGGGTATCAACCCAGACAACCTGCGCCTCTATGAGCACGCCAAAGAGAAGCTTTCGCACTACTCAAAGCGCACCGTAGACATCGAGTATCGTTTCGGTTTCTCGGGAAGCGAATTTGGTGAGCTTGAAGGCATCGCCAACCGTACCGACTTTGACCTAACCACTCACTCACGTGAGTCTGGTGTCGACCTAAGCTACTTCGATCAGGTTAAGGGTGAACGCTGGACTCCTTACGTAATCGAGCCAGCGGCCGGTCTGACCCGCTCGCTAATGGCGTTCCTAGTTGATGCATATCACGAGGATGAAGCGCCCAACACCAAGGGCGGTGTCGACGTGCGAACCGTACTCAAGCTCGACTACCGTCTTGCCCCGGTGAAGGCTGCAATCCTGCCGCTTTCTCGCAACGAAGACTTGTCTCCAGTTGCTCGTAACCTGGCCCAGGATCTACGTGGTTATTGGAACATTGACTTCGACGATTCTGGCGCCATTGGCCGCCGCTACCGCCGTCAAGACGAAATCGGTACCCCGTTCTGTGTAACGGTCGACTTCGAAACCCTCGGTGACCAGGCTGTCACCGTTCGTGAGCGCGACACCATGCAGCAGGAGCGAGTTTCACTGTCAAAGCTCCGCGAGTACCTCGCAGTCAAGCTAGTTTCGTAAGGCACCATGACTGAATCCAAGACCAAGCCGGCTCTGCAATATGGCAACATCGCCATTAGCACTCCGGTGGTTTTGGCGCCCATGGCGGGCATCACAAATACCGCCTTCAGAAGGCTCTGTCGAGAGTTTGGCGGCGGCCTGTATGTCTCTGAGATGGTCACATCCCGGGCTCTAGTTGAACGCACCGAGGAATCCCTCCGTCTGGTGGGTCACCACGAATCCGAGGATGTTCGATCGGTACAGCTCTACGGCGTAGACCCAAAAACTATTGCCGAGGCTGTCACCATGTTGGTTGCCGAAGATCGCGCAGATCACATCGATCTGAATTTTGGTTGCCCGGTGCCCAAGGTCACGCGAAAAGGTGGCGGGGCTGCGCTGCCTTGGAAGCGCGATCTTTTCTCAGCAATTGTGAATGCCGCAGTAAAAGCTGCCGGAGACATCCCCCTAACAATAAAGATGCGCAAGGGCATCGACTCAGAGCACCTAACCTACCTGGATGCAGGTAAGACGGCTCGCGATGCCGGTGTTACAGCCGTTGCACTTCACGGCCGTACCGCGTCTGAATACTATTCAGGACAAGCCGACTGGGGTGCAATTGCCAAGCTCCGCGAATCTCTTCCAGATGTTCAGGTTCTCGGCAATGGTGATATCTGGTCGGCGGCCGATGCAATTCGAATGATGCGCGAGACGGGCGTCGATGGCGTCGTCGTTGGTCGCGGCTGTCTCGGAAGGCCGTGGTTGTTCGGCGATCTTCAGGCCGCATTCGATGAATACCAGCGCGATCCAAATTCAAATGCAGCCATAAATCAGATTCAACCAAACCTCGGTCAGGTTGCCGACGCCTTCAAGCGTCACGGAGAGCTCTTGGTCGAGTTCTTCGAAAATGAGGCACACGCTTGTCGTGACATTCGAAAGCACGTGGCTTGGTACTTCAAGGGTTACCCAGTCGGTGGTGAATTTAGAGCATCGTTGGCACAGGTTGAATCTCTGTCACACATGGATGACATCCTTGGAACTCTGGATAGAACGGCACCGTATCCGGGTGAGGAAGCCGAAGGCCCACGGGGTCGCTTGGGTGGAGCTAAGGTCTGTGCTCTGCCAGAAAACTGGCTACAGTCAGAGTCTCTCGAAGGAGATCAGCGCAAGATGCTTCAAGACGCCGAACTGAACGTGTCTGGGGGATAAGTGTCTAGCAGAATCGACGACGAATACGGCTACAGCGATTTCGATCGGGAGCGGTTCCTACCCGAAGAGCGAACCGCAGTGACCCGTCGTGGCGAATTCGCCCGAGATCGAGCAAGAGTGGTTCACTCGTCGGCTTTGCGTCGTCTGGGTGCAAAGACTCAGGTGCTTTCGCCCAGCGGTGGCGATTTTGCCAGAACCAGGCTCACTCACTCACTTGAGGTCGCCCAAATCGGTCGCGAGATGGCCATTGACCTTGGAGTTAATGCCGATCTCGTTGACATGGCTTGTCTGGCGCACGATTTAGGTCACCCGCCCTTCGGTCACAATGGCGAGAAGGCACTTGACGCCTGGTCAGCCGAATTCGGGGGATTCGAAGGAAACGCTCAGACACTTCGACTTCTAACCAGAATCGAGCCAAAGGTCTACGGGCACGGTGGAGTCAGCTTTGGCCTAAATCTCACCAGAGCCAGCCTCGATGCAACCTGCAAGTATCCATGGTCAAGGTCTGAGGCAAGCGCCGAATCTGGCGCAGATCACTCGGTCAAGTTCGGTGCATATCAAGACGATCTACCGGTGTTTGAATGGCTTCGTGAGGGTGCACCTGCACGCGTAAAGAGCGTTGAAGCCCAGATCATGGATTTCAGCGACGATGTGGCCTATTCGGTACACGATTTCGAAGATGCGGTTGTTTCTGGATTCGTCGACCTCGCTACTCTCGCTGACCACGACTTCGAAGAAGAACTCATTTCTAAAATCTCGCTGTGGAATGGGGGAGCGATCCCGAGCGAACGACTACGCGTGGCACTAAACGATCTGCGAGAGTTGCCTTACTGGCTAAAGAGTTTCAACGGCGATGGGCAAGCACTCGGAACACTCAAAAACCTGACCAGCGCACTCATCGGTCGGTTCGTATCTCGAACTACCGATGCAATTGTCGACGCATCGCCGGTTGATTCGATGGCACGTTTTGGCGCCCGAATCATGGTGCCAGCGCAAGTAGAGGATGAGATTGCTGTCTTGAAGGGAATCGTTTCGGCCTTTTTGATGAGCACCGAAAAGCGCAGGCCCTTTTATGAATGGCAGCGTGCGATTCTCACCGAGTTAGCCGACGCCCTGCTAGCTGCCAATGGTCAGCACCTCGACAGCTATTCGACTGCCGCTTGGCAGCGCTCTGTCAGCGATGAAGACAGGCACCGCGTGATCGTTGATCAGGTTGCCTCGCTCACCGATCAGAGCGCACTGACCCTTCATAACCGCCTGGTCGCCAAACCTGGTCAGACCCCCGCTTAGGATTAAGAAATGGCTGGCAAAATTCGTGCGCGCGACATCGATGAGGTTAAGTCACGCATAAATATTGCCGATGTGATCGGCGAATATGTAGCCCTAAAGCCTGCCAGCGTGGGTTCGCTCAAGGGTCTTTGCCCCTTTCACGACGAGAAGTCACCCTCATTCAACGTTCGCCCAATGCAGGGTTTCTATCACTGCTTCGGCTGTGGCGAGGGCGGCGACGTTTACAAATTCGTTCAGCAGATGGATTCGCTTAGTTTTACCGAGACGGTAGAAAAGCTAGCCTCAAGAATCGGCTTCGAATTGTCTTACGAAGAGGGCGGCGCAAGCCCCGACACCGGAGTGCGCAATCGAATTCTCGAAGCGAACTCTGCTGCAGCCAGTTTTTTCCAGTCGCAATTGATGACCGATGCCGCCATCCCAGGTCGCGATTTTCTAAAAGGCCGAGGGTTCGACAAGGAGGCGGCAGAGACTTTTGGAATTGGCTTTGCGCCAAAGGGTTGGAACAATCTCTTTGACCACCTAACGAAACTTGGCTTCTCAATTGATGAGCTCGTTGCTGCAGGTCTCGTAACCAAGAGTGACAAGGGCGCATACGACAAATTCCGAGGCCGCCTTATCTGGCCGATTCGTGAGAGCACAGGTCAAGTAATTGGTTTTGGTGCCCGCAAGCTTTTCGATGACGATCAAGGGCCAAAATACCTCAACACCAGCGACACCTTGGTTTATCACAAGAGCCAGGTTCTCTACGGCATCGATTTGGCTAAGAAAGACATTTCAAAGCGTCAACAGGTCGTGGTTGTTGAGGGATACACCGATGTGATGGCTTGTCACCTTGCCGGCATCAGTACATCAGTTGCCACCTGTGGAACAGCTTTCGGGGACGACCACATTCGCACTCTAAATCGAATTTTGACCTCCGACAAAGAGGTGCCAGCCGAGGTTATTTTCACTTTCGATCCCGACGCAGCTGGGCAAAAGGCGGCCATGCGAGCCTTCAGTGATTCGCATAAATTCAATGCCCACACTTTTGTTGCCGTTGGCCCCGATGGTCTCGACCCATGCGATCTTCGCTCGCTAAAGGGCGATGAAGCCGTTCGCCTGATGATTGAAACCAAACGCCCTCTTTTCGAATTCGCCATTAAGCAAAAGTTATCGAAATTCGATTTGAACTCAATCGAAGGTCGGGTGGCTGCGGCACGAGCTGCGGCTACCGTGATCGCTGGCATTCGCGACTCGGCAATGAAGCCGGCCTACATCAGAGAACTTGCCGGTTGGGTGAATCTTGACGGCAATGAGGTAGCAAGAATTGTTGAAGCCTCCGGTCGTCAGGTGCGTTCCGATGCGGTTGCCGAACTCCGTCGCGAATCGACCCGTAACGAAGCCACCCGTCACGAAGGTGAATACGGTTCTTCGACTGCGGAATCAGACGTTTCAAATGCAGCAGTGCCGCAGAGAATGAATTTGAACGATCCGATTGTTCGGTTTGAACGCCAGGTTCTCGAAGTGCTTCTGCAGGTACCTCAGGCTTCCGATGTTTCTCAAGTGGTAAAGCTCGTTCGTGCTGGCTTCAGCGAGCCCCAGCACAACGAACTTTTGACAGTCATCGGTTCCTCAATTTCCTCAATCTCATCGCCAGATTGGTTGCAGACGGTCTCGTCGAATTGCCCGGAACAGTTGCTTCCGATACTGCGCGAATCGGCCGCCACGAATCTGCCCGCCTCGGATGAAGAAGGTCTGCGTCGCTACGGCCAGGGCGTGATCGCCAAGGCGCTTACCAATTTGCTCGCGAGAGAGAAAGCCGACCTACTCGCAGCACTTCGCAGATTGAACCCCGAAACAGAATCGGACGATGTCGCCAAGGTGCAACGAGGTCTAGTTGAGCTCGAAACCGAACGTCGAAAGCTAATTGGAGCCTAAATTGGCAAACAAACTCATTGCGATTGAGCCAAAATCCTTCCCGGAGTACGAAGCCGCTGTCGTTTCGGCCGGAGGCGTACTCGCGCCACTTTCTGTTGAGGTTGAAGGGTTGGTCTGGACTGACTATTCAAAACCCGCGCAACTTGCGGCCGTTCTTGCAGAAAACCCACAACTGCGTTGGGTTCAGCTACCGTTTGCGGGTGTTGACGCCTTCGCAGATGTGCTTTCTGATGGTTTGATTTTCACGTCCGCCAAAGGTGCCTACCGTGAACCAGTTGCTGAACATGCCTTGGCCCTCTCGCTTGCCCTCATGCGAATCATTCCCGAGCGAGTACGCGCCAAGACCTGGGGGCGCAAGTTTGCCGACACCTTATACGAGACGAGAGTTCTTATTTTTGGCGGCGGCGGCATCACCGAGGAGCTTCTGAAACTTCTAGCTCCATTCAGATCAGATGTTCGAGTCGTTCGCAAGAATCCAGCGCCAATGGCAGGTGCGAGCGCGGTTGTGGCATTTGAAAATTTGAACGATGAACTTCAACAGGCTGATTTGGTCATTCTGGCTGCGACTGCAGGTTTGTTTGACGCCACGAAATTCTCTGTCATGAAGGAATCTGCATACCTAGTCAACATTGCAAGAGGCCCAATGGTAGTCACTTCAGACCTCATTGCGGCTTTGGAGCAGGGTCAAATAGCGGGTGCCGCTCTCGATGTTACCGACCCGGAACCGCTACCCGATGGGCACCCGCTCTGGGATGCGAAGAACATCATCATCACCCCGCACAGTGCCGATACCAAGCCGATGGTGATTCGTTTATTCTCTGAACGCCTCGTCGAAAACACCAAGGCTTTTCTTGGTTTAGGCGAGTGGGTAGGTCGTGTGGATTCAAAATCGGGTTACTAATTTCGGCTATCTGAACGCAAAGGCTAACTTTATTTGGTAGTCTTTTTGAGTTGCGAAAGCAACTAATCCTCGGTAGCTCAATTGGCAGAGCAATCGGCTGTTAACCGATAGGTTCTTGGTTCGAGTCCAAGCCGGGGAGCCATTCTTTCTGAAGATCAGGAGGCCACCATGATTCAGTGGATCCAAGATCATAAATGGCTCTCAAGCATTTCCCTCTCAGCGTTTACGTTTCTGCTCTTTGGCGGAATCGATCTAACAACAGCTGGTGTAAACACCCTTGGCCTCAATTTTCTACTTGCCTTGGCCGTTCTTTTTGCCGCAAATTATCCTTGGGCCTCTGTTCTTGCTACAGCTTTGGCATTTGGTTACCAAATCTTTTTTGCGCTTGACCCAATTGCAGGCAGCCTCACCTCGGTCATTGCCACAATCACCATCGCCGCGTTCGCTAGTCGCTGGCAGAGGATTTCCGGCCTGTTGGCATCACTTGCCTTTGGGTTGAGCGTTGCTTGGTATGTTGCTTTCGGTTCGCCCCTTTTTGAAGATCTCTTTGGCCTAACCATTCGCAGCGATACCGGCCGTTTATCGGCTCTGGCCTTAGTCGGCAGCCTCGTGGTCATTGTGAACATGGCGGCCTTCCTCTATGGTCGATTTGCGTTTGTTTCGATTGTTCACGTTGGCACCAAGCGCGACCGAGTTGTTGCTCGCGAGATTGACGCCCAAACCTCACTTCGAGTGGCTGAGCAAAACGAGCGTTTTGAGATTGCCCGCGACATCAATGAGTTGATCATTCAACGTGTTGCTGCGGTAATCAGTCAGACCGAGGGTGGTCTCTACGCTGCCAAGGCAGACCCAAGCTCAGCCATCCGCTCGCTCGAACGCATCGGTCAGAGCGCCAGGGGAGCGCACACAGAGCTTCGCCGTCTTTACGACATGCTGAACAAGTCTCACGAGGTTTCTGCCGCACCGCCGGGACTTAATGAATTGGACTCGCTCGTCGTGCTCTATCGTGAACTCGGTTTCAACGTAAGTGTTCGTCAAGAAGGCTCGGCGTTCAGTCTTAATGAAGGCGCACAGTTGGTGCTTTACCGCATCATCTTTGACGCGCTCGAAAACGTTCAAAAGCACTGTCCAGTAGGCACCGATGTCTCAATCGACTTGAGTTGGGTCGATGAGGGCATGCAGGTGCTCGTGAAAGACAACGGCGTCGAAGTAGCCAATCGTTCGATTCTCAGTGCCGAGGGGGAGAATTCCGGTTACACGGCCGAAGACGACCTTCAAGCGCTCGTGCAGCCTATTGTTGGCCCAGGCCTTACTGCGATGCGCGAACGCTGCGCTCTTTACGGGGGCAGCCTAGAAGCAACCAAGGTTCCAGGCGTAGGCTTCACCGTTTCAGCCATCTTCCCGCACCTCAAGTCGATCGCTTCCGAAGCGTTCT
>ERZ650301.454-NODE-454-length-11370-cov-4.954308_pt1 | contig 11370 bp, 9 predicted proteins | sample MGYA00376237_ERZ650301 | MGnify/ENA primary metagenome ERZ650301 (study PRJEB26733, sample SAMN07839255) | wastewater metagenome | biome: small river; feature: stream; material: water | place: USA: North Carolina | collected 2016-04-05 ...
CAACATCACGACACGTGGTTGTGGTTTTTAAGGACGGTTCATTGGTGGTTATGGGTGCAGAATCTGCGGGGGTGGGGTGCAGATTTTGCAGGTGTGCAGATTCTGCGGGGGTATTCATATCTCGCGGGTTTGATGGGGAGGGGTGCAGAATCTGCGGGGGTGCTTCTACGCGCACAGGTTTGGCAGTCACCGTGGGTCGAACGCTTTTTCCATGGCTGGATTTTTTGTACAACTCCGCACGAACACGTTCTACATAAATGGTGAACTTGTTGGAGCGACCCAGGCGTTCATGCCTTTTTATGTAGCCCGCATCTTCCAGGCCGGACAGATGCACCTGGATGCTTCGTTCACTCATTGAGCACTTTTCAACGAGCTTTCCAATGGATGGCCAGCAGTCAGTACCTTCGTCGTTGGCGTTGTCTGCCAATGCTAATAAGACCATTTTTCTTGAAGCCTGTAAGGGCAGACGCCAGACATCGGTCATGAGCGATATACTCATAGCGCCCCCTTTGCAGAGGCTAAAAAGAATCCCTGTGGTCCCCAGATGGCCCCCGCTGGGATGGAACAGCTGCTAACCAATTGATAGGGTTTATTTAGCCCAGTTGTTCGAATCCTCTCACCCCGACCATTAGTTAATCCCTGTAAAAAGCCATTTGATCTGTCGTAACCCTCTATGGGTAATGGTTCCAGAGGATTGGCTTGTTCCGGTTTTGCGAAATTAACGCAAGTTAGTTGGTGTTTATTTGGTCCCCAAGAGGCCCGTGTTGGTCCCAGGATTAATTTATTCTGTGCCCCTAGCTGCAACGCCTCTCCTCTCGCTGACAGGAGTCCCCCAATGGGGGAATACGGGGCCAGAGGATCGACGTGCAGTTAAGCACGGCGCTTTTAAAGTATTTGCGCCCCTATTTTTCTTAACTTGTAGATCGGCAAACAGATCGGCAAGAAGCGCCTGTTAATACGATCTATCTATATGACTCAAAATGGATATAATCGGCAAACAGAACGGCAAAAAAGGACGGAAATGATAGAGCTTTATGATGAGCCCGTGCAAATGGAGCCGTTGTTTATTGATGGTTCTCGGCCCGCCTATGGGGCCTTGATTGGTCAAGCGCATGAACTCTCCGAAGCCTCTGCCTGTTTTGATGTTTCTATGGCGCCGCTAACGGCAAGAGGCCTATCTGAGCTGGTCGCCGGAATGAACTGCTATTACTCCAACCTGATTGAGGGCCATCACACCTTACCGTTTGAAATTGAGCAGGCACTGCATAACCTTAAAAAGACGGATATCAAGTCACTCGCTTCAGCGCACATCGAGGCTGATCAATGGGCGCAAACTCAATCTGTCGATAGAGATTCAATTCTGCCTTTTGCACTTGAAACCCATCGGCGTTTCTGCGAGCAACTGCCTTCTGATTTATTGGTACTCAAAGACGGTAGCAGCATGATCCCCGGTAAATTCCGGATGAGGGAAGTGCAAGTTGGGCGACACGTAGCCCCCAAGGCAGATAAGTTAGACCGATTCTTAGACCGGTTTGCAACGGCTTATGGTGGCTATCTCGGAAAGGCAAAACTTGGTGGCATTCATAAACTGGAAGCCATCCTGGCGACATTCGTAGCGCATCATCGCTTTGTGTGGATCCACCCATTCCCGGATGGTAACGGCCGCGTTTCAAGAATTCTGCTGGATGCCATGTTGCGAGAGTGCGGAGTCAACCAGGCTAGCCTCTGGTCCATGTCTCGAGGGTTTGCCAAAACTGCTGAGGAATATAAATCCATGTTGGCTGAGGCAGATCAGCCACGTATGGGTGATCTGGATGGTCGAGGTAATCTTTCAGAGAAAGCGTTGATTGTCTTTTGTGACTATGCCATGAAGACGGCCATCGATCAGACGAAATTCATGGCGCAAATGTTCGCGCTTGATAAGTTCAAATCTCGGGCAGAGCATTTCTTTAGGACGGTTCGTTTTGATCTGAAGCCAGAGTCTTTTTATCTGTATCTACAGGCATTCACGAATGGCGAATTTGAACGTATGGAGGCTGGAAGAATCACCGGGCTCCCGGAGAGAACTGCCAGAAACGTTTTGAACCAACTCATTCAAGAAGGCTTCCTTGTTTCAGATACACCGAAAGGAAAGGTTCGAGTCGGCTTCCCCGTCCATGCGCTTGGTTCCCTCTTGCCAAATCTCTATCCGGCGGGAGATGTGGATTTCGTTCGATAACGTCTGTAGTTCGGCTCAAGACGCCGTTAGGCCTGCAACTAAATATGAGCTGGCTCTCTCACTAGTCTAACGCCCAAAGCATGAGTGTAATGACCCACTAAAAAGCTGCTTAGCTCATCATTCTGAAAGGAAGATGATCTGAGTCTCGTGATGAAAGCAGACATCACGCTTGCAACGCGCGGGAGTGTAACCTCTCACTCAAAACATCCGTAGCGCTTTGTGAGAAGAAGCATTCCAGGTGTGTCGTCGCTCGGGTCATGCCGCAATAGAGTTTGTTGCGGCTGATCTCATCGAGTCTTTCAAAGTCAACCTCAACAAAAAGCACAACCCGGCTTTGCTGTCCTTTGTACTGATAGATCGTGTCAAAGAGTATATCGCCGTGCTCTGTGGTTTGACGGCCTGTGTGGTCATAGTCTCCCGTAAACCGTTTTAACTTGAAGGTGCCAATACGATCCAAGTTTGAAAAGGCCGAATTTTTGAAGCCTTGAAAGCTGATGATAGCGATATGCTCTTTGCGAAATCCTTGGTGGATGAGTTCACTCAGGCGATCCAGAAGCTGTTTAACGAGTTCTGGTTTGGATTTGTAGGTATGAAATTCAGGGTCGAGTCCGGGAAAAGGGTTCCCTGATTCTGTGCCGATGTCGAGCAGCATTTCAATGGCTTGCTGGATTTTTTTGGTGAGCGGTAATTGGTTGGGACATCGAGTTTCACAAAATCAGATAGCAATACGGGATCTGTTTCAGAGAAGCGTTGATTTGGGTCTTCAATCCAAATGATGCGGCCATTGGGCTTAACCAGACGAAGGGCCAGATCTGCCCACGCTTGACGCATCTCATGACCCTCATCAACAATCAACGTATCGACTTCCCAGCCAGTTGGTACCGCTAGATTGGCAGCTTGCGCCACCATTGCTTCCAAGACATGCGTTTCTTTCTGATGACCCACAGCGATACCGGCATGCTTTAGCCATTCTTCACAAAGGTGGTGAAAAGTGGCAACTTCGGTGCCGGCCGGAGCAATCAAGGCCAGTCTGGAAGATAAGGGGCGATTGAAACAGAGCAATAATCCGCGCTTGCCCGTAGTGATTGTTTTTTGCAAGGTGTTAATGGCCAGTTGTGTCTTGCCGCAGCCAGCGGTGCCTGCTACGCGTAGATGAAAAGGTTCAAAACTTAATCGATTCACCCAAGTGGTTAGTCCACCAGAAATCTGGCAGTAGATTTCGCCTTGCAGTTGCCCATAGGCATGCACATCGCGCACAAGGTCATAAGTGTCGAGCAGAAAGTCCCGGACTTTCTCAAAGCGATTGGATGTCGGTTTAGAGAGGTCTTCACGCAGCAGGGTCTGAATGATTTCACAAAGCTGATCAGAGCGACCCGAGTCAACAATGCGTTCGGGATCAAGCGCAATCGCATTGATGTTGCGTATGAAATAGTCTGGGAGGTAAATGAGATAGTCAGCCCAGAAACCACCCTCAGGGTTCATGCGCTTAAATTTGGTGTGCAGTCCATCCAGGGTCCGCTGAATCTGTGTCCCGACATTCTTCTGGCCTTTTGGGTATTGTTTGAAAATACCCTCGGGTCGTTCGATGAGCTCGCCGTTCTTTTGTTCTATAACAATCACTTTGCCGGTGGGAGAAAGCACGCAGAAGTCAATTTCCCCCACGTTGGTGCCATGATCCCAAGCTTGGGTCCAGCGGATGTTGTGAAACACAAGCCAATCGTTCGGTAGGCCATTTTCAAGACGTTTCAGCGTCATCCATTCAGCAGGTGACGCACCGCTGGCTTGTAGGTCATCAGAAAATGCGGGAAGAATCTGGGCCATGGGTGGGGAAGGGGTTCTTTGATCAACGCCTTGATCAGGGGGAGGGTTTGAAATCACGCAACGGCTTGGTGTATCAGAAGTAAAGCACACTTCCATGATGGGCGCACGCGCTGAGAGTGCTTACTCTGTCGCCTTGTTTGAATCAAACGTTCCGTGCTTAAATTAACGGGCAAAGACAGTAATGTCTGAAAGCATTTCTCTACTTTCAAAGGACTTCAGATGACCACAGAAACCAGCCCCCAGATTTTGAATTTGCCTGTTGGGCTCTCTGTAACGGGTACGCGTCAGGAGTTCGATAGTCTGGGTAAGGTTGAGGTGCCAGCCAATCATTACTGGGGTGCTCAGACCCAGCGTAGCCTTTTGCATTTCAATATCGGGCACGACAAAATGCCGCTGGAAGTTTATCGTGCTTATGGCTACGTTAAAAAGGCCGCCGCGATGGTTAATACTAAAGCAGGGCGCCTGCCAGAGTGGAAAGGCAAGTTGATTGAACAGGTGGCTGATGAAGCCATTACGGGTAAGCTCGATAGCGAGTTCCCGCTTTATGTCTGGCAAACGGGTTCGGGAACCCAGTCCAACATGAATATGAATGAAGTCATTTCTAACCGGTGTATTCAGCTGGTTGGTGGTGTACTGGGGTCGCAGGAACCGATTCATCCCAATGACCATGTCAATATGGGGCAGTCGAGCAACGACACGTTTCCGACTGCGATGCACATTGCGGCCTACAAAATGGCGGTCGAGAAAACGATTCCTGCTTTGATCAAACTGCGTGACGCGATTGATCAGAAGTCGCAGCAGTGGATGGGTATTGTCAAAATCGGCCGCACGCATCTGGAAGATGCCACACCATTAACAGTCGGCCAGGAATGGTCCGGTTATGTGGGTGCGTTGGACGATGCTATTGCGGATGTGAAACAGGCAACCGAAGGTCTGTTGCAGGTCGCCATGGGCGGTACTGCAGTCGGCACTGGACTGAATGCGCCAGTCGGCTTTGGTGAAGAGGTTGCCGCAGTGCTGACTGAACTCACCGGGTTCCAGATCAAAACGGCGGACAATAAGTTTACGGCGCAAGGCACGCTGGATCGCATGGTTCGTGCCCATGCGGCTCTGAAGACGGCTGCGGTATCTTTGTTCAAGATCGCTAATGATATGCGTTGGCTGGGTTCTGGCCCCAGAACCGGTCTGATGGAGCTGGTGTTCCCATCGAATGAGCCAGGTTCTTCGATCATGCCTGGCAAGGTGAACCCCACGCAAGCCGAGGCCATGCTGATGGTCTGCATTCAGATCATGGGGTCTGATGTGGCAGTACAGATGGGCGGGGCAGAAGGCAACTTTGAACTGAACGCCTTCCGTCCGGTCATCATCAGCAATTACCTGCACTCGGCGTTGATCATGGCCGACATGTGCGACCACTTCAGAGCGTACATGATTGAGGGAGCGACCCTCAATGAAGCACAGATCAAGTCCAACATCGACCGCTCTGTCATGATGGTCACAGCGCTTTCACCGGTCATTGGCTATGACCAGGCATCGGTGATTGCGCATTACGCCATCGATAAAAACCTCACGCTCAAGGAAGCTGCATTAGCCAATGGGGTTACTGAAGCGCTCTACGATCAAGTGGTTGTGCCTATTAACATGACCCAGCCCGGTTCTGCGGACATTAAAGCAACCGCGTCAAAGTGATTTAACGGCCATCATGAATCAACATCATCAAGTCACCGAGAGTACCTCTGGCGAGGCAGCGCTCAAGATGCAGGTAGGACCCCGGTTTTCGGCGGACTGGAAGAGTAAAAAACACCGTGAACGCCGATTGGTTTCTGAATTTATTGGCACTGCCGGGCTGACCTTTGTGTTGTCTTGTGGGGCTGCGGTGCTATCCCGCTATGGCGGCGCAACACTGGCGCCATTTGAGTATGCCTTTATTCTTTCAGCCATCTCTGCTCTTTGGCTGGTCGCAGCGGTGTATTTTCTGGGTGGTATTTCGTGTCACTTTAATCCTGCAATGACGTTGGCATTTACATTGCGTGGGGATATGGGTGTGCCGATGGCGTGTGCTTATGTCGTTGTTCAGTATGTTGCTGCGGCTGCGGGATCATGTCTGGCGCTTTTTCTGGTCGGTATGGGCGGCAACCTCGCGGCAACGATTCCTCAAGACGGCATGCTCTGGCAAGCGGTTGTTTTCGAGGCGATTCTGACCTTCGGCATGGTGCTTCTGGTCTTAAGCATGGCCAATGGCCCGGAGTTAACGGGCCCGTTTATCCCCCTGGCCATTGGCGCCTACGTGATGGCGATGGGCACGATGGGTGGTCCATTTGAAGGCGCTGCATTCAATCCTGCCCGAGCCTTTGGCCCGGATTTTGCACGTAATGATTTTTCTACGTACTGGATTTATCTGCTGGGTGCGTTGATTGGTTCAGTGGCTGCCGTCATTGTTGCCAGGTTTTTGCGTGGCCCGGCCAAAGCGCAAGAATCGCTGGCGGCCATGGGTACGCCGCTAGAGAGCACTAAGATGCATTCCGGGGCGGATTGAGTGCCAAACTGAAAATTGCTTGCTTTTTTCTTGCTGCAGCGTAAATTGTTTTATAAGGTTTCAATTATTCGGTACCTGTAATCCCTGTAATCGAAATTAACGACCACCCATACCAATAACAAGGCCGTTTCTAATGTCTGTGCTGGCTTTTATCAGCACACATGAGAGGAGACGATCATGCTGGCGATCAATGATTTTATTGGTTGTAGTAATTTGTATGAATGTGAAGTGGAAGCGATTGCCGTGCACGAGCATGTGCCGCTTCCATTGGCGGTGGTCATAGGTGAGGTGTTGTTGACTTCGCCCGAGGGGGTGTGTGAGTTACACCGGATGGTGGCTGAAGATATTCAACATGCAGTCGACGAGGGCGATCTGAAATCGGCCTTGAAGTTTGCTGAAACCTATCAGGTGGTTGCACAGAAACATCCATTGCCGCACTGATTAAGGTAGGGATCGGGTAGGATGCAGGGCTTCTCTTTGTGCTTGCTGTCCGATCCCATGTCGTTGCACCTTCCGTTGCCCAAGAACACGCCCAACGTAGATCGATCTTTACTGATTGATGGATTGAAAGCGCTTGCCGCGCAGATCATTGTGATCCATCACCTGGTGTCGTATGGGCCAATGGCAGAAGCGGCTGGTGTAGCGATTCCAGGTTTGGTTGAGTGGTTTAGCTACTATGGTCGATGGGCGGTACAAGTTTTCCTGGTGATCGCGGGTTATTTGACGGCACAGTCTTTATGCGGCCGAGAGACAGGGTTGAGTCGACCATGGAGCTTGGTTGCCAAGCGTTATGTTCGGTTGATATGGCCATTCGGCGTGGCGGTAACCCTGGCGGTAGTGGCTGCCGAGTTGGCTCGTTTTTGGACCAGCGATCCGATCCTGCCGGAGTCGCCTGGTTTATGGCAATACTTGTCGCACTGGCTCTTGATTCACGGGGTGTTGGGTCATGATTCGTTAAGTACCGGCGTTTGGTATGTAGCGATTGATTTTCAGCTTTTCGTTCTGACCGTGCTGCTTTTATGGTCGAGCCAGGCGTTGCGTTGGGCCGGTTGGGCGCCGCTTTTAATTGGTGCGCTGACAGTGGGATCTCTCGTATGGATTCGCACCTGGAGCAATTGGGATAATTGGGCGCCTTATTTTTACAATGCCTATGGTGTCGGGTTGCTGATGGGCTGGCTGACCCGCAGACCTGATGAAGGGCTACCCTGGGTGCGTATGGTTTTGTTAGGCGTGCTTGGCGTTCTGTCGTGGCAGTTTGCCACGACACTTAACGGGCGTTTGGCCGTGATTCTTTGTGTTGCTCTATTGCTGTGGGTAGCGAGCTTTCCTTTGTCGCGCGTGACACCAGATACAACGGGCGGTCTGAAGCCGTTGCTCGGTCGTGTCGTCCATTACCTGGGCAGTACCTCGTTTGCGTTGTTTCTTGTGCATTTTCCGGTCAGCATGTTGGTCAATGCAGCGCAGGATCGTTTTGACTGGACGTTACCGCACGAGGGGGTGGTCGCAATGGCCGTTGCCTGGATCGGCAGCATGGTGTTAGCTGATTTTTTCTATCGCTATGTCGAGCGCTTTGGTACGACGTTGAGCCGCCGGATTGGCTGATCCAAACGACAAACCCCGCGCAGATCGTAAGATCCGGGCGGGGTTTGTTGGGTGACAGCCTAAGCCCTCACCCGACAGACAGACGACAGATTACTTCTTGGCCTTGGCCGTACCAGCAGCCTTCACCGCAGCCGACGTGGCAGCAGAAACACCGGCTTCGGTAAATTCAGCCGCTTGCTTGGCAGCCTTGTTCAGGTTGTCAAAAGCCGAGTTAGCTGCAGTCACTGCTTGCTTCACAGCAGCCAGAGCCACATCAGAACCAAATGGCGAAGCCTTGGCAGTCTTCTCAGCCAGATCTTGAGCCGCCTTGTTCAGTTCAGCGAACTGAGCCTGGATCATCTTGCTGAACTCGTTAGCTGCACCCGTCGAAATCTCGTAAACGCTACGTGAGTAGGCAACAGCCTTCTCAACGGCAGGCTTACCCAGGGTGGCATTCAGAGCAGCAGCGTCTTGCGGCGTCTTAACACCCAGTACGGCCTGAACATTCTTGGCGCTATCTTGCAGTGCTTCACGGGCCGTACCCAGATTCAGGGCAGCCAGGCTCTCAGCCGTTGCCAGGGCCGTATTCGCTACCGACAGCAGCGTATCAATCGCCGCCTTGTTGGCCGACAGAACTTGTTCGTTATTCAGTGCAGACATGGTCAACTCCTAAAAAATAATCAAAAGACAAAACAAAGAAAAACAAAAAATCAAAGGTCTCAATCGTTCTTATTCTTTGCACCAGACAGTCTATGCTGCGGTGCAACATAACGAATTATAGAGCCACAAAACCCCCTGTCAAGAAAATTTTGTGCAAGACAGCAAAATAGTCTCCTGGCATGAAATACGGCACAATCATCTAAATCCTTCTTTAGGAGATTTCCATGCGGTCATGGCGTCAAACGTTAGTGTTTTCTGCCTGTCTGTTCAGTTTGGGGTGGGGCGTGTCGTCAAGCGCGTTTGCTGTCCAAAACGCGACAGCCTGGGTCGTGCAAGGGCGACCGAGTGCCTTGGCGCAGTCTGCGGTTCAGATTTTGGAGCATGCAGGCGATGAAGGGCTCAATCCCTCCGACTACGATGCCGCAGCGCTCGCGCAATCGGTGGCGGCTGCAACCAACGGGAAGCCGTTAACGGTAGATCAGCAGCTTGCGCTTGATGCCGCTATGAATCAGTCGCTGCTGCGCTATCTGCATGATTTACATTACGGCCGGGTGGATCCGCGGTCGGTTTATGCAAACTTTAATGTTTCGCCAAAGTCACTGAATGTGCCGGCAACTCTAAACGCAGCGCTTGCCGCAGGTGATTTGAAACAGGCCGTTAAAGCGGCAGCGCCGGCGTTTCCGTTGTACCAGGCATTAAAGCCGTGGCTTGCCCGCTATCGTACGCTGGAAAATAATCCGGTCTGGGCGGGCACGCTCCCTGCATTGCCTGCACCAAAGTTGGAACCGGGTGCAGCCTATGCGGGCGTTGCCCTGCTGGCGGCACGTTTAGTGTCGCTTGGTGACTTACCTGCAGATTTTGTTGTGCCTGAGCGTTATCAGGGGCAGTTGGTCGATGGCGTTAAGGTTTTTCAGAAGCGACATGGCTTAACAGAGGACGGCGTCATCGGTAAGACGACCTTTGAGCAGTTGAATGTAAAGCCTGCCACACGTGTTGAGCAGATTGCACTGACGATGGAGCGTTTGCGCTGGACCCCACTCATGGTTGATAAGCGGGTCCTGGTGGTGAATCTGCCGGAGTTTGAATTGCGAGGTCTGGAAATTGACGGCGAGGCAGTGCAGATTCCGCTAAAAATGAATGTGATTGTGGGTAAAGCATTAAATACCCAGACGCCCATGTTTGATGAGCAGATGCGCGCCATTGAGTTCAGCCCCTACTGGAATGTGCCCCCCTCGATTACCCGGGCAGAGACCGTTCCTAAGCTGCGTCGTGATCCCGGTTATTTTGATCGGCAGGGTTTCGAGATTGTGACGCGCTCGGGTGAGGTCGTCACCCGCTTGGACGAGACCCAACTGGCCGCATTGCAGAATGGGCAGGCCCGTATTCGGCAACGACCGGGCGCGCAGAATGCCTTAGGTGATATCAAGTTCATTTTTCCGAATAACGACAACATTTATATGCACCATACGCCCTCCGTTGGCTTGTTCCAGCGGGATCGTCGGGACTTTAGCCATGGGTGCATTCGGGTAGAAGCACCCGTTGAATTGGCGCAGTTTGTGCTGAAGGATGAGCCGGAATGGACGGCGGAAAGAATCCGCGAGGCCATGGAAAACGGCTCCTCTAAAACCATTCGTCTGAAAACACCGATTATGGTGGTGATTGCCTATGCCACCGCTATTGTGAAACAGCGAGGTGGCACCATCTATTTCTACGCCGATATTTACGGGCACGACCGCCGACTCAGAGCGGCTTTGCTCAACTACAGTCAGCGGCTGCGGGCAGAGTCGCCGAAAGAATCTGGCACGATCCTCTGAGTAGACTAGAATAAGCTTATGAAGATACCAAGACATGATCGGCGACAGTTTTTGCACCGTGCTTTCAAGCTAACAGCAGGGGGTGTGGCATTGCCCTTTGCCGGGGCAGCCAAAGCCGCTTACCCTCGCGCGCCCAGTGCGATTCCGGAGTTGGTCTCAGGGCCGCAGCGAGTGCTGGCGTTTAATCACACGCATACCCGTGAACGTATTGACCTGACGTATGCCGTTAATGATCAGTATCTGCCTGATGCGTTGCAAACGCTGAATCGTTTTCTGCGTGATCATTATTCAGGGACCGTGGGCCAGATGGATCCACAACTCTTTGATATGCTGCATCAGGTCAGGCAGGCCCTGGGCGGTAAGGCGTTGCCCGCCTTTGAGGTCATTTCTGGATATCGATGCCCGGAGACGAACAGTCATTTGAGAAACTCACGGGGTGGCGGTGTCGCCAAGCGCAGTCTGCACATGGAGGGTAAGGCCATTGATGTTCGGTTACCCGGTGTGCCTTTGGCCGAACTACGGGATGCAGCGATTGCGCTGGATGCCGGTGGCGTTGGCTATTATCCGTCCGAACAGTTTGTGCACATTGATACTGGGCGTGTGCGGCGTTGGGGTTAGACCTTAGCGACTGAGATCGACGCCACGCGTCTCGGGTAAATAGCGTAACCCAACAACGAAGGCCAGAGAGAGCAAGAGCGTTGGATACCATAAGCCGGCTAAAGGATCACCGGCTTTTTCGT
>ERZ650301.455-NODE-455-length-11351-cov-8.841891_pt1 | contig 11351 bp, 10 predicted proteins | sample MGYA00376237_ERZ650301 | MGnify/ENA primary metagenome ERZ650301 (study PRJEB26733, sample SAMN07839255) | wastewater metagenome | biome: small river; feature: stream; material: water | place: USA: North Carolina | collected 2016-04-05 ...
CCTGAAAACCGTCAGCCACGCACCAAAGAGTTCTTGAACAAAATCTTGGCGCACTGATGTGCTGATCCATGCAAAAACACTTGCGCACGCAGAACTTTGGCAACATCCATGTTCGTATGGTCGAAGACGCACTCGGCTAGCCGTATAAGTCTTAGCGTACAGATGTCAACAAAATGCATTCTCTTTATTTGATCTTCCATCTACTATTGCATTTGCGCTGAAGTGAGTCACCATGACTAAGTCGGTGGAGCATTTACGACTTCAGGAACATTGGGCTTGCGGTGCAACCTCACATTGAGCTCGTCCACCACGGGCGCCCAAGCAGCGTCCAACAGCAAAGCATCACGCAAAAAACTGGCCTGCGAAGCTGTCCAGCAGGGCGCCTCATGCAGCTGGGTCGCACCGGTCAAAGTACCATGCAATTCGATGAAACGCGCAATACTGGTGTCATCGTTGGGCTCCCCCAGTTGCGCAAATAAGGTATTCATATTTTTTTCAATTAATTCCATGGTCTTTCCTTGTATGACATTTACCTTGATTTACGCAAAGCGATGCGCAGACTAACCAAATCGTCGGTATGCACCGACTCTCGTACCTCAGCTCACGCAATACTGCCAGCGCACGCGCAAGGCGTGCGCTAATCAATTAACGAGAATTTATGTCACGTTTGATCTTGTCTCGAGCATTCTTGATGCCCTCTTTCGCGTCACCCAGCGCTTTTTCGGCATGACCCACTGCCTGCTTATGCAATCCCTTGAGTTGCATTTCTTTGTTATCAATCGTCTTACCAGCGATCTGCTGAGCTTTGCCAGCAATGCCTTTGACAGCGCCTTTGATTTGGTCTTTGTTCATGATGAGCTTTCGTAAAGGTGAATGGAAGAAACGCTGTGCAACATGGCAACATGTGTTGTACGAAAAATATGCTAATGAGTTGTAAACCGTATATCTGTTCGTTCTCCCACAAAGTACATAACCTTGTTTAAAGATTGGAACGGCACTTCTTGAAACGGTGCGGCAAAGACCCGACAAGCTCTTTAATTTGTGCAGAAATAGGCAAATGCACACAGCCGTCTTGAGCCACTGACTCCCCAAACGATACCGGCCATTGAGCTCACCAAGTGACGCTCACCGAATTGGCAGCGAGGTTCCCGAGTTTTTTCTCAGTTGTTATCGCTTCAGACACACTGGTGAAGAATTTTCTGCCTAGTCCCTAGCCGTTAGTCTCGCTAGCTTGCGTATCGGCCTCGCTGAAGCGCCGCGCAACGGCGTCAAATCTTGTGGTCAACACCGTCGCAACCTGTTCGGCAGCAACACGACCAGTCGTTCCATTTCCAACGCAGCGCTCATCTACGCTTTCTCGCACTGTAGACCCAGAACTCACGGGTAAACACTTAGATTACTTGAAGCATAAATACTTTACTCCTTAATTATTAACAATTAAAGTATGGCGAATGGTGACGAATACTTTTGTAACTTAAAACTACTCGACACCTAACGGAGTCGCCAATTTGGCGGCAGTTTTGGCGATCCAACGATAGGAGAGACGCAATGCGTGTCGCATGTTTAGGCGGAGGCCCCGCGGGTTTGTATTTCGCAATTTTGATGAAGAAGGCCAATCCGGCGCACGACATCACTGTGATCGACCGCAATGCCGCCGACAACACCTTTGGATGGGGCATCGTTTTTTCTGACAAGACCATGGACGGCTTTCGGGAGGCCGACGAGCAGGTCGTCAACGAGATTGAGGCGAACTTCCACCACTGGGACGACATCGATGTGTTCTTCAAAGACCGCAAGATCACTTCCGGCGGGCACGGCTTTTGTGGCATGGCGCGCCTGAAGCTACTGCAAATCTTCCAGAAGCGTGCTGCCGAACTGGGTGTCCAGATGCTGTGGGAGCAGGAAATTACCGATCCCGACATCTATGCCAAAGAATACGACCTAGTGGTCGGTGCAGACGGCGCGTTCTCCACTACCCGTGCCAAGCATGAAGCCCACTTCAACCCGCGCATCGATCTGCGCACCAACCGTTTCATCTGGCTGGGCACCAAAAAGAAGCTCGACGCCTTCACCTTTGCCTTCAAGGAAACCGAGTGGGGCTGGTTCAATCTGCACGCCTACCGTTTCAATGAAGAAATGTCTACTTTCATTGTGGAAACATCGGAAACCACTTGGCTCAAGGCCGGCATCGACAAGTTCGAGGCTGCGCAATCCCTTGCGTTCTGCGAAAACCTGTTTGCCGATTTGCTCGACGGCAACAAGCTCATCTCCAATGCCCGTCACCTGCGCGGCTCGGCCATGTGGATCAAGTTCAACCGAGTGCTGTGCGAGCGCTGGCACAAAAACAACATCGTGCTCATTGGTGATGCGGCCCACACCGCTCACTTTGCCATTGGCTCCGGAACCAAGCTGGCCATGGAAGATGCTATTTCTCTGGCCAAGGTGCTCAACAGTTCGGACGGCACAGTGCCCGAGCGTCTGGCACGCTATCAGGCCGAGCGCGAGATTGAAGCGCTCAAGCTGCAAAGCGCGGCGCGCAACCGCATGACCTGGTTTGAGGATGTGGAGCGCTATGTTCACATGGAGCCTGAGCAGTTGGCGTTCTCGCTGTTGACATCCAGCCAGCGTGTGGGGCACGCCAACCAGAAGCTACGTGACCCCAAATACGTGGAGAGCGTGGACACATGGTTCGCCCAGCAGTGCGGCCTGCCAGCCAAACCGATACCCCCCATGTTCACGCCGTTCAAGCTGCGCGGCATGACGCTGATCAACCGCGTAGTGGTGTCGCCCATGTGTATGTATTCGGCCACCGATGGCCTGCCCGCAGACTTCCACTTCCAGCACTACACGGCGCGTGGCTTGGGTGGTGCTGCACTGGTCATGACCGAGATGACATGCATCTCGTCCGACGCACGCATCACCCCCGGATGCGCAGGCATCTGGAATGACGAGCAGATGCATAGCTGGAAGCGCATTGTCGATTTTGTCCACGCCAACAGCGGAGCCAAGATGGCACTGCAAATCGGCCACGCAGGCCGCAAAGGCTCCACCAAGCTGGCGTGGGAGGGCATTGACCAGCCCCTGGCAAACGGTAACTGGCCACTGATTGCGCCCTCAGCCCTGCCGTACATCACGGGCACCTCGCAAGTGCCCCGCGAAATGACGCGTGCCGACATGGACAAGGTCAAGACCGACTTTGTCGCCGCTGCACAGCGTGCAGAGCAGGCAGGCTTCGACATGATTGAGTTTCACGCGGCGCACGGCTACTTGCTGTCGTCGTTCATTTCGCCGCTCACCAACCAGCGCAATGATGAATATGGCGGTAGCCTGGAAAACCGTTGCCGCTACCCGTTGGAAGTGTTCCATGCCATGCGCGCTGTCTGGCCCGCCGAAAAGCCTATGTCGGTGCGTATCTCGGCCCACGACTGGGTGGAGGGCGGCACAACGCCCAACGATGCCGCCGCAGTGTCCCTGCTGTTCAAGGAGGCAGGTGCCGACATCATCCACGTGTCGTCGGGTCAGGTGAGCAAGGACGAAAAGCCGGTATATGGCCGGATGTTCCAGGTGCCGTTCTCCGACAAAATCCGCAACGAATTGCGCGTGCCCACCATCACTGTCGGCAACATTTTTGAGGCCGACCACGTCAACACCATCATTGCCGCAGGCCGCGCCGACCTGTGTGCGCTGGCCCGTCCCCATCTGGCAGATCCGGCGTGGACACTGCACGCCGCCGCCGAGCAAGGCTATGCAGACCTGGCCTGGCCCAAGCAATACATGGGCGGCAAGGTGCAACTGGAGCGTAATTTGGAGCGTGCCGGGCAACTGGCACTGAACGCCTGATGGCCGCAAACTTACACGCTGTGGTGACAGGGGGCGGTCGTGGCATTGGTGCCGCGATTGCAACCCAACTGGTGGCCAAAGGCTATCGAGTCACTGTCACTGGGCGCGATGCCCACGCATTGGATGCGTTTACGGCAAAGGTGGGGGGCAGTAGCGTTTGCCAAGCGGTGGCAATGGATGTGGCGGACCGTGCCAGCGTCGAAGCGGGTATGGACGCGGCCCGCACCGCCTTCGGACCAATTGCGCTGCTGGTGAACAACGCCGGACAAGCTGCCAGTGCACCTTTTATGAAGACGGACGTTGCGCTGTTTGAACGCATGCTCAGTGTCAACCTGATTGGCGCATTCAACTGCATCCAGGCTGTGCTGCCCGACATGCTGGCGGCGCAATCGGGCCGTGTGATCAACGTGGCCAGTACAGCGGGACTGGTGGGCTATGCCTATGTGTCAGCCTATGTGGCGGCCAAGCATGGCCTAGTCGGTTTGACCCGTGCTTTGGCACTGGAGCTGGCCGCAAAGGGCATTACTGTGAATGCCGTGTGCCCGGGCTATACCGAAACCGACATCGTGAAAGACGCCGTGGCCAACATCATGGGCAAAACTGGGCGCACGGAAGCGGAGGCACGCGCTGAGTTGGCCAAGGGCAATCCCATGAAGCGCTTGGTGCAGCCCGACGAAGTGGCCGATACCGTCGTCTGGCTAGCAGGCAAGTTTGCGGCCAGCATCACAGGCCAGGCCATCGCCGTGTGCGGTGGCGAAGTCATGTCCTAAGTGCACGATGAACGGTTCATTATTGATCGCTGCTAGCGCATATCCCAAAGACACACTGGAGGAGTCAATGGCTAAAAACAAGACGGCACCCAAAGACAACAGCGTGGACACGCTGCATGCCGCCGATGGTCTGGGTTTTGAGGCGCGCAGCGCCACAGGCGCGCATGCTGCGCTCAAGCTGTGGCTGCGCATGCTGACATGCACCACCCAAATGGAAAACGAGATTCGCCGCCGTCTGCGCGTGCGTTTTGACACCAGTCTAGCCCGCTTTGACTATATGGCCCAGCTATACCGCGAGTATGAGGGACTGCGCATGAAAGACCTCTCCAACCATTTGATGGTTAGTGGTGCCAACGTCACAGCCATCACCGATGAGCTGGAGCGCGACGGTCTGGTCGTACGCTCCAGCAGCCCCAGCGACCGCCGCTCCTGGATAGTGAATTTGACCAACAAGGGCCGTGCGCAGTTTGAAACCATGGCCACCGAGCACGAGCAGTGGGTGCTGGAGCTGTTCGCCTGCCTTGAAGCGTCCAACGTGGCGCAGATGTACCAGCAACTAGGTCGCCTGCGTGTGCACATGCTCAAGGCGCAGGCAGATGTCGTGCCTCTGCCTGCCATGCCGAGCGCCATCGGTGCATCGAGTGCCCCCTCTGATCTTTGAACCAAGAACTTTTTGTCATGCAATCCCCTATTTCCACTTTGATCGATCCGCAACTGCTGGCAGGCAACTACAAGGCACTGGCCGACTACCAGGCCACCCATTTCCAATGGACTTGTGTCGACGGTTTAGCCAACATCACATTGAACCGGCCGGAGCGCAAGAATCCGCTGACCTTCGCCTCTTATGCGGAGCTGCGTGACCTGTTCAGTGCGCTGAAATACGCGACCGACGTCAAAGTCGTAGTGGTCACCGGGGCTGGCAACAATTTTTGCTCCGGCGGCGATGTGCATGAAATCATCGGACCGCTGGTGCAACTGGCCGTGCCCGAGCTGTTGATGTTCACCCGCATGACGGGCGACCTCGTCAAAGCCATGCGCACCTGTCCTCAGCCCATCCTTGCCGCCGTCGATGGCATTTGTGCTGGGGCAGGCGCCATCATTGCCATGGCGTCTGACCTGCGCATCGGCACGGCACGCAGCAAAACGGCATTCCTGTTCAATCGCGTTGGTCTGGCCGGTTGTGACATGGGTGCCTGCGCGATGCTGCCGCGAATCATCGGTCAGGGCCGCGCCAGTGACTGGCTGTACAGCGGCCGCTCAGTGGGCGGAGAAGAGGCCGAACGCGCAGGTTTCCTCAATCGCCTGAGCGCACCTGAAACGCTGCTAGCCGACGCGCAAGTCTGGGCCAAAGACATTGCAGCAGGCCCCACCTTTGCCAATGGCATCACCAAAACCATGCTGCACCAGGAGTGGAGCATGTCCATCGACCAAGCCATCGAAGCCGAAGCACAAGCACAGGCCCTGTGCATGCTGACCGAAGACTTCCACCGCGCCTACAACGCCTTCGTCGCCAAACAAAAGCCTGTATTTCAGGGTAACTAAGCCAACCGAGGACAGAAGCACCATGAGCGACACCAGCTACCTGCAATGGCCCTTCTTTGAACCGCACCATGTCGAACTGGCTTGGGCGCTGGATGCATGGTGTGTGGAACACATTCCCCATGACCATGGGTCGGATGTGGACGCAGAGTGCATGGCACTGGTGCGCCAGCTCGGTGCCGGCGGCTGGTTGCGCCACGCAGTGGGTGGTACTGAATACGGTGGCGTGCGCGAAAGCATGGACACGCGCAGCATCTGCCTCATCCGCGAAACACTGGCCCGTCACAGCAGTTTGGCCGACTTCGCCTTCGCCATACAAGGGTTGGGCTCAGGTGCCATCAGCCTAGCAGGTACGGCACAGCAAAAGCAGGCCTATTTGCCGCGCGTCGCCGCAGGGCAGGCCATTGCCGCTTTTGCCCTGAGCGAGCCAGAAGCAGGCTCGGACGTCGCCGCCATGCAGTGCAGTGCCCGCGTGGAGGGCGATAGCGTGGTGCTCAACGGCACCAAGACCTGGATTTCCAACGGCGGAATTGCCGACTTTTATGTGGTGTTTGCGCGCAGCGGTGAAGCACCGGGTGCACGAGGCATCAGCGCCTTTATTGTGGATGCCGACACACCAGGCTTTAGCGTGAGCGAGCGCATCCATGTCATGGCCCCACACCCGCTGGGCACCCTGAGTTTCAAGGCTTGCCGCATCCCGTTGTCGCAGCGAATTGGCGCAGCGGGCGAAGGCTTCAAAGTCGCCATGCGCACGCTGGACGTGTTTCGCACCTCGGTAGCTGCTGCTGCGTTGGGCTTTGCCCGCCGTGCGCTGGACGAAGGTTTGCAGCGCGCCACCAGCCGCAAGATGTTCAATCAGACCCTGGCCGATTTCCAGCTCACCCAGGCCAAGCTGGCACACATGGCCACCACCGTCGACAGCTCGGCACTGCTCACCTACCGCGCAGCTTGGCAGCGTGACCAAGGGCAGACCGTGACCCGCGAGGCGGCCATGGCCAAGATGGTCAGCACCGAAGGCGCACAGCAAGTCATTGACGCAGCCGTGCAGCTGTGGGGCGGCATGGGGGTGGTCAGCGAACAGCCTGTGGAACGCCTCTACCGCGACATACGCTCCCTGCGCATTTATGAGGGGGCGACCGAAGTGCAGCAGCTCATCATTGCGCGTGAGCTGCTCAAAGACGTGGGGCACAAACTATGACAACCGGCCATATCGATACCTTCGCCCGGGACAACCTCCCTGCGGCTGCGTTGCAACCCGATTTTTTATTCAATCTGCCGGAGTTGCAATTTGGCGAACACACCAACTGCGCCACTGAACTGCTAGACCGCCACATCCGAGAAGGACGTGGTGACCGTGTGTGCATCCGTGGCAAGGATGTGTGTTGGACCTACCGCGACCTGTACGAGCGTGCCAACCAGATTGCCCATGTGCTGACGCGGGAAATGGGTCTGGTGCCGGGCAACCGGGTACTGCTGCATTCTTCCAACACGCCCATGATGGCGGCCTGCTGGTTTGGCATCGTCAAGGCCGGAGGCATTGCGGTGGCAACCATGCCACTACTGCGCGCCAAAGAGCTCGAGCCTATTTTGGAAATTGCCAAGATCAGCCACGCCTTGTGCGAAGGCGCACTCTCGCCAGAAATGCGTTCGGCTGCACTGGCTTCACCCCACCTGCGCCAGCTGCGCCACTTCAATTACGAAGGACCCGACAGCTTGGAATCCGCCATGGAGCGCCAGAGCCATGCGTTTGACAACGTCAACACGGCCACTGACGACACCTGCCTGATCGCCTTTACCTCGGGCACCACTGGCATCCCCAAAGCCACCATGCATTTCCATCGGGATGTGATGGCCATCTGTGCCTGCTGGCCGGGTTACGTGCTCAAGCCTAACCCCGACGATGTGTTTATTGGCAGCCCGCCTTTAGCCTTTACCTTTGGGTTGGGTGGTTTGCTGCTGTTCCCAATGTCGGTGGGGGCCTCTACCGTGCTGTTGGACAAGGCGGGGCCTACCCAGCTGCTCGATGGCATCAAGGAGTTTGGTGCCACGGTACTGTTCACAGCACCCACGTCCTACCGCACCCTGTCGGCACGCGGTAGCGAGGTGCGCCGGACTTCCTTGCGCCGCTGCGTGTCAGCGGGCGAGGCATTGCCTGCATCCACCCGCACACTTTGGCGCGAAGCGACGGGCATTGAGCTGATTGACGGCATCGGTGCCACCGAGATGCTGCACATCTTTATTTCTGCGGACGAGGCTGAAGCCCGCCCCGGAGCCACAGGTCGTGTCGTGCCTGGCTACGAAGCTCGCGTCGTGGACGAGGATGGCCACGAAGTGCCCCGCGGCACCATCGGCAAGCTCGCAGTGCGCGGCCCCACGGGATGCCGCTACCTGGCCGACGAGCGGCAAAAGACCTATGTGCGTGGTGGCTGGAATCTGACTGGTGACGCCTACTTGCAGGATGCCGATGGCTACTTCTTCTACCAGTCGCGCACCGATGACATGATCATTTCCTCGGGCTACAACATCGCGTCCCCCGAAGTGGAAGAGGCACTCATGCAGCACCCCAGTGTGGCCGAGTGCGCGGTGATCGGCGAGCCCGACGAAGAGCGCGGCCAGATCGTCAAGGCGTTTGTGACGCTGCGCCCTGGCGTGGTGGGTGATGCTGCCATGGTGAAGACCCTGCAAGACTTTGTGAAAAGCGTGGCAGCACCTTACAAGTACCCCCGTGCGATTGAATTCATCGACAAATTGCCGCGTACCCAAACCGGCAAGTTGCAACGCTTCAAGTTACGCCAACCGTAAGTAACGATTCCTCCTCGTTTCATTCACCAAAGGACACAGCATGCTTCAATACTCTTCCCGTATCGTGCGCAACGCCCTGATCGCCTCAGCGGCACTGCTGACGCTTTCCGCCCATGCGCAATCCACTGTCAAGGTCGGTTTGTTAAGTACGCTGTCCGGCCCCGGTGCTGGCCTAGGCGTGGACATTCGCGATGGCTTTAAGCTGGCCGTCAAACTTAACGGTGGCAAGCTGGGTGGACAAGCGGCTGAAGTGATCGTGGCAGACGACCAAGCCAGTCCCGATGTAGGTCGACAAACGGCGGACCGTCTGGTCAAGCGGGACAAGGTCGACTTCATGACCGGTGTGGTGTTCTCCAACGTGATGTTGGCAGTGGGCGCACCCACGTTCCAGTCGAAAACCTTTTACATCAGCGCCAACGCTGGCCCATCGCAGTACGCGGGCGAGCAGTGCAATCCCTACTTTTTCAGTGCGTCTTACCAAAACGACAACATGCATGAAGCTGCGGGCCAGGTGATGACCGAAAAGGGTTTCAAGCGCGTGGCCATCATTGCGCCCAACTACCCGGCCGGCAAGGATGCGATCTCCGGATTCAAGCGTTTCTATAAAGGCCAGGTGGCCTCCGAGGCGCTGCCCGCCTTGAACCAGCTCAACTATGGCACCGAAATCGCGCAACTTCGTGCCACCAAACCCGATGCGGTCTACATCTTCTTGCCCGGAGGCATGGGCATCAACTTCATCAAGCAGTTTGTGGGTGCCGGTTTGTCTAAAGACATGACTTTGTTTGGCCCCGGCTTCTCGGGTGACGAGGATGTGATCAAGGCCGTTGGCGAACCCATGCTGGGCATGTTCAACACCACACAGTGGGCGCATGACATGGACAATGCAGCGAACAAAAAATTCGTGGCGGAGTTTGAAAATGAATACGGTCGCTTGCCCACGATGTTCGCGGCACAGGGCTACGACGCTGCGCAGTTGATAGATTCTGCGGTGCGTGACACCAAGGGCAAGCTGGACGACAAAGTCGCTGTACGCAAAGCGCTGATGGCCGCCAATTTCAAATCGGTGCGCGGTGAATTCAAGTTCAGCAAGAACCATTTCCCTATCCAGAGTTACTACCTGCGCATGGTCGGAAAAGATGCCAAAGGCCGTGTGACCAATCGCATGCTGGGTGGGTCGATTTTCAAGAACCACAGCGACGCTTATGTCGGCAGCTGCAAGATGCCAGCTTGATGACTGAAAACGCTGTGCGAGGAGAACGTCTGTGAACGCAATACTGGTGCTGGAGCAAGCCTTGAACGGCTTGCAATTTGGGTTGATGCTGTTTTTGCTAGCCGCTGGTTTGACGCTGGTGTTTGGCATCATGGACATGATCAACCTGGCGCATGGCTCGTTGTATATGGTGGGTGCCTACCTGATTGCGACCCTCACCGATGCATTGGGCAGCTTCTGGCTGGGTCTTGGGTTCGGCGTGCTGGGGGCTGCCTTATTCGGCGTTCTTCTGGAAGTCAGCATTTTGCGGCGCTTGTATCAGCGGGATCATCTCTCACAGGTGTTGGGGACGTTTGCCATCATGCTGATGTGCAATGAAACGGTGCGTCTGATCTGGGGTGCGCAGCCGATCTCCCTGAACCCGCCAGCGACGCTGGCGGGTCCGGTGGAGTTGTTTCCTGGCTTTTCCTATGCCTCGTATGGCCTGTTCATCATTGGTGTGGGTTTGTTGGTGGCGGGGTTGTTGTACCTGCTGATCACCCGTACCCGGGTCGGGATGCAGGTGCGCGCCGGTGCTGCAAACCGGGAAATGGCGCAGGCGATGGGGGTCAATGTCCGCAATCTTTTTACCGCGGTTTTTGGTGTCGGTGCTGCCTTGTGTGGTGTTGCCGGCGGCATGCTAGGACCAATGCTGGCGGTGCAGGTCGGTATGGGTGAGAGCATTTTGATACTTGCGTTCGTGGTCATCGTGATTGGCGGCATAGGCTCCATCCGTGGTGCCTTTCTTGGGGCCTTGATCGTAGGCGTGATCGACACGGCAGGTCGTACCTTGGTTCCTTTGCTGTTCACTTCTCTTATGTCGGCCGAGGCGGCTGCCAATGCAGCACCCGCAGTTGCCTCCATCATGATTTACGTGCTGATGTCCACGGTCCTGTTTTTCCGCCCGAGGGGCTTGTTCCCCTCCCATGGTTGAACCTGGTCGGCATATTTCAAGGTTGAAGCCATGACCCAACACCAAGTAATGGAACGCACGACGCATAGCATTCTGGACCACCGCCTGCATTGGCAATGGGCCGCACCCGCGCTGGCACTGCTTCTTGTATTTCCGCTGATTGCCAGTGCCACTGGCGCTGACTTTTATGTGACGCTGGCCAGTCGCATTTTGATTTTTTCATTGGCCGCGACCAGCC
>ERZ650301.456-NODE-456-length-11345-cov-4.801594_pt1 | contig 11345 bp, 10 predicted proteins | sample MGYA00376237_ERZ650301 | MGnify/ENA primary metagenome ERZ650301 (study PRJEB26733, sample SAMN07839255) | wastewater metagenome | biome: small river; feature: stream; material: water | place: USA: North Carolina | collected 2016-04-05 ...
ATCTTACGGGCAAAGATTTTGGAGTCGTCGATGTCCACAACCGCTACATCGCCAATCCCAAACATCCAAACGTCAAAGATCCGCCGCAAATTTTTGAGATCGGAATGCGTGAGACGCTATCCCGTTTGCAAAAGGCAAACAAGAAGGTGGTTTTCGTCCTTGATGTGCCTGAGATTGGCTTTGAACCGAAAAACTGTCTTCACGGCAATCGTGGCCGACCACTACGGCTGAATAACAAGTTGCCTAAATCACCATGCGCCGTGCCGCGCAAAGAGTTTGAAACACGTAACAAAATCTATCGCGACTTGGTGACTTCAATCGCCAAGGATTACCCCAACGTGACTATTTTCGACGCGGCAGCACCGTTCTGTGATGACGAATGGTGCTGGGCAATGAAAGACGGTCAAATGCTCTATCGCGACGATGATCATTTATCGGTGGATGGCTCAAAATTTCTGGCTAAAGAACTCATCAAAGTTCTGTCTACACAATAATCCCCACTACAGCCATTATTAGGCAAAGGTCACGCTCAACCGCCCTGTTGCACGGGAGCGCGATGGCTTACGCACCACAATTTCCACGTCACGCCCGAGCCTGTTAAGGCACTCAAGCATCTTGGCCTCACTGACCCCCCGAAATTGGCCGCGCAGCATTCCGGACACTTTGGGCTGCGACATCCCTAGGATTTCAGCAGCCTCTGTCTGTGTCAGGTGGCGATGCTTAATGATCTCACTAATTTTGGTAGCGAGTCGCGCCTTAATCTGCATTTCTGCGGCATTCACAATCCCAAGGTCTTCATAGACGTTGGTGGAGCCCGTTTCGATCTCAATCATTTTATTCTCCGTTGGCATGCGCTAAGGCTGCCTTCAAACGCTCTCGAATCAGATCCGAGTCTGGTTTTGGCGTCTCAATGCCGTGTTTGGATTTCTTTTGAAAGCAATGCAGTACATAAACCGATTCGGCGAGTTTGACCGTATAAACCGCTCGGTAAGTTTCACCGAAGTGATCTTCAACAACTTCCAACACACCCGCCCCGCCAAAACCTTTGAGGGGTTTGGTTTGAGCGTGCTTCCTCCCCGACTGTGCAAGATCCAACGCGTACCCAAATACATCAATGACTTCCTCGGGCATCTTTAGTAGATCCTTTTTAGAGGAGCCTACCCAGCGCAGAGGTTTAATGTTGAAAGCCATCAAATGATGATACCCATATAGGTATAAATTGCAAGCAGATTTCCACCCAAAAAGATTCCATGCGCATTCGAACTGCTCACATCCCTCGGGCAATCCAGTAGTCTTTCTGCTGGTACGCGTCTTTCAACAGATCAATAAAGGCGCGTACCTTCAGTGGCAAATGGCGACGCTCGGCAAAAACGGCATAAACGCCAACGGGTGCCGATGCAAAATCATCAAGCACGCTGACTAATCGACCACTGGCCAGATCGTCCCCGACTTCCCACAAGGAACGCCAGGCTAAGCCCATGCCGGCCCGCGCCCATTCGGCGAGCACCACCCCGTCGTTACACTCTACCGGTCCGCTGACTTTAATAGTGCGCGATTTATGTGAGGCGGCCGTACTCTGGAATGTCCAGCCGCGCTGTGGCCCCAACGTCAGGCAATCATGTGCCGACAGTTCTTCCGGCGTACGCGGCACGCCTTTGCGCTTGAGATAATCCGGGGCGGCCACGACCACCCGTTGCATTTCGGCAAGGCGCACGGAGATGAGGTTCGAATCCGGCATCTCCCCGAGGCGGATACCACAGTCAAAGTTTTCGTGGACAAGGTCCACCAGACGGTCTGACAAATCCAGACTGACTTCCACGCCGTCGTGATTCGCTAAAAAAGTCTGCACATGCGGTGCCACATGCTGCCGACCAAAACCGGCCGGTGCGGTAATGCGCAAATGACCACTCACCCGCACACTGCCCAGAGACGCCGCGGCATCGGCATTGGCCAGATCGTTCAGAATACGCAGACAATCTTCCAGATAATTATCACCGGCTTCTGTTAGTGAGATTTTACGCGTCGAGCGGTGCATCAGCTGTGAGCCTAAACGCTCTTCCAGCGCATCAAGCCGACGCGCCATGATGGCTGGCGTTACGCCCTCGACCCGAGCTGCCGCAGAGAGCGATCCATGCTGCGTAACGAGGACCAGCGCCTGCATTTCCTTGAAGGGATTCATGGTGTTTTATTTGATACTTTAAGTATAAGAAGTCCGGATATTTTTACACCTTTTAATCTGATTTAATAGTGAATAGAATATGGATTGTTTTGATTAATCCGGAGTTCACCATGAGCCTCACCCTACCTGCAGGCGTTCAGATCAACGCCCCGATCAATGCCCGTTACGAAGAAATCCTGACGCCTGAAGCGCTGGCTCTCGTCGCCAAGCTGCATCGCGCTTTCGAACCGCGTCGCCAGGAACTGCTGAAGGCCCGCATCGAACGCCAGGCCCGCATCGACGCCGGTGAAATGCCGGACTTCCTGCCGGAAACCAAACACATCCGCGAAGGTGACTGGAAAGTAGCGCCGCTGCCGAAGGCACTGGAGCGTCGCCGCACCGAAATCACCGGCCCGGTTGAAGCCAAGATGATCATCAACGCCTACAACTCGGGCGCTGATTCTTACATGACCGACTTCGAAGATTCGAACAGCCCGAACTGGGAAAACCAGATCCAAGGCCAGGTCAATCTGTACGATGCGATTCGCCGCAAGCTGTCGTTCAAGAACGAAGCCGGTAAAGAATACAAACTGAATGACAAGATCGCTACGCTGCAGATTCGTCCGCGCGGCTGGCACCTTGACGAGAAACATGTCCTGATCGATGGTCAGCGCGTTTCCGGCGGCATCTTTGATTTCGGTCTGGTGTTCTTCCACAACGCCAAAGAACAAATTGCCCGCGGTGACGGCCCGTTCTTCTATCTGCCGAAGATGGAAAGCCATCTGGAAGCCCGTCTGTGGAACGATATCTTCGTGATGGCCCAGAATGAAATCGGTCTGCCACAAGGCACCATCAAGGCCACCGTACTGGTTGAAACCATTCTCGCCACCTTCGAGATGGAAGAAATTCTGTACGAACTGCGCGAACACTCCGCCGGTCTGAATGCCGGTCGCTGGGATTACATCTTCAGCTGCATCAAGAAGTTCAAGAAGAACAAGGATTTCTGTCTGGCCCAACGTGGTGCGATCACCATGGAAGTGCCGTTCATGCGCTCGTATGCACTTGCGCTGGTCAAGGCTTGTCACAAACGTGGCGCACCAGCCATGGGCGGTATGTCGGCCCTGATCCCGATCAAGAATGACCCAGTGGCCAACGAAAAGGCGCTGGCCGGTATCCGTCATGATAAGACCCGCGATGCCAACGACGGCTTCGACGGTGGTTGGGTTGCGCACCCAGGCCTGGTATCGATTGCTGCCGAAGAATTCCAGAAGGTACTGGGCGACCGTCCGAACCAGTGGGAGAAGCAGCGTACCGAAGAGTTCGGCGCCAAAGACTGGCTGAACTTCCAACCGGAAACGCCGATCACCGAAGTCGGTCTGCGCAACAACATCAACGTCGGCATCCACTATCTGGGTAGCTGGCTGGCTGGTAACGGCTGCGTGCCGATTCACAACCTGATGGAAGATGCCGCTACGGCTGAAATCTCCCGCTCGCAGGTCTGGCAGTGGGTGGTTTCGCCGAAGGGCATTCTGGACGATGGCCGCAAGGTTACTGCCGAGATGGTTCGTGGCATGATTGCCGAAGAACTGGCCAAGGTCAAAGCCACCGTCACCGCCCAGGGCGAAAAGACGGAGACCTATGATCAGGCCGCCGTGATTTTCGACAAGATGTCGTTGAGCCCGGAATACCCTGAGTTCCTGACCCTGCCGTTGTACGAAGCCATGGCCTAACCGCCGTACCGCTTCTGGCAAAGACGGCACCTGCGGGTGCCGTCTGTTTTTGCGGAGGATGCATCATGATCGCTGCTTTAACCTGGCTACTACTTTATCAATTGGTCGGCGAAATTCTGGCACACGTTTTATCTTTACCGATTCCCGGCCCGGTTATCGGCATGGCACTGCTGTTTATCACTCTGGTGATTCGTGGTCACGATGAGCGTCCTGTGCCTAAAGCCTTGCAGGAAACCGCCAATACGTTACTGCAGCATTTATCCCTACTTTTTGTTCCTGCCGGTACGGGCGTCATGATTTACCTGCAGCTCATTGCCGACGAATGGTTGCCGATTAGTGTCGCCATCGTGGTGAGCACCGTGGGGGCTATGGCGGTCACGGCACTCATACTCAAAGCGTTGACCCGTCGTCAGAGCGCGGAGGCCGATCATGCCTGACCGCATCACCCAGACCTGGGTCTATCTCTCGGCGACACCCTTGTTCTGGCTGGCCATGACGCTGGTGGCCTACCAGATGGCTCACTGGCTTTATCGTCGTTGCGGCGCGCACCCGATCGCAAACCCTGTACTCATATCGGTGATCTTGCTGGTGATCTTGCTGACGCTGACTGAAACACCTTATGTCATTTATTTTGAAGGCGCGCAGTTTGTACACTTTTTACTAGGCCCGGCGACGGTTGCGCTGGCGATCCCGCTATACGGGCAATTCAAGCGGCTTGTGGGGCTGGCTGGCCCACTAACCATTGCACTGTTCGGGGGTTCCTTAACGGCGGTGTTGAGCGCTGTCTTTGTCGGACACTGGCTGGGCGGTAGCTTGCCGACGCTGCTGTCGCTGGCTCCGAAATCAGTCACCACCCCGATTGCCATGGGCATCGCAGAACGTGTAGGCGGTCATCCTTCGCTGGCGGCGGTGATGGTGATTGTGACGGGGATTCTCGGTGCCATTGTGGCGCAAACGCTGTATCGCTGGTTAGGCGTGCGGGATTCTGCCGTCGGCGGTTTTGCGCTAGGCGTGGCCGCCCATGGCATCGGCACTGCCCGTGCCTTTCAGATCAACGACACCATGGGTGCCTTTGCTGCTTTAGGCATGGGTCTGAACGGGCTGCTGACCGCAAGCCTGTTACCCAGTTTGATGAACTGGTTGAAGCCGTTCCTGCAGTAATCAGGCCAGAACCAGCTCGCAAGGCATCGGCCAGTTGAGCGCCGCGGCCTGCCAACGCTGGGCCCACGCACTCGGTCCGTAAAGGCGCACCCGCTGTACACCGGGCTCTTGTACCAGCGCCGCAGCAATCGGATCACGCACATACACCACATTAAACAGACCATCAGGCAAACCGCACTGGCCACATAACTCAGCGAGCGCTAATGCACAGGAAGGCGCATCGGCATCCGGCACCAGCGTAACGGCACCGCCCTGCACAAGCACCGGTAATGACAGTTTGATGGCGGCTGAGACAGGCAAGCCGGGTCCGGCCAGCAAGAGGACCGAGTGGCCTGGTGCTAGATCAGGCACAGCCCCGGCACCTGATGCCTGTTGCAACTCATGAATCGTCGTGCGGGCATTGGCCACATCGGCCTTGCCTGCATCCAGATGCGTATGACTCTCCACCGCGCTGAGCCCGGCAAAATGGGCTTCCAGTTCAGCCAGCGCTCTATCCAGTTCCTGCAGAAAGCCTGGCACGGCAGTCGGCAATAAGCGGGCTGCCTGGTTGGCGGTTGCAATCGCCGTGGCCGCCAGCGTCTGATCGACCATCGGCACTTGCCGAATCAGACGCTGCGTGGCTGATTCGCGAATCTCATTGAATTCAACGGGCATCGCCAGTACAGGACGGCCATTGATCCACAGGGGAATCGCGGGAGCCTCTCTCGGCGGTAAGGTGCAGCAACCTGTCATCATTTTTTCCAGGGTTAAGATCGGTTCCACATAGTAAAATACGGAAACGTTCAACAATCATTGAGCGCTCTATTCTATCTGCTCTCCCCTCTTACAGTCTGCTTATGTCCGATGCCACCCCAGTGAAACGCAGCGCCACCGGCAATACCGGCATTCAGGTATTCGAGCGGGCCGATCTGTTGCTTGGTCTGCTGGCCGGACATGCTGCACCGATCGGACTCAAAGCGATGGCTAGCGAGTCAGGGCTGAATATTTCGACCACGCATCGCATTCTCGGTGCGCTGGCCAGCATCGGCCTGGTCGAGCATCAGGCTGGCGGTTTTTACCGGCTGGGTTTACGCTGGCTCGAATACGGCAACCTGGTGCGCGAGCGCCTGCAAGTGCGTGATGTGGCCCGTCCTTATATCGAAGCCCTGCACGCTGCCATTGGTGAGCCCGTGAATCTGGCGATTCGCGATGGTGACGAGATTATTTATCTGGACCGCGCCTCAGCGAATGCCGCGCGGGTTCGGGTGTTCTATCGCGTGGGGTCACGTGCACCGCTGCACCTGACCTCTCTGGGCAAGCTTTTTCTGGCTGAAGAAAGCGCGGAAAAAGTGGCTGGCTATGCCACGCGCACGGGCTTACCCGGCAATACGGCGCACTCGTTAACGCGCCTGGTAACGCTAAACAAAGCGCTTAAAACCGTGCAGCAAGCGGGTATTGCCTTTGACAACGAAGAGGCCGAACTCGGCCTGCGCTGTGTTGCCGCCCCCGTCAGGGATGACCAGGGCATTCTGGTCGCAGCCATCTCTGTGTCATCGCCGACCGATCGCTTCGATGAACATGAAGCGATCTGGGTGCCAGCGCTTAAAGCCTGCGCTGACGAAGTCTCACGTGCGCTTGGCGCACGCTTGCACGACTAATTAACTCTGCGATTCAGCCCATTTCTTGAGGCGATTTGCATCGCCGACGCGGGTCATTGAACCTTCTGAATCCAGCAGCACAAAAACCATCGGGCGATTGTTCACTTTAGCCTGCATGACTAAACATTTGCCGGCTTCACGAATAAAACCAGTTTTAGTGACACCGATATCCCAGCTATCAGAACGGACCAAGGGATTGGTGTTGCGGTACTCCTGCATGCGGCCGCGCACATCAAGCTTGGCTTCCGAGGTCGTTGACGCTTCGCGGATTGGCGCATACTTCGAGGCCGCCGTAACCATCTTGGCCAGATCGCGGGCGGTAGAGACATTGCCGGAGTTCAATCCTGTCGGATCCAGAAAGCGCGAGTTCGTCATGCCCAGCTCCTGCGCCTTGCGATTCATCGCGGCCACAAAGGCCGGTATGCCGCCCGGATAGTTACGACCCAACGCATGTGCTGCACGATTTTCCGACGACATCAACGCCAGCACCAGCGCTTCCTGACGTGACAACTGCGTGCCTACGGCCAACCGTGAACGGCTGCCCTTCAGGGTATCGACATCGTCATCGGAAATCACAAACTCTTCGCCCATCGGCAGATGCGCGTCCAGCATAACCATGGCCGTCATCAGCTTGGTAATCGAAGCGATGGGCACGACCTGTGTCGCATTTTTCTGATAGACCGCTTCGCCATTCTGCATGTCCAGCAGCAATGCCGCATGCGAATGCAAGCCGGGTGATGCACCGACCGGACCGCTCCATTCGCCCCAGTTCTTGGGCGGATTATCCCGGGGTTTCTTGCTCGCCAATAACCGGCTTGGTTGCTTGGACGTTGCACTGACGACTTTGTCGCGGGCGGCATTCTGCGCGGCCACCGTTTTTGACGTTTCCTTCATCGCCTGCGATTTCACCGCTTTAGGCGCTTTCTTGGTCTTACTGGCCGACGACTTGGATTTACTTGTCGCGCTGCTCTTGCTCGTCGATGTACTGTCTTTGCTTGACGTAGCCGCTTGCGCCGATACAGACATCAACAGGCCGCTGGCAATAAATGCCGCTAGCAGCTTGGAAGAGAGAGAAGATTTTTTTATTGCCATAAGGACACCACCGGAGCAAAGGGCCCCGCGGACAACACACGCGGAGCTATTCAGAATAATTTCCGGTATTTTAACGCAGACACCCGGATTTTCAAGAAAAACCCGGGTGTAATTTCAATAAAAATAACAAGATAGCGCCAATGTCTTAAACTTCGCTTCAGCTTTGACGCTGCTCATCCATCAGTGCATCCACCACGGCCAGCGCGGTGACATTGACGATACGGCGTACGGTCGCCGTTGGCGTCAGAATATGGGCGGGTTTACGCGTCCCCAACAGGATCGGCCCAACGGTTAGATTATCGCCTGCAGCCACCTTGAGCAGGTTGAAAGAAATATTGGCGGCATCCAGGTTAGGCATGATCAGCAGATTGGCCGGACCTTTCAGACGGCTGTTCGTAAAGACCTGCGAACGAATCACTTCATCGAGTGCCGCATCACCGTGCATTTCGCCATCGACCTCCAGATTCGGGGCCACTTCCTGCAGACGGGCGAGCAACTGGCGCATCTTTTGCGCGGTCGGCGAATCGAGGCTACCAAAGGATGAGTGCGACAGCAGCGCTACCTTGGGGGCAATCCCGAAGCGGCGAATTTCCTCAGCCGCCAGCAAGGTGGTCTGAACCAGTTCTTCCACCGTCGGATCATAGTTCACATAGGTATCGGCAATAAACACCGTACGGCCCGGCAACATGAGCAGATTCATGGCGGCCAGCCGATCAACGCCTGCGGCATTACCGATGATGTTCTGCACATGCGTCAGGTGCAGTTCGTAACGGCCAAATGTCCCGCAGACCATGCCATCGGCGTAGCCCAGATGCACCATCAATGCCGCATACAAGGTGGCACGCCGGCGAATCTCGCGCTTGGCATATTCGGCAGCAACGCCTTTGCGTTCGGTCAGGCGGTGGTACTCCTGCCAGAACTCATCGTAGTGAGCCTCAAAGAAGGGGCCATCGTTGTAGATGATTTCAAAATCGACATCGGGGCGAATGCGTAAACCCGCAGCTTCAATCTTGCGCGTAATTTCCGCCGGACGACCGATCAGCACTGGTCGCGCAATTTCTTCATCACAAACCACCTGTACGGCGCGCAGTACGCGCTCTTCTTCACCTTCGGCAAAAACAATGCGCTTGGGCGATAGCTTCGCCTGGGCGAAGACTGGCTTCATGATCATGCCGGAGTGATAGACAAAATCATTCAGGCTTTGCAGGTAGGAATCCCAATCACGAATCGGACGAGTCGCCACGCCAGAGTCCATGGCCGCCCTGGCTACAGCAGGCGCAATTTTGACAATGAGACGCGGATCAAACGGCTTGGGGATCAGATATTCGTAGCCAAAACCTGAGACTTTTTCGCCATAGGCAGAGGCCACCACATCGGATTGCTCTGCCTGCGCCAGATCGGCAATGGCTTTGACGGCTGCCAGCTTCATTTCTTCCGTAATAGTGGAGGCTCCGACATCGAGTGCACCACGGAAGATAAACGGAAAGCACAACACGTTATTGACCTGATTCGGGTAATCCGAACGGCCAGTTGCAATGATGGCATCACTCCGCACCGCTTTGACTTCGTGCGGCAGGATTTCCGGCGTCGGATTCGCCAGCGCAAGGATGAGCGGATCCTTGGCCATCTTGACCACCATCTCGGGTTTGAGAACACCGCCCGCCGACAAACCGAGGAACACATCAGCGCCGTCAATGACCTCTGCCAGCGTGCGTGCGTCGGTGTTTTTAGCGTAACGCGCCTTGATCGGGTCCATATCTTCCGGGCGGCCTTCGTAAACGACGCCGTGGATATCCGTGACCCAGATGTTCTCCACAGGAATGCCCAGTTGCACTAGCAAACCCAGACAGGCCAACGCTGCTGCGCCAGCACCCGACGTCACCAGTTTGATCTGCTTCAGATCTTTGCCGAGCAGATTCAGTCCGTTGAGTACTGCGGCCCCGACCACGATGGCTGTGCCGTGTTGATCGTCGTGGAAGACCGGAATCTTCATGCGCTCGCGCAGCTTCTTCTCAATGTAGAAGCACTCGGGCGCTTTGATGTCTTCCAGATTAATGCCACCAAAAGTCGGCTCCAGGCTGGCGATAATGTCGATAAGGCGATCCGGATCGTTCTCGTTCACTTCCAGATCGAACACATCGATATTGGCGAACTTCTTGAAGAGCACGCCCTTGCCTTCCATCACCGGCTTGGCGGCCAACGGGCCGATATTGCCGAGGCCTAGCACCGCCGTACCATTGGTGATCACACCGACCAGATTCGCACGGGAAGTGAGCGTTGCCACCTCTTCCGGCTTAGCGACAATCTCTTCACAGGCCGCCGCCACCCCCGGCGAATAAGCCAGGGCCAGGTCGTACTGATTGGTTAATTGTTTGGTTGGGGTAACCGCAATCTTGCCCGGCTTCGGAAAGCGGTGATAGTACAGCGCAGATTCACGCAGGCGCTGGGTGTTGTTTTTTCCTGAATTGTTCTTATCGCTTTGATTTTGATTGTTATTTTCTGGCACGTCTCTGTCTCCGGGCAGGTAATTTTCTGGCATAAGCATACGCCGACTTTCATCCCGCTGCTTGAAATGCGATAATCACGGTCTTATACGAGACACGCCCCCTTGTCGTGGCGCGCCCGGACTCAACACTGCCTAAAAGACTGGTGCACTAAAAGCCAGCGAAGGCCACACAGGACACACTGGAGAAATCATGGTCGCCATTAACGCCCCGGAATACCTCAAAAACACCCGCCTGAAAGCCTGGGTGGAAGAAATCGCGCAACTGACCGAACCCGAACAGGTGGTCTGGTGCGATGGCTCGCAGGAAGAATACGATCGCCTCTGCGCGCAGATGGTGGAATCCGGCACGCTGATCAAGCTCAACGAAGCCAAGCGTCCTAATTCCTATCTGGCATTTTCCGATCCGTCCGATGTGGCCCGCGTTGAAGACCGCACCTATATCTGCTCGGAAAAGCAGATCGATGCCGGCCCCACGAACAACTGGGAAGACCCTGCCAAAATGCGCGCCACGCTGAACGGCCTGTTCAAAGGCTGTATGCGCGGTCGCACCATGTATGTGATTCCATTCTCGATGGGCCCCTTGGGTTCGCCGATTGCACACATCGGCATTGAAATTTCTGATTCGCCGTATGTGGTCGTCAACATGCGCACCATGACCCGTATGGGCAAGGCAGTAGTCGAACTGCTCGGGACCGATGGCGCTTTTGTGCCTTGCGTCCACACCGTGGGTGCCCCACTGGGCAAGGGTGAGAAAGATTCTGCCTGGCCGTGCAACCCGGATACCAAGTACATTGTTCACTACCCTGAGACCCGTGAAATCTGGTCGTACGGTTCGGGTTACGGTGGCAACGCCCTGCTCGGCAAAAAATGCTTCGCACTGCGTATTGCTTCCAGCATGGCACGCGATGAAGGCTGGCTGGCGGAACACATGCTGATCCTCGGCGTCGAGTCGCCTGAAGGTGAAAAGTCTTATGTGGCAGCGGCTTTCCCATCGGCCTGTGGCAAGACCAACTTCGCGATGCTGATTCCGCCGCAAAGCTTCAACGGCTGGAAGATCACCA
>ERZ650301.458-NODE-458-length-11290-cov-6.285803_pt1 | contig 11290 bp, 10 predicted proteins | sample MGYA00376237_ERZ650301 | MGnify/ENA primary metagenome ERZ650301 (study PRJEB26733, sample SAMN07839255) | wastewater metagenome | biome: small river; feature: stream; material: water | place: USA: North Carolina | collected 2016-04-05 ...
ACGATACAAAGTTCCGGCTGGTTTTGTTGGCACGAAGACCTCCTAGTAACAGACACTTAAGTCTAAGCCCACAAACCGGCCACTATTCCCCATTTGCAACAGTTCGAAGGGGGTATTTTGCGGATGTTCGGTAGTGTTTTTAGTGTCATGACAAATCAGCGCGAACCACTAGACCGTTTCTTCAGCATCATCCCTGCCGGCGGAATCGGCAGCCGACTCTGGCCGCTCTCACGCGCCTCGGCTCCAAAGTTCTTGCACGACCTAACCGGTTCTGGCCAAACGCTGCTGCAAGACACCTGGGATCGCCTGACTCCGCTGGCTGGCCGAGACCGCATCCTTGTGGTTACCGGCAAGGTGCACAAGTCGGCCGTTCTAGAGCAGATCGAAGACCTGTCTACTGACAATCTCGTTCTCGAGCTTTCACCTAAGGATTCGACTGCGGCCATTGCGCTCGCCGCAGCCATTCTTATGAAGCGCGAACCAGACGTAATCATTGGCTCATTTGCTGCCGACCATGTCATCACCGAGGATGACAAGTTTCAGGCAGTCGTTCGCGAAGCAGTAGAAGTTGCCGCGACCGGAAAGATTGTCACCATCGGAATCGAGCCAACCGAAGCATCGGTTGGTTTCGGTTACATCAAGCAGGGTGAAAAGTTAGGTCTAGCCTCGGCGCCGAACGCGCGCGACGTCGCCAAGTTCGTCGAGAAGCCAAACATCGCCAAGGCTCGCAAGTATGTCGAATCGGGGGAGTACCTGTGGAACGCGGGTATGTTCATCGCCCAGGCATCCGTGTTGTTGGCCGAGTTGGCCAAGTCGGAGCCAGAGCTCCACGCTGCGATCATGGAACTGGCCGAAGCTTGGGATACCGACGAGCGTAAGGCTGCAATCGAGCGAATCTGGCCGAAGTTGAAGAAGGTAGCAATCGATTATTCGGTTGCCGAGCCTGCTGCCGCGGCCGGTTTGGTTGCCGTTGTGCCGGCAAACTTTAGCTGGCATGACGTAGGTGACTTTGCGGCGATCGCCGAACTACAGTCACAGGGTCGCAAGGGCAACCTAGCTGTGCTGGGAAATGCCAAGGTTTTGGCCGACTCGTCTAGCGGCATCCTGGTCAGCGACACCGATCGTTTGATCGCCCTGATTGGCGTCGAAGACATCATCGTGGTTGACACCCCGGATGCGTTGCTCGTAACTACCAAAGAGCACGCCCAGCGCGTGAAGTCACTGGTCGATGCACTCAAGGCAACCGGCCACTCAGACGTTCTTTAGAGGCTACAAATATTCCGAATGTTACTTTTCGGTTAATAATTTCCTCTAAACCGCTTACAACCCTTTTTCGTTAACCTTCCAGGCGTAGGCTAAGCGTGCACAACGGCTATGAGAGCCATAGCTGTTTTTCGGGAGGAAATATAGTGAAGACTGTTTCACGCACCACCGCCATCAAGGGCCTAGCGCTAGCAGCTGTTGCCAGCCTCGCTCTTGCAGGTTGCGCCGCCGCACCGGCAGCCCCAACCGCGACCCCAGTTGACTACAAGGCATGTATGGTTTCAGACGCCGGTGGCTTCAACGACGCATCATTCAACCAGGAAGCCTACGCAGGTCTTCAGCAGGCAAAGGCTGAGCTTGGCGTTCAGACCGCTCAGGTTGAATCACCAGAGAAGGCAACCCAGACCGACTACGTTTCTGGTATCGACTCAATGATCTCTGAGGGCTGTAACCTCATCGTGACCGTTGGCTTCAACCTAGCTACCGCAACCCGCGACGCAGCTAAGAAGAACCCAGAAGTTAACTTCGCACTAATCGACTCAGCGTTGAGCAACGATGACTTCTCACCACTGTCATTGCCTAACGTGAAGCCAATCCAGTACGACACCGCAGAAGCTGCTTACCTAGCTGGTTACCTAGCCGCTGCAACCTCGAAGACCGGCAAGGTCGCTACCTACGGTGGCATGCTGTTCCCTTCTGTAACCATCTTCATGGATGGCTTCAAGCAGGGTGTTGAGGCTTACAACAAGGCCAAGGGCAAGAAGGTCACCGTTCTAGGTGCAACCGGAACCGACAGCTCGAAGTGGGCTGCAACCGGTGACTTCAACGACCAGGCAAAGGGTAAGACCCTAACCGAGGGCTTCTTCGCTCAGGGTGCTGACATCGTTCTTCCAGTTGCTGGTCCAGTGGGTGTTGGCTCAGGTCAGGCAACCCTAGACAAGAAGGGCACCTACGTTGTTGGTGTTGACAGCGACTGGTACGGTCTTGCAACTCACGCTGCCTACAAGGCAAACATCTTGACCTCAATCGAGAAGAAGATGGCAAAGGCTGTTCTAGACGTAATCAAGTCTGGCGTTGACAAGACCTTCACCGGTGGCGACGTCAACCAGTACGTTGGCAACCTTTCAAACGGTGGCGTAATGATCGCTGCACAGCACGATGTTGCTTACCCTGCTGGCATCCAGGCAGAGCTTGACGCTCTCCAGGCTGACATCATCTCGGGCAAGATCGTTGTTTCTTCTCCTTACAAGAAGTAACAGCTAAAAACCAAGGCCGGGGATGATCACCGAAAGTGGTCATCCCCGGACTATTTTTTGTTTCAAAAGTGCCAGCAAAAGTTAGACTTGAATCACCCCAACAGGGCAAATGAATGGAAGAGCGATGAAGCTTGAACTTCGCGGAATCACCAAGCGTTTCGGCGCAATGGTGGCCAACGACAACGTGAATCTCGTGGCACAACCCGGCGAAATCCACTGCCTGCTCGGCGAAAATGGTGCCGGCAAATCAACCCTGATGAATGTCCTGTATGGCCTCTATCAGGCCGATGGCGGCGACATCCTCCTCGACGACAAGGTCGTCAAGTTTTCTGGCCCGGGCGATGCAATGGCCGCGGGCATCGGCATGGTGCACCAGCACTTCATGCTCATCCCAGTTTTCACGGTCGCTGAGAATGTGATTCTCGGCCACGAGCCAACCAAGTTCGGTGGTCTGCTTGACCTAGAAGCTGCTCGCGCGAAGGTGCGCGAAGTGTCTGCCAAGTTTGGTTTCGAAATTGACCCAGATGCCATCGTCGGTGACCTGCCGGTCGGTGTTCAGCAGCGAGTAGAAATCATCAAGGCCCTGATCGGCGATGCCAAGGTTCTGATTTTCGATGAGCCGACCGCAGTTCTCACCCCGCAAGAGACCGATGAGCTAATGGCCATCATGAAGCAGCTTCGCGCCGACGGCACCGCAATCGTTTTCATCACACACAAGCTCCGCGAAGTGAAAGAAGTTGCCGACAAAATCACCGTAATCCGCTTGGGCAAGGTGGTTGGCGAGGCCGACCCTAAGTCGACCGCGAATGAACTCGCCTCGATGATGGTTGGCCGTGCGGTTGACCTCGATGTCGAAAAGGCTCCGGCCAAACCAGGCAACGCGACCTTTAAAGTGGATGGTCTTTCGGCCTGGACCCACGCCGGCACCAAAGTGCTGGATGACATCAACTTTGAGATTCACGAGGGTGAGATTTTGGTCATCGCCGGCGTTCAGGGCAACGGTCAGACAGAACTAACCGAAGCAATCATCGGCATGCACGGCAAGACCGCCGGCTCGATTCAGCTCGATGGTCGCGAACTGATCGGCAAGAACGTAAAGCAAGTGCTCGACCTTGGCGTCGGCTTCGTGCCTGAAGACCGCACCGAGGACGGATTGGTCGCCGAGTTCACCATCGCCGAAAACCTGATGCTCGACCGAAGCGATCGAAAGCCATTCGCCAAGGGAATGAACATCGACCTCAACTTCCTGAAGAAGTTTGCTCAAGAAAAATTGAAGCAATACGACGTTCGTGCCCAGGGCATCGAATCTAAGGCCTCACAACTTTCTGGCGGAAACCAGCAGAAGGTGGTTTTGGCGCGTGAGCTATCGCGTGAGCTTCGCTTGTTGGTCGCCTCGCAGCCAACCCGTGGTCTAGACGTCGGTTCGATTGAGTTTGTTCACGAACAGATCGTTGCAGCGCGCGATAGCGGCATCCCGGTTTTGATTGTTGCGACCGAACTCGATGAAGCAACTCAGCTTGGTGACCGAATTGCGGTCATGTATAAAGGCAAGATCGTTGGCATCGTGCCTTCGAGCACCCCGAGAGCCACTCTCGGTCAGATGATGGCAGGTATCAGCGCATGAAACGCATCATGAAGGAATTCACCAGCGGAAACGCAATGCTTTCGGTGCTCGCGGTAGTCGCGTCATTCATCGTCGGCGGAATCTTGATTGCACTATCAAGCCAAGAAGTGCAGACCACGATTACCTATGTAACGGCTCGTCCGAGCGACTTCTTCACGGCCCTGTGGAACGCAGTTTTCGGTGCCTATGACGCCATGTTCCGCGGTGCGATTTTCAACTACAAGGCGCTTAGCGCCGTGCAGATGATCAAGCCAATCACCGAAACTCTCGCCTATGCGACGCCGATCACCATGGCTGGCCTCGGTCTAGCGGTTGCTTTCCGCTCGGGTCTTTTCAACATCGGTGGCACCGGCCAGATCATCTTTGGCGCCATGTTCGCCGGCTGGGTTGGCATTTATGTTGACCTGCCGTTCTACCTTCACTTCCCGCTAGCCGTGCTCGCCGGAATCATCGGCGGTGGCCTATTCGGTGCCCTGGTCGGTTTCTTGAAGGCAACTACCGGGGCCAACGAAGTGATCGTGACGATCATGTTCAACTACATCGCGGTCCTACTCTTGAGCTACCTATTGAAGACTCCGCTGCTTCAGGCTCCTGGTTCGGTCAACCCGGTTTCACCGCCGGTTCGTGATTCGGCCAAGTATTGGTTCTTCATGGGTGATCAGTTCCGCATCCATGGCGGTTTGATTGCCATGGTTATCGCCGTGATTTTCACTTGGTGGTTGTTGAACCGGTCAACCCTCGGTTTCCGCTTCCGCGCGCTCGGTCACAACCCAAACGCAGCGAAGGTTGCCGGAATCAACATCGGCCTAACCTATGTTCTCGTCATGGGCATCTCGGGTGCGCTTTCAGGCCTTGCCGGAACCTCACAGGTGCTTGGCACCGAGAAGTTCTTGACCCTAGGTGTCGCGGCCAGCTTCGGTTTCGATGCCATCACCGTTGCACTGCTCGGTCGCTCGAACCCTTGGGGCGTCTTGGTTGCCGGAATCCTTTTCGGTGGACTTCGTGCCGGTGCGGTTACCATGCAGGCGAACCAGAATGTGCCAATCGATATCGTGCTCGTGGTTCAGTCGCTAATCGTTCTCTTCATCGCGGCCCCACCTCTGGTGCGTGCCATCTTCCGGATTAAAGAATCGAAGAAGGCGGTCGCAGCATGAAGCAAAGCAAGCGCACACCAATCTCACTGCTAGTCATGTCGTTAATCGGCCTCTGGCTCTTTGTTTCGGCACCGGCGGTTTCAACTGAGATCTCAATTTCGACCGACACCGACATCTTCAAATTGCCGTCATTCGGTCTTGATGTTTCTTTCGTTAGCGGTCTGGCTTTTGCCGCTCAGGTCCTCGGCCTGCTCGCCTCCGGCTATTTCGTTTTGGTTCGCAACCACAAGACTCCGCGCTGGGTGGTCATCTTGTTCGCGGTTGCTTTGGTGTTTGAAATCTTGATCGGGCTGTTTGCCGGCAAGACCATGACCTTCACCTCGCTGCTGCAGGGCTCGTTGGCTCTGGCCGTGCCGCTCATTTTCGGTTCCCTAGCCGGTGTGCTCAGTGAGCGAGTCGGTGTGGTCAACATTGCCATCGAAGGTCAGCTGCTTGCCGGTGCCTTCATCTCGGCACTGATCGCCTCGCTTTCTGACAACCTATTCGCCGGTCTAATCGGCGCGGTTATCGCCGGTGCTTTGGTTGCCTGGGTGCTCGCCGTTTTCGCCATCAAATATGTAGTCGATCAGATCATCGTCGGTGTGGTCCTCAACGTCCTAGTAGTCGGTCTCACCAACTTCATCTTCAGCACTCTGATGGTCAGCAATCTGCCGTTCTACAACCAGCCACCGCGCTTCGACAAGATTCTGATTCCGCTTCTGGGTCAGATTCCGGTGCTTGGCCCGGTCTTGTTCAACCAGACGCTGATTGTCTACTTGATGTATCTCGCGGTGGCCGTGGTTTACGTTGCGCTGTTCAAGACTCGTTGGGGTCTGCGAGTTCGTGCCGTCGGTGAATACCCGAAGGCTGCTGACACCGTTGGCATCAACGTGTTCCGTACTCGCTATGTGAGCGTCATCATCGGTGGTGCACTGGCCGGTCTTGGTGGTTCGTTCTTCACACTCGGGCAGGTCGGTGCCTTCGGCAAAGAGATGACCAACGGCGCCGGCTACATCGCGCTTGCCGCACTGATTTTTGGTCGCTGGAATCCGATTTACGCGGCCTTCGCAGCCTTGCTATTCGGTTTCGCCGAGAATCTTCAATATGGCCTGGCCATCATCGGTTCATCGGTGCCGAGCGAGTTCTTGTTGATGCTTCCTTATGCACTCACCGTGGTCGCCGTCGCCGGTTTGGTGGGCAAGGTCACGGGCCCTGCCGCCTCTGGCAAGGCCTACATAAAGAGTTAGGTTCACCATGTCTGAAATCAACTGGGATGCGCTCCGCGCTGCCGCTAACTCGGCGATGGCAAAGGCATACGTGCCTTATTCAAAGTTCAAGGTTGGCGCTGCGGCGTTAACCGAGGATGGCCGCATCGTCTCAGGCTGCAACGTCGAGAATGCCTCATATGGTTTGACCCTTTGCGCCGAATGCGCGCTGGTCGGTGACCTGTTCATGACCGGTGGCGGCCGCCTAGTTGCCTTCACCTGCGTCGACGGCCACGGCAACGTTTTGATGCCTTGCGGTCGTTGCCGCCAGCTCTTGTTTGAACACTCGGCCAAGGGCATGATTCTCGAGACCGTTTCTGGTTTCAAGACCATCGATGAAGTGATTCCGGATGCCTTCGGTCCTCGCGATTTAGAAGAGAGAAAATAATGTCTGAATTCGCAGCCGTTGAACTGATCATGCAGAAGCGCGAGAAGGGTGAACTTTCAACCGCGCAGATCGATTGGCTAATCGCCAACTACACCTCGGGTGTGGTTGCCGACGAGCAGATGTCGGCAATGGCGATGGCAATCTTGCTGAACGGCATGAGTCGCCGCGAGATCAAAGATTTGACCATGGCAATGATTGCCTCGGGCGAGACCTTGAACTATGCCGGCCTTGCCGCGCCCACTTCAGACAAGCACTCTACCGGTGGTGTCGGTGACAAGATCACTTTGCCACTTGCCCCGCTGGTTGCCGCCTTCGGCGTCGCAGTTCCACAGCTTTCTGGTCGTGGCCTCGGCCACACCGGTGGCACGCTAGACAAACTTGAGTCAATCAAGGGTTGGCGTGCAGCGCTTACCAACGAAGAATTCCACAAGCAGTTAGCCGACGTTGGCGCGGTCATTTGTGCCGCCGGTGCCGGTCTGGCGCCAGCCGATAAGAAGCTCTATGCCCTTCGCGATGTGACCGGAACCGTCGAGGCAATCCCGCTGATCGCTAGTTCGATCATGTCCAAGAAGATCGCCGAAGGCACTTCATCCTTGGTGCTGGATGTCAAGGTCGGTTCTGGAGCATTCATGAAGAACATCGATCGCGCGCGCGAGCTTGCGACCGTCATGGTTCAGCTTGGCCAGGATGCCGGAGTGAACACCTCGGCCCTGCTAACCGACATGTCGACCCCGCTCGGTCTTGAGATTGGTAACGCGCTCGAGGTCAAGGAATCGGTTGAGGTCCTCGCCGGAGGCGGCCCGGCCGACGTGGTTGAACTCACCGTCGAACTTGCTCGCGAAATGCTTCGCTTGGCCGGCAAGACCGACGTCGACGTGGCTGCCGCTCTCAAGGATGGCCGTGCCATGGATAAGTGGCGCCAAATGATTTCGGCTCAGGGCGGCGACCCGGATGCCGCGCTTCCGGTGGCCCGCGAGCACCAGGTGGTCTTGGCTCCGGCCGATGGCGTGCTGACCCAGCTCGACGCACTTCAGGTTGGCGTTGCCTCGTGGCGCCTCGGTGCCGGTCGTGCTCGCAAGGAAGACCCGGTTCAGTTTGGCGCCGGAATCACCCTGCATGCGCAGCTCGGCCAGGCAGTTAAGGCCGGCCAGCCGCTGATGACTTTGCACACCGACGAGACCGAACGATTCGATCGCGCTATCGAGGCCCTCGAAGGTTCGTTTAAGATTGAGGCTGCAGCAACCCCGGCACCGCGCAAGATTTTGCTCGACCGCATCGACGGCTAACCGCCGCCGCACTAGTTTCGAATGGCCAACCGGCCAAAACTGAAAGGCTACAAAATGGCTCGCTTCAACATCCAGGCTCTTCCAAAGATTTCACTACACGATCACCTGGATGGTGGCCTCCGCCCACAGACCATCATCGAATTGGCCGACGCCGTCGGTCACCAGCTGCCAGCAACCGAAGCCGGTGCGCTGAAGGACTGGTTCGAGACCTCGGCTAACTCAGGCTCGCTGGTCAAGTACCTCGAGACTTTCGACCACACCACCGCCGTGATGCAGACCCGCGAGGGCTTGCAGCGCGTTGCCCGCGAGTTCGTTCATGACCTAGCCGAAGACGGTGTCATCTATGGTGAAGTTCGCTGGGCGCCTGAGCAACACCTGCAGCGCGGCCTTACCCTCGATGAGGTCGTCGAAGCCGTCCAAGACGGCCTCGAGCAGGGCATGGAAGATGTTGACTACCACGGCGGATTCATCCGCACCGGGCAGCTAATCACTGCAATGCGTCACGCCGACCGCGGTCTTGAAATTGCCGAGCTTGCCGTTCGCCACCGCAACAACGGTGTGGTCGGTTTCGACATTGCCGGCGCCGAAAAGGGCTTCCTGCCTAGCCGCCACAAGATTGCCTTCGACTACTTGGCTTCGGAGTTGTTCCCGGTAACCGTTCACGCGGGTGAAGCCGACGGCGTCGAGAGCATCAAGGATGCCATCGTCTCTGGTCGCGCACTTCGCCTCGGCCACGGTGTTCGCATCATCGAAGACATTCTGCTCTCACGCAGCGAGGGTGACGCAGACTTCGTCGAACTTGGCGAAGTTGCCCGCTGGGTTTACGACCGCGGCATCGTGCTCGAGACCTCACCATCATCGAACCTTCAGACCGGTGCGATCTCACTTCTCGGCGAGACCATGGCCGACCACCCGTTTGACATACTTTATGACTTGGGCTTCAAGGTGACTGTCAACACCGACAACCGTCTGATGTCTGGCACCACCTTGACTCGCGAACTTGAGCTTTTGGTCAAGACCTTCGACTACGGCCTTGCCGACCTTGAGACCTTCCAGCTAAACGCCGCCGAAGGCGCCTTCCAGGACCTAGAGCAGCGCGAAGAGCTCATGGACATGATCTCGGATGGCTTCGCAGACGCAGTCGAGTAATTCTTCGAGTCAAACACCTAGGCGACCACCAAAATGGCAACTTACCCAGCACTAGCCGCAGCCTTCGCCGAGAACTCGATTCGAGTCGGCGCGGTTGCCCTCGATCGCGAACATGCGATTGAGATGGCAGGGGAGTTGCTGGTTGCCAGCGGTAGGTCAACCCCGGAATACACCGAATCGATGATCGATGCGGTGACCGAAAACGGCCCGTACATCGTGATCGCCCCGGGGATAGCCCTTGCCCATGGCAGGCCATCCGAGGCAGTTATTGAGATCGGTCTGAGCCTGGTGACTCTCGCCGAACCGATGGTGTTTGGCAACGAGGCAAACGACCCGGTGCGCCTAGTTATCGGGCTTTGTGCCACCGACCACAGTTCACACATCGACATCATGGCCGAGCTGGCAACCTTTCTCGGCGACGTCGACTCTGTGAATAGTGTGTTAAATGCGGTCGATAGCGAACAGATTCGCTTGCTCTTCTAATTTCGCGGGTGACAATAGAAACATGAAGATTATTGCCGTGTGTGGGATGGGTATCGGCACATCTGTTTTGCTAAAGATGAATGCTGAGAAGGTGTTGCGCCAATTGGGGATTGACGCAACCGTTGATGCAACTAGCGTTGCGATTGCACGCGATTCACGCGATGCCCAGATTATTTTGACAACCCCAGACTTGGTTGACCAGCTTCAGGGCTTGCCTTCGGAGATTGTTCCGATCGAGCACTTCTTTGACCTCGAAGAGATCACCGAAAAGCTTTCAGCTTCGCTGCTCTAACTGAGAATTTCTCGCATTGCCGCGTTCAAGGCCGAAAGTTTATTCTGCGCTTCGGTCTTGGTTTCGCCAACTGCCTGCAAGTAGCACTTCAACTTTGGTTCGGTGCCAGATGGGCGAACAATCACGCGTCGGCCGTCGGTCAAATCAAAACGAACGCCGTCGGTAGGTGCCAAACCGTTGCCACCCAAAGCCAAGTCGCGGAATTCCGAGGTTGTGCCGTCAATCTGGGTTGGGGTCTGCTCACGAAGTTTTGCCATCAAGGTGCTAATCACCGAAAGGTCGGTGACTCGAATCGAAATCTGACCGGTTGCATAGTGACCAAAAAGGGCACCGAGGTCATCAAGGCGGTCGCCAATGGTTTTGCCCTGGGCCGCCAATCGGTTGGCTAGGTCGGCAATGATCAAGGCGGCTGAAATGCCATCCTTGTCTGGGGTGTGCTCTGCATCCACGCAGTAGCCGAGGGCTTCTTCATAACCGAAAATCAGGTCGGGCACCTTTGAAATCCACTTAAAACCGGTCAGAGTTTCACGGAAACCGAAGCCATAGTGCTCGGCCACTTTGCCGAGGGCCGAACTTGAAACGATCGAGCAGGCTAGGTTTCCCTTGCGACGGTCGGCAACCGCGCGGCGGGCCATTTCGTCACCCAGCAGCAAGCCGACTTCGTCGCCGGTTAGCTGACGGAAACCGGTCGGCGATGAGTCGTCCTTGATGGCAAGAGCCAAGCGGTCGGCATCGGGGTCGTTGGCCAAAATGATGTCGGCGTGACGCTCGCGGCCGACCTCGAGCGCGAGATCCATAGCCCCCGGCTCTTCGGGGTTCGGGAAGGCCACGGTTGGAAAGTTGCCATCCGGCAGCAACTGAGCGGTAACAGTCTCAGGCTTGGCAAGGCCAACCGAGGCAAACAAGGCCTCAACGATGTTCCAGCCGACACCGTGCATGGCGGTGTAAGCAATGCGCACCTTGTCACCATCGATAACTTCGCCGGTGAGCGAAGCGGTTTCGGCAACATAGGCCTGGCGAAGTTCATCGCCGACCATCTCGAACTTGTCGCTCTTATTGATCTCGTTGAAAGTCTTGGTTTTGGCAACCTCGGCGATGTGACCGGCAATGATTTTGTCGGTTGGGGAGATGATCTGAGAGCCGCCATTACT
>ERZ650301.462-NODE-462-length-11269-cov-5.398698_pt1 | contig 11269 bp, 11 predicted proteins | sample MGYA00376237_ERZ650301 | MGnify/ENA primary metagenome ERZ650301 (study PRJEB26733, sample SAMN07839255) | wastewater metagenome | biome: small river; feature: stream; material: water | place: USA: North Carolina | collected 2016-04-05 ...
CCAACAAGGATTTCAGAGTTAACTAGTGATCAGCAAAATGACGAATATCTGAGAAATTTTCAACATATTACTACAGCCGTAGGGATAAAGCCAGTTGCAATGTCACATCCTTGTAATTCATATAACCAAGATACATTAAAAATAATTGATGCCTTAGGCATCAAGCTTGGATTTTGTTCAAATCCAAGCTTGATTAATTATACGAATCTTGAATACCCTCGCATTGATCACTCAAGAATTCATCAGGAGTTTGCATGAAAGTAACCGTATTTACATCAAATCAACCAAGGCATATTTCATTAATAAATAAGCTAACAAAAGTATTTGGCGAGGTGTGCGCGGTTGTAGAGTGCACTACGGTTTTTCCTGGTGAGACAGATGACTTTTATAAAAAAACAATAGTCATGCAGGAGTACTTTAAAAAAGTTACCGAGGCAGAAAAAAAGTATTTTCAGTATGATGGAATAAAAGGCGCGTCTCTAGTTAAGCCGATCAAGGCTGGTGATTTGAATCATCTTAATTTAAGTGCATTGAGTTCATATTTAAATTCGGATGTGTATATTATTTTTGGAGCCAGTTATATTAAAGGAGATTTGTGTGATTTCTTGGTGGAAAATCATGCGCTCAATATTCACATGGGGGTTTCCCCTTATTACAGGGGCAGTGGTTGTAATTTTTGGGCGTTATATGACAATAATCCGAGACTGGTGGGGGCTACAATTCATAAATTAAGTAGTGGTTTGGATTCTGGAGATATAGTAAGCTTGGCATTCCCAAGTTATCGTGAGGACACGAATGGCTTTGAGTTGGGAATGGCGGCCGTTGCTGCTGCTCAAGAGTGTGTTGTAGAGTTAATTTCGAACAACGATGTAAGGCATATTTCTGGCGTTCGTCAAGATAAAAAATTAGAGATAAGATGTTCGCGATATGTGGATTTTACGGATGATTGCGTAATCGAATATCAAAATATGCTAAAATCAAGAACAAACAGATTGTCTGAAGAAATTAAGAAATCTGAAATAATTTTCCCTGATGGGATAAAACTTTATAACCTAAATTGAGGATCTTTTGTCATGTTTCGAATCAAGTGCCCTGAGGAAGTTAATTTGTCAAGGTTCTCTCCGGAGTTGAGTGCTGACGGGTTGGAGGCTAAGTATGGTTTGCCTAAGTATGTGGCATTTTGTAAGCGGTGTGTGATATCAAATCAGCGGCCTAACTCAACTGTTGAGTATCGAAATAAGCCAGGTCAAGAGAAGGCTGTCATCAATTTTGATGCTGATGGCGTTTGTGATGCTTGCAAAATGGCGGATATTAAAAATATTAAAATTGATTGGGATTCAAGGGAGCGTGAGTTAAGGGATCTGTGTGACAGGTATCGCAGAAATGATGGACGGTATGACTGTATAGTGCCTGGTTCTGGGGGGAAGGATAGTTTTTTTGCTTCACATATTTTAAGGAACAAATATGGTATGAATCCATTGACGGTTACATGGGCGCCTCACATATATACAGACTGGGGCTTCCGTAATTTTCAAAAATGGATACATTCTGGCTTTGACAATCATTTGGTTACTCCAAATGGCAGGGTGCACAGGTTGCTTACTAGGCTTGCAACGGATCTTCTTTATCATCCATTTCAGCCGTTTTTTTTCGGGCAGAAATCAATTGCTCCGAAAATGGCTATTGATTACGACATTCCGCTGGTTTTCTATGGCGAAAATGAGGCTGAATATGGGAATCCGATTTTGTCATCTAATTCTGCGCAGCAAGATTGGAGTTATTTTTCATCTGCAGATACAAGTCAGGTGTATTTAAGTGGTGTTTCGGTTTCTAGTTTGATTGAGGATTTTGGTTTAAGTAAGGCGGACTTGTTGCCTTATATGCCTGCAGATCCAAATAAGTTGTCTGATTTTGGCGTTCAGGTTCATTATCTTGGTTATTATTTAAAGTGGCATCCGCAATCATGTTATTACTACTCTGTTGAGCATGGTGGTTTTGAGGCGGCTCCAGAGCGTAATCCTGGAACTTATGGTAAATATGCTAGCATTGACGATAAAATTGATGACTTTCATTTCTATACAACTGGAGTTAAGTTTGGGATAGGGCACGCAACCTATGATGCATCCCAGGAAATACGATCCGGTGATATAGAAAGAGATGATGGTGTAGCACTAGTTAAGCGCTTTGACATAGAGTTTCCTGAACGGTTTGCTGAGGAAATTTTTAGATATCTTTCTATTCAAGAAAAAGAGTTTCCGGTTGCGGCAAAGCAATTTGAGTGTCAAGTTATGGATGCGGAATATTTCCGTAGATTAACGGATAACCATCGATCGCCTCATTTGTGGAAGTGGGAGGGGGATCGCTGGGTGTTGCGTCATGCTGTTTGGCATGGGGTGCAAGGTGACGTATGAGCAATTTGCGCATCATTCCTCGGCTCGATATTAAAGGTCCAAATTTGATTAAGGGCATACGACTTGAGGGGCTTCGTGTCATTGGTGATCCTCAGGAGTATGCAATTCGATATTACGAAGCGGGTGCAGATGAGTTAATTTATATGGATATTGTTGCGAGTCTTTATGGCCGTAATAATTTAAGTGACATTATTAGTCGCGCTGCGAAAAATGTATTTATTCCGATTACGGTTGGCGGGGGTATTAGATCAGTTGATGATGCAAGGCACATTCTTCGATCTGGGGCTGATAAAGTGGCAATTAATACGGCTGCTATTGCTCGTCCGGAGCTGATTAGTGAGGTTGCGCGCCGTTTTGGTTCGCAGGCCATGGTGCTATCTATTGAGGCCAAACAAGTTGCCGATGGAAAGTGGGAGGCCTATGCTGATAATGGTCGCGAACGCACAGGAATAGATGTGCTCGAATGGGTGCGCCGAGGTGTTGAGTTAGGCGCGGGGGAGATTTTGGTTACGGCAGTTGACCGAGAGGGTACTCGCAGTGGTTTCGATACTGATCTTATACGTGCTATCAGTGCGGCTGTACCTGTGCCTGTGATTGCAAGTGGTGGCATGGGGTCTTTGGAGCACTTCCTTGCTGCCGCCGCGAATGGTGCGGCAGACGCCATTGCCATGGCAGATGTGCTTCATTACAAACGCATGTCCATTGGGGACATTCGGGCTGCTGCGCTTGCGGCTGATCTCCCAGTTCGGAAGGTTTAAGAGATGTCTCAACCCACTGTAACTATTGTTGATTACGGCATGTGTAATTTGTTGAACGTGGTTCGTGCGTTCGAGCATTGTGGTGCAGAAGTGTCCGTTACCGAAGATCCAAAAGATGTTGCTACGGCGAGTCGATTGGTTGTTCCAGGTGTTGGTGCCTTTAGCGATAGCATGAAGGAAGTCAATGCGCGTGGTTTTGCTGATGCACTGAAGGCCTTCTCGCAGACGGGAAAACCCATGTTTGGTATATGCGTTGGTATGCAGATACTTTTTGATGCCAGTGAGGAGTTTGGTGAGCATGCTGGTCTAAGCATTTTGCCCGGTCGTGTACAGGCTGTGCCATCAATGACCAAGGAGGGTAGGTCTCAGCGCGTGCCTCATATTGGCTGGAATCACTTGGTCGAACCAGAGGATGGACGCAGCTGGGGTGGTACGCTGCTTGAGCCCATGGTTGGTGCTCAGCCTGCTGTGTACTTTGTGCATTCCTTTTTCGCTGTGCCCGATGTCAATTCAGACCGTCTGGCTGATTGTCTTTATGGTGGCCATCGGATTTGTGCGGCGGTGCAACGTGAGAACTTGATGGCAACGCAGTTTCATCCTGAGCGCAGTGGAGAAATTGGACTGGCCATGATTCAACGCTTTTTGTTAATATGAAGTTTCAGTGCGTGCCATGCGTGTCTTGATGGTTGGTACCGGCTCAATTGGCCGTCGGCATATGGCAAGTCTTCGCACCTTAGTGCCCAATATCCAATTTGATGTGCTACGCGAGTCTGGGCGCAGTCGCGATACCTCTGATCTTGGTGAAGTAGATGTTGTCGGTTCTATTGAAGAAGGGATAGCACGGCAGCCGCAGCTGATTGTGATTGCAAATCCTAGTTCTATGCATCTGCAACCATTGTTAGCTGCCATCGATTGTGGTGTTCCTTTTTATGTAGAAAAGCCTGTTGTTTCTAATTTAGATGACTTGGCGGTACTCCAAAGTCGTGTGGCTCACGGAGGGTTGCCGCCCAATATGGTCGGCTGTAATCTTCGCTTTTTGCCCTCTTTAATTGCATTCAAGGCGCTGATTGATGAGGGGCGTTTGGGAAATCTTGTGCGCGCCGATTTCGAGGCTGGGCAATGGCTGCCGGATTGGCGGCCTACACAAGATTACCGCATGGGCTATAGCGCAAATCGTTCACAAGGTGGTGGGGTTCTCCTAGATCTGATACACGAGGTCGATGCTGCACTATGGTTGCTTGGTGACTTTGAGCATGTTAGTGGCTATGCAATCCATGCATCCTCATTAGAGATTGACAGTGATGATTGCGCAGGCATCTTGATGGCACGAATCGATGGACCTATTGCTTCCATTCGTGTTGACTATGTGTCCCGTAAACCAGTTCGACGCTACACGATAGTGGGTGATCGAGGTACTGCGACTTGGGATCTGCGTGCTTCAACTATCGTGGTGGAAGATGCGACTGGTTCCCAAGTTATCGATTTAACGGCTGGATCATTTGATGTGGCAATGACTTACGTGAGTGCAATGCAGGAGTTGCTTGCTGCTATCGAATCTAACAGGCCTAGTACTCAACCTCTTAAAGAGGGGGTGCGTGCATTAACAACGGTATTGCGTGCTAAACGCGTTTATTCATGAAAACAATTGCAAGCATATGTGCACGTGGTGGGTCTGTTGGGGTGCCCGGGAAGAATATTAGAAATCTCCACGGAAAGCCCTTAATTGCTCATACGATTGAGCAGGCGCTATCTGTTAGAGCGATTGATGCGGTCTATGTATCAACCGACAGCCCTGAGATCGCAGAAGTTGCTCGTCAGTGCGGGGCCCGAGTGCCATTCCTTCGGCCTGCTGAGCTTGCCACTTCAAACGCAGCGAAAGTTCCAGTCATCCAACATCTTTGCGACTGGGTAGTGCAGAACGATGGTGAATTTGATCGAATCGTAGATCTTGACCCGACATCTCCTTTGCGCACCGTTGATGATATTGAAGCTTGTCTCGCACTTCTTGACGCTGATACGGATGCAGTTATTACGGCCTTTGAGTCTGAGAAAAATCCATATTTCAATATGGTTGAGCATAAGCCTGACGGGAATATTGGCCTTGTGTGTCAGCCCGCTGGCATGGTGGTTGCGCGGCAGCAGGCGCCTCATGTTTATTCAATGAATGCCTCGATTTATGTCTGGCATCGACGCACTCTTTCCAAGGGGTTGTGGAATGGACGTTTAAAGTTGCATGTGATGTCGCGTGAGCGTTCGATTGACATCGATAGCCCGTTGGATTTTGCAATTGTCGAGATGCTAATGGGTAAGGCTAAGGAGGCCGAATGACACAACGATTTTCACTTGGGGGGCGGGTGATTGCCGTAACCGGTGCAGCTGGTATCCTAGGTATTCGTTTTTGTAAGGAGCTGCTCGCATCCGGTGCAAAAGTTGTTGCAATCGATAATGATGATGAAGCACTCGGCCGATTGGTAACAACGGTAGGGCCAACATCTGCACTTGCGACTTATCGCGCAGACATCCGTGACCGTAGCCAGGTGGCCGAGGTTCGCAAGCAGGCTGAAGCTGCACTCGGTCCCGTTGACGGTTTGCTAAATAACGCCGCTACAAAGAGTCCGAATTTTTTTGAACCCTTTGAGACCTTCCCTATTAAAGATTGGGATTACGTGATGTCAGTCAATCTGACGGGTTCTGTTGTCTGCGCGCAGGAGTTTGGCGGCGAGATGGCCCGTCGGGGACGCGGTGCAATCGTCAATGTGTTGTCGATTTATGGCATCCTTGCGCCAGATCAGCGGATTTATGAGGGCTCTGAATACCTCGGCCGTGCCATCAATACCCCTGCGATTTACAGCGCGAGTAAGGCGGGCTTATGGGGACTGACGTCTTACCTTTCTTCTTATTGGGGTGCTCGTGGTGTCCGCGTGAATGCTTTGACACCTGGAGGAATCATCAGTGGTCAGAACGATACTTTTGTCAAGCGCTATAGTGCACGCGTTCCCATGGACCGAATGGGCGAGGCTGACGACTTATGCGGGGCATTGATTTATTTGATGTCTGACGCCTCAGGCTATGTAACAGGGCAAAACATTGTCGTTGACGGTGGTTTGTCTGTCTGGTGAGGCCAATGATGAATAAAACATTTGTAATCGCTGAAGCCGGTGTTAATCACAATGGGTCTGATGATCTTGCTTTGCAACTTGTAGATGTCGCAGCACGTTGCGGCGCAGATGCCGTTAAATTTCAGACATTCAAAGCTGACAAACTGGTGCGCCGTGGTGCAGCCAAGGCCGCTTATCAACAGGCTGCAACAGGTGGGGGTGATCAGCACAGCATGCTGGCTGGCCTCGAAATGTCAGAGTCATTGCATCTTCGGCTTTTCGAACGATGTGCAGAAAAGGGCATCGAATTCATGTCCACACCATTCGATGAGGATGCCGCTGACTTCCTCGTTGATTTGGGCATGAAACGGATCAAAATTCCATCGGGCGAAATCACAAATCATCCATTTTTGCGGTTTTTGGCTGGGAAAGATCGGCCTCTGATTCTTTCAACAGGCATGGCGACTCTGCAAGAAATCGTCGAAGCGACAGAGGTCATCAGAGTAGAGCGAATGCGTCTTGGGTTGATGGCTCCATTAGAGTCGATGTTGACCATTTTGCATTGCACCTCCAATTACCCCGCCGCCCCAGATGATGTGAATTTGAGGGCGATGGGAACGATTGGTTCTGAGCTGGGCGTGCCCGTTGGATATTCCGACCACACTCTTGGCTTGGCTGTCTCTACTGCTGCGGTGGCCAGAGGGGCAGTTGTGATTGAGAAGCACTTTACGCTTGACAGTAATCTTCCTGGCCCAGATCACAAGGCGTCACTGACTCCTGATGAACTTGCTGACCTTGTGAGTCAAATCAGAGCGGTCGAGCGTGCGCTGGGTTCTGCTGAAAAGCGACCAACTGATGCTGAGTTTCCCGTGCGTGAATTGGTTCGCCGAAGTGTGACCTCCGCGCGTGATTTGCCCGCAGGTGTTGTTGTATCTGCCGATGACCTTTGTTTGCTGAGGCCTGGCACGGGCATAGCTCCGCGGGAGTTAGATGCAGTGATTGGTCGCTTGACCGCACGCGCTTTACCCGCTGGGACCACATTGCAGTGGAGTGATTTTTCTTGAGCCTGTCATGATGCGTCGTATTTGTTACTTGACAGGCACAAGGGCCGACTTCGGTCTGATGTCATCCACGTTGCATGCTATTGCCAAAGACCCTCGTCTCGACTTGAAGTTGCTTGTAACCGGGATGCATTTGTCTCCGCGCTATGGCCAGACAGTTGACGAAATCGAGGCTGAAGGGTTTGATATTGCAGCACGCTTGCCTGTCGCGCTAGAAGACTCCAGTGCAGCCGGTATGGCTGTAAATTTAGGCTGCATGTTGCAAGGTTTTGTGCCGGCTTTACAGACAATTGAACCTGATTTTCTATTGTTGCTGGGTGATCGTGGTGAGATGCTAGCTGGTGCTATCGCCGCGATCCACTTGGGCATTCCTATTGCACATCTGCATGGTGGTGAGCGTTCGGGTACGGTTGATGAGCCTGTGCGGCATGCAATTTCCAAATTGGCACATTTACACCTTGTTGCAACGCAGGGGGCGCATGATCGACTCGTGCGCATGGGTGAGAAAAGCATGAATGTGCATGTGGTGGGGGCTCCGGGTGTAGATGGCCTTGTTGAGACACGGCGACCTGATAGAGCTGCACTCTGTTCGACAGCCGAGTTTGATCCTGCCAAACCCATTGGGCTTCTGATGTATCACCCTGTATTACAAGAGGCAAGTGATGCTGAGCGCCAGGTGAGCGACCTCATATCGGCTGCAGAGGGTATCCAACTTCTGGCATTGATGCCCAATTCTGATGCCGGAAGTGAAGCGGTACGTCGTCAATTGACTGAGGCAGCTGCTGCAGGACGGGTGGTGTTGCGAACGCATCTGCATCGCGAAGAGTACATCGGTTGGTTATCTTGCTGCGATGTGTTGTTGGGTAATTCCAGTAGTGGAATCATTGAGGCTGCCAGTTTTGGTACGCCAGTTGTCAATGTTGGATCGCGACAAAATTTACGCGAGCGGAACACCAATGTGGTTGATGTGCCGGCCAATTTGAATGATGTGCGTGCAGCATTAACAGACGCGCTTGCACATGGGCGCCATTCTCCATTCAATATTTATGGCGATGGGAAAGCGGGTCGAAGGATCGTTGACTTACTGGCAACAACGGCATTAACACCTGCGCTCATAGCTAAGTGCAATGCTTACTGATCGAAAGGTCGTTGTTGGGGCGGGTGGGCATGCGCGGGTTGTTATGGATGCGTTGCTTTCTCGCGTAGATAACCAAAACGCATATGTGTTTGCTGATGATGACGTGGCATTGCATGGGGTAGAGATGTTGGGGGTTGCTGTTCTTGGTTCGGCATCTCAATTGATACAGCTTGGAACTTCTTTTCATATTGCAGTTGGTAACAATCAAACACGCGAAATGCTTTTCAATAGATTGGTGCATGTTGGTGGTGTGCCCTTTTCAGTAACTCATCCGCGTGCTTGTGTGTCGCAATTTGCAAATATTGTTAGAGGAAGTTTTGTGGCTGCACATGCAGTTGTCGCACCAGCAGCGGTAATCGGTATGGGGGTGATCATTAATCACAGTGCAGTAGTTGATCACGATTGCAGCGTCGGTGATTTTTCTCATGTTGCACCAAGTGCAAGCCTTGCTGGTGGTGTTGTTCTAGGCCGAGGTGTACTTATTGGTGCCGGGGCCCGTGTATTGCCAGGTATCACAATTGGTGCAAATGCTGTTGTTGGCGCTGGCGCCGTGATTACGGCAGATGTGCCACCAAATGCCAAAGTGGTTGGCGTACCTGGCCGCATTGTTTAAAGAGTTTATTTATGAATGAAATCAGTCAAACCATCATTACTTCATCTGCCTCCATCAGGGATGCATTAAAGCAGCTTGATCAAGCGGGTTCAGGTGTCCTACTTCTGGTCAACAGCGAAGGTAAGTTTCTTCGTACTGTGACTGATGGTGATATCCGCCGTCTGATTTTGACGGGTGGTGTGCTGGAGGAAACGCTTGCAAAATTGCCGGCTAGGGAATGTGTTGTTTTGAATCAAGGGTTTAGTCGTCAAAGCGCGTTGGAACTGATGAATCAACATTCAATCAATCAACTTCCTGTGATTGATGCTAACGGGCGCGTTATTCGATTGCTAGATCGCAAAGAAGTCGTTGAGCAAATTCTGTTGTCAACTCCCCATATGGGAGAGCGTGAAAGAGAGTTTGTAGAGGAGGCATTCCGGACCAATTGGATTGCCCCATTGGGGCCTAACGTTGATGCATTTGAACGCGAGCTGGCAGAGCTTGTTGGTATAAAGCATGCAGCCGCTGTTAGTTCGGGTACCGCAGCAATACATCTCGCCTTGGTGCTGCTTGGCGTTGGACGGGGCGATACGGTGTTTTGTTCTTCTTTCACATTTACGGCCAGTGCCAACCCCATTGTTTATCAAGGTGCGGAGCCAGTATTCATTGATTCGGAGCCTGAAAGTTGGAATATGTCACCCTCTGCATTGGAAGATGCATTCATCGATGCAAAGGCCAATGGCCGCATGCCTCGCGCGGTGATTGTTGTCAATCTCTATGGGCAGAGTGCAGATTTCGACCCTATTGTCGAGATCTGCAAGCGCTATGGTGTGCCGATTGTGGAAGATGCAGCTGAATCATTGGGCGCCACCTATAAGGGGCGACATAGTGGTACTTTTGGCACGCTCGGAGTCTTTTCATTCAATGGCAACAAGATCATCACGACGTCAGGAGGCGGCATGCTCGTCTCTGACGATAAGGATTTGATTGTTCGAGCTCGCTTTTTGGCAACACAAGCTCGCGAACCTGCTTTGCACTATGAGCATCAAGTAATTGGCTACAACTACCGCATGAGCAATATTTTGGCTGGGGTGGGACGTGGGCAATTGTGTGTTTTGGATCAGCGTGTTGCAGCGCGACGTGAGGTGTTTAATCGCTATCAGATGGGGCTAGCTAAGTACTCTGCAATTAAATGGATGCCCGAACCGGACTGGAGTGAATCGAACCGATGGTTGTCTGCCTGCACAATAGATGCAGATATATTGGGGATGGATGTGCAACAGTTAATTCGTACGCTAGCAGCTGAGAGAATTGAAGCTCGTCCGGTGTGGAAGCCTATGCAGCTTCAGCCAGTATTTGCCCATTGTAGGTATTTCCCTCATGAAGGAAATTCTGTCTCGCAGCGCTTGTTTGAAACGGGTGTTTGCTTACCCTCAGGGTCTAATATGAGTGACAGTCAGCAGGGTAGAGTGATTGATATGCTTCGTAATCTGATTGATCTTTAACAGTGTAGATTTAATAAAGCATTGAAATGAAACTAGTTTCTATTAATGACCTTTTATTGTTGCTCTCGAGGCCAGTTAAACGTAGTCTAGCCTTTGTTGCCGACGTTCTAATATGTGCCATTACTGTGTGGATGGCATTCAATTTGAGGTTTGAAACTTGGACCGCTTGGTCGTATGCACATTTCACAGCATTTGCTGGCGCCGTTGCAATAGCCTTGCCGCTATTTATTATTTCTGGCTTGTATCGGGCAATTTTTCGCTACGCAGGCTTGCCTGCGCTGATGACGATTTTACAGGCTGTTACTATTTATTCAATAATTTATTGTTTAATTTTTACTGTGATAGGTATTCCTGCTGTGCCACGTTCCGTAGGCATTTTGCAGCCTTTACTTTTGTTGCTTGGTGTTACTTTGTCAAGGGCTTTTGTGCGGTATTGGTTGGGGGGGAGCTATCAGGGGATAAGGGGGCGAAGCGGCTTACCACAAGTATTGATTTATGGCGCAGGATCAGCTGGGCGTCAATTGGCGGCAGCCCTTAAAACTAGTCCTGAATTAATAGTCGTAGGTTTTCTGGACGATGATGACAGCCTGCACGGTCAAGTACTAAATGGTTTAAAAATCCATAACCCATTAATGATTACGCAAGTGGTTGCTAAATTACGGGTAACGCAGGTATTTTTAGCGATGCCTTCAGTGTCACGCGCAAG
>ERZ650301.463-NODE-463-length-11256-cov-5.052317_pt1 | contig 11256 bp, 20 predicted proteins | sample MGYA00376237_ERZ650301 | MGnify/ENA primary metagenome ERZ650301 (study PRJEB26733, sample SAMN07839255) | wastewater metagenome | biome: small river; feature: stream; material: water | place: USA: North Carolina | collected 2016-04-05 ...
TCTTTTAATCCGTTGGTCGCGAGTTCGAATCTCGCCCGACCCACCAGTTATACAAAAGCCTCTAGAGAAATCTAGGGGCTTTTTCTTTTTGGGTTGGATAAATGTAGTGGCTGTTTAGAGCAATAGGCGATCTATTGGACCGAAGTGGGTCAGGATGGAAGGCGCTGGGTGACCGTGGTGGACCGTTGGCGACTCTAAGAACTGCAGTATTTCCAAATGAACTCACCAGCAAAGTCCATAAAACAGAGAAATACCTCATCCATCTTATCTGCCATTTCATCTGCTTTTTCATCAACGTCAGAATTTTTGTCAATTTTCCATATTTGATGAACTACTACATTGTTAGCTATTTCATCTGCAACTTTAAAGTTCCAGAAATGCGCTCTATTTCCTCGTGTAATTGACGAAATCCTTGTTGATGACTGGCTCGCCAAATCCTCAATAGCTCTAGTTATCAACTTGCTCGACTCATCATAATGAAAGGTCATAGTACTTCTTATGATGCCAATCAAACTCTCTAATTCAGCCCTTCGATCACCTTTTGGCAAAAATCTAATCAGTTGATCAAATGATTGTTTGGTTCTTATATCGCAATTCTCAACCACCCGAAGTAGAAGCGGGTCTTTTGATATTTCATCTATAACCTGGAAACCTTCGTAAAGATGACTCATTTGGGTCCTGATGAAATACATACCAGCACCTTTTTGGCGATATGTTTTGTGCGGTAACTGAGGCTTTCTCCATTCTCCTAGAGCTTGATTTGCTAAAGACATATCGTTACACGCCATCATTAACTTAATTACGGTGGCCCCGCTTTTTCCTCGACTTCTTAAAACATCGATATTGACTGATTTTGAGACTGTTGAACGCATCGCTGTAGTTGGAACCAGGTATTTAGAAAAACTGTTTGTGAATTAAAAAACTATATTGTCGTGTTTCCCGACAAACTAGGCTTTCCCCGCCCTACTCCTGCGATTTCTCTGCTCAAACTCAATAGCTTCTTCTAATACGGCTTTTTGACGTGCAGCCTCAAGAGCAGCTTCTTTTTGTTGTTTGATTAAGTGCTTGCCTGTAATCACTTGCCGGTCATTAAGCAGTGACTCTAATGTGGGCTTACTCTTCCCAGGGGAATCTTTCCACATCGGTTTTTCATAGAATCATGCTATAATGCATTCATGCTGCATGAATATAGGAGAATGCCATGGGCGCAGTGATAGATCATCAAGTGATTAAATCCATTGGATCCAGTGGGCAGATCTCGCTTGGCAAAGAGCATGCGGGACGCCAGGTATTAGTGGAAACGCCCGAACCTGGCGTTTGGGTGATTCGTACCGCCACAGTTATTCCCGACAATGAGCGCTGGGCACATACGCCAGCTATTAAGAAGGACTTATCAGCAGCATTGGCCTGGGCACAAAAAACGCCGGCCAAAGCAACTGACCTTTCTAAACTAAAAATGACTAAAGCTCGTGGCACGAAACGCAAAGCCTGAGCCCTTAGTTGAACTTGATCTGAATAGCCCTATCTTCCAATCTACCTGGGAGAGTTTGGAATCAAATGAGCAAGAGAAAGCCTTTGCCACTTTTGAGAAAATCACGCAATTGACCTGGAACCAGGTTTACCGCGACAAGGGATTGAGGTGGGAAAAGATTCATAGCATTCCTGCACCAAAAGGTATTGATGCGCTCTACTCATTTCGAGTAAGCAAATCCATACGGGGAATTGGCTTCAGGGAAGATTATTTTCTCAGAGTTTTATTAATTGAACCAGATCATGATGCTGCTTATGGAAAAAAATAAACCCCTACACCAAAGCGTTGGTTACACCACTGTTGAGCAGATTCTCAATTCGCCCGATCCCGATATTGTTGGCTCTTACTACGCCATGCAACGTACTGGGCAAGCGGCAATTGACTTGGAAATTCAAACGAATACTGCAATCGTCACTATGGTAGATGGAAAGATTATTAGGATCCCGGCCGCAGAACTTATTAAAAAGCGTCAACTAACAGCGTAAGTACCGTTGGTCGCGAGTTCGAATCTCGCCCAACCCACCATTTATACAAAGGGATCGCAGCAATGTGGTCCCTTTTCTTTTGGCTGCATGGAATATGTCGATAACTTATAGTTGCAATAAGCGATCAAAGAAAAACCACCTGAAGGTGGTTTTAGTATTTCTTGACTGCCGGGGCGTTATCGACCGGCACCTGGGATTCTTTGCAAATATAAATTGAACTTACGGCTTTAATCTTTACGATATCAATATCGCCTCTTCGGCGCACTAGCAAAAGATTGCTTCTTCTCAAGGTGTCTAAATGTAATGCGGCCTTTGCTCAAGTCATAGGGTGAGACCTCTAAAGAAACCTTGTCTCCAGCCAATATACGGATGTGATTCTTTTTCATTCTTCCCGCTGTATAGGCAATAAGCTTATGGCCGTTATCTAATGTAATTCGATAACGAGAATCTGGCAGAATTTCATCAACAAGACCTTCCATTTCAAGCAACTCTTCTTTTGCCATTTAACATCCTTAATAAAAATAAAAAGCCCAGCATGACTGGGCTTTGGACCAGGCAAATAATTTCTGCCTGGCATTTGCTCCTGATTTAAACAGGTTGAATATTGGATGCTAGCTTGCCTTTAGGGCCAGTAGTAATATCAAAAGTCACCTTTTGACCTTCAGCTAATGACTTAAATCCATTGCTATTAATTGCTGAAAAATGGGCAAATAAATCTTCACCGCCAAGTTCAGGGGTAATAAAGCCGAAGCCTTTAGCGTCGTTAAACCATTTCACAATTCCGTTTGCCATAATTGACTATTCCTTAAAAAATATAAAAAGGGGCAATGCCCCGAATGGGGCGAAACTCAAGAATGGCGGGGGAGATGCTAAAAAGAACTATCGCAGAACTGCGGTATTAATTACTAGTACAACAACACTATTAGCTTGAAAATCGCTATATGTATTTTACTCTACTTTAGCTACAAAAGCTTACTTATTATCAAATCGCCTTTGTAGGAGCCATTCGCAAGGGTAACTGCACTTTGGAAATCCGATGTACGCGAGTTCGAAAACGATGTTTCGACGAAGGCAAGCTCGCCCAACCTTCAAATTATAAAAAAGTCACCTTCGGGTGGCTTTTTCCTTTTAACAATTAGACCTATTAATTACTTGGCCCAACCTGGATTGAATCCCGCTCTTTCCACTCGCGCCCCAGGTTTTCGAGATCGTCAAGAGACACTACATTTGATGGCATGTCAGGATTGTCATTATCTACGTAGTTTGATCCGCCCAAATGATTCTCCATCATGAATTCCCGCCTTCTTGCCATAACTGCTTCTGGGGTATTTGCAGCTGCAAGATCCTTTTTGAGGCCTGGCGCATTGGCCGGTCTTCTAATAAATATTTTGTAATTACCGTCACGCCCACGACATAAGAGTGACTCAGGAGATGAGGCTACAGCTCCGCTAGCCCAATGCGCTGTGAATGAAGGAGCCTCATAACAGCCTTCTCCAGATTTTTGAAAAGATTGACCAATCTCAGAATCTAAGCTGATGCGAACTGGCGAAATACCTAAGTTCTGATTATTACTGCTAATTAATGCCCCCGCAGGCCTTGAGTGAACCGAAACCGAGGTTGCACATGCACTCAATATCGATACAACAAAAACCATAAGAGAGAGAATTTTAATCATGAAATTTTAAAATGAGCGTGGAATAGCCATACTATACATACGCTCATACAGCTACCTTTAGATGGGCTTTTTGGCAAGTATAAATGTATGGCCTCAATTAGCGACTATCGCCAATCTTGTGAGCGCCGACTGGGTGAGGATGGTCTACGCTTGATGGCCGTGAGCTCAAGGATAAGCAAGGCCTGGTTATGTGATTTTTCGGTTTACCGCGTGAATTAATGCAAGAAGATAGAAACAATGAGGGTAACAGCTACTAAGTTATAGATATGGCCAAGCAATGACAACTTCACCCCAAAAATTTTGCCATCTTTAAGCTTTCTAAATACCTGGATTTGATTTATTAAAAATAACCAAATACCAACCAAGATTAGAAGTACAAAAACTAGCGCATTAAAAAAGTCAATCATTGATGAGATTGATTGAATTTGAGAAAGCTCCCACTCGGCAGCTATAAAAACTGCACCACAAATCCCCAAATTTCTGCAGATATCAAATACTTGTCTGATTTGATCATCTGAAAGCTCAAGAAATTTTTTCAAGATATTCAAATTGGGTAAAAAAATTAATGTGCTACCGACTGGGAAAATATATTGATTACCAATACCCCGGAAATAATTAATCCAATTCCAATCAAGGCCCCAGCATCTAGTTTTTGCCCTAACCAAATCCATCCTACGATACCCACAAGCGCAACACCTGCACCCGACCAAATCGCATAAGCTATAGAAATGGGGATTTGATTGAGCACCTTTGATAAACAATAAAATGCCCCAGCATATCCCACCACCACAAGTGCAGATGGCATTATTTTAGTAAAGCCTTCACTAAATTTGAGGGCAGTAGTTGCCATAACTTCTGCCGCTATGGCAATAGCGAGATAAAACCAAACCATTGGAGTCTCCCAAGTATGTTTCTCTAACTTTATAAACTATAAAACCACCCAGGGGTGGTTTTATTTGATTAACTGAAGCAACTTACTTAATCAGATCCAAAAACTGCACATTGTTGTTGATGTTTGTGAATGAGGAAGGATCATAGGTGTAGTTTCCGTCAGCGGTAAACAAGAACATATAGGTTTTCATGGTGGTATCACCGCTAGAGCGATCCTTTGCCTTAACATCGCACACTACCATCCAGCCAAATTTTGGTTTCTCAAAAGCAATTGCCCTAGCCCATGCCTTACGTGGAGGAGAACATTCTTTTGTTGCCATTTCAGGATTATTCACAGCAGACTTGATATAAGTATTCACTTCTTTGTCTATTGCAGCCTGATTTGGTTGAGACGAAAACTTAGCTTGTGCAATTTCTTGCTGAGTTACTGGGGCAGCACAAGCAGCCAGGATAAGAGCTGCTAAAACACTTAATAATTTCGCTTTCATGAGAATTCCTTTTTCTAAGTAAGATAACTTTGCACTAATGTATTTAATTTTAACTAACTCAATTATCACATTTCGCGGTTTTAAAGGCGACTTCAGGGGGAAACACTTTAAATTTTCCGATACCACTACCCAATAATATATTCCGACAATTGCCTAATATTATTGCTGAGAAAGTCGGCCGGATTTACCGACAATACCCGCTGATGGGTCAGGCGTTAGGTTATTGCACTCAAGCTTATTTTCTTTTAAGTACTGATTTGCCAGCTTCACGCGATCATCAATTCCAGGGTGTGTATATAAATAAGTAAGTGCACTAGAAACGGCAGAATTTTTATCCATAACATATTGAATCTTCAAGAAACCACATGGTGAGTAAGAGGCATCTATCAGCCACTTCATACCCAAAGGATTTACCTGATCTTCAATCCCTTTATCCTGAACACGCTTTGCCTCATCAATTGCAGCGCCCGCACCATACCCACCAGCAGCAGTTGCAAAAAGAGACACCCCGGTGCTGACAATTTCTTTAGTCACGAAATACTTTACTTCTCTACTATCCTGAACATCAGCATTATCGCCAGCGGCTATATGGGCATATTGATGGCTCATGGCGGCGGCCAAAGACTCTTCATCAGCTCCAAAGATATTGAGAAAATCAAAACTCATCGCTACATAACTTTTGCCATCATGCGATAGCAATAGCAAGGTATGAAAATCTGAATCAACCAGGGCAATTTGCATATATTGCCCTTGTACAGGAACGATCTTATTTCTAACTGCCAGAAGGTTCTGGAAATGCTGTTGAGTGATTACATAAGGCTTACACTTGCACTATTGACACGCACATCCCCATCAGGAATCTGAGCAAATTGAGAGTCTGACAAATAGACGACATCATGAATTTGCGTTTTATATAGATGTGCGCATCCAGAGAGAACAATCACTACTACTAACAATAGCCTTAAAACTACAGGCCTCATTAGATTCCCATCTCTTTAAAGACCTCTTTGGCCACACGGAAGCTATCAATTGCTGCAGGTACACCACAGTAAATGGCTACTTGCATAAATACTTCTCGAATTTCTTCCTTGGTTATGCCATTGTTGATAGCGCCACGAACGTGTAATTTCAGTTCATGTGGACGATTCAAGGCAGCAATCATTGCCAAATTCAAGAAGCTACGAGTCTTCCTCTCAAGCCCAGGACGATTCCAGATCTCATTCCAGCAGTACTCTGTGACCAATTCTTGCATTGGCATATTGAAGTCATCTGCATTTTTTAATGAAGTCTCTACATACTCAGCACCCAAAACCTCTTTACGTGTTTTTAAGCCTTTTTCAAATAGTTCGCGGTTCATGTGTTCCCCTATTTTTATCAATGAATCAAAAACAATATACCTTAATCAAGGCTAGACTTTTCCACAAAAAAAGATGGGTAGTCATACTGACTAGAAAAAAGCCCCCGAACTTTCATTCGAGGGCCTTATTGAGAAATCTAGTTATCTAACGTCCATCGGAGCACCTTGCTATTAGTGCTTATGGCTTTGGTTTCCCATAGGCATTGGAGAAGAAGGCGCACTTCCATTCATCATTTTTTGATGATCGCCCATCATCTGTTGGTGCATTGCAGGATCACAATGCTCGTAGTCATTGGACCCGCTCATTTGATGAGTGCCCGCACCCTTATAGCCAAGAATGCTAGGGTCAGCCATACCGGCAATCATGGCGATATGCCCAAATACCAAGAATAGAGCTACACATATCGCATGAATTTTGAGCTTACCCATTTGATCAAGTGCTTTATTAACAAGACCTAACTCTTGTAAGGCAATCCAAATTAATGGAAGACCGGCAATGACATAAGTAAATACGGCAATTACGTCAATGATCGTTCTCCACTCACCTGCCTTAGTAATGGGGATGATGGCATTAGCTACGATGTAGTAAATGATTCCAATAAAGTAGATACCTACTGCGATGCCTGCAAATCGATTGAGGTAATAAACCGCCCCATCAAACTTTCGGGTAAACAGTAGATATAACTCTGTAATAGCCAAGGTCTCCGCCAGAATGACTGGGATGGCCATAAAGATAATTAAATTCCAAGGCTGATTAACAGCCAATAACTCCATGTAGTGAGTCATATTCATAGTATTTCTCCAAAATTAGTGTGTGATTAGCAATCACAAATCAAGCTCATGCGTAATGCAAATGGAGCTTAGGATTTTGGAGGCTTGTAGATGTAGTTGATCATCGGCTGAAGTGCCAATGAAGAATAGCTAGAGACTGGTATTGCATTGAAATCCGCAGGAGCCATTACTGCAAAGGGGGAAATAAATACCAATCCTAAGCAGCATTGATAACTATCGCCATGACAAGGCTGCTTACTATTGCTATCCGATGCATTGCTAGCCACATCATCACAATGATGGGCAGAGTTATCAACCGCAGCAACCTGATGATGGGTTTGGGAAACCGATGATTGAGAAACGGGTTGCTCAATAGGCATCACTGCCGCATGAATCAAGCTGGCAAATAGGCTTAGGCAAAGAGCAATGCATATCTTTCTCATTCTTTAATTCTATGCCTATTTAGTGGCTTTGTCGCTTGAGGTGATATCGCCACATAGCAGATATACCTACTGGGTGCCTATTGCCGTAGATCTTACTGAGTAAGACTAGGAACAGCTCCTGTCAGGATCATATAAAAGCAGTAGATAGAGCCCAGAACAAGCAAGAGCCCGATCAAATACTGAGGAAACCGAATCGCCTCTTCTGGCAGGCCCTGCTTTTTGCCGGTGACCATAGATCTCACTAGATTCTCTTTTTGGAGCAAGCTCATAATGATCGCAGCGGCAACGTGAACCACAACTACCGCTAAGGCTAAGCTGGCGATTGTTTCATGCGCTTCTCCCATTAAGTCGCCTAAAAATTCTTTCACACTGAAGTAGCCAGTGAGACCTATTAATAGAATCAATAGCATGAGGCCAATCATGACAATGCCGCCTACTGGGTTGTGCCCAGGGGTGCTGTGTTGATCACCGCTTAAAAGACCCTTGGCATGCTTCATCATTTCTGCAGGACCCTTAAGAAATTGGGTAAAGCGAGCATATCTTGTACCCGCTATTCCCCAGAACAGTCTGAAGAGTACCAATGCGCAAGCCGAATAGCCAAAAGCATAGTGAATCATCTGCAGGCGCTCACTCTCAGAGGTGAGCCATGCACCAGCAAAGCAAATCACTAGCAGCCAATGAAAAACCCGCGTGGGGATATCCCACACCAAGATAGTTTGTTTAGCACTCATTTGGCGGGTATCGATATGTTCTTTTCACTAAAGATACCTTCAGCTGCGGTGGTGTGACAGGCTCCACAGTTAGCTGGGCTTTTAACGCCCGCTCTCTTCCAAACATCTGCCTTGATCTCATCATGCTTACGAATAAACCAAGAAGTTTTGGTGATGCGATTTTCTGGGGCTACTACGTTATATTTTTGCTTAGTGGCAGCATTATTCTGCAGCCAGACAGAGATTTCTTTTTGATCCTTTGCATCAAGGCTTGCATCAGTACCAAAGTGCTTATTCAATCCACTCATGATGTTTTGCCAACTCTTGTCACCAAGCAATCCTGGCGGGTAAGCCATGTGACAACTGGCGCACTCAGCCTCATAGGATTTAGGCATATCTGATGGCATAGGCATCTTTGCCGCAAAGGCTGGAGTAACCACCAAAACAGCCGCTATTAATGTAAAGAAGTTTTTCATGAATGCCTCACTTAATAGTCATTAGCCAGGCAAGAACATCCGCCTTTTCTTGAGCGGTACAGTCACGCCCTAGAACGTCATTGCAGTTCCGCTTAAACCATTTATCCGCTTTCGCTTCGTCAGTAAAGCGTGCTGGATTGGCATTTGGTGACAAAGGCTTAATTACCTTGCCGGTAACAATGTGCTTAGTATCGTGATTGGGTGGATTCTCGTGGCAGGAAGCGCAACTCCACTCTTTACCATGCTTAGCATTAAAAAACTGCTCACCTCTGGCTGGAGATGCTTTACCAGACTGAGCCTCATAGCTTTTTAAAAGCTCCTGTGGCGTTGCTGCATGAACCGAACCAAATAAACCAAGAGATACGGCTAATAAACAAATTCTAATTACTGTTAATTCTTTATTCATCCTTCAAGTATGCTCCCTTGGGATGACCAACCCGAATACATCACGAAATTACTCGGGATTGATGGAATGATTATCAATTAGCCTCTCTCTTTGATTGACAACAAATATCTATATTAATTATTTAGTTGCATAGCTAACCATTTGGTATTACACTACTCTTATGTTTGAACAATGCCTCTACTTCAATACCACCAGCCTAGCCCGTCAGCTAGAGAGAGAATGGACTGCTGCATTCAAGCCATTTGGCTTAACCCCTTCCCAGGCATTTATGTTGAGGGTGGTTTTAGATAAAGCGCCGCAATTGCAAAGTGAATTGGCTGCACAGATGAATATCAGTCGCCCTACTGCTACTAGAGGATTAGATGGTTTAGAGCGTTTGGGGCTAGTAAAGCGCATAGCCTCTGAGAGAGATGGTCGTGAGCAAGAAATCCATCCGACCAAGAAAGCTTCTGACATGAAAGAGGCTATTAATGCTGCCAGCGGTGCCGTTACTAAACGCCTTAAAAAGTCATTAGGTAGCAACCATTTTGAAGAAGTTGTTGGACAACTACGTGGAATTAGCTCTGCCTTGAAGTAATTGGGGCTTTTTTATTTCTTTAATAGTTGCATAGCTAACTTGTTTTGTTATCTTTTATTTAGTTTTTGCTGTTCCGTTGTTTGCTTTTCTGTTGTTTTATTTGTTGTTTATCAAAGGAGAAGGTCATGCCAATTTTGAATGTGAAAGTCAGTGGGCAAAAGAATGTTGCTACCACCAAAGCCATTAATGAACTATTACTAGATCTCACCCACCGTATATTGGGTAAGAAAAAAGAAGTAACCTCGATTGCGATTGATTACGTAGATCCTGATTGCTGGTTTGTAGGGGGCAAACCTTTAAGCGAGCAAGATAAGAGTAGTTTTTACTTCGATATTAAGGTTACCGATGAAACTAATACCAAGGATGAGAAAGCTCAGTACATTGAAGAAGCATTTTCAGGCTTCGAACGAATCCTAGGCAGCCTTCATGAAGAGAGTTATATCTACGTTCAGGATGTGAGGGCTACTAGTTATGGTTATGGCGGCAAGACTCAGGAATACCGATACCACCAATAAACTTAGCATCATCGAATTTATATAAGCGAATTGAAAAAGCCCTTGAACTTTCATTCAGAGGCTTTTGTTTTTTCTGCTTCTAAGGATTTTTATTTAATGTATCTCGTATAGATCACTTGCGTTCCATCGCGTGAGCAACCTTTGGCAACCAATTCATCGTAGAGTTTTTTGGCTAAGGATAGTGCTGGTAATTCCAGTTTGACCTTATCAGCCTCTTCCAAGGCAATTCCCAAGTCTTTTAAGAAATGCTCTACATAGAAACCTGGAGCGTAGTCACCGACAATCATCTTCGCGCCCAGATTGAGCAACTGAAAGCCAGATGCAGCACCGCCGCCAATAGATTCCATTACTGTTTGAGGATTGAGGCCAACTGATTTAGCGTAGCCCAGACCTTCACCTACACCCATGATGGTTCCAGCGATCACAATCTGATTACACATCTTGGTATGTTGTCCAGCACCTGGACCACCTTGCAATACTACATTGGTGCCCATGATTTTGAGAACTGGGAGCACTGCATCAAAGTCAGCGTGCTTGCCGCCAACCATGATGGAGAGCTTGGCGTTACGTGCGCCAATGTCTCCACCGGAAACAGGCGCGTCCAAACTATGGCAACCGCGCTTTTCTGCTTCTTCTGCAATTCTCTTTGCTAGAGATGGGCTAGAAGTTGTCATATCGATGAGATAGGCATTCTTGGCGCGATCCAAAATATTGCCGGCACCAAAGTAAACCTCTTCAACATCCGATGGGTAACCCACCATCGTGATGATGACATCAGACTCAGCAGCAAGATCGCCAATCGTGTCAAACCACTTAGCGCCTTTAGCCACCAAATCATCGGTCTTGGCTTTTGAACGATTGAATACATTTAAGGGGTGGCCAGCAGCCAATATATGCCCCGCCATGCTTTGACCCATGATGCCAAGGCCAA
>ERZ650301.470-NODE-470-length-11203-cov-8.545658_pt1 | contig 11203 bp, 30 predicted proteins | sample MGYA00376237_ERZ650301 | MGnify/ENA primary metagenome ERZ650301 (study PRJEB26733, sample SAMN07839255) | wastewater metagenome | biome: small river; feature: stream; material: water | place: USA: North Carolina | collected 2016-04-05 ...
TCGAGGATCTTGCGCCAGGTTCCGGCGACAGCGTGGTGCGCTTCGTCGATCACGATGAGATCCGGCTTCCAGGCGAGTTGCGCAAGCCGGCGCGCCAAGGTCTGCACCGACGCCACCTGCACCGGATGATCGGCTTCCGGGATACCAGCTGCAATCAACCCATGGGGCACGTCTGCCTGGCTGAGCTTCTGGCTGGCCTGCCGGATCAGCTCGCGCCTGTGGACCAGGATCAGCACGCGATTACCGCGGGCTGCGGCCGACTGCGTGATCGCGGCGAACACGATGGTTTTGCCACCGCCGGTGGGGCAGACCAGCAATGGTGCGCGATGACCTGCGCGGTAGGCCGCGCGAAGATCGTGTATCGCGGATGACTGGTAGTCGCGGAGCGGGATGTTCATGGGGATTGACCTGCAGATGCAGGAGCAATACCAAGGTGGAGAGGCTTGAGACTATCGAAATACTGAGAGCTGGGGGGAGATACAACGAAATGCGGCGAAGAATCGTGAATGCGCCGGATGCGGTGGTAAGTTGCGTGAGCTCCCGCTTCCACCTGCCTTTGGAGAACGCCGACTACCACCGCCACAGGGCGGTCTCAAAAAGCCACCTCGATCTGGTGGCGCGCAGCCCGCTGCATTACTGGGCGCGCTACGTGGACCCGAACCGCATCGAGCCCGAGCCGACGCCGGCCATGCTGCTGGGAACGGCGGTCCACACCCACATCCTCGAGCTGGACCAGTGGGACCAGCGCTACATCGCAGCGCCGGATGGCGTCGATCGCCGCACCAAGGCCGGGAAGGAGGCATGGGCCGCCTTCGAGGCCGAGTCTGCCGGCCGTACGGTGATCAGCCGTACCGACGCCGAGCAGGTGATGGCGATGGGCCGCGCGGTCCACGGCCACCCTGCCGCGGCCTACCTGCTGGGGCTGAAGGGCAAGGCCGAGACCACGCACATCTGGACCGATGAGGCGACGGGCCTCGAGTGCAAGTGCCGCCCCGACTGGCTGACCGACGACGGCCAGCTGGTGGTGGACCTGAAGACCACCGAGGATGCGAGCCCTGCGGGGTTCAGGAAGTCGATCGCGAACTTCCGCTATCACGTGCAGGCCGCCTGGTATCTGCACGGCCTCGAGCAGGCCACCTGCACCCGGCCCGAGCAGTTCATCTTCATCTGCGTGGAGAAGAAGCCGCCCCATGCCGTGGCGGTCTACGCCGCGAGCGCTGAGATGGTTGGTGCCGGCGGTGAGCAGGCGCTGCGCGATCTGGAGGTGCTGGCCACCTGCAAGGCCGCGAACAGCTGGCCGGGCTACAGCGACGGCGTGGATGTGATCGACCTGCCGCCGTGGATGCGCCCGCGCGCAGACGGATCGATGCCGGCACCAGCTGAGATCGAGACCTTCTGATGCGCGTGTCCTACAGCCTTATCCGAGCGCCTGTGGCCACGCTGGCCGGGGCCTGGTTCATCACCGAGCTCTGGCCGATCGACTTCACACCGGCCGCGGCCGGATGCCTTTTCCTCTATCTCACACTGCGCATCACACCATGAGCGACAGCACAGCACTCACAACAACGACAGGATCGGCGTTCTCAGGGATCCAAGCCTTCGAGGATGCCCAGCGGATGGCCAAATCGCTGGCCAGCTCCACGCTGGTGCCGCCCCAGTTCCAAGGGCAGCAGGGTTTCGCGAACTGCCTGGTGGCGCTCGAGATCGCCAGCCGGATGCGGATGAGCCCGTTCGTGGTGGTGCAGAACCTCCACATCATCCACGGCCGCCCCAGCTGGAGCAGCCAGTTCATCATCGGCCTGATCAATGGCTGCGGCCGGTTCAGCCCGCTGCGCTACGAGATCAGCGGCAGCGGCGACAGCCTCGCCTGCTACTGCGTGGCCACCGAGCTGGCGAGCGGCACCGACCAGAAGGGGCCGACCGTCACGATGGCGATGGCGAAGAAAGAAGGGTGGGCGACGAAGAGCGGCAGCAAGTGGCAGACCATGCCCGAGCTGATGATCCGCTACCGGGCCGCGGCCTTCTGGGGCCGGCTGTTCATCCCCGAGCTGCTGGTCGGCATCCAGACCGAGGAAGAGGTGGTGGACGTAGAGCCGATCACCATCCGCGAGGAGCCACGGCCGAAGAAGGTGGCGATCACCGACCTGAACGAACAGATCAAGGCCTCTGCGCCTGAAGCCGAGCCGATGGAGGCCGATCTTGTCGAGGATGAACTCTTCTGATGTCGAATATCTCAGGCCGGCCGAGCTGGCGACCAGGTGGCGGAACACCGTCACCCTCTCCACGCTCGACAACTGGCGCAGCCAGAACCGGGGGCCGCGGTTCGTGAAGATCGGCGGCCGCGTCCTCTACCCGCTCGAGGAGGTCGTGGCCTACGAGATGAAGAACTTGCGGGGCATCCCCAACACACCCAACACGCAACCGAATCGATGACTTTTTCTGTGAACGGCGCACTCTTCAAGCAATCCGCAGCCGACTGGCAGAAGCGGATGGGCGACCGCTACGAGGCCGGGAAGAACTACCCGGAGTTTGATGGCGTCCTCAACGTGCCGGCCGATCAGGCGTTTGCTCTGGCCCAGTACCTGATGAACGCTCAGCCCCAGGGGGACCGGCAGGAGATCCCTGTGCGGCTGAGCGGCTGGGCAAAGACGGCCAACAGCGGGGTGAAGTATCTGAGCATCGTGGCCAAGCCCGACTACAAGGTGCAGAAGGCGATCGAGGAGGCCGCGGTGGCACCAGCTGCTGCGGCCAGCCTTGCGCAGGCGACTGGCGGGGTGGTGGTGAATGAGGTGATCGACGCCGATCTCTTCTGAGCTACATCAGCTCGAGCTCCAGCCGCGCGATCTCGTTGACCGCGGCCTGGAGCATCTCCTGCTGGTGGTAGCACTGGCGGAGCAGCAGGGCTGCCACGTTGCCGGCTTGGGGATGCTTTTCCAGCCGGCGACAGTCGGCCTCGATCTGAAACTGCTTCTCCGGTGGGATCTCCACCAGCATCCACTGCCCGAAGTCCATCTTGTCTGGGGCGAACTGCCCCATGGTGCCCATGAACTGCCCGAACTGCAGCTGCAGCCGCCACCGGGCTGCGGTGACGAACAGCAAGCCAGCCGATCAGGTGGTGCGCCGCCGGGTCTGCCTCGAGTGCGGCCACGCGTGGTTCACGGCCGAGGCTGAGGTGAGCCGCTATGCGGTGGGCTGGTGCTCTGGCCACGCGAGCAAACCGGTGCTGCGCGTGCCGGTGACGCTGACGCTGAGCCACACCAAGGTGGGCCAGGTAGGACCGAAGCCACGCCAATGTGAAGAACTGTCACAGCCGGGATGATGCGCTGCCGGCGGTGGGCAATAATTGCTGCATGGGGCGGACGGAAGCACCCCGGCGAAAGCCACGAGGAGCCTCCCGACCGAACAGCGCAAACGAGGTCGAAAAACCCGAGCGCAACAGGGCCTGAATAAGCCCGCACCGCCGGTTGGCCCGGCACACACCACTCCACCGCCATGCTCACCACCACCGTGCTGGTGATCTGGAAGCTGCTGATCCCACTGCTGCTTCTGGTCGCCGTGATTGACTGGCTGACCGCTTCAGAGGATCGCCGAGTGCGCATTCTGCGCCGCACCGGCCTCAGCCAGCTCCAGATCGCCTCCCGCCTCAACATCTCCCGCTACCGCGTCCGCAAGGCGCTCGCATCATGATCACCAACCCCATCGTCAACCGCATCGCCGTCGTGGTGCTGCTGGCCTGCGTCTACGCAGCTGGCTACGACGCTGCCAAACAGGAAACAGTCAAGGCTCACCACAACTGCGCCGCTGCGCATCAGCCGCTGAAGCCATGACCACCCGCCGCTACTACTTCCAGATCAAGGCCGCCAACGTGCTCGAGTGCGTGGAGTCCTCCAGCCTCACTGAGGCCAAGCTGATCGCCGCCGACACATGGCTCGAGTGGTGGTCGCAGATCGAATGGCTCAACACTGAAGAAACCAATGCCTGAAACAACTGGAGCGATGCTGCCTTGGCAATGGGCCGAGGAGCACACTCAGAGCCAGCACGGCGACGGCATCAGCCGGCCGTTGCCCAAAGCGCGCACCCGCGAGTATCGGCTGATCGTCTATCCCAAGGGCGCACGCCCCATGACGTGGATCACGCGAGCCGAGACGAAGCGCGCCGCCATCCGCTACGCCGAGGCCCGCTGGCCTGGTGCTGCTGTGGAGGTGGTGACGTGACCGACATGCGCGCGAGAATCAGCCAGCTGATCACCGACAGCGGGACCTACCGCCAGGGCCAGCAGGATGAGCGCCAGCGGCTGGTGAGCATGATCGACATCCGCATCGATCAGCTGCGCACTGTGGCTGGCATCCGCAACCGCGAGCAGCTCTGCGCCGAGCTGCTCTACCTCCGTCAACACCTGGAACCATGAACCGCGTCCAACTGGATCAGCAGCGTGCCGACATGCTCGAGGCCCTCTACGAGCGCAGCGGCCGCGATGACCTGCCCTACGGCCACCCGCTCCGCTGCACCTATACGGGGCTCTGGCAGGAGTTTGCGCTGGAGCTGGCCACCAACTTCCGCGACACCGACTACCCCGAGCTGCTGGACAAGGTGGTGCGCGCGATCGACGCCACCGAGTCGGTGATGACGCAGAAGCAGGCGCAGCAGGCGATCGAGGTCTGCCGCCAGCAGCTGCTTGGCAGGTGGCGGTGATGCCCAGCCCGTTCACCGAGATGAAGTGCCCGCAGTGTGGTGGGCGCTTCAGGTGCGACAGCTCCGAACGCAGCTATGAGGGGCAGGTGCGCCGGCAGCGGCGCAAGTGCTACGACTGCGGCCACCGCGCGACCGAGTACGCCGTGACGCAGGACTTCTTCGATGAGCTGATTGCCGCGCGCGAGATCGTCACCAAACTGGCCAGCCACTACTGGGAGCTCACAGAATGACCGACCAGATCAACCCGGACCACTACCGCTACGGCCCGGTGGAGGCAATCGACGTGATCGAGGCCGCCATCGCCCGCGCGCCTGACCCGGTGCTGGCCAACTGCCAAGGGCACGTCCTGCGCTACATCCTGCGCATGTGGGACAAGGGCGACCCGGCGGTGAACGCCGCCAAGGCCCAGTGGTATCTCCGCCGACTGCTCGGCAAACTGGAGGGATGATGCAGCTGCCCAGCCTGAACCTGCTCGAGCGCCTGGCGCTGTGGGTGCTGGTGCGCAGCCGCCGCACCAGTCTGGTGGTGGTGAAGGAGCTCCACTGGCCGGAGGTGTTCGTCGCCGCCGACCAGCGCGATGATGTCGCCTGCTATGTGACCGGGGGCAGCGATGAGCCGGCCTCGCACCTGCTCGAGCGGCTGTATCACTCGCCGGCCTACGGCGAAGGGGAATGATCAGCCTCCACGCCGGCCGCCTGCTGCTGTTCTGCGATCGCGCGGATCGAACGTGGCACTGCCGGGTGAACCTTGGCCCCAAGCCGACCCACCAGCTCGAGGCTGACACCGGCACCATCCACCTGCAGGAAGCGCTCCTGCGCGCGCAGCGGATCTACCAGGCCGCGGTGCATGATCTGCGGCCTGAAGGGGCTCCACGTATGTGCTGGGACTGCCTGCAGTGGGAGCCGGCCCGCAAGGCCTGCACGCTCGGCTTCCCCGAGGCTCGCCAGACTGGGGGGAGATTTGCCGCACGGTGCGAGATCTATGTCGGAGCCGACGATCCTCGGCCGCACTGATCGCGGCGATGGCTACATCGAAACGCTCGAGCCTGCTGCTGGCGGGGAGCTCTACTACCGCAGCTGCGCGAATGGCTACTGCCGGTACAGCTCCGATCTCTGGCAGGCCGAGATCTATCTGGACCACCTGCTCGCACGCTGACCCGATGGGGTATTTCAACTGCACCACCACCCGCGAGGAGTATTACCTCTCGCTGGCCAACAGGCCGCGGCCGGCCACGGCCTCGAGCTCCTACCGCGGGGTCTCGCGCAGCACCAACCCGAAGCTGCCCTGGCGCGCCGCGCTGGGCTATCGGGGGCGCCGCTACTACCTCGGCAACCATGCCACCGAGCTGGAGGCAGCGCAGGCCTACAACCGTGCGGCGCTGAGCGTGATCGGCGATTATGCCGTGATCAACGTGCTGCCCGAGCCATGACGCTGCCCCTGATGATCGAGCTGCTGGTGGGCTACGTGGTGGCCTGCTGCCTCGCGCTCTGGCTGGCGTCGAAGATCCTGCCGTGATGTTGGGGGGAGGTGGCCGGTCCTCACGAGGTGCCGGCCTCGCCGCAGCCTCCCCGCTGCGGAATGCCCAGTGACTCCGAAAGTCATTGGATCCGAATCTTAGCCCTCCCCTGCAACCCAGCGCGCGATCGCCCACTCGCCCATCGCGGACCAGAAGGGCTGCGCGCGATACCAGTCCACCCAGCCCTTGTGGCCCTTCTGGCTGTTGCACATCAGGCAGCAGCTCACGAGGTTCTCGCGCACGGTGAGGCCGCCGTGGACCTTGGGGATGACGTGATCGAGCGTCGGGCTGCGGCCGAGCGGATCGCCGCAGTAGGCGCAGCGGTAGTTCCACGCGAGGTGGATCTGATCGCGGGCTGACCTGCGGGTGACCAGCCGGGTCTCGTCAATGTGGTGCCGATCCACCGAGATCTTCTGGCAGGGTGAACAGCTCGATGCCCAGATCGAGGAGGTCCTCCTCGGTGTGGATGAACTCGGCGATCTGGCTGTAGAGGTCGGCGGGGATCTGGTCGGGGTCGGTGTCGCTGCGGATGATCACCTTGGCGGTGATCTCGGCGATATGCGCGCGCATGGGCGTGGCCCCGGCTTGGCTCACGGTAGCGAGGGGAACAGGATCGACAGATTGTGAAGGGATGCGACGGGCAGGCAGGGTGCGCTGCCGGTGGTGTAGGATTCACACATCGACAGCCACCCGACCGATGCGCATCCCCACTGCCACCCTGACCGACTCCAACCTGAGCATGATGATCGCCGACCTTTGCGCCCAACACCCCAAGCTCACCGGCGCCATGAAGGAGCGCAACGCCACCTACCTCAAAGAGCTCTGCACCGAGCAGGCTCGCCGGGCCGCCTGAGCCCGGCCCTTACCACCGCCGCCACCCAGCCATGAACGTCAACATCGCCCGTTTCCACGTCACCCGCGCCCTGGAGGCCCTCGAGGCTGCTGGCGCCACTGCCGATGCCCAGCTGGTGCGCCTCGACCTGATGCGCGCTGGCGACGACCTGCGCGAGCTTCTGATGGTGCGGGATGATGCCCTCGATCTGCTGGAGCGCACGGCGGCCGCCGACGACGACAACCACCCCAGCCTCACCGCTGCCGAACGCAACCCTTCCCTGAAATGACCTACATCCTCCAGACCGGCCCGTGGCACATTGGGCCGTTCCCCACCCACGTCGCGGCCCAGCACTTCGCCGAGACCCACGGCATCGACGACTTCCGCATGATCCCGCTGGATGACCCGGCTGAGGCACCAGGTCGCATTGCGCGGCTCAGGATGGCACCGCTGAAGCACCCCATGGCGAGGCTGCGCGAATAGTGCGCAAATGGCCCGAATAGGCCCCGCGGCGCTGCTTGAGCGCCCCGCCTAAGTTCTTGGTTTTGTTGGGGAATTTGGTGCCCAGGGGCGGAATCGAACCACCGACACTGCGATTTTCAGGCTGCCGGAACGGGTTCACGGCCGTTCATTCTGGTTCACTAAAGCTCTGATTCAGCGGCCTTTTCTGACTTGACGGCTTACCTGTTGTTCCCGCAAGATCCGCCCCGTTCGCGCAAATCTGCGCGAATAGTGCGCGAATGGAGTGGGGCATGGCGAAGCGTGAATGGCAGCCCGATCGGAAGATTTCAGGCCTCGGGCTGATGGTGCTCGAGTCGGGGGTGCGCACCTATTACGTGCGCTACCGGGAGCCCTCGGGGAAGCAGCAGACCCACAAGATCGGCCGGGCCGAGGTGGTCGGGCTGACCATGGCGCGCGAGGAGGCGATCAAGATCCTGGCCGCCGTTGCCAAGGGTGAAGCGCCCGGCACCGACAAGCAGCTGCTGCGCCACGGCAAGACCGTGCGCGAGCTCTCGGAGATGGTCTCGGAGAAGCACTACGCCACCCGCGTCAGGGAAAGCACTCGGGTGGGCTACGAGGTGCTGTGGCGCCGCCACATCCTGCCGCGGCTCGGCGCGGAGAAGGTCGCCACGCTGCAGACCATCCAGGTGATCGACATGCTCGAGGAGCTGCCGCGCATCCAGTCCAACCGCGCGCTGGCGGTGCTGCGCAAGGCGATGAACCTGGCCGAGCTGTGGGGCATCCGCGCCAAGGGCACCAACCCCTGCCGGGGCATCCAGGCGAACGGCGAGCGCAAGATCAAGCGCTACCTATCGCGCGAGGAGCTCCAGCGGCTGCTGGCCGCATTGGATGCGTTCGCGGTGGCCGGGGTGCGGTGGAGGTTCGCGCAGCTGATCCGGCTGCTGCTGCTGACCGGGTGCCGGGTGAGCGAGATCATGACGGCGCGGTGGGAATGGCTCGATCAGGATGCAACGGTCCTGAAGCTGCCCGCCGATGCCCACAAGACCGGTGGCAATGGCGATGAGCGCAAGGTGCATCTGCCGCCCGCGGCGAGTCTCATCCTACGAGAGCTGAGACGCAGATCGAATAGCGAGTGGATCGTCGCGGGCGATGGCGACGGCCACCTGATTGGCTACTGGTATATGTGGGAAGACCTGCTGGAGCGGGCAAAGATCAAGGATCTCCGCGTGCATGATCTGCGGCACTCCTATGCCTCCTACGCGATCACGCAGGCGAACCTCACCCTGCCTCAGGTCGGTGCCCTCCTCGGCCACGCCAGCCCGCAGACCACCGCCCGCTATGCGCACCTGATGGATGAAGCTGCCGCGGCCATGGCCGCCAAGGTCGCCGCGCTGATGGCATAAAAAAGCGGCCGGAGCGCAACCCCGGCCGCCTGCTGGCTCTCCACTACCGAGGTCAGCTTAGCCCTTGCTGGCGGTGACGCCCTCATCGCCGTTGTAACGGCCTGTGACCGCATAGGAGCGGTGCGGGATCGCCTCCATCCGGTGGAACACCATCTGCCCGATCTTCATGCCGGGCCAGATCGCCACGGGGTGCATCTTGCGCGCGTTGCTGAGCTCCAGCGTCAGCCGGCTGCCGTGCCAGCCAGGGTCGCACCACCCGGCCAGCAGATGCTCGAGGCCCTCGCGCGCGCGGCTGGACTTCAGCACGAACTGCGCGGCCACGCTGTCTGGCAGGTTGAAGATCTCGCGCGTCTCCGCGAGGCAGAACTCACCCGGCTGCAGCCAGTACGGCTCCTCTGCGGTGTGGCCGTGGATGCCGTGGATCTGCAGCTCGGGAGTGCCGGCCACCTCGATCATGATCCGATCGCCGAGAAGCACGTCGAGGCTCGCCGGGTTGATCAGGTTGGGATCGAACGGCACCACCATCGCGTGGTGCTGGCAGAGGTGGTGGAGCTCGTAGTCGGGGAGAGGCACGCGATCGTCAGTAAACCCACCGAACCCTAGGTGCGCCCTTGCGAATGCCAAGATGCACGAACCCCTTGGGTGCGCCGTAGCCGACGCTGTAGGGCCAGTTCTGATCGCACCAGACCTGCACGGCGTAGATGTCCACGCCGTCCACATAGAAATCCACAGCGCCAACTGCTGGCGCGTCGTAGAGGTGCTCTGAGCTCGAGGCGCCGCCCACGGCCCGATTGACGGCCGTGGGCCTGTAGCCGGAGGTGATCACCAGCGGCCGGCCGCCGAACTGCGCGCGCACCTTCTCGAGGAACCGCGCCAGACTGATGGCGAGGTCGCATTGGTACTGGTGATCGAAGCGCCGGGCCTCCTGGCCGAGCGCGAACTCGCCGTAAGTGATGTGTGGCGTGAGCTTGAAGCTGAAGGGCGACTCGGGGGTGAACATCGCAGAGACCGGCCCGCTGGTCTGCTTGTCACGGCCCCAGAGGTCACCCTCGGCGATGCGGCGCCGCTTCAGGCCGGCCTCCACGTTGGTGCCGGGGTTGCGGTAGAGCAGCAGCGCATCGGGCACGCCGGCCCAATCCTTTTCGCGCAGCCGCTTGCTGATGGTCTCGAAGCCCTTGGCGCCGTAGAACCCGGTGCCGAGGTTGTAGGCAAACGAGATCAGCGCGCACTTCTGATGGTCGGCCATCTCGCCCCAGCCGGGGATGGAGGCGCGCAGCTTGCCGGCGATCCGGTCCACCTCCTGCCGCAGCAGCAGGTCGGCCTCGATCGCGTTGATCCTGTCGCCGGGCTTTACCGGCCGGCCGTCGCCATAGCGGGTGGTGCCATAGCCGATCGTCCACGGCTCACCGCCGCTGAGCGGATCGGGGTAGGCCTCGAGGTGGCAGCCCTCGAAGTCCTTGATCAGCTTCAGCGCCGCGGCGAGGTCCGCCTGCTTGCCGTCCTGGCTCCAGGTGTTGAACCATGCCCGATCGCGGCGCATGGCGGCCGCGTAGCCGTTGGTGGCGAGATCCTGCTCGAGGGTCTCGATCGCGGCAGCCTGGTGCGGGAGCCCGCGGTAGAACCTGAAGAGCTGCTCGAGCGTGATCGGCGCGGAGTTGGCCATCGATCAGCGGCGCTGCTTGGGAAACATCATCCGGCCGGCCTGCAGCAGCAGCTGGATCCAGCTGTTGGACTTCAGGGGGCTGATCGCGATGATCTCGCTGCCGGCAGCGATGACGATGGCGATGATCGCGGCGGTCTCGGGGCTCATGGCGTCCACGTCGATGCCCTCAGGTTAGTTCTGCATTTCAAGGGCACGCACGCGCTGGTCCAGCTGCGTGAGCTCTGCCCTGCTGTCGTTCTTCAGTTCTCCGATGGTGCCGGCCATCTGCTGGAGGGTGGCCTCGACGCGGGCGAACTGCACCTGCAGCGAGATGAGCAAGGCGCCGATGGCGAACATGCCGGCCGAGAGCGCTGCCGGGAGGGAAGCAGCGAGCACGCTGCCGACCGTTTTAGGTTCGTCCGCCACCGGCTGATCCTGGCTTGGCTCCATCGTAGCGATCGAATGGATCAGGCCTCCCGGCGAGGATGGCAAGGGCGCGCCGGTAGTAGTGGTTCTCGGTTTGTCCGACACGCTCTAGGTGGTCGCGGATCTTGCGCCAGTTTTCGAGCGTGTCGCGGTCCATTACCGGCCCTGCCCGCGAAGGGGCTTCTTCCCACGGCGCCGGGGGCGGCTGTGTTGGCCGAACCCTTGGCTGG
>ERZ650301.473-NODE-473-length-11169-cov-17.595195_pt1 | contig 11169 bp, 10 predicted proteins | sample MGYA00376237_ERZ650301 | MGnify/ENA primary metagenome ERZ650301 (study PRJEB26733, sample SAMN07839255) | wastewater metagenome | biome: small river; feature: stream; material: water | place: USA: North Carolina | collected 2016-04-05 ...
TACCAGGGTATCTAATCCTGTTTGCTCCCCACGCTTTCGTGCATGAGCGTCAGTGTTATCCCAGGGGGCTGCCTTCGCCATTGGTATTCCTCCACATATCTACGCATTTCACTGCTACACGTGGAATTCTACCCCCCTCTGACACACTCTAGCTATACAGTCACAGGCGCCATTCCCAGGTTAAGCCCGGGGATTTCACGCCTGTCTTGTATAACCGCCTGCGCACGCTTTACGCCCAGTAATTCCGATTAACGCTCGCACCCTACGTATTACCGCGGCTGCTGGCACGTAGTTAGCCGGTGCTTATTCTTCAGGTACCGTCATTCCCGGACTGTGTTAGAGCCGGTGTTTCTTCCCTGACAAAAGAGCTTTACAACCCGAAGGCCTTCTTCACTCACGCGGCATTGCTGGATCAGGGTTTCCCCCATTGTCCAAAATTCCCCACTGCTGCCTCCCGTAGGAGTCTGGGCCGTGTCTCAGTCCCAGTGTGGCTGATCGTCCTCTCAGACCAGCTACTGATCGTCGCCTTGGTGGGCTTTTACCCCACCAACAAGCTAATCAGGCATCGGCCGCTCTAATCGCGCGAGGTCTTTCGATCCCCCGCTTTCCCCCTCAGGGCGTATGCGGTATTAGCACAGCTTTCGCTGCGTTATCCCCCACGATAAGGTACGTTCCGATGTATTACTCACCCGTTCGCCACTCGCCACCAGGTGCAAGCACCCGTGCTGCCGTTCGACTTGCATGTGTAAGGCATGCCGCCAGCGTTCAATCTGAGCCAGGATCAAACTCTTCAGTTCAATTCCTGTGATCCTTGCGGATCGTCGCACTCATTCAAGAAATTGACTTGGTAATAAAACCAAATCTTTTTACTGTCTATGAGTACTATTTATTTACATCTGTCCCGAAGGACTGGATGCTTTCACTTAGTACCCACAATTATCGGTTGACTAATTTTTAAAGAGGGCTGACTTGTTTCGTATTTCTTAAAAACATTCAGCAGAGAGATGAGACTTTATCCTACTCATTTGGGTCTGTCAACACCTTTCGTAGTCTTTTTCTTAAAAAAGATGAAATTTTTTCTTACTTTTTAAATAAACCCTTTAAAAACAAGGGTTTGATGTTTAAAAATATTTTTAACTTTTTTTCAAAATATTTGGTTTTTTATGGATCTTGCCAAGATATGGGGGTTGGCTAGAGATGTTTTTTGCTAATTTGCCATCATTTTTTTGCTACTACTGTATGACCTAGGGAAAACCCTGTGAATTTTGATGATTTCTGCTAATATATTGCTATGCACAATAAATTAGCAAACAGTCACTCACCCAGCAAGCCCTATGTGGCAAGCCTGGTGGTGCCTGTTCGTGAATTACATGCCGGCCATAGAGAGCTTATTCTGAAGCATCTTTTACTACTAAGTGAAGAGGATCGACGCCTACGCTTTGGCACCCAAACACCTGACGAGGTAATTCATCACTATGTTGAGGGCCTTGATTTCACAAGAGATACGCTGTTTGGCAGCTTTGATGCACAGCTCAATCTGATCGGCATGGCGCATTTGGCCTATCTACCTAAAGCTAAGGGTCAGCCACTAGCTGCTGAGTTTGGGGTATCAGTGCTTCCTGATGGCCGCGGACAGGGTATAGGCACAGCCTTACTGGCGCGCGCTTCCGTTCACTCGCGCAATACTCGTGTCGAAACTTTGTTTGTGCATTGCCTGGCAAATAATAGGGCAATGATGCATCTGGCTCAAAAGGCCGGCATGCGTGTTGAATACGCTTATGGTGATGCTGATGCTTACTTGAAATTGCCGCCCGCGAATCCAGGCACGATTGTTGAAGAAGCCGCCAATGAGCAATGGGCTGACTTTGACTATGCGCTTAAAGAAAATCTTAAGCGTTCGAATGATGCGTGGTCTTGGTTTCTAGGCAAGCCTGTCGTTCGCCCAACCTAATTTGCGCTAGGCGCTCCGCGCAAAACCCAACTCGCCAATAAAGATACATCGGCATCGCTTAACTTCGCATTTGCCGGCATTGGTACAACGCCCCAAGATCCCGAGCCACCTTTAATAATTTTATTTTTTAGAAATACCATTGCGCCGGGATCATTCGCATATTTTTTGGCAACTGCCTGAAAGCCAGGTCCCACAATTTTTTTATCTACAGCATGACATCCCATGCAAGCATTTTGTTTAGCAACGGTCATCGCTTTTGCGTCATCTGCAGACGCAGAAACACTGAACGAACAAAATGAAAGAAGGGCGGTAAACAAAAAAAGTTTCACATCAGATCTCAAAAATAATTTTGCTGACTCGCCACACAAACAACTTACTGCTTCGGAGCAGAATTAGGTTGTGACTCGTCCGCCTTGCCTTGTTTTTCTAAGCGTGTTTTTTCTGCATCAGAAATAATATCGAAGTAGGCATAAACGTCTTTCACGCCATCAATATTGCTTGTTACTTTTTTAGCAATTGCTGCTTCATTCTGCGTCAGGATTCCCATCAAGTAGACGCTGCTACCTTCAGCAACAATCGCCATTGAATTGGATGGCAACTTGTCCGTAAAAATCATTTGGGTTTTTATTTTTGATTCGAGGAACGTATCATTAGCGCGAGCTGTATAGGTGCTGTTTGGCCCAATGACTAATTCATTAAAGACGGAACGTGCGTTCTTCATTGCCTTTACATAGGCGCCGGCCTGGCCTTTAATGTCGGCATCTTTCGCTTCACCAGTCAACAATACCTTTTGATTGAATGAGGTCACGTTGATATGCGCATCATCGCCATAGCGCTTAACTAGAGCGTTGCCAGCCTCAAGCTCAATACCCTTATCAATTGCCTGTACAGCTGGCGTGCGACGATCAGCCATGACACTGGCACCCGCCACAACACCACCAACAGCCAACACCCCACAACCAGATAAGAATGATGAAATCAACATTACAGCAAGTAGTTTGATGGTGAGTGTATTTCGCATATACGAACTTTCTAATTGGTGAATCTATTAATCAAGCAATAAATGGTCTACGCCATCACATAGGGCATGCAGCAAAACTAAATGTGTTTCTTGAATGCGAGCAGTACGAGTGGAGGGCGCACATAAATGGACATCATCTGCATCCAATAAGCTTGCGATTTTTCCACCGCCATTACCAGTCAAGGCAATAATTTTTATCCCCATCTTTTTTGCGGCCTCAATTGCCTTAACAACGTTTTTTGAATTTCCTGAGGTGGAGATGCCGATCAAGATGTCGCCTTTTTTTCCAAGGCCGCGCACTTGCTTACTAAAGATCTCGTCATAGCTGTAGTCGTTTCCTACCGCAGTCAATATTGAGGTATCGGTTGTTAATGCAATCGCGGCTAACTCTTGTCGCTCTCTCTCAAAGCGACCAATCAGCTCAGCAGCAAAATGTTGCGCATCCGCGGCGGACCCGCCATTGCCACAAGCCATTACTTTTCCGCCGGCACGCAGACAATCTGTCATAGCGACTATGCCGCGCGCAACTTGCTGAGGAAGTATTTTTTCGGCCGCTTGCTTTACAGCAATGCTATCCAAGAAATGTTGGGACGCGCGAGCGCGTAAACGTTCGAGGGTATCTTTATCCATCACATTATTATGCGCCAAAGTAGGCACAAGTTGTCTATGCTGCCCCCGAATTCAAAAGGGACGTATGCTCTTACTTGTTGATATCTCTTTCGCTAAAGATTGCCCCATGGAATTAAGCTCCTTTGACTTTTTAAAACAGCAGGATCTACCAGCTGGGGCCTTATATATGGTTGCCACCCCCATTGGCAATATGGGAGACATTACATTGCGTGCACTGCACGTACTTAATTCCGTAGATGGCATTGCCTGTGAAGACACCAGGCATAGCGCGCCCCTGCTTCAGCACTTTGGCATTCATAAGAAGTGTGTCGCACTGCATGAGCACAATGAGATTGCCGGTGCTCAAAACATCATTCAACACCTTTCCCAAAATGAACGCTGGGCCTACATTTCGGATGCGGGTACCCCAGGCGTTTCTGATCCGGGCGCAAGACTAGTCAATGCCGTTCAAAAAGCCGGCTTTCGAGTTATTCCCATTCCGGGTGCTAGCGCGGTGTCATCCGCAATTTCCGCTAGCGGCTCAGTCATGCTGTCCTCAGAGGGTCGCTTTCAGTTTCTCGGCTTTTGGCCAAATAAGGCAAAAGAGCGCGGCGCCCTGATTCAAGACATGCGCAGCAATTCAAAAACGAGCATCTTTTTTGAATCACCACATCAAATACACGACACACTAATAATGCTCAGTAAAGAACTCGAGCCCGAGCGACAAGTGCTCGTAGGTAGAGAGCTCACCAAAAAATTTGAGCAGCTAGTCACGCTCAACGCTGCAGATATTCCGGAATGGCTTGAGAAGGCAGAGAGCCTAAAGGGTGAATTTATTATTTTGGTATCAGGTCGCCAAACTGGCTCAGATGAGACCCCGGAACATTCAGCGCTGTTGTTATGGGCCAATGCATTAAGCCCATATTTAGGTAGCAAAGAGATTGCCGCTGTGCTTGCTAAAGCACTTGGGATTAGCAAAAAGGATGCTTACCAAGTAGCGCTCGATGCTAAAGACCAAAACGAAGAGCAATAAAAAAGCTGGCATATAGCCAGCTTTTCTAAATGTGCTGAGAATTATTTAGCAGCGGGGGCGGCTTCCTTGGTTTCCGCTGACGCGCTAGCATCTTTGAAATTCAATTGCGCTACAGGCTTAATGAGCTGCTCAGCAGAAGCTTCCGAATCCGCGCGCTTGCCATTGTTTACAAACACCATTAATAAAAGAATGATGATCAGGGGCACAAAAAAGCTGGCAAACACCATGATGATCAATTGTTTGGGAGACTTAATTAGACTGCCGTGTGCTTCGCTCATAGGACTTTTATCGTTAGACGGGTTGTAGGGTGTTACTTTGCACTAATTATAACGAGACCGCGGGAGATATAGGCACTTACAATAGCGTAGTTAGCGAATTCCTTACTGGCGCCCGTAGCTCAGTGGATAGAGTATTGGCCTCCGAAGCCAAGGGTCGCAGGTTCGATTCCTGCCGGGCGCACCAAATCAGGGGGGTTTTTGACCTACATCATGCGTAAATTCGTGAAAAAGGCTATCATTTGCACCTAACTTATTGATTCTTATCATGTCAAATCATCTAAATCCTGCACTCTCTGAACCATCTATGGCCAATCCTTTGGCTCCTGATCTTCCATTGCCGCACCGAAAAGTTATTCGTAGCTGGCTAATCCCAATGGCTCAGGGAGAGACTGTAAAAGCAATCGCACTATTAGTTCTAGATGCTGTTTTGTGGCTTTCATGCATTGCCGGGACTATTTTTATCGAAAGCATCATCATCAAGATCGTCTTGGGCTTAGTTGCTGGTTTTGTTACAGGACGCATTTTCATTTTAGGTCATGATGCCTGCCACCAAAGCTACACACCACACCGTGAACTCAACAAAGTCTTGGGTCGCATTGCCTTCTTGCCGTCCTTAACGCCCTATAGCTTATGGGATGTAGGTCATAACGTGGTTCACCATGGTCAAACTAACCTTAAGGGCTTTGACTTTGTCTGGGCTCCGCTATCGAAGGCTGAGTTTGACGCTTTGCCTGCGTGGCGCAAGGCCTTAGAGCGCCTTTACCGTAGCGGTTGGGGCCCAGTCTTCTATTACCTCATTGAGATTTGGTGGAGACGCGAGTACTTCCCAAATGCGAAGAACAAACCGGGTGATCGCCCAATTTTCCTGAAGGACAATTTGTTGGTAACTGGCTTTGCCATTATCTGGATCGCTTGCATCATTGCTGGCGCGCTTGCCACTGGCCAATCCGTTTGGCTTGGCCTAATTACCGGCTTTGCTGTTCCGTTCTTGTTCTGGAACGGCATGATTGGTTTTGTGGTCTATGTTCACCATACACATCCAAAAGTTTCTTGGTACGACAAGAAGTCCGAGTGGTTACGCGCCCAGCCTTTTGTATCTACCACGGTGCATTTAACATTTAATTGGATTTGGGGCTCTTTAATGCACCACATCATGGAGCATACCGCCCACCACGTGGACATGAGCGTTCCCCTATATCGCCTCCAGGAAGCCCAAAATACTCTTGAAACTATCCTTCCAGAGCGTATTTTTGTACAAAAATTCTCCTGGGCCTGGTATTTCGATACTGCTCGTAAATGCAAGCTCTACGACTTCGAAAACAAGGCTTGGCTTGATTTCGACGGCAATAAAACGGCCGATTCGGTCAGAGTCGTCCTTAGCCCTGCCCCAGCGGGACAAAACGGGTAAAATAGATCTTCTGTAAAAGATTTGGATTACCCGGATTGCCCATGACTACCTCGACTCCAGCTGCTCCCCAAGAAACCTCTCAGAGCCTAAAGTTTTGCTCTTCTTGCAGTCGCGAAAAGCGTCTGGAAGGTGGCACCTGGATTCCGACAAGCAACCGGAAGCAACGCTGGATTTGCGCAAGCTGTTTATACAATCGTACGCACCGTACCGGTTCAGCAAAAACCTAATTTCTTAATTCGGCTTCACCAACTCAGGCTTGATCAATCTCCAACATAGGGATTTGTTTTGCGTTCTTGACCAAACGTCGACATAGGTCCGTGACCAGGAACAAACTGTACGTCGTCTCCTAATGGCCATAATTTTGTCTTAATCGCATGAATTAAATCTGCGTGATTGCCGCGCGGAAAATCGGTTCTTCCAATAGAGCCGGCAAAAAGTACATCACCCACCAAAGCTAAGCGATCCTCTTTATCAAAAAAGACTACATGCCCTGGCGTATGGCCGGGACAGTGCAGCACCTCCAGATCAACTTTGCCAACCTGTACATGATCACCATCTTCCAACCAGCGCGTTGGCACAAAAGCTTTTGCATGACCAAATCCAAAACGGACAGTTTGTTCAGGCAATTGATCTAGCCAAAACTGCTCAGCAATTTGTGGGCCCTCAATAGGCACGCCCAGTTGATCGGCCAAGTCCTTGGCTGCAGCGCAATGATCAAGATGTCCGTGAGTTAACAAAATCTTTTTAACGGTACCGCCCATTTGCCCAACAGCATCCAAGATCTTATCTATATCACCGCCCGGATCAACTATTGCTGCATCACCTGTTTCTTGGCAAACCAAGACTGAACAATTTTGCTCGAATGGTGTAACGGGAACAATTCCTAATTTGATCGGCATAAATAAAAACGCTTAAAGTAAATGGCTACTAGTTTATGGCAAAGACGCTAGAATATCTCTCATAGGATAGACAATGAAAACTCAAGACACATTTAAATTTGCAGAAACGCATGAGTGGGCCAGCATCGAAGATGATGGGCTAGCGTGGGTAGGCATTAGCAATCATGCGCAAGAAGCATTGGGTGATGTCATGTTTTTTCAAGCACCAGAAATTGGCCGACAAGTGAAGCAGGGTGAGGCAATCGCTGCAATTGAGTCCGTTAAGGCTGCGAGCGATATTCATGCACCTATTAGCGGCGAAATCGTTGCCCTCAACGAAGAGATGGATACCAGCCCTGAAGTGGTAAATGAAAAACCTTATGCAGTTTGGCTATTTAAAATTAAACCAGCATCACCGGAATCGCTGAGCATTGATCTCAACTCTTTGATGCCTCTGACGCAATATGAATCTGGTCCTGGCGCTTAAATAGCAATCGGATCGCGCTCTACCAGCCAACGAATGCGCGATGTCTTACTGATTCTTCCTGTGGAATCTTGACGCAACTCTTGATCAATGACTTCAAGCGCCTCTTGTAGAGTCTTACGATTACCCGATTCAATTAGCAATTGGGCGCGCTCTGAACCAGCAACCCTCATTACTGGCTTGGGTACAGGGTCGTAAACCTTCAGCTCTTTTGTAACCATGCCCCTACTTTTCATGCGAGCCTTCAGTTCATTCAAAAACTGAATTGCCTTATCTAGGCTTTTACCCTCGGCGTGAATGAGGGCCTGATAAGAGTAAGGCGGTAACTTTGCCTCCTCGCGCTCACCGCCTGTAAATGCTAAAAATCCATCGACGTCATGTCTTAATAAATACTGAAATACTGGCGACTCAGGGTACTGTGTCTCGATATAAATATCGCCGCCAGTTTCGCCAAGAGCGCCAGATCTTCCAGCGCGCCCAGCCACTTGAACTAACTGCGCGAATAATCTCTCTGCTGCCCTAAAGTCTGCTGAATAGAGTCGACTATCTGCGTCCAATACCGCAACCAGCCCAATGTTCTGATAGTCATGCCCCTTGGCAATCATTTGGGTACCAACAACAATATCTACATTGCCATTATGTATCTCTTGAAAAAGTAATTCAGCCCCCTTGCTCTTTCTACTAGAGTCCGTATCTACACGCAACACTCTTGCGTCAGGCCACATTTCTTCGATAGCGTCTTCTAGCTTTTGCGTACCATGGCCGAGTGTTTTTAAATCGGCATTTCCGCAATCTGGGCAAAACTGTGGGATTGGCTTTACTAAACCACAATGATGACAGCTTAATACCGAGCGTCTTCCCAATGCTCCCGCTTTATGCATCACAGTATAGGTTGAGCATTGAGTACATTTTGATAACCAATTACATGCCGAGCAACTCAATACTGGAGCATAGCCACGGCGATTAATCAAAATGAGGCTCTGTTTTTTTTCTGCTAATGTTTTGGTAATGGCATTCGCAAGTGTTTTAGTAATGAGGCTCTTTTGCTTGGGGGCACCATGATCACCCGGACTAAATTGATTTTGTGGGTCGCGCGTATTGATTAAATGTACCTTGGGCAGGCTTGCGCCCTGTGCACGTTGATCCAATCGAATATATTCATAGCGGCCTGATTGAGCGGCTATCCAAGTTTCTAGTGAGGGCGTTGCTGAAGACAGGAGGATAGGAATCTTTTGATCATGCGCACGCCATATTGCTAAATCTCTTGCGGAGTAACGCGTTCCATCTTGCTGCTTATACGACGGGTCATGCTCTTCATCTACTACGATAGCGCGTAAGTTTGGCATTGGGGTTAAAGCTGCCAAGCGCGTTCCTAAAATAATCTGCGCCTTGCCGGTCATTGCTTCATACCAAGCAATGCCTCTTTTCTTTTCGCTAACGCCACTATGTAATACCGCCATTTTTTTATTCGGAAAGTAGGCTTTGACACGTCTCTCTAGTTGCGGCGTTAAATTAATTTCCGGTACCAACACAAGTACTTGAGCGCTTTCATCACTCAGGATGCTTGATAGCCAATTCAGGAATACCGCAGTTTTACCGCTTCCTGTTTGACCCTGCAATAAGATCACTCTAAATTGATTTTCTTTTTTACTCTCTGCCAACAACTCTTGCAAAGCAATCTTTTGATTTGGGTTCAGTTGATCTAGCGTGATCAATCCCTCCGCCACCACATCCATTTTTTTCTTATTTTTTTGTTCCGCTGACTCAATTTTTTCGGGAATTTTTTCCCAGTTATCCGCCTTTTTCCACATCTGCGGAATAACTGGCAAGATGGTTTCACCAAGCGCATGGATGTAATACTGGCTGGCAAAATTCATCAGTCGCAATAGTGCCGGATCAAAGGCTGGGAGTGGGGCAAGCCGCTCAACAGATTTAAGTTTTTCAATCTCGTAATCGGAGTGGTTACTCACTTTAATTACAAGCCCAACCTCTTTCCCCCTTGCAAAGGGGACTTCGACTACGCTGCCTATCTCCGGCAACCTGCCTAATTTTTCGGCATCCCATAGGTAATCAAAGCCCTGCGCTAAGGGCTTATCAATCACTACCTGAACAACAATGGGTTTAAGCGTCATTTTGCAAATTTTTCGCCTTATCCTGTGGATAAGTCTGTGGATATCATTTGTTCTTTAATATTTCTGTAGCCATTTTATCTGAGCATGATCTTGTATCGAAAATAGGCATTTTGTTTATTTTCTATATTAATCAATGAGTTATGATCATTACTAAAGGTGAAAGTTTACAATTCTCTTGAATCTCACTGTATTTATGATTTTGCACATTTCTGTGCATAACTTTTGCCGATGTATTGGCTAAAGTTAGCAATTACTTTTGCTTATTGCAGTGCCCGCAGGGCTTTTGACTTGGAGATTACCGTCTCAGAGAGGGCTGCCACGCTTTCAGGCGGGGTAAATTGATTAATGCCGTGACCCAGATTAAAGATATGCCCATCGAGCGAATGTAGTCCTGGTTTTAATGCAGGAGCACTAGCTAAGTCTTCCAAAAGACCTTGGGCAGCAGCAGCGATCTGCTTTGGCTCCGAGAACAAAATCAGTGGGTCTAGGTTTCCCTGCAAAGCCAAGGGCTTGTTAATTTCCAAGAGTTGCTTGCGGGCGCGACTCAAGCGCATAGTCCAGTCGATCGCAATGACATCTGCTCCAACCTGAGCCATATCATTCAACCAAATACCGCCGCCCTTTGTGAACATAATTACCGGGATCTTACGACCCTCATATTCACGTGGAAGCAATGCAATCACTTTTTGCATGGCTGCTAAAGACATACGTTGATACCAGCCATCAGGAAGCAAACCTCCCCATGTATCAAAAATCATGAGTGCCTGTGCCCCGGCTTTTACTTGCTCAATTAAATAAGCGGCAACCGACTGCACATTAATCTCAAGAATATGCTCGAGCAAGTCAGGGCGGCTAAACATCATGGTTTTAGCGTGACGGAAATCATCGGAACCAGATCCATCAATCATGTAGCAAGCCAATGTCCATGGACTTCCAGAGAAACCGATTAAAGGAACCCGCTGCTTACCATCTTGAATTAATGCTTTACGAATTTCAGAGACAGCATCAAAAACATAGTTGAGCTGATCCATATCTGCAACACGTAATTTTTTTACCGCTTCTTCTGTGCGAAGGGGATGATCAAAACTAGGCCCTTCGCCTGCTGTAAATTTCAGACCCAAACCCATTGCATCAGGAATGGTCAAAATATCTGAGAATAAAATTGCTGCGTCTAGCGGGTAGCGATCCAATGGCTGGAGCGTTACTTCAGTTGCATACGCTGGATTTTTTGCGAGACCAAGAAAGCTTCCGGCTCTTGCACGAGTAGCGTTGTACTCTGGTAGATAGCGACCTGCTTGGCGCATGAGCCAAAGCGGTGTCTGATCAACCGCTTCGCCCAAGCAGGCTTTTAAAAACCGATCATTTAACAACAAGG
>ERZ650301.475-NODE-475-length-11122-cov-4.054306_pt1 | contig 11122 bp, 8 predicted proteins | sample MGYA00376237_ERZ650301 | MGnify/ENA primary metagenome ERZ650301 (study PRJEB26733, sample SAMN07839255) | wastewater metagenome | biome: small river; feature: stream; material: water | place: USA: North Carolina | collected 2016-04-05 ...
CCGGCGACCGCGGGTTCCCATGGCCTGAAAACCAACCAGCATGATGGTGTGCTTTTCTTTTGGAAGCATGTCACGCAGGTGGTGCACCACTCGACCGCCGGTAGCCATACCCGAAGCCGAAATGATGATGCAAGGCGATTTTGGATTGTTGATGGTCTTGGATTCTTCGACGCTTGGCAGCTCAACGAGAGTGCCCGAGTCGAAGGGATCCTTATCCTTCCAGAGTTCAACAATCTCGTCGCGGATCTCTGGAGAATCTTCGTTGATGGCCTTGCGATAGAAGCTGAGCGCTTTTAGGGCCATCGGTGAATCGGCAAAAATCGGCACACGCGGTATGACGCCGTTTTCCATCAGTTCGCGAAGTTGAATCAGGATGATTTCGGTGCGGTCGACCGCAAACGCCGGAATCAGCACCGATCCGCCGCGAGCAACGGTCTGGTTGATGGCGTCTTCGAAGTTGGTTGTGGTCTGCACGTGTTCGCGGTCACCGTAGGTTGATTCGGTTATGATGGCGTCGAAGGCTCCGGCAGGAATACCAGATGGGCTAACGAGCAGAGGGTGGTTTGGTCGACCCATGTCGCCGGTAAAGAGAAGGCGCTTGCCGAAGAACTCGACCTCAACGAAGGCCGCCCCAAGGATGTGACCCGACGGGTGGAAGGTGACGAAGGTTTCGTTGGCGACCTGAACCCGTTTGCCAAACTCTTCGTTAGCAAACTGGCTCACGGCCTTGGTGGCATCAGCTTCACCGTAAAGGGCCTTTGGCGGGTTGTGCTTCGAGAAACCTTTGAGCAGGGCGTACTTGGCGTCTTCGGTTTGGATGCGCGCCGAATCGAGCAGAATTACCTCGGCAAGCTTGCCGGTGTACTCGGTTAGGTGAATCTTTCCTCTAAAGCCATCTTTAACCAGCTTCGGAATGTAGCCGCAGTGGTCGAGGTGGGCGTGAGTGAGAACCACGGCATCGATGGTCGCCGGATCAATTCCTAGCGGCTCCCAGTTCTTTAGGCGCAGCTCTTTTAGGCCTTGAAACAAACCCGCATCAACCATCACATTGGTGTCGCCGCAACTTAGCAAGAATCTACTTCCGGTTACGGTACCTGCTGCTCCGAGAAATTGAATTTTGGGATTGTTCATATGCAGAGTCTATGACTGGCAAACTGAAGTTATGAAACCTGGCTTCGCAAACCGTTACGGCTTTTTGATTCTGGCCACGCTTAGCCTGGCCGGAGGTATCGCCCTGCAGTCAGCGGGTTTTGCTCTGGGCTCGATTCTTACGTTTGCTGTTGGTGCCGGTGCCGGCCTATTTCTTGCAATGCGTTGGCTAATCGGGGCCATCAAACGCGGCGAATTTGGCAGCGATGTGCTGGCAGTAATTTCGATTGTTGCAACCGCACTCACAGGTGAATGGTTGGCCTCTAGCGTCATTGCTCTGATGTTGGCGAGCGGCCGAGCTCTTGAGACCTGGGCCGAGGGCAGGGCCAGACACCAGCTTGAAGCGCTGCTCAAGCGCGCACCACAATCGGCCCACGTAATCGATACCTCCGGTGAAATTACCGACACGGTTTTGGCGCAGGTTACCCTAGGGCAGAAACTTCTGGTTCGCTCTGGCGAGGTGGTTCCACTCGATGGCAAACTCCTCACCGATGGCACCTTCGACGAATCGGCACTCACCGGTGAACCGCTTCCGGTCTATCGCCCGGTTGGCGACAACGTAGCGTCGGGCGTAGTCAACAGCGGTTCGGTAATCGAACTCGAGACAACTTCAGACAGCACCAACTCCACCTATTCGAACCTGATTCGCTTGGTTCAAAGCGCCGGAGCCAACTCGGCAAATGGTGTTCGCCTGGCCAATAGATGGGCGGTTTGGTTTGTGCCATTCGCCCTGCTATTGGCTGCAGTTGCTTGGGCAATCAGCGGCGACTACTCGCGCGCGGTGGCCGTGATCGTTGCCGCAACACCTTGCCCACTTATTCTTGCCGTGCCGGTTGCCCTCATCTCCGGAATGTCACGTGCGGCCGCTCGCGGAGCGGTAATCAAGGGCGGTGCAGCGTTGGAGCAACTTGCTCGAGCCAAGACCGTGCTGCTCGACAAAACCGGAACCTTGACTCACGGCGGACCGGAGATTAGCGAGATTAGATTTGCACCTGGCGCAGACCAGGATGAGATCTTGCGCTTGGCTGGCTCTCTTGAACAATCGAGCCCTCACGTGGTTGCCGCCGCAACCGTTGGCGCAGCAAAACTCAAGGGGCTAACCCTTAGCAAGGCCACCGATGTTGTTGAGAGCCACGGCGTTGGGCTAAGCGGAACTGTTGATGGGCGAACAGTCACGGTTGGCCAGCCGTCACATGCTTTGCCGGATTGGACCACACTCTCGAACGCACTTCTGGTTGCGGTAACCGTAGACGGCGAACTGAAGGCCGTGATTGGCCTCGATGACCCGGTTCGCGATGAATCGGCATCAACAATCAAACTGATTCGAAGCCTTGGCGTATCGAGAATTCTGCTGGTCTCGGGCGACCGCAAATCGACGGCCCAAGAGGTTGGCGCCCTGGTTGGCGTGGACGAGGTCTTTGCCGAGTGCACACCGGCCGACAAGCTGCGCATCGTTCGCGATGAGATGAAGGCAAGCTCGGGTGCCGTGATTGCAGTTGGCGATGGCATCAATGATGCGCCTGCACTGGCAGCTGCAACCGTGGGAGTTGCGATGGGAGCACGAGGCTCAACCGCTGCAAGCGAGGCGGCAGACGTTGTGATTATTGAAGATTCGATCAGCCACCTCGCTACTGCAATCGAGATCGCCAAGGGCGCTAGGAGCCGAGCTTTACAGGCTGCCGGCGTTGGAATGGGTTTGGCCGTCGGTGCGATGGCCGCCTCTGCGCTTGGCCTGCTCAACGCCACTCAGAGCGCGGTAAGCCAAGAGCTAATCGATGCGGCGGCTATCTTGTGGGCGCTTGTGCCGCTGCGTAAACGAAAGCTTTAAGAATCTGCAACTGTCCAGATTCCTCTAGATAGTTGTGCTCTGGGTGCCACTGAACCGTGTAGCCCCAGGTAACGCCATGAATCTTGAATGCCTCGATGGTGCCATCCTCGGAGAACGCGATTGGCTCTAAGTCTTTGCCGATCTCGTCGACTGCCTGGTGGTGGTAGCAAGACGAAAGCAACTCTGCTGTTGATAACCCAAGTTCGGTGGCAAATTTCTGCACACTCACCTCGTGCATCGTGTCGCGGTGGTTCTTAGGCATGTCTTGAATTAGAGTGCCACCGCGAACCACATTGATTAGTTGGTGCCCGCGACAGATTGCCAGCAGCGGAATGTCTTGCTCGAGTGCAAATTTCGCCAAGCTCACATCAACGCTGTCTTGAGTGAGATTCAATCCGTAGAGCGATGGATCGCGTTCGGTAGCGCCGTAGTTGCTCGGGTCGAGATCGGCACCGCCCGGCAGCAGGATTCCCGATACTCCCTCGAGCCGTTGGTTCCAATCGGAATCTGGCACCGGCAACAGAATAAGCGGCTCGCCACCGGCATCCCAGATGGCCTGAGCCACGTTTTCGGCAACGACGATAGATGGCAGCGGAGTGTTTGAAGTGTGCGCAGCGAACCTGCCAAGAACTGCAATTCTTGGGCGAGACTTTGGCGCAGACATTAACACTCCAGCTTGAGATTCATGAAGCCACAAGTATGACTCAAGCCTTTGATTCAGGCCTGGTTTGTGGCGTTTTGTTACCGCTTAGTCGAGCTGGCAGAACTCGTCTAGCGGCTGCTTGCGGCCAGCAACAACGAGGTGATCGCCCTTATGCAAAACGGTTTCAGGGAAGGCCGGGGTGTAGTTGCCGTCGCCGTGGCTGAAGGCAACCACGGTAACGCCGTAGGTGCTGCGAATCTTTAGCTCGGCAAGGTCTTTGCCATCGAAAGAAGCTGGGCACTCAACCTTCACCATTACGAAGTCTTCATCGATGTGCACGTAGTCGAGAGATTCACCAGAAACCTGGTGCGCTACTCGCCTACCCATTTCGTACTCAGGGAAGATAACGTGGTGAACGCCAAGCTGGCGAAGAATCTTGCCGTGGGCGCTCGAGTTGGCCTTGGCCCAAACCTGCTTGATGCCAAGCTGAAGAAGCAGCGAAGCGGTGAGAATGCTCGACTCTAGGTCGGCGCCGATGGCAACCACCGCGCTGTCCATGTCGCTCAGACCAAGTTCGCGAAGAGTCTCTTCATCGGTGGTGTCTGCAGCAACCGCGTGGGTTAGGTCGGCCGAGATGGCCTGAACAACCTTTTCATCGCTGTCGATGCCGAGCACCTGGTGGCCACTGTTTACCAGTTCAAGCGCAAGTGCGGAACCAAAGCGGCCAAGACCGATAACGGCAACGTTTGCCGCGTGAAATCCGCGCTTGCGGGTTGGTTTGTTAGACAAGGTTTTCACCCTTTCATGAATACAACTAAACAGTAGTCCGATTAGCCGATTAGTGGACGTTCCTTTGGATACTCAAAGTGGCGGTGTGTTCTGCGAAGCGCAATTGAGGTAGCGACCACGATTGGGCCCAAACGGCCAAACAGCATCAACAGCGCAACCAAGAACTTGGCGTGATCGGGCATGGTGGCAGTCATGCCTGGGTCGAGACCCACCGTTCCAACGGCCGAGAACACCTCAAGCAGAATCTGGTCGAGGGTGAAGGTTGTGGTTAGTCGAAGCAACATGGTTGCGCCAACAATTACAAAGGCCGTTATCGACACGATGGTGAGTGCCTGGCGCTGCATCGATCGAGGCAAGCGGCGGTTACCGATGTTCACAGCGGTTTCGCCACGAATTTCGGTGTAAACGATGAAGAACAAGACAACTGCGGTACCAATTTTGATACCACCCGAGGTTGAAACGCTTGCGCCACCGATGAACATCAAGATGTCGGTAACCAACCAGCTGCTCGGGGTCATGCCGAGAACGTCTACCGAGTTGAAACCGGCGGTTCTAGGCATTACGGCCGCAAAGATGCTGTCGAGAATCTTGTCGATGAAAGGCAACGGGCCAAAGGTCTTTGGGTTGTCCCACTCGAGAATGGCGATGGCCACTGTGCCGACAACCAAGAGCACCAAGCTACCCCAAAGCACGATTCGGCTGTTTAGCGACCACTGCGTAGGCATCGTGTAGTTGATTGGACGATTGAGTGCCTTGGCCAACTTGAGTTTGGCTCGGTCACGAATTTCGGTGATGGTCGGAAAACCAACGCTGGCGATGAATACGGTCATAAAAATTGGAATCAGAATCCAACCATCGCGGGCAAAGCCGATCATGTTGTTGCTGTAGAGCGCGAAGCCGGCATTGTTGAAGGCAGACATCGCGTGGAAGGCAGCGTGGCCGGCGGCAACGTTCCAGGTGTAGTCGTATTCGAGCATGAACCTGAAGAACAGGAACACGAATAGCAGACCCTGGAAGAACAGCATGATCTTTAGAACGTTGAGCAGCAGACCACGCACGTTTGAGGCGCTCGAACCGGCTTCAGACGAGGTAAGAATTCTGTTCTTTAGCGAGATGCGACCCTCGAGCAGAATGGCCACCAGGCTGGTGAAACCCACGATTCCAAAGCCGCCAAGTTCGATCAGGATGGCAATCACGGTGTGCCCAAACAGGTTCCAGTGCACCTGAACATCGAGGGTAGAAAGACCGGTTACGGTTGCGGCCGAGGTGGCGGTGAAGAGCGCATCTAGAAAGCTGGTTGCTTTGCCCGAGTTAGTGGCGATTGGCAGTGTTAGCAAGAATGTGCCAATAAGAATGATTGCGGTGAAAGCACCGGCAACCACTTGGGTTGGATGTAAGCCCTTGCGGCTAGACATTGTTGAACCCCTTCCAGAGCCATCCAACAGCATACTCCTGCTGGAGGTCGAGAAGCGCGAGCCACCCAGGGGAATTGAACCCCTGACCTGCTCTTTACGAGGGAGCTGCTCTACCGACTGAGCTAGGGTGGCGAAGCCTCGGTTACGAGGCAACCACATAAGTTTAGCGTTTTGCTAAAACACCGATTCGCTCGAGCCTGGCCCTTGCACCATCTTCAATCGGGCTCTCCGGACCAATCGCGATTCGAATTAGCTTCAGCACCGCTCGCGTTACCGGCTGAATGATCCAACGCGGCTTTGCCCTTAGTCCAAGCATTTGTCGAAACTGCGGCGGCAGTGAAACTACGGCAGCATCAAAAAGCAACCGATAGGTTGGCCGAGCCAGCAGTGGCAACGGCGGGTACCGAATGAATCGCACCACATCGAGAGTCTTATCGGTGGCCACTAGCAAAGGGGTTTGACGCTCGATTTCGGCAACGAGTTCTGCCTCGTTCATCGGTGCATTTGTGAGCCCAAGCGGTTCAACCGATTTAGACCAAAGCCGGATGTAGGCATCGGCGCCGGTTTCGCCATCGACAGCCCCCGCATCGGTGCCAACCGGAATCTCGCGCCAGGCATACATTTGGTGGCAGCGCAGGAACGAATCCATGAAGGCGATGTGAACCCAGAGCAGCAGGTCTGGGTCGGCGGCCTTATAGGAGCGAACTTCGCCGACCGAGGTTTGATACTCGCCGGTTACCCGGGTGTGCATGCGATTCACGCGCGAGGCCTCGCCATGGATTGCGTTGTGTGAACCAAAGGTCGTTACCGTCAACCAGCGAATGGTGCCGGCTAAGCGGCCCAAGGCGTCTTGCTCGTAGCGTGAGTGATTAGCCACCCCGGTGAGAGAGCCAGGATGAAGCGCCTGCATCAACAGGGCACGGATGCCGCCAACCAGAGTGCCGAAGTCGGCGTGAACGATCCACGGCGCATCGGAGGGCAGGTAAAGCCCGGGTTCGTCACCCTCGGCGATAACCGCGAGCCAAGGTGGAACGCCGTCGGGATCGCCAGAAAGCAAGCGCCTGAATCGCTTTGACAGCATCTCTTGCAGTGCGTTGTTTGGCAATTTACCTCGATCGAAATGGGCGACTAAGTATGCAACCCAAGATAAGCATCCCATCTTCCACAAAATAGAAATCCCCGGCCGCGAACGACCGGGGATTTCTTGAGTGACTAATTAGTGCTGTACAGCCTTGCCAATAGCAGCACCGGTCATCGAGCGAACTTCGAGTTCTGCGTACTTAGCAGTGTTGCTCTCGTTCGAGGTGATGGTTCCCAGCCAGCCGAATAGGAATCCGAGTGGAATCGAAACGATACCTGGGTTTGCTAGTGGGAAGTAGTCGAAGCGAACTGCACCTTCGACGAACGGAATGAAGCTGGTTGCGCCACCAGACACGTTTGGTGAGAACACGAGCAAGATGAGTGCCGAGAAGAGACCACCATAGATTGCCCACACCGCACCGCGGGTGTTGAAGCGCTTCCAGAACAATGAGTACAGAACTGCTGGCAGGTTACCCGAAGCAGCAATCGCGAATGCGATGGCAACGAGGAACGCCACGTTTAGACCCTGTGCACCAATGGCAAGAACGATTGAGATTGAACCGATCACGATTGCCGAGATCTTTGCAACACGAACTTCTTGCTCTGGAGTTGCCTTGCCACGCTTGATCACGTTTGCATACAAGTCGTGTGCGAACGATGACGAGCTAGCCAAGGTGAGGCCAGCAACAACGGCAAGGATGGTTGCGAATGCGATTGCACCGATAACGGCAAGCATTACTGCGCCGCCGGTGGTGCCTTCGCCGCCACCAAGGAACTGTGCCAGCTGAGGAGCTGCAACGTTACCCGATGGGTCAACCGGAACCAATAGCTTCTTGGCATCTGCCGACAGAGTCGATAGCTGGTCAAGCGGAGTACACGCTACATCGCCGTTGGCAATTGGCGCACCGGTTGCATCCATCAAACAGTTGTTGGCGTCTACCTTGTAACCACGGAACAGGGTGGTGCGGCTAACTAGAGCTGCTGCACCGAAACCTAGAGCAATGGTCATTAGGTAGAAGGCACCGATGTTACCGATGGCCCAGTTGACCGACTTGCGGGCAGCCTTCGCGGTAGGAACGGTGTAGAAGCGAATCAGAATGTGCGGTAGACCTGCGGTTCCAAGAACCAGCGCCATACCCAATGAGATTAGGTCTAGCTTGCTGATCAGTGTCTTCACTGGGTCGATTGCGCCTGTGGTGGCGTCAACCATGTCTTTACCGAACTTGAGTCCAGGCTCAAGGAAGTGCTCCTTGCCCGATGCATCACGTGCAGCACCCAATAGGTCTGAGATGTTGAAGCCAAACTGCCACAGCACCATGAAGGTAAGCAAAATTGCGCCAACCATGAGCAAGAACGCCTTAACGATCTGCACATAGGTGGTGCCCTTCATGCCACCAACGGTTACATAAACGATCATCAAAATACCCACACCGGCAATGATCCAGTTTTTAGCACTTGGGTCGTTGATGCCAAGCAACAGCGATACAAGAGCGCCGGCGCCAACCATCTGTGCCATTAGGTAGAAGATCGAAACAACCAGGGTTGAGGTTGCAGCTGCACCACGCACAGGGCGCTGACGCATGCGGAAAGCAAGCACGTCACCCATGGTGAAACGACCAGAGTTACGAAGCGGCTCGGCTACGAGCAGCAGCGCAACAAGCCACGCAACCAAGAAGCCGATTGAGTACAGGAAGCCGTCGTAACCGAATAGTGCAATGGTTCCGGCAATACCCAAGAACGATGCCGCCGACATGTAGTCACCGGCGATGGCAAGGCCATTCTGGAAGCCAGAGAAGCTACCGCCACCGTCGTAGAAGTCTGAAGACTTCTTGTTTGAACGCCCGGCTCTGAAAACCAAAACCAGGGTAAATACTACGAACGCAACAAAGAGGATTGCGCTCAGGGTTGTTGATGAAATCACTTGGCTAGCTCCTTGTCAACCTTCTCGCGAAGAGCATCAGAAGGCCCATCTAGAGAGTGAGATGAGTGGCGCTCGTAAAGCCACATGATTAGGAAGGTGGTGGCAAACTGCAGCACGCCAAGAACGAAGGCGATGTTGATGTTTCCGACCACAGGGGTGCTTACCCATTCGCGAGCGAAAGCGGTAAGGGCTACATAAAGGAAGTACCAAACCAAGAAAGCCACGGTAAGCGGGAATGCAAAACCGCGGAACTTTTTCTTTAGCGCTTGGAACTCAGGAGAAGCTTGGGTCTCGGCCCAAACCTTCTCGTGTTCTGTCGATCCCATTGAACTCCAATGTCCATAAGGTAAAGCCATGGGCACCATTGCCCAGAGCCTAGGGTGCAATCAGCACTCTTATCGCGAGCCTAGCGAAATCTGGAATAAAGAAATTGAGAAACAGGTTGATATGCCGATTTGTTATAAATCAGCATTCTGGGTCTTCGCTGGGAACAACATTTTTGATGAAATATTGATCGACAGCGTCGTTGACGCACTTGTTTTCTTGACCATAAGCGGTGTGGCCCTCGCCATTAAATGTGACCAGCTGAGCATTGGCTAGAACGGAGTTAGCCAGGGCTACGGCTTGCTCATAAGGAGTGGCCGGGTCGCCGGTGGTGCCAATCACCAAGATCGTGTTTGCAGTTGGCGCATCGTAGCTAAGCGGCTTAGCAGCCAACTTATACGGCCACTGCTCGCAGGTGAGGCCACCGAACATCCAATAACGGCCAAGAGTCGGGCTCACTTTTAGCAGGGCCTTGTTCTGAGCCAGCATGTCACTCATCTTCGAACTCGATCGAGAGTCGAGACAAGAAATCGCTAGGTTTGCCTCCATCAGGTTCGAGGCGTAGCTACCGTCTTCGTTTCTGTCGTTATAGGCATCTGCCAGCTGCAGAAAAGTTGTGCCGTCGCCGCTTAGCGCCTCTTCAAAGGCCTGGCTAAGTGCAGGCCAATAATCGGCGCTGTACAAAGGCATGATCAAACCGGTGGTGGCACCCCAGATGGTGAGCTCGCGGTCTTCGAGTGTGGCCAGCGGCTTCTTTTCGATGGAGAGCAGCAGCTTCTGAATCTGACGCAGCGCGCTCGACACGGTTCCCGTAAACGGGCAGTCGCTAGAACTAAGGCAGTCGGCCAGGTAATTTCGCAGTGCCAAATCAAACCCGGCTAGCTGGGCCAGATTCTGAACCTCGTCTGACACGGTTGGGTCGATGGCGCCATCGAGCACAAGTTTGCCAACTCGCTGCGGGAACAGGTTGGCATAGGTTGCGCCGATTAGAGTGCCGTAGCTGAAGCCAAGATAGTTGAGTTTTTCGTCACCAAAGATGGCTCGCAAAACATCGAGGTCTTTTGCGGTCGAGACGGTGTCGATGAAGGCCAGACCATCTGGCGTGTTTTTAACGCAGGCCTCGATGAACCGCTTTAGGTTGGCTCGGGTATCGGCCAGGTCGGCAACCGAACCGAGCTCCAAGCCGCTGTCGCCGTAGAGCAATTCATCGGTTTGCGCTGCGTCGAGGCAGCTAACTTTTGGGTCACTCTGGCCAACGCCGCGAGGGTCGAAACCAACCATGTTGAAGTTCTTGCGCAATTGCGCGGTGGCTAAATCGCCAGGCGAATCGGTGATCCAGGTCACACCTGAGGCACCAGGGCCACCCGGGTTAAAAATTACCGAGCCAAGCGGTTTGGCGATGTCGGCTGGGCGATAGGCAACGGCCAGCTCGAGTGTTTTTGCCTGGGGCTTCGACCAGTCCATCGGAACCGTGACACTGCCACAAACGGCGCCTTCAGAACCGCAGCTCTTCCAGTTCACAACCTGTTCGTAGTATTTTTTGACACTGCTACTGATGGTGGAATCGGTGATGGGTGTTGGACCCTGAATTGCCGGCGTACAACCAGACAACGCCAATACGGCTGCGCCAATTAAGGCAATAAATCTTCGCATAGCTGCTCCCCCGGTTAGCCTGCTCTATTACGTAGGCTAACAGCCAGCGACTCCAAAACCATTAGGTCACGAACATTCGCGTCAATTCTTTTTCGCGCAATTGCGATTGCATCGAGCTTGTGAAGCGTGTTGGCAGCTGTCGATGAAGCGGCAATTTTCTCTATGCTGGTTCGCAAATCTTCATTGATTAGCGGCGAGGCCGTGTCGATCTGAACCGTGAGAACATCGCGGTAAAGAGACAGCAAATCAACCAGGATTCGATCGAGGCCATCGCGAACGCTTCGGGTTGCTCGGCGCTTCTGCCCCTCTTCGAGGTTCTT
>ERZ650301.479-NODE-479-length-11101-cov-5.546895_pt1 | contig 11101 bp, 2 predicted proteins | sample MGYA00376237_ERZ650301 | MGnify/ENA primary metagenome ERZ650301 (study PRJEB26733, sample SAMN07839255) | wastewater metagenome | biome: small river; feature: stream; material: water | place: USA: North Carolina | collected 2016-04-05 ...
CCGCGGGTATCTTGGCGCAGTCAATTGGTGGTGGCGGCGGCAACGGGGGTTATGCCGTGGCGTTGTCGGGCTCAACGGGGAGCAGCTTTTCAACAGCCTTTGGTGGTTCTGCAGCAGCGGGTGGCAGCGGGCAGGATGTGTACGCGTCACCGGGCGGCGTATCGATCACGACTTATGGAAGTGATTCCCCCGGTTTGACTGCCTCATCGATTGGTGGTGGCGGCGGCGTTGGTGGTACCGCAGTTAGTGGGAGCTTTAGCGGTGACTATTCAGGTTCGCTTGCGATGGGCGGTACCGGTGGTGGTGGCGGCAACGGGGGTGTTGTCACTGTTGAGAACCTTAATACTTCAGGTATTCCGGCGAGTACTATCATTACGTATGGTGCCCGTTCTTACGGGTTGATGGCTCAATCGATTGGTGGCGGTGGCGGTAGCGGTGGGTCTAGTGTCAATCTTTCTGCGGCTGGTGGTGCGAGTCTTGGTGTGGGTATCGGTGGCCAGGGCGGGGATGGTGGTTCTGCCAGTGCGGTGACTCTCTCCAACGATGGGAGTCTTACAACCTCTGGTGTTGCCGCAAGTGCGCTGGTTGCGCAGTCGATCGGTGGTGGTGGGGGCAATGGTGGTTTTGACGTCTCCGCTTCTGTTTCCATCGGATTAGCCGCAACAGCTGCTGTTGGTGGTAATGGGGGTGATGGTGGCACTGGCGACACGGTGACGGTTACCAATTCCGCCACCTTGCTGACGCAAGGTGGCGGTGCAGCAGCGATTCTCGCCCAGTCTATGGGTGGGACAGGGGGCAATGGTGGTTTTAGCGGTGCAGGATCCTTAAGCCTTGGTAGTGTCGGGTTTTCGGTGGGAGGCTCCGGTGGTACTGGGGGAACAGCAGGTACTGTTACCGTGACCAACACGGGTGCAATCACCGCGAACAACAGCGCGGCATTTGTTTCAACCACAGATTCATCGGTAATTGCATCCGGTAACAACCCGGGTATTCTCGCTCAATCTATTGGTGGTAGCGGTGGTAATGCAGGCTATGCCGTTGGTGCAGTGATTGGTGTTGCTGCAGGGACCGCATTTAATGTTGGTGGCACTGGTGGCACAGGTGGAACCGCTCAAGCCGTAACCGTCAACAATTCGGGTGCCGGTTCTATTAGTACTGTTGGCCCGTTATCTTCGGCAATTATCGCGCAAAGTTTTGGTGGTAACGGCGGTAATGGTGGCCTTGCCGCAGGTGGAAGTGTCGCGGGTGTTTTTGCCTATACGACAAGTGTTGGCGGTGCTGCCGGGGACGGTGGTATCGCAGGTGCAGTAGCCGTAACCAACAGTGCAAATCTGACATCAAACGGTGCAATGTCTTCAGGGATTCTTGCACAAAGTATCGGGGGCACAGGCGGTAATGGCGGTATGGCTGTCGCTGGCTCTTTTGCAGCGAGTGGCGAGGGTGGGGCTGCATTGACCGCCAGTTTGGGTGGGAACGGTGGTGGTGGTGCTACCGCCAGTACGGTGACGGTAACTAATAGCGCAGGCATACAAGCCGTTGGTGATCAAGCTGCTGGTATTGTGGCGCAGTCCATTGGTGGTGCGGGTGGGACGGGCGGTAATGCCATTGCGGGTGGCGTTGGGGAATCCATGTCAGCCACAGTGTCTATTTCCGGCACTGGTGGCGCAGGCAGCACGGGGCAGAAAACGCAGGTCAATGTCAATTCTCCGGCTTCGGGCACCTACACGATTAGTACGGATGGCTTAATGGCCAATGCGATTTTGGCTCAATCAATTGGTGGTATTGGGGGAGCGGCTGGATCTAGTTTTTCGGGGAGTGGTTCTGGTGGCGTTTCTGCCACGGTCACTATTGCTAGTAACGGCGGGGCTGGCGGTATAGGTGGGCAGGTCGTTGTTAATACGCAGAGTAATGTCACCCTCTCGACAGTACAGGATCAGTCATCAGGTATTGTTGCCCAGTCTATTGGTGGCACTGGGGGTAATGGAGGATTGGCTGCAGGTGGATCAATTGGCGATTCAGGCAGCGCAACTGTTACGCTTGGCGGCGGCGGTGGTTCTGGTGGCTCTGCCAATACCGTGACCGTAACGAACCACGCTGCCATTAGCACCTTGGGGATGCTCTCCCTAGGTGTGATGGCGCAGTCGATTGGCGGCAGCGGTGGGAATGGTGGTAGTAGTTATGGTGGTTCATTAAGTAGTGAGGGCAGCGTTAGTGTTAGTCTGGGTGGTGGCAGTGGTACCGGTGGCTCAGCAAACACGGTGACCGTAAGCAACTACGCCACGATAACGACAGCACAATCGCAATCGACGGGTATTTTGGCTCAAAGTATTGGCGGTGTCGGCGGTAATGGTGGGAATAGCGCTGCACTCGGTTTGTCCCAAGGCGGTACGGTCGGTGTGAGCGTTGGCGGTGCTGCTGGGAATGGTGGCCGTGCAGGTTCGGTCGTGCTGACCAATAGCGGTGTCATAGACGTTGCCGGCAATCAGTCGATGGGACTTGTAGGTCAGAGCATCGGTGGTTCTGGTGGTAACGGCGGCTCTGCAATTGCTGCGGGTGCGGCGCTTGAGGGATCGACAGCGAGTGTTAGTGTGGGCGCTACCGGTGGTGCAGGCGGGATCGCGAGTACGGTGAGCATTACGAACAGCAATACCATCACAACGAATGGTTTAAGTGCAATCGGTATTCTGGGTCAGAGTATTGGTGGAGCAGGTGGTAATGGCGGCAATAGCATGAGTGAAGCTATTGGTAACCCTGAAAGCAGTGATGCCTACAGTGTGTCGTTGAGTGTGGGTGGAAGCGGTGGTAATGGCGGCGTTTCGAATGCTGTTACGATCACGCAGACAGGTAATATTAGTACTGTAAGTACAACTAGTGGTGTGACCAATGATCAGTCTGCAGGTATCGTAGCTCAGTCAATCGGTGGCAATGGTGGTAACGGTGGCAATGCTGTCTCCAGTGCGATTGCTGGTCAGGGGACGGTGAGTATGTCGATGGGTGGCCAAGGTGCTTATGGCGCTAACAGCAATGGCATTGTGACCGTGAACAGTAACAAGAATCTCACAACCGGTGCGATCACCACAGACGGGTTGAATGCGGCGGGTATTGTGGCACAGTCGATTGGTGGTGGTGGTGGTAATGGTGGTTCATCTATGAGCTCCAGCACCAGTAATAAGTACGCTCTGGGTTTCTCACTCGGTGGCTGGGGCGGTGACGGGGGTAACGCCAATCAGGTTAATGTCTACTCAGGTGGCACGATTTCGACTAGTGGACAACAGGCTTCCGGGATTGTTGCACAATCGATCGGTGGCGGTGGTGGTAACGGTGGTGCCAGTTCAAGTCAGGCAAGTGCAGCACCAGGAGACGCGACAGGTGGTCTGGTGTCGGTCGTTGGTGCACAGATCAATGACTATACCGGGATTGGTAGCCAGGCATCGACTTATCTCGCAACGCATCTTGTGAGTTCCACGACTTCAAGTTCTTCCAGTAATAATTCAACCCCGCAGCCGACAAACAATAGCACCACCCCAAATAGTGGGGTGACTGCATCAATGGCCGTGGGTGGCTTCGGTGGCAATGCGGGTAACGGAAGCTCGGTGTTGGTGAGCAGTATCAGTAATATCGAAACAACGGGTGCCCATTCGAATGGCATTACGGCTCAATCGATCGGTGGTGGCGGGGGTAACGGCGGTTCGAGCACCTCGGGTGCCGATGGTGGCAAGTACTCGGCTGCACTTTCTGTTGGTGGTTTTGGTGGGGCCGGTGGTAATTCCAACACGGTGTCTGTCACTAGCGGTGGTCTGATTCAAACGTCAGGTGACAACGCATATGGTATCTATGCACAGTCAGTGGGTGGTGGTGGTGGAACCGGTGGGTCTAGTTCTGCGAGTTCTACGGCCGCTGCTGGCGGCGCTGCTGCAGTGAGTTTAAGTGTCGGTGGCTGGGGTGGGTCTGGTGGAAATTCCGGTACTGCGACGAATCAAACGGTCGTGAATGTTACCAACAACAACACGATTCGTACCGCAGGTATTAATTCAACCGGTATCTTTGCGCAATCTGTTGGTGGCGGTGGCGGTAATGGTGGTTCAAGCACTACGTCTTCGACGGTTGCCGCGGCTGCAGCTTCGGGTAATAGTTCCGCAAGCACGGGAGGCAGTTCTGCACCAACAACATCCAATACTTCAAATTCCTCAACTGCAGGTAACACGGCATCAGGGCAAAATAGTAGCCAATCGGGTTCAGATAATGGAACAGCCGTCGGGCTGTCAGTCGGTGGCTACGGTGGTTCTGGCGGCTACGCCAATAATGTACTCGTTACCAATAATGGCACGATTGTTACGGGTTATGCGGCAACCTCACAGCTTGCGCTGCAACGCTTGAGTTTGGGGCTTTCGGACAACTCGGTCGCTATCTTTGCCCAGTCGGTGGGCGGTGGCGGTGGTAATGCGGGCTCAGGAACCAGTAATGCCAATGGCAGCAAAACGAGTGTTTCTTTGGCGTTGGGTGGTAATGGCGGCTCGGGGGGAAATGCCGGCACAGTTACCGTAAACAATAATGGTGACCTTTATACGTTCGGTAATAACGCGGCTGCCATTTATGCGCAGTCTGTTGGTGGCGGTGGTGGTAATGGTGGCTCATCAACCAGTACAACGGGTACGGGTGGTAGCAATGCTGTTGCTTTCGGTCTGGGTGGGCAAGGTGGTTCGGCGCAAAATGGTAATACGGTTACGGTGAATAGCAATGTTGCTGGCACGCTTATCGCAACCTACGGTACCCAGTCGCACGGTATCTTTGCTCAATCAGTTGGCGGTGGTGGCGGTAATGGCGGTGCCGTTAATGTGTCGGGAACCGCAACAACGAGTTCTAATTCTGATAGCGGTACGAGCAACGTGAGTTCTGGTAGCAGTAACGTCTCCACTTCCTCGACGGCACCGATCGTTGCTTCCAGCAGTAGTGGTTCTACCGGGACGACGTCTTCGTCTGCTGATAGCGGCGTATCTGTTGCTGCAGGTTTGGGTGGCAGTGGTGGTGCAGGCGGTAATGCCGGTATGGTGACCGTGAGCAACGATTCCCAGATTGCGACATCCGGTGTGGGCAGCTATGCCATTTTCGCTCAATCGGTCGGTGGCGGTGGCGGTAATTCCGGTTCGACAACCTCAGAATCAAACGGTGGTGCCTATACGGCAACTTTTGTGCTTGGCATGAGCGGTGGCGGTGGTGGAACGGGTAATGCGGTCACGGTCAGTTCTTATAATGATTTAAGCACTCTAGCTGACAACGCGATTGGTATCTTTGCCCAATCGGTTGGTGGTGGCGGTGGTAATGCGGGTTCTTCAAGTTCAACCAGTAGTACCAACCAGGGCAGCGCATCGGTTTCTATGGCACTCGGTGGTTCAGGTGGCTCGGGTGGAACTGCTGGTACCGTCGAAGTTATTACGGACGGTTCGATAACAACCGCCGGTAAGAATGCTGCCGCTATTTTTGCTCAATCGGTGGGTGGTGGCGGTGGTAATGGTGGCTCGACCCAGACCAGTGCTGCAGGTGGTAGCAATACGATCAATATGGGCCTAGGTGGCGGAGGTGGTGGTGCTGCCACGGGTGGAAATGTCAGTGTGAATTCGATTGCGAATCTGATTACGTATGGTGATCACTCGCAGGGCGTCTTTGCCCAGTCGGTCGGTGGTGGTGGCGGTAATGGCGGTGCATCGAGCGGTAGTGCCTCGAATGGTGGTACGAATAATGTGACTTTGACGCTGGGCGGTGCTGGGACGAATGGTGCTAACGCGGGTAACGTTACCGTAGATACAACGGTATCCGGCTATAACGAAGTGACCGGTTTGAGCATTGCAGCATCTGCTACGCCTTCCTCTATACAGACTTCAGGTTCTTTTGCCCAAGGTATTCTTGCCCAATCGGTGGGTGGTGGTGGTGGTAATGGTGCTTCCAGCACGAGTTCAGTGAATGCCTCTTCGAGTAACGGCAGCAGCAATCAAACGAATTTGGCGTTGTCCCTAGGCGGGGCCAGTGGTAATGGCGGCGATAGTGGTGGCGTTCTGATTACCAACGACGCATACATTACGACTTCTGGTCTTGGATCCGAGGCAATTTTGGCGCAATCGATTGGTGGTGGTGGTGGTAATGGTGGTGCGGGTAATACCAGCGCATCGGGTAGTTCAACATCGTATACGCTCGGTTTGGGTGCCGCTGGTGGCAGTGGCGGTAATGCTATGGGTGTGACGGTGGACAATCTGGGTAGTTTATTGACATCGGGTGATAATGCGCCGGCGATACATGCTCAATCAATTGGTGGTGGTGGCGGTAATGGCGGTACCAGTAGCACCAATATGTTTGGTGCTCAGTCAGCTGCAGTCAGTCATTTGCTGGGAGGGGCCGGTGGCGCTGGCGGTACTGGCGGAACTGTGGCTGTAATTGCGGAAGGCTCCGAGAGTGCATCTATTCAAACAACAGGCCAGAACTCGATTGCCATCATGGCGCAATCAATCGGTGGGGGTGGTGGTAATGCGGCGAGCGTTATCAGTGGCCCTGCGTTAAGCGGATCTAACAGTGCAACCTTTGCTTTGGGTGGGAACGGTATCACGGGTTCAGGAGGGGCAGGAGGGAGTGGTGGTGCGGTCTTCCTGACGAACAGAACCCAGATTCTTACGACAGGCGATAACGCGGTTGGCATCTTTGGCCAATCTGTAGGCGGTGGTGGTGGTATTAGCACTTTTTCACATGAGCTGACCACGCCGAGTAATCTTACGGCGCAATTTATGGTTGGTGGTGGTAATGCCCTCCAATCGTCCGGACTGGGCCAAACGGAGGCACTTACGGGCGCTAGTGCAGTGAACGGTGATGGTGGTAATGTGACCATTACCAACTCCGGTTCAGTCACTACCCTGGGTACCAACGCGATTGGTATCTTTGGTCAGTCGATCGGTGGTGGCGGTGGCTTTGTGGCGGCCACCATGTCGGGCGGAGCAATCAATCTGAATCAGAGTATGCTGGGTGGCAGTCTCGGTAGCTCGGGGAATGGCGGTAATGTAACGATCACCCACAGCGGTGTTATTACCACGTTGGGTGATGGGTCTGTGGGTATCGTTGCCCAGTCAGTTGGTGGTGGTGGTGGTTACGTGTCATTGGTGTCAAAAGACCCCAATGCGCTCACGAACAATACAACAAACCTTTCCATTGGTGCATTGCCTGTTGGATCAAGTCAGGGTAATGGTGGTACGGTTCTTGTTGAAAGCAGTTCGACGATCAGTACATCGGGTAGAAACGCCATCGGTATCCTTGCACAGTCGGTAGGCGGTGGCGGTGGTGCGTTCGTGACTGCGGGTATGGGGTCGCTGAGTCCTACTTACAACGCAGGGAATGGCACAGGTGGTAGTGTAACCGTGAGAGTCAATGCGCCAATTTACACAACTGGTGCGGGTGCATTCGGTGTTGTCGCAGAATCTGTCGGTGGCGGTGGCGGTCTTGCTATTAACAGTAATGGTGTAACGGAAGGTGGTGGCCTCGGCAAAGGGCTGGGTGGCGTTGTTTCGGTATACGTCTATGACCACATCGTTGCATCGGGTGATGGTGCTAGCGCTATCTGGGCACGGACCGTGAATGGGGATGCCGACCCCTATGTGTATATTGCCCCGGGCAAGGTCGTTGCTGCGAGCGGTGGCGCTTCCGCTGTTGTGCTTGATGGTGCCAACAACCAGCTCGTGAACCACGGTAGTATCCTCGTCAATGACCTTCAGGCGGATACGGCAGTTGATATCCGCAGCCCCGGTGTCAATGACATCCAGAACCATGGGGTGATGACGGGTCGGATTAATAATGCAGCGGGTGCCAGCGTTACTATGACGAACAATGAGGGCGCACGTTTCGAATCAGCCAATGGCTTGGCCTTCTTAGGCACGGGTACCTTTACCAACAAGGGCTACTTCGTCAGTCACCTGAATGGACAAAGCGCCGTTGCGAACCACAGCTTTGCCGGTACCTTCAACCAGACCAGTACAGGTGTGTTGGGTATCAAGCTGGATCACAATGCTAGCTTGTCGGATCTGATCAGTCTGGAGGGTTCGGGTGCGCTTAATCTGGCAGGTACGATTCGTACCTCCTTTATTAACCCGCACCTGATTGCACCAGGAACCGTCACCAAGGAAATCCTCAGGACTAACAGCGATACGGCTACCCTGACACATAGTGATCTTCTCATCGAAAGCACGGCGATCATGAACATGGATCTGGTCAAGTCGGCCGATAGTGTCCAGATCGTCTCGACCGCCAATTTTGCGCCAGCGGGGATGTCGAAGTTTGGCACCAGTGTGGGTAATGCCATTGGTAGCTTCCAGGCGGCCGGCAGCAATGCCTTCTTCCAGGCAGCGACCGCCCAGCTCGTAACCATCTCGGATACCGCCTCTCTGGATCAGGCCTATCAGGGTCTGGCGGGCACCTCGATCCAGGCTGTGCCTCAGGTGGCCTATCAGGCGGTGAGCCGGTCGATTGACTCGTTTACCCAGCGCATGAACGAATGGCGGCTTGGCACTGACGAATCGGGGATGAGCAGAACGGCGAGCACCAAGAACCGTGTTTATGCATCAAGCCGTCCGGCTCAGAGCATGAGCGATGCCGGCGAGCCGGGTTTGTTGCCGGGTGGCCGCAGTGGCCCCTGGATCTCGTTCTTCCAGTCGAGCGTGTACAGCAATGCGCTGACTGATCGTATCGTTGGGGGCACGCTGGGCTACGAGTTCGAATCGGATGCGCGGGATACCGTAGGCGGTTTGGGTATTACCCTGTCACAGTCGGGTTACAGCTACAATAGTGCACCGACACCGATCACGCCGGGCAACACCCAGAACTTCGGCCTGAGCCTGTACGGCAACACCAAGTTTGACGCAGCCTATCTGTCGGGTGTTGGTTACTTCGGTGGTGGCAATACCAACTTTACCCGCCAGATCCAGACACTGGGATTCAACACCAGCAACAACGTCAACATCAAAAACTACACGGCTGCCGGCCGGTTTGAGGCGGGGTATGCCTTCTTGCCCCTCAAGCGGGAGAATGGTCACCTGAAAGTCACCCCGTTTGCGGCCGTTCAACCGACCTACATCTATCAGCCCAGCACTACGGAGAACACCAGTGGTTATGGCTCCGGCTTTACCTACTCGGCAAACCAGAACGTCGCAGTCCCGGTCTTTGTAGGGACGGAGTTCAGTGGCACGCACAAGTTCGATAGTGGGTTGACGGTGAATCCGTTCCTGCGGGTCAGCTGGATGGCCGAGACCCAGAACAAGGGCACAATGGGTAGTTCGTATGGGGCGGGGCAGGGGGTATCGCTGTATTTCAACGGATCGCCGAACCTGGGTAATGCGATGATCTACAATGCCGGTGCGACGTTTGGCGTGGGCAAGCACACATCGGGTTATGTGTCGCTGGACTATGACTATGGTAACCAGACCTACGGGTATCGAGCATTCGGTACCAGCTTTGGTGTCAAGTACGCCTTTTAACTAATTATCTTGAAAGGACTGTCAGAATGAATTACAAAAAATCTCAAGTTGCCGCCATTGTTGCTTCGTTGTTTTTGTCAGCGCCAATTGCGTTTGCGCAAAATGTCGCATCGGTTAATGGTGTACAGATTCCCGATGCCCAGTTTGATCAGGTGCTATCTGCCGCTCTAGAGCGGGGCCAGAAAGATAGTCCTGAATTACGCAATGCAATTAAAGAAGAGCTTATTAACCGTGAGGTTCTCGCACAAGCTTCTGCAAAGCAGGGCTTAGATAAGACGCCCGAAGCTAAACAGCAATGGGCGCAGATTCGGGAAAACTTTCTTGTGGAGTTACTGCTCATTGATGACAGTAAGAAGCACCCTGTTACAGACGCGGACGTTAAGGCACAGTACGACCGAGAGGTGGCTCAATTACAGGGAGTAGATGCCTCTCAGCAGTATAAGGTTTCGATCATAATCGTAGCGTCTTCTACCGAAGCGGAAAATATCATTGCGCAGCTAAAAAAGGGAATCTCCTTTGATAAGCTTGCCAAAGAAAAATCAATAGATGCTTCGAAAGTACAGGGTGGGCTGGTTGGCTGGGTTTTGCCAAGTCAGATCAATCCAGAAATTGGTACTGCAATAAAGAAATTGGGCAAGGGCAGCTACACAACAATGCCGATACAGACACAGGCTGGTTGGAATATTGTTAAGGTTGATGAAAAACGTCCTTTTAAAGCACCTGCTTTCAATGAAGTACAGAACCAGATTCGCCAGAACCTTGTTCAACAACAAAGAGTGACATTGTTGAAGAAGCTGCGTGAAGAAGCCAAAGTTACCAAGTAAAAGGTTCTCACGGTTAGGAAAGCATCTGGTTGAACACGCGACGAAGGAGGCTGTTAGTCTTTAGCCTCCTTCTTCCAACCCTTGGCTTTCATACAACGATCTACAAAAATTTGGTAGCTGCTCTCTCCCAATTGGCTGTTAAAAGTCTGCGGAATAGATGATTGGGGTGTCGTTGAAAGGCAGTTCACGTCACTTACGTTAGGGTTGTAGCACCCAGCGTTTGAAAAGGGACTTTCGCTCACAACCGGGGGTGCTCTATAGTCTGTCGAATTAAAAACAGATCCAGAACGATTGGCTTCACTGGTGCAATTATATAAATCTTCTGAATAGTCAGCTTTAGGCTCACCAGGTTTGACCCACGTATAGACAGTAGAACAGCCTTGAAGCAGTAGGGCTGAAAGCAGAAAAAGTCCTAAACTCCCCGATTTGATGGCCATACGAAATCCCTCCTAAATGGTGCCGCTGACCGGAATCGAACTGGTGACCTTCGCATTACGAATGCGCTGCTCTACCATCTGAGCTACAGCGGCTATGATTGGATTATATCAATGTCTCCGTTGTTGGTTTTGAGAGGTTAAACCCCATTTGCCTTCTTCGGGAGGGTTTCTTTGCTAGAAAGCAGTTAAGCTTGTTCACATATTACTATGGCAGGATACAATCGCCTTGGCTGCTTCAAGAAACCGAAATTTGAAAACAAAAAACCCGCACAAGGCGGGTTTAATGTTATTCGTTGGTGCCCAGGAGAGGACTCGAACCTCCACGGAGTTACCCGCT
>ERZ650301.481-NODE-481-length-11089-cov-4.551296_pt1 | contig 11089 bp, 5 predicted proteins | sample MGYA00376237_ERZ650301 | MGnify/ENA primary metagenome ERZ650301 (study PRJEB26733, sample SAMN07839255) | wastewater metagenome | biome: small river; feature: stream; material: water | place: USA: North Carolina | collected 2016-04-05 ...
CTGGAGTTCAGACGTGTGCTCTTCCGATCTCCCGCACGAAAATGCCATGATGGCGCGCGATGGTCTGGAAGAAGAGCGCCGTCTGATGTACGTGGCGATTACGCGTGCCCGGCAGCGTTTATACCTGTGTCATGCACAGACGCGGATGTTGCATGGGCAGACCCGTTACTGTCTGCCCTCGTCTTTTCTGGATGAGCTGCCGGATGCCCTGTTGCACCGTTTGAGCACCGTGCCTGCATGGTCTGCCGGTAGCGGTGGGGGTGGCAATGGTTCTTGGAATCACGGCTCCTGGTCGAAAGCCCCCGCTGTGGATATGACGACGCGGGTTGCGGCGCGTGCTGCCGCCGGCAGTGCCCGGGAAAATACCGGCGGCTTTTATGTCGGGCAGAGTGTGACGCATGCCAAATTTGGCGCAGGGGTCATTCTGGCTGCTGAAGGGCGCGGAGATGAGGCCCGGGTGCAGGTCCGATTTGGCCAGGCAGGTACGAAATGGCTGGCGCTGGCCTATGCCAAACTGGAGGCGGCTTGATGGATTGCAAAGAACGCTGGTTGAAGCTGTTATCGCCGGAACGTCTGGGCGCGGCAGCTGAGCATGCTGCCGGGCACTCGCCAGACCGCAGTCGTTTTCAGCAGGATTACGATCGAATTGTGTTTACCTCGGCTTTGCGCCGTCTCAAGGACAAGACGCAGGTCTTTCCGCTGGCGCAAAGTGATTATGTGCGTACGCGTTTGACGCACAGTCTGGAAGCCTCTTGCGTGGGGCGTTCGCTCGGTGCTATGGTCGGGCGCGCCATTGTCGATCGTCATGGCCTGGCACCCGAAGTGCACCCGTCGGATTTCGGGGCGGTGGTGGCGGCAGCCTGTCTGGCCCACGATATTGGTAATCCGCCTTTTGGTCATGCCGGTGAAGATGCCATGCGGGCCTGGTTTGCGGGGCATAGTGCGGTACTGGCCGGGCTGGACCCGGATCAGCGGGCCGATCTGCTCAATTACGAAGGCAATGCACAAGGGTTCCGGATACTGACGCACTTACAGAACCCGACGAACCCCGGCGGTCTGCAATTGACTTGTGCCGTGCTGGCCACCTTTGCCAAATACCCACGGCGCTCGCATCTTGCCGAACCGCTGGCAGGCAAGAGCGCCAGGAAGTTTGGCTATTTTCAGGCCGAGGCGCCACTGTTTGCCGAAGTGGCTGAAACCGTCGGCCTGATTCCGCGTGCCGAAGGTGCCTGGTACCGGCATCCGCTCACCTTTCTGGTGGAAGCGGCGGATGACACCTGCTATCTGGTCGTTGACATTGAAGATGGTGTGCAACAAGGTTGTGTGTCGCCCGAACAGGCCGAGACATTGCTGCTGGATCTGGCCGGGGGCCTGAGTGCGGCAACGCGCTTGAAGCATCTGACCGACCCCAAGCGTCGTATCGAATATTTACGCGCCCGGGCGATTGGCCGGTTGGTTGATGAAGCCGCGCGTATTTTCTTGGAGAACGAAGCCGCCATTCTGGATGGCAGTTTTGATCAGGCGCTGTTTGATGTCTCACCGGTGGGCGAAAGCCTGCAGGCGGTACGCAAGGTTGCAGAAGAACAGATTTATAACGCCCGTCAGGTCATGGAAGTGATGGCTGCGGGCTATGAAGTACTGAGTGGTTTGCTCGATGGTTATGTGGCCGGGGCCTGTGGCCCGCAAAGTGCGCGTAACCGGGTCTGGGCCAATCTGTTGCCAGCCGACTTTGAGCAGACCGCAGGCGATAGCAACTATCTGCGTCTGTTGCAGGTGGCCGACATGATCGCTGGCATGACGGATTCTTTTGCCGTATCGGCTTATCGTCGTTTGAAGGGAATTGAACTGCCCGGCTAACCGGACAGTGGTATTGATGCTGCCTGATTTTATCCATTTACGTCTTCATTCCGAATACTCCATTACGGACGGTATCGTTCGTATTGATAAAGCTGTGGCACGCGCCCGGGATGACGGCCAGCCAGCGCTGGCCGTCACCGATCTGGGCAATGTGTTCGGCCTGGTCAAGTTTTATCAGGCAGCGCGTAAAGGCGGTATCAAGCCTTTGCTCGGTGCCGATATCTGGGTCGGAAATCCGCAGGAGCCGGATGAGGCGTCGCGCTTATTGCTCTTATGTCGCACGAATGCGGGCTATCGTCAGCTATGTGAACTGCTTAGCCGGGGTGCGCTCTGGCCCGGCCGTCGGGAACGCGTGGTGCTGGATCCGGCATGGTTTCGCGAGCTCGGTTGTGATGGGCTGATTGCCTTGTCGAGTGCCGCTGATGGCGATGTCGGTCAGGCGATTCTGCAAGGGCGCATGGAAGAAGCCGTGTTGCGTGCGACAGCCTGGAAGAAACTGTTTGGCGATGGCTTTTATCTGGAGGTGCAGCGCTACGGCCACCCGGATGAAGAAACGCTGGTCGCGCAGACGGCCCAGTTGTCTCTGGATGTGGATGTGCCCTTGGTGGCCACGCATCCGATTCAGTTTATCGAACGCGATGACTTCCGTGCGCATGATGCACGGGTGTGCATTGCCACGGGTTATACGCTGGCCGATAAGCGGCGTCCGCGCGTCTTTACCGAGCAGCAATACTTCCAGACGCGGGCCGATATGGCCGAGCGTTTTTCGGATATGCCGCAGGCCCTGAGCAATGCTTATGCGGTGGCGCAACGTTGTAACGTGACGTTAACGTTAGGCAAGAGCTTTCTGCCGGATTTTCCGACGCCCAATGGCGAAGGCCTGGATGATTTTCTCGTTGCCGAAGCCCGTCGTGGTTTAGCCGAACGTATGCAGCAGCTGTATCCGGATGACAGCGTGCGTGCCGCGCGTCAGGCCGAATACGACGATCGTTTGGATTTTGAGTGTAAAACGATTGTCCAGATGGGGTTCCCCGGTTACTTCCTGATCGTGGCTGATTTTATTAACTGGGCCAAAAACAATGGCGTGCCGGTAGGGCCGGGTCGGGGCTCGGGCGCAGGTTCGCTGGTGGCTTATTCGTTAGGCATTACCGACCTGGATCCGCTGGCCTACGCGCTGCTTTTCGAACGCTTCCTGAACCCGGAACGGGTGTCGATGCCTGACTTTGATATCGACTTCTGTCAGGACAATCGCTGGAAGGTGATCGAGTACGTCCGTGAGAAATATGGTGCCGCTGCCGTGTCGCAGATTGCGACGTTTGGCACGATGTCCTCCAAGGCGGTGATTCGCGATGCGGGCCGTGTGCTGGACTTGCCGTATAACTTTTGCGATCAGTTATCGAAGCTGATTCCGGTGGTGCAGAACCGACCGGTATCGTTGGCCGAAGCGCTGTCGGCCGAGCCGCAGTTGCAGGAACGCTACGAACGCGAAGAAGAGGTGAAAGAACTCTTCACGCTGGCGAATAAGTTGGAAGATTTGACGCGTAATGTGGGTATGCACGCGGGGGGTGTCTTGATCGCCCCGGGTAAGCTCACCGACTTCTGCCCGCTCTATACCCAACCGGGTGGTGATGCGGTGGTGAGTCAGTTCGATAAGGATGACGTAGAAAAAGTCGGCCTGGTGAAGTTTGACTTTCTCGGTCTGAGAAACTTAACGATTATCGAGCTGGCGCTGGATTACGTAGCGCGCCTGACCGGAGAGCGCCCGGATTTGAATGCGCTGGCCTTTGACGATAGTCAGGCCTATCAGATTCTGAAAGATGCCAATACGACGGCGATCTTCCAGGTGGAATCTGAGGGCATGAAAAAGCTGCTCAAGAAGCTGGCGCCGGATCGCTTTGAAGACATCATTGCTGTGCTGGCACTCTATCGACCGGGCCCGTTGGGCTCGGGGATGGTGGACGATTTTATTCTGCGGAAAAAAGGCCTGCAGAAAATCGAGTATTTCCATGAAACGCTAAAAGCCTGCCTGACACCGACCTATGGTGTGATCGTGTATCAGGAACAGGTGATGCAGATCTCGCAGCTCATCGGCGGTTATACGCTAGGTGCCGCCGATATGTTGCGGCGAGCGATGGGTAAGAAGAACGCGGAAGAGATGGCGCGTCATCGCGACATCTTCCGTGAAGGGGCGAAACAGAACGGGATCGATGAAAAGCTGGCGATGCAGCTGTTCGATCTGATGGAAAAGTTTGCCGAGTACGGGTTCAATAAATCACACACGGCTGCCTATGCGGTGGTGACGTATCACACGGCCTGGCTCAAGTCGCACTATGCCTCGGCCTTTATGGCGGCTACCTTGTCGTCGGACATGGACAGCACCGATACGGTGAAGATTTTTCATGACGATGCCAAAGCGAACGGCCTGACCATTCTGGGGCCCGATATCAATCATTCGGAGTTTCGTTTTGCACCGGTAGATGCGCAGACGATCCGCTATGGTTTGGGCGCGGTAAAGGGGACGGGTGAAAACGCCGTCAATGCGATCATCGCTGCCCGCGAGGTGGCTGGCCCCTTCAAGGACATTTTTGATTTCTGTCATCGCGTTGATCGACGCATGGTGAATCGTCGCGCTATGGAAGCGCTGGTGCGTGCCGGTGCCTTTGATGTGTTAGACGCGGAGCGCTCCCGGGTGTTGTCGCAAGTGGCGCTGGCTGTAGAAACGGCCGAGCAGGCAGCCGCTAATGCGCACCAGAACAGTTTGTTTGGCATGGATGATCTGGCAGTACCTGCTGCGCAACCGGTGAGCGGTGCCGAGGCCAGCTATCCGCGCTGGACCGAACGGCAGAAGCTGGTTGAAGAAAAAACGGCGCTGGGTTTCTTTTTCTCCAGTCACCCTTTCTCGATCATGCGCGATGAAGTGCGGCCGCTGTGTCCGACGCCCATCGGTCGATTGGAAGCCGGGCGCGACCCCACCATTGTGGCGGGAATTGTCACGGATGTGCGTACACAGATGACCCGGCGCGGCAAGATGGCCTTTGTGACCCTGGATGATGGTGAAGGTCGTATTGAGGCGGCGGTATTCAGCGAATTGTTTGATGCACAACGTCACAAGCTGCGCATGGATGAGCTGCTGCTGGTCGAGGGTAAAGTGAGCCGTGACGAGTTCCGCGATGCGTTGAAGCTGGGCGTCGATCGTATGCTGACCTTTAATGAAGCGCGGGCGCAATGGGCCAGCCGACTCTGGCTGGATCTGCGTGGGCTGGATTTGCCCACGGTGGGTGGCGTACGTCGTCTTTATGATTTGATGCAGCCGTTTGCACAGCTGGCGGAAACCACGCAATCGACGACTGGTATGCGGGGTTGTCCGGTTAGCCTGAGCTATAGCAATGGCAAAGCAGAAGCGGTGCTGGAGCTGGGCGAGAGTTTGCGCGTCCGGCCGGATACCGATCTGCTGGACGCGCTACGTACCTTGCTCGGTTCAGAGCGGGTGCGTCTGGACTATCAGCTGGGCGCGCAGCAGCGCGTCCGTCAGACTGCGGCTGACGCCCCTTGGGCCTAGCGCTTCGGCAAAGCCGGAGCGCTCGACCAGCGACGCCGGTTGTTCGTTCAGGCCACAGAGAATCAGATGCCCCTCGTGCCGGTTGAGGCTGCGTTGCAAGGTCTGTAATAGATCCAGCCCGGTCGTGTCCAGTGAGACGGTCTTGGTCATGTCGAGAATGACGACATTGGCCGGGCCATCCTGTTCGTCGAGCAGGCTTTCCAGTTTGCTGATGGCGGCAAAGAAGAGTGAGCCGTAGATACGGTAGGCAAAAATTCGTTGCTGGCCCGAGCCGGTGCTCAAGGCACCCGAACCGTAATAGTCTTCGAGCGGAATACGCTCAACCTGCGTTAGCTCCGACATGCGATACAGATAGAACAGGCAGGCCAGAATCATGCCGAGCTCTACCGCCAGCGTGAGGTCAAACACTACGGTGATGACAAAGGTCGAGACCAGTATCGAGCGATAGGGAATGGTGTAGCGCCGCAGTTCTTTGAAGGCATGCCATTCACCCATGTTCCAGGCGACCAGCATCAGAATAGCCGAGAGCGCCGGTAGCGGCACATAGACAGCGGCGGGTGCGGCAACGACGACGACCAATAGCAGGGTCAAGGCATGAGTAATGCCGGCAATAGGGCTGCGCCCACCGGCCCGGACGTTGGTTGAGGTGCGGGCAATAGCGCCGGTTGCGGCAAAGCCACCAAAGAGCGGGGCGATCAGATTGGCAATGCCCTGTGCCATGAGTTCCTGGTTCGGGTCGTGTCGATCATCAATGGCGGCGTCGGCAACGCGGGCGGAGAGCAAGGATTCGATAGCGCCAAGTAGCGCAATGGCAATCGCCGGTTGAATCAGTTGGTTCAGAGTCGCCAATGACAAGGTAGGCAAGCTGAGTGGCGGGATATCACGGGGGATGCCGCCAAAGCGTGAGCCAATCGTCTCTACCGGGAAAGCAAAGACGGCTTGCAGGGCAGTGGCTGCAATCAGCAAGGCCAGTGGCCCCGGGATTTTACCGAGCGCGGGGATCCAGGCGGCCGCCCGCTGGTTCCAGAGGATCAGCGTGATGAGACAGGTGGCCGACATAATGACGGTGGGCACCTGTAGCGTATGGGCGTATTGCGCCAGCATCTCCATGCGGCTAAAAAATTCGGCAGGCATGGCGGGCGTGTTCAGCCCGAAGAAGTCTTTGATCTGGCTGAGAAAGATCACCACGGCAATGCCGTTGGTAAAACCGATGACGACGCTAATGGGGATGAAGCGAATGAGCGCGCCCATGCGGGTCAGGCCCATGAGAAATAATAAAATCCCCGCAATCATGGTGGCGACCATCAGGTTCTGAAAGCCGTAAATACTGACAATGCCGAAGACGATGGGGATAAAAGCCCCAGTCGGGCCGCCGATCTGTACCCGTGAACCGCCAAGCAGAGAAATCACAAAACCGGCAATGATGGCCGTCCAGATGCCTGCCGTGGGCGAGCACCCCGATGCAATGGCAAAGGCAATGGCGAGGGGTAGAGCGAGTACACCTACGGTCACTCCGGCTGCCATATCTTTGGCGAGCAGTTCCGGGGTGTAATCTTTCAGCGTATCCAGCAGCTTGGGACGAAAGCGCGCGACCTTGAATTTGCCTGAGGTTTTTCCGCTGATCGGAATCTCTGGCCGGATGGATCCGGCAATGTCTGCCTCGCTCATGCACACCCTCCCTGGTGCTCGCTACCGGGCACCCTATCAGGGTTGTTATGTGAGTGCCGGAATCAATTCCCTATAGTGTAACCGGTTATTTAACGCGCATGCCAGGCTGTGCACCTGCATCCGGGCTCAGAATGTACAGGCCGGGGTGGTGGCCGTCGGTTTTTTCATTAGGATCGGAGGCCGCGAGCACCATGCCTTCCGAAAGGCCGAATTTCATTTTGCGCGGGGCCAGGTTAGCCACCATGACGGTCAGGCGACCGATCAGTAGAGCCGGGTCATAAGCCGATTTGATGCCGGCAAAGACCTGGCGGTACTTGGGTTGGTCGTTTTCGGTCTCGCCAATGTCCAATTGCAGACGGATCAGTTTGTCGGCCCCTTCAACGTGCTCGGCGTTGACGATTTTGGCAATGCGTAGATCTACCTTGGTGAAGTCGTCAATGCTGATGTGCTCATTGGCAACGACTTTGGCTGCCTCTGCTTTGGCCTGTTTCTCGGCATGCGGTTTCGGGTCTGCCGCCTTTTTGTCGGCGGTCGCCGATTCGGGCGCTTGCAGCGAATCACTGTTCGCGGCGATCAGGGCATCTACCATGGGGCGTTCGATCCGGTTCATGAGGTGGGCATAGTCGTTAATGCGATGGCCCGCCGTGAGCGGGTTTCGGGCATCGGACCAGACGAGCGGGGCGGCATTGTAAAACGCTTCGACCTGCGCGGCCAGCGCTGGTAGTACGGGCTTGAGCAGCACCGTCAGACTCCGGAACAGGTTGAGTGCCGTGCTGGTCACGATATGCAGTTGCGCCCGTTGTTCCGGATCTTTGGCCAGGACCCAGGGTTGGCGGTCGTTGACGTAGAGATTGGCCTGATCGGCCAGATGCATGATCTGACGCAGGGCACGCGCACTGTCGCGGGCTTCAAAAGCGGCGGCGACTTCATGGAGGGCATCGTCGGTGATGATCTGATCAAAGACGGTGCGATCTGTTTCGCCCAGGACGCCATCGAATTGTTTCTTGATAAAGCCGGCGCAGCGGCTGGCGATATTCACATACTTGCCGACCAGGTCGCTGTTGACCTTGGCAATGAAATCATCGAGGTTGAGGTCGATATCTTCCATGGTGCCATTCAGCTTGCTGGCGAAGTAGTAGCGCAACCACTCGGGGTTGAGTTTCTGTTGCAGATAGCTTTCGGCGGTGATGAAGGTGCCGCGCGATTTGGACATCTTGGCCCCATCAACGGTGAGGAAGCCGTGGGCACAAATGCGTGTCGGTACGCGGAAACCGCCCTCGTGCAGCATGGCTGGCCAGAACAGCGCGTGGAAATAGAGGATGTCTTTGCCGATAAAGTGCACCAGCTCGGTGTTGGAACCGGGCTTCCAGACCGCGTCGAAATCCAGGCCTTCTTTTTTAGCTAGGGCCTTGAAGGCACCCATGTAACCAATCGGTGCATCCAGCCAAACGTAAAAATATTTGCCCGGGGCATCGGGGATGGCAAAGCCGAAGTACGGCGCATCACGCGAGATGTCCCAATCGCTCAGCTTGTTCTCTCCGGGTGCGCCCAACCATTCCTGCATCTTGTTGGCGGCTTCGTGCTGCAGCACCGGTACGCCAGCGGGGGCGCTTCGTGTGAAGTCCCGTAGAAACTGCTGGCAGCGCGGGTCGGAGAGTTTGAAGAAATAGTGCTGCGATGGCTTGAGGACCGGGACGCTGCCGGATACGGCAGAGCGTGGGTTCTTGAGATCCGAGGGCGTATAGGCGGCACCACAGGATTCGCAATTGTCGCCATACTGATCGGCGGCACCGCATTTCGGGCACTCGCCCTTGATAAAGCGGTCGGGCAGGAACATGCCCTTTTCCAGATCGTAATACTGTTCGATCTCGCGGGTTTCGATCAGCCCGGCCGCTTGCAGATTGCGGTAGATGGTTTCTGCACACTCGCGGTTCTCGTCGCTGTGTGTGGAGTGGTACAGATCGAAATGAATGTTGAAACCAGTGAAGTCGCGCAAGTGCTCCTGGTGTACGCGGGCGATGAGCGCCTCGGGCGTGATGCCTTCCTTGTCGGCCCGCAGCATGATCGGGGTGCCGTGCGTATCATCGGCACAGACATAAGTGGCGTGATTCCCCACCAGTTTCTGGAAGCGGACCCAGATATCAGTCTGAATATATTCGACCAGGTGACCGAGATGGATGGCCCCGTTAGCGTAGGGCAGTGCGGAAGTGACGAGCAGAGAACGTTTCATGGGCGCAATTTTAGCCGATCAGGGTGCCCGGACGCTGGTTTTTAGTGATGCCGCATGCAAAAACCGGCGTAAAATTTGCGGATTATTCGCGTGGCTGTCCGATGCAGGTAGCCGCCGGGCATACCCAAACAGATGGAGCCTTTATGACGACCCCCGAACAAAACGCGTGCTTAGCCGAGGCCGGCGCGCTGCTCTGCCAACTGATTGATCCAGTCACGGGCAAGTCCTATCTGACGCCAAATCAGGTGGCCGGGGCATTAACGGCCGATGCGGCAGGTCTGATCGTGAATTTAACGGTGGGCTATCCGGTCGCGCTGGAAGCAGCAGCGATTCAGCTGCGTATTCAGGCGGCATTGCACCCGTTAGTAGGCGCGGATGTCCGTGTGCATGTGCAAAGCGTCATCGAAGCGCATGTCGTGCAGCGTAATTTGCCGTTGCTCAAAGGGGTCAAAAACCTCATTGCCGTGGCTTCGGGCAAGGGTGGGGTTGGCAAGAGCAGTACGGCGGTCAATCTGGCGCTGGCATTATCGCGGCATGGCGCTAAGGTGGGTTTGCTGGACGCCGACATTTATGGGCCGTCGATTCCCCAGATGTTAGGGATTGGCGGTGAAAAGCCCCATTCGCCGGATGGCAAGCATATCGAAGCGCTACAGGCGCACGGTATCGCATTGATGTCGATCGGTTTTCTGGTTGATGCCGAATCGCCCATGGTCTGGCGTGGCCCGATGGTCACTTCAGCACTGGAACAGCTGCTGCGCGATACCTTGTGGGGTGAGCTGGATTATCTGGTGGTGGATATGCCACCCGGTACGGGCGATATCCAGCTGACACTGGCCCAGAAGGTGCCGGTCACTGGTTCGGTCATCGTCACGACGCCGCAGGACATCGCATTGCTCGACGCCCGCAAGGGTATCCGTATGTTCGAAAAAGTCGGCGTGCCTATTTTTGGCATCGTCGAGAATATGTCGATGCATATCTGCACGAACTGCGGGCACACCGAGGCCATTTTTGGCGAAGGCGGCGGCGCAGCGCTAGGCACGGATTACCAGGTGCCGCTGCTTGGTCAGTTGCCGCTGGATATGCGCATCCGGGTCGGACTGGATGCGGGGCAACCGATTGTGGCGGCCGACCCTGACTGTGCGATCAGCCAGACCTATCTGGGGATCGCCCTCAAGGTGGCCGGTGCAGTGGCGGCCAGTGGGCGGGATATGAGCCATAAATTCCCGAAAATTGTGATTGAGTAGCACTGGCCGCCACTGAAACAGTGGCGGTTAAGGTTATCTGCCTTACCAATATTTTGGATAGCGGGCAGTGCGGGTGAGGTTCAGATAGATCAAAGCAACCAGCACGAGGATGAGGCTTCCTGTGAGCGTTGGAAATAGCAGAAAATTCCAGGAGGGTGCGGTAAGAAACACAATAACCGGGTTAGACCCTGCGGGCGGGTGAACCGTTCGGGTCCATATCATGGCTGATATGGCGAGGCCGACGGCTAATGCGAGTGCCCACCAATGTGGACCCAAGAACGTTAGGCAAGCAAGGCCGATGAATGTGCTCAGGCAGTGGCCCAACACCACGTTTCGCGGTTGGGAAAAAGGTACGTCCGGGAATCCGAATACGAGAACGCAGGTCGCGCCAAAAGATCCGAGTATCAAAACAGCCTCGAGTGATTGCGCGAGAAAAGCAATCGTGCCGATGGCGAGCATGCCGCCCACCCCGGCAAGGCAAATGAGTTTTTTGTCCAGATGTGGAGGCAGTTCTGCAGCAGATCGGAAGAG
>ERZ650301.482-NODE-482-length-11071-cov-4.333243_pt1 | contig 11071 bp, 7 predicted proteins | sample MGYA00376237_ERZ650301 | MGnify/ENA primary metagenome ERZ650301 (study PRJEB26733, sample SAMN07839255) | wastewater metagenome | biome: small river; feature: stream; material: water | place: USA: North Carolina | collected 2016-04-05 ...
TCCCAGTTGCTGCTCCAAGTTCATGACGAACTTGTACTCGAAGTAATTGAATCTGAACGAGAACAGGTCGAGAAAATCGTGACCGACAGAATGTCTCATGCTGCGAAGCTGAGGGTTCCTCTCGACGTGCAAATTGGTGTCGGGGCTAATTGGAACGACGCTGCCCACTAGTCCGATATCCGCGAGTTTGCGCGGAAGTCTGCTGTGAAGTAATCTGAGAGATGCACATTTGTGCGTTCTATCCGTCTGCCCGAAAGACAATTCAACAGTTCGCTGTGTCTGAAGGCCTGAAGTAAGTAAATACTGGAGCACGTTTTACATGACGCTTGTAGCAAAGAAAGCAGCCGCTCAGGTTGCAATCAACGACATCGGTTCTGCTGAGGACTTCCTCGCCGCTGTCGAAAAGACCCTCAAGTTTTTCAACGATGGTGACCTCATTGAAGGCACCGTTGTCAAGGTAGATCGCGACGAGGTTCTCCTTGACGTTGGCTACAAGACCGAAGGTGTTATCCCTTCTCGTGAACTTTCCATCAAGCACGACATTGACCCCTCTGAGGTAGTCAAGGTTGGCGACACCGTTGAGGCACTCGTTCTTCAGAAGGAAGACAAAGAAGGTCGCCTCATCCTCTCCAAGAAGCGCGCACAGTACGAGCGTGCATGGGGCGATGTTGAGAAGATCAAGGACGCTGACGGCATCGTTACCGGTTCGGTTATCGAAGTTGTTAAGGGTGGTCTGATCGTTGACATCGGCCTGCGTGGATTCCTTCCTGCATCTCTCATCGAGCTTCGTCGCGTTCGCGACCTCACTCCTTACCTCGGCCAGGACATCGAAGCCAAGATCCTCGAGCTGGACAAGAACCGTAACAACGTTGTTCTTTCTCGCCGTGCACTTCTTGAGCAGACTCAGTCCGAGAGCCGCAGCACCTTCCTGGTTAACCTCCAGAAGGGTCAGATCCGCAAGGGTGTCGTTTCTTCGATCGTCAACTTCGGTGCATTCGTTGACCTCGGTGGCGTAGACGGTCTCGTCCACGTTTCTGAGCTCTCCTGGAAGCACATCGAGCACGCTTCTGAAGTTGTTGAAGTTGGCCAGGAAGTTACCGTCGAAATCCTCGAGGTTGACATGGACCGCGAGCGTGTATCGCTCTCGCTCAAGGCAACTCAGGAAGACCCATGGCAGGTATTTGCCCGTACCCACGCAATCGGTCAGGTTGCTCCCGGTAAGGTCACCAAGCTTGTTCCATTCGGTGCATTCGTTCGCGTTGCAGACGGCATCGAAGGTCTCGTTCACATCTCTGAGCTCTCCGGCAAGCACGTTGAACTCGCAGAGCAGGTTGTATCTGTTGGTGACGACGTATTCGTCAAGGTCATCGACATCGACCTCGAGCGTCGCCGCATCTCGCTCAGCCTCAAGCAGGCTAACGAGGGTGTTGACCCCGAAGGTACCGAGTTTGACCCAGCTCTCTACGGCATGCTCACCGAGTATGACGAGAGCGGCAACTACAAGTACCCAGAGGGCTTCGACCCAGAGACCAACGAATGGCGTGAAGGTTTCGACACCGCACGCGAGAAGTGGGAACTGGACTACGCAGCAGCTCAGGCTCGTTGGGAACAGCACAAGATTCAGGTCAAGGCAGCTAACGAAGCCGAAGCTAACATTCCTGATGCTCCAGCAGCTGCAGCTTCTGAAAGCACCTCATTCTCTAGCGAGGCAGCTTCTGCTGGAACCCTCGCAGATGACGAGTCGCTTGCAGCTCTTCGCGAGAAGCTTGCCGGAAACTAGTCACCAGAGTTACTAAATGGGTGGGTCCTTCGGGGCCCACCCATTACTCGTTAAGCTGAGCATATGAAACTGATTGGTCTCACGGGTGGAATTGGCTCAGGTAAATCAACGATTGCTAGGCGTTTAGCTGATCATGGTGCCGTCATTATTGATGCTGACCAAATAGCACGTGACGTTGTTGAGCCAGGACAACCGGCACTAGAGGCCATTTTTGACGCCCTGGGGCAAGCTCTTCGTCAGCCAGATGGTTCTCTCAATCGAAGTGCTTTAGGCTCCATCGTGTTTACCGACAAAAGCAAGCTTGAGATTCTGAACTCCATTGTTCATCCTGCGGTTAAAGCCCGCACTATGTCTTTGTTTGCGCAGGAACCTGAAGGTTCTGTCGTTGTATATGACGTTCCTCTGTTAGTCGAAGCGTCAGTTGATTACCCCTTTGAGGAAATTATCGTTGCTAGTGCTCCTGAAAGCGTTCGAATCGAACGGCTGATGGAGCACCGAGGTATGACTGAGGCGGAAGCTGCTTCACGAATTGAGTCTCAGGCACCTGAAGAAGACCGACTCAAAATTGCTAACCATGTCATCGATACGAGCGGAGATATTTCCCATACTTACGCTCAGGTTGACGCTCTCTGGACTCAGCTTAAAAACGTAGACTAGGGGAGTGGACCCACGACGATCTGAGAAGCCTTTCAAGGTCGTTAGCGAGTATTCACCCAGTGGTGATCAACCCACTGCTATTGCTGAATTAGCAGGCCGGATCAACGCAGGTGAGACCGATGTTGTCCTCCTAGGTGCTACAGGTACTGGTAAATCTGCAACAACGGCATGGCTTGTTGAAGCAGTTCAGAGACCAACCCTGATCCTTGCGCACAACAAGACGCTGGCGGCTCAGCTCGCGACCGAATTCCGCGAGCTGCTTCCCAATAATGCTGTTGAGTATTTCGTCTCCTACTACGACTACTACCAGCCTGAAGCGTATGTCCCTCAGACCGATACCTTCATCGAGAAGGACAGCTCCATCAACGCAGAGGTTGAACGACTCAGACACTCCACTACAAACTCTTTGTTGACCAGGCGCGATGTTGTGGTTGTTTCCACTGTGTCGTGTATCTACGGTCTTGGTGCTCCTCAAGAGTACTTAGAGGCCATGATTACGCTGTCCGTGGGGGAGAGGATTCCTCGAGAGGCCATTCTTCGTCAATTCGTCTCAATGCAGTATTCACGCAATGACATCGATTTTTCCCGCGGTAACTTCAGGGTTCGCGGAGACACTATAGAAATCATTCCGATGTATGAAGAGCTTGCCGTTCGCATTGAGATGTTCGGTGACGAAATTGAAGCTCTTTATAGCCTCCACCCGCTCACAGGTGATGTTGTCGAAAAGCTCGATATGGTTTCCGTCTTCCCAGCTTCGCACTACGTTGCCAGTGAAGAAATAATGAAGAAAGCAATCGTCACTATCCGTGAAGAAATGGAAGAACGTGTTGCGGAATTTGAGAAGCAAGGAAAGCTTCTTGAAGCTCAACGCCTGCGCATGCGCACCACCTTTGACCTGGAGATGATGCAACAGATCGGCTTCTGTTCAGGTATTGAGAATTATTCACGTCACATTGATGTGCGCGAGCCCGGCGAAGCTCCACAGTGTCTCTTGGACTACTTCCCGGATGACTTCCTCTGTGTCATTGACGAATCTCACGTGACGGTTCCACAAATAGGTGCCATGCACGAAGGCGACGCTTCTCGTAAGCGAACACTCGTCGAACACGGTTTCCGTCTTCCATCTGCAATGGATAACAGACCCCTCCGTTTCGATGAGTTCAAAGAACGAGTTGGTCAAACCGTCTATCTTTCGGCAACACCAGGTAAGTATGAAATGGGAATTGCTGACGGCGTCGTCGAACAAATTATTCGCCCCACGGGTCTCGTAGATCCTCAGATTGTGATCAAGCCTTCCAAGGGGCAGATTGATGACCTGCTCGAGCAAATACGAGTTCGCGCTGCACAGGACGAACGCGTGCTCGTGACGACCCTGACAAAGAAGATGGCAGAAGAGCTGACGGACTTCCTGACCGAAGCTGGAGTGCGTGTCAGGTACCTTCACTCTGACGTTGACACCCTGCGACGTGTTGAGCTTTTGACCGAGCTGAGACAGGGCGTGTATGACGTTCTTGTAGGAATCAACCTGCTTCGAGAGGGTCTTGACCTCCCTGAAGTCTCGCTTGTTGCCATCTTGGATGCTGACAAGGAAGGCTTCTTACGTTCAGCAACATCTTTGATTCAAACCATTGGTCGTGCAGCCCGTAACGTCTCTGGTGAAGTTCACATGTATGCGGACGTGATTACGAAATCAATGGCCCAAGCTATAGAAGAAACTACGAGGCGCAGAGAAAAGCAGATTGCCTATAACGTTCAGCACGGTATCGATCCTCAACCCTTGCGGAAGAAGATTGCTGACATCACTGCCATGCTTCAGCGTGAAGAGGCAGATACGGCAGAACTTCTTGCTGATAAGGGAAACAAGAAGACCAAATCTGGAGCTTCCAGGCCAAGTACTTCAACATTACTCACCCCACGCATCGGTGCTGCGGGAGCAACTGAACTTGAAAACATCATCGGTGATCTGAACGAACAAATGCTTGTTGCCGCTGCAGAATTAAAGTTCGAGCTTGCTGCACGATTACGTGATGAATTATCTGAACTGAAACGCGAACTTCGCATTATGAAAGAAGCAGGACATGCCTAAGCCACACAACACGCACTCTCATTTGAGTGTGAAGGGTGCTCGCGTACACAACCTTCAAAACGTTGACCTCGAGATTCCACGCGACTCTCTCGTTGTCTTCACAGGTCTGTCAGGTTCGGGAAAGTCGTCTCTCGCCTTCGACACGATTTTTGCTGAAGGTCAACGTCGTTACGTTGAGTCTCTGTCTGCGTATGCTCGCCAGTTCTTGGGCCAAGTTGATCGTCCCGATGTTGATTTCATTGAGGGCCTCTCACCTGCAGTGTCGATTGATCAGAAATCAACGAACCGTAACCCTCGTTCAACAGTGGGCACGATTACTGAGATCTACGACTACATGCGTTTGCTCTGGGCGCGTATTGGTATTCCGCACTGTCCTGAGTGTGGCGAAGTCATTCAATCGCAGACGGTTCAGCAAATTGCTGATCAACTGATGGATCTGCCGGAAGGCACCCGTTACCAGGTAGTAGCTCCCGTTGTTTCGCAGAAAAAGGGAGAATTCGTTGACCTTTTTGCCGAACTCACTGCTTCCGGATACTCCCGAGTCATAGTTGACGGTGACGTTATTCAACTTGCAGATGCACCTGCTTTGAAGAAAAGCTTCAAACACGACATTTCGGTAGTGATCGACCGACTGGTTGCAGGACCAGAACTTCTCTCACGCCTCACGGATTCTCTTGAGACAGCTCTCAAACTCACCAATGGCACCGTAGATATCAACTACGTTGACCAAGAGGGGGAGAGCGCATGGCAGTCATTTAGTGAGAAGCTCTCGTGCCCCAATGCGCACCCCATTCAATTAGCTGAGATTGAACCCAGAACCTTCTCCTTCAATTCGCCCTTTGGTGCATGTCCTGCGTGTTCGGGGCTGGGAACCAAGATGTCTGTCGATGAAGAATTGTTAATGGGGGACCCTTCACTCTCCATCAACGACGGTGTGATCATTCCTTGGGCAACACAGGGTAAGGGCTTATTCCAGTACTACGAGAAGCTGCTTCTTGGTCTTGCAGCAGATTTAGATTTCTCTCTCGATACACCGTGGGAAGAGCTCGATGAAGAAGTCCGTGAAGCAGTGATGAACGGGAACAACTTCAATGTCCGAGTGAAGTGGAAGAACCGTTACGGTCGTGAGGTTCAATACAGCTCAGGCTTTGAAGGTGTTGTTCCCTATATCGAACGTCAGTATCTCCAAGCAGACACCGATGTACAGCGTGCTCGGTGGGCTGAATACCTCCGCGAAGTACCCTGTGTGGAGTGTGCTGGCCAGCGTCTGAAGCCAGAGGTTCTTGCCGTCAAGATCAATGGGCTGTCGATAGCTGATTTGGCAGAGTTACCCCTGTCAGATGCTAGAAACTTTATGGACAATCTCACTCTGACAGACAGAGATGCCATGATTGCCGCCCAGGTTTTGCGAGAGATTCGTGCGCGTTTGAACTTCTTGATCGAAGTTGGGTTGACCTATCTCAACCTTTCTCGTGCAGCTGGTTCCCTGTCTGGTGGTGAAGCGCAGCGCATTCGTCTTGCAACTCAGATTGGTTCTGGTTTGACAGGCGTTCTCTACGTCCTAGATGAACCCTCAATTGGACTTCACCAACGAGACAACCGCCGCCTCATTGATACCCTCATCAAACTTCGTGATCTAGGTAACACCTTGATCGTGGTGGAACACGATGAGGACACCATTCACACGGCAGACTGGATTGTGGATATTGGTCCTGGTGCTGGCGTGAACGGTGGCAAGGTCGTCCACTCCGGTGACTATGAATCTCTACTCAAGAACACCGCATCAATTACCTCCGATTATGTCTCTGGTCGTACCAAGATCGAGATACCAAAGAAGCGTCGACCAATCGATAAGAACAGAGAGATTACTGTCGTTGGCGCAGAGGCTAACAACCTCAAGAAGGTAACTGCCACATTCCCTCTGGGAACTCTCACCGCGGTAACGGGTGTTTCAGGATCTGGTAAATCCTCTTTGGTCAACGACATTCTCTACAAGGTTCTGGCAAACAAGCTCAACGGTGCACGAACTGTTGCCGGCAAGCATGTGCGAGTTACGGGTCTTGAACACTTGGACAAGGTCATTCACGTTGATCAAAACCCCATTGGCCGTACGCCTCGATCCAACCCCGCTACCTACACAGGTGTCTTTGACAAGATTCGTACCCTGTTCTCAGAAACTACTGAGTCGAAAACTCGTGGTTATCAGCAGGGACGATTCAGCTTCAACGTCAAGGGTGGACGTTGTGAAGCATGTTCTGGTGACGGAACGCTCAAGATTGAGATGAATTTCCTCCCTGACGTGTATGTGGATTGTGAAGTGTGTCACGGAAAGCGATACAACCGAGAGACCCTGCAGGTTCGATACAAAGGCAAGAACATTTCAGAAGTTCTGGATATGCCCATTGCTGAAGCAGCAGAGTTCTTTGAACCCATTAGTTCTATTCACCGATTCCTGAAGACTCTTGTAGACGTCGGTCTCGGATATGTTCGCCTAGGTCAAAGTGCCACCACTCTCTCTGGTGGTGAGGCACAACGCGTCAAGCTTGCGACCGAACTGCAGAAACGAAGCAACGGTAGAAGCATCTATGTACTTGATGAGCCCACCACGGGTCTTCACTTCGAAGATGTCCGCAAGCTCCTGCTAGTGCTGAATTCACTCGTGGATAAAGGCAACACAGTGATTGTGATTGAGCACAATCTTGATGTGATCAAGAGTGCAGACTGGTTGATTGACCTAGGCCCCGAAGGTGGTGCTGGCGGTGGCGAAATAATTGCCGTGGGCACTCCAGAACAGGTGGCTAAGAGTACACAGAGCCACACAGCAACTTTCCTGCGTGAGATCATCGCGACGTAGTTATGGCAGAGACTGTCCCTTATCGTCCCAAAACGGGTGATATTCCGACGAATCCCGGAGTCTATAGATTCCGTGATGAGTCAGGGCGCATTCTCTATGTCGGTAAAGCAAAGAACCTCCGAGCTCGGCTCACGAGCTATTTTGCTCCGCTGAACACACTGCATGAACGTACGAGGCGCATGGTCACCTCGGCTGCAAGCGTGGAGTGGACCATCGTGGGGACAGAGTTCGAAGCTCTCCAGCTCGAATTTACGTGGATCAAAGAATTCGATCCGCCTTTCAATATCCAATTCAGGGACGATAAGAGCTATCCCTATCTCGCCATCACACTGGGGGAGAAGATTCCTCGCGTCATGGTGACCCGCACGCGCAAGATTGAGAACGCTCGATACTTTGGCCCGTATACAAAAACCTGGGCTATCAGAGAGACGCTAGATCTGATTCTCCCTGTATTTCCTGTACGGACGTGTTCAGAAGGTGTTTACAAAAAGGCAGAGCGGGCTAATCGTCCATGTTTGTTAGGCGACATTGGGCGTTGTGCTGCACCCTGTGCTGGTCGAGTTACACCTGAAGAACATCGATCGATTGCACTCGATCTAGCAACCTTCATGACCGGTAAGAATGATGGTCATATCAAGAGCTTGAAAGAGAAGATGGCTCAGGCCTCAGCAGTGCAGGATTACGAATCTGCTGCAAAATATCGCGACAACATTCAAGCTCTCGAAACTGTGGCTTCAAAGAGTGCCGTTGTTCTACGTGATGAAGTTGATACAGACATATTCGGCATTGCCAGTGATGAACTCTCAGCCGCTGTTCAAATGTTCATCGTGCGCGAAGGTCGCATTCGAGGTGTGCATTCCTGGAACGTGGATACTGAACTTGATGTTTCAGTCAGTGAGCTCGTTGATAATATGCTCCGAACGGCATATGACTCCGAGGAGATTCCTCCCAAAGAAATTATTATCCCTGAGATTCCAGAAGACTCCGTGGCCCTTTCTTCTTGGCTCACTGAGATTCGTCGCGAACGACTATCTGATGACCGCGCAGCATCAGTAAAACTTAAGGTTGCTCAGCGCGGCGATCTCGCAGCGTTGGCAAGTACAGTCAAACACAATGCTCAACAAGCTCTTGTTCTATACAAAACAAAGCGACGTGCAGACTACGTCACGAGGACAAAAGCACTCAGCGATATCCAAGAAGCTCTTGGACTTCCAGAGTCTCCTTTACGTATCGAATGTTTCGATGTGTCACACCTTGGCGGAACAAAGATTGTCGCTTCCATGGTTGTGTTCGAAGACGGACTTGCCAAGAAGAGTGACTATCGAAAATTCAGCATCGCTCAAGCACGTGATGATACAGACGCGATGAATCAGGTCCTTGCACGTCGTGCTGCTTATCTCACGGGGCTAGAAGAAGATTCTGAGAAGAAAGCCTCGAGTTTCTCATACCCGCCAGGGCTCTTCGTTGTCGATGGTGCGCTGCCGCAGGTCAATGCCGCAGCAAAAGCTCTGAAAGAAGCTGGTTTGAGCTATATTCCAGTTGTAGGACTAGCCAAGCGATTAGAAGAACTGTGGCTACCAGGGGAGAAGTTCCCCGTGATTCTTCCGCGAAATTCCGAAGCGCTCTTTTTGTTCCAACAACTCCGTGATGAGGCTCACCGCTTCGCCATTACCTTCCAACGCGCCTCTCGGAAACGAGACATCAATACTGTTCTTTCAGAAGTACCAGGAATGGGACCGGCAAAGGTCAAGGCAGTTCTGGCGCAGTTCGGGTCCGTTGCGCAATTACGCAAAGCAACCGTTGAGGAAATTGCTCAAACCCCTCAGATCAGTCCAGCTATTGCTCAAGCAATTAAGGACACACTTTCTCAACGCTAGTTTTTGAGAAGTTTCACGGCGATATCTGTCCGATCAGTCACGATTCCGTTGACGCCAGCTTCAAGTAGCTTCTTCATCTGTTCCGGATCATTGATTGTCCATACATGAACCATCACTTCTGCTGTGTGATACATCTTTACCAGTCGAGGACTCACGATGTTGAGGCCTAAAGCAGAAGCCGGGATCTGAACCGCATCGAAGTTCCGCAGTAATCGATTCACAAGCCATTGTTGCCCACACAGAGCTGCAAAGAATGCTGGCGTGAATTCACTGACAGAGGGAGAAGATGCAGTGCCGGGAGCTTTCTGCATCGTCGTTTTTCTGCGTTTGGCATCAAAAGAGGTCAACAGAATTCGATGATGTGCTTTCAACTCATTGATCGCTTGTGCCACAGGAGCAGAAGCTTCTGAGTTTTTGATATCGATGTTGAATTTCTCCTGAGGGAAGTGTTCAAGGGCCGTCTTCAAAGTAGGAATGTATTCCGGTAATTCTGCAAATTCCAGTGATGAGATTGGCACGCCGTTGATGTCATCGTCATGGAATAGCACCGCAATTCCATCTTTGGTTCCGTGGGCATCAGTTTCGATGTAATCGGCCCCAGCAGCCAACGCTTTAGTGAAGGCATCAAGGGTGTTGGGATTGCAATCGAGAGCTAAGCCTTGGTGGGCAAGAATATGTGGCCCGGTGTTCTCGAAATAGCTATGCACGGCTAGAGGCTAACATCCTCAGGGCTTGGTAGTCTGCTTGAGGAAACTTTCACTAAGGAGACTCTCGTGTCGAACCCACTAGCTGCCGGATCACTTGCCGGAAAACGAGCACTTGTTACCGGATCTTCTCGCGGCATTGGTGCAGACACAGTTAACTATTTCGCAGAGGCTGGTGCGAAAGTTGTCGTCAACTATCGAAATAAAGAAGCACGAGCACTCAAGATTGTTGACGCCATTAAGGCAAACGGGGGAGAGGCCATTGCGGTTGGGGCGGACCTGACGGATCCCGCATCGGTTGCGTCGATGTTCGCAGCCGCAAAAGAGGCATTTGGTGGACTCGACATCCTCGTGATGAATGCCTCAGGCGGTATGGAAGCAGGCATGGGAGATGACTATGCCATGAAGCTCAACCGTGACTCCCAGGTCAACCTTCTCAAAGCCGCTCTTGACGTACTCGTTGATGGAGCACGCGTCGTTTTCGTCACAAGTCACCAGGCACACTTCATTCGCACCACACCAACCATGGATGAATACCTTCCTGTTGCGTTGTCTAAGCGTGCAGGTGAGGATGCACTTCGTGACATGATTCCCGAGCTTGAAGCTCGAGGTATCGGCTTTACTGTGGTTTCTGGCGACATGATCGAGGGAACCATTACGGCAACTCTTCTTGAGCGCGCTAATCCTGGTGCGATCAATGCCCGTAAGGAATCTGCTGGCAAACTTTACAATGTCAGTGAGTTTGCGGCTGAGGTTGCACTTGCAGCAGTCGAGCCAGTTCCTGCAGATAACACACGCCTTGTTGGAGACGTGAGCTCCTTCGTAGCGGAGTAATCATGGCGCGCCCAGCGCACAGAAGAGTCTCTCGAGTCGTTCTTCTCGACGAAAATGATCGGTTCCTTCTGTTACTAACAGCTTCGCCACGATTGCAGACTCCTGTCGTGAGATGGCTTACACCTGGTGGGGGAGTAGAGGACCACGAATCTCACGCCGAAGGTGCTATTCGTGAACTCTTCGAAGAGACAGGCCTTCGTGTTGAATCTGTCGGTGATCCCATTTGGAGTATCGAAGGACAATCGGTTTTCAACGACGGTCACGTGCAATCCACCTACA
>ERZ650301.483-NODE-483-length-11040-cov-6.534911_pt1 | contig 11040 bp, 15 predicted proteins | sample MGYA00376237_ERZ650301 | MGnify/ENA primary metagenome ERZ650301 (study PRJEB26733, sample SAMN07839255) | wastewater metagenome | biome: small river; feature: stream; material: water | place: USA: North Carolina | collected 2016-04-05 ...
ATACGAGATATGCCTAAGTGACTGGAGTTCAGACGTGTGCTCTTCCGATCTGGTCAAGGATGACGGCCGCGGTGATTCCGAGCCCGGCGCCGATGGCGACCGAGAATGCAATCAAATATCCAAGGATTGATGCCGCGCTGCGCGCCTCGGGTGCGATGCTCGCGTCAAGGATGAGAGCCACGATCAAACCAAGGATTCCGCCGGTCAAAAGAAACGGTAGAAACTTCGGCGAGCGCCGAATGGTGACCTGCTCGGTCTTCAGAGTGGTTTTTGCCATAAACCTATTGAACCCTATAAATACGCGGATTATTTCGGAATCAAACCATTGACAGGTCGGTTTTAGTTAGGGTAGCCTAACCTCACTACTAAGTCAGAGAATACTGACCCAACGAAAGAGAAAAATTGATCTCAAACTTCTTGATCGGCCTTCGCGAAGGCCTCGAAGCGGCCCTCGTGGTCAGCATCTTGATTACCTACCTGGTTCGTACCGGTCGCAACAAGAGCATCAAGTTTGTTTGGGCCGGTGTCTTCTCGGCCGTTGCCCTGAGCCTCGCCTTTGGTGCGCTCTTGACCTACACCAGCCTTTCGCTTCACTTCAACGAAGAGGCCGAAGAGACCTTCGCCGGCACCATGTCGGTTATTGCCGTTGCCTTGGTTACCTGGATGATCGTCTGGATGCGTAACGCCGGCAAGAAGATGAATGCCGAACTCGAAGGCAAGCTTGAGACCGCCGTAATCGGTGGCGCACTCACCGTGGCCGCGATGGCATTTGCATCGGTCGCTCGCGAGGGCATCGAAACCACACTCTTCTTCTTTAGCGCAGTTCAGGCTGCCGGTTCGACCGTGGGCCCGGTCATTGGTTTCACCCTGGGCATCCTTGCTTCGAGCGCCGTCGGCTTCTTGATTTACCGTCGCGCCATCAAGATCAACATGCGCCGCTTCTTCAGCGTGACCAGCTACTTCTTGATTTTGGTCGCGGCCGGAGTTCTTTCTTACGGTGTGAGTGACCTCGCGGAAGCCGGCGTCATCCCGGTCAACCTCGGCACCGCCTTCGACCTTTCGGCGACCATCAGCGAAGACAGCTGGTTCGGCGCCTTGGCTAAGGGAATCTTCAACTTCAACGCGGAGACCAGCTGGCTCTCGGCTATTACCTGGTTGGCTTACGTGGCCTTCGCAGTCTGGCTATACAACCGCAAGCCAAAGGGCTCATCGGCAACCAAGGTTGCTGTGCCACTAAAGACCAAAGAAGCTGCGACGCTAGTTAAGTAAGCGGCAAGACTTCGCTGAGATCGGCGCGGGTGCCCGAGGCAGAAACTTTGCCGGCGGCAACCGCGTCGCTCCATTTAAGCGCTCCGGTGGCTACGGCAAACCAGGTCTCAGGAGACATCTCGACTACGTTCGGCGGTGTTCCACGAGTGTGACGCGGGCCTTCGATGCACTGTGTCGCACCTAGCGGCGGCACTCGAACCTCAACCGAGTTGCCCGGAGCAACCTCGGCCAACTCTTCGAGCAAGAATCTAACCGCGGTGGCCATGTCGGCCGCGACCGAGTTCGGCGATGTTTGCAGCGCGCGAACGGCCGCCCATCCTACCTCTGCCTTGATTCTGCGTCTAGCCATGCCTCTACTTTCTCACGCATTGCCTAGACTTTAGGCATGCCAACACTTGCCGCGATGATCACGTTCTTGATCACTGCCCTGGTGATCATTTTGATCCCTGGGCCGAGCGTGGTTTTCGCGATTGGTCGCACGCTTGCTCTTGGTCGTTCATCCGGGTTGGTCACAGTTGTAGCTAACGCTATGGGCACGAGCGTTTGGGTGGTCGGCACCGCATTCGGCTTGTATGGCTTGGTCAGCGCGCTGCCTTGGTTGCTCGAGGTAATCAAAATCGGTGGCGTGGTTTATCTCGGCTATCTCGGATTCAAAACCGTACGCGGGGCGAGCAAGCAGCACGCCAACATCATGAGCTCGAGCGATGCCAAGAAGCCGCTCGGTCAGATTTTTCGCGAGGGCTTTTTCGTTGGTCTAAGCAACCCGAAGACCGCCGTTTTCTTCACCGCCGTGCTGCCGCAGTTCATCAACCCGGCCGGCAATTTTGTGATTCAGTTCTTGCTTCTCGGCATGATCTTTGAGGTTGTCGGTGTACTCAGCGACGCCATGTATGTGTTGGCCGCAGCCGCAGTGCGCGACTGGATCCTCAACGAACCGAAGCGCCTGCAAACCATCGTTACCGTCGGCGGTTTCATGATTCTTGGCGTCTCGGTCTGGTTGCTCGTCAATATGTTGACCGGGCAATAGAAGCGGTCGCCGATTCCGCCCAAACGCCAACAGTCCGCCTCGGGTAAACTTGTCGGGTGAAGATTCTAGTTTTGGGCGCGGGCGCCCGCGAGCACGCAATTGTTAAGGCGCTTTTGCGCACCGGCACCAACAAGGATGACCTAATCGTCGCCCCTGGCAACGCCGGCATCGCCCTCGACGCTCACACCGAGCCTTCACTAAACGCCAACGACCCGCTTGCGGTCACCAAGTTTGCTCTAGAGCACGCAATCGAGCTGGCCATCATCGGCCCGGAGGCTCCACTGGTTGCGGGTGTTTCAGACGCACTTCGCTCAGAGGGCATCGCAGTTTTCGGCCCAAGCCAAGCCGCCGCTCAGCTTGAGGGTTCAAAGTCTTTCGCCAAAGAAGTAATGGCCGCCGCTGGCGTGCCAACCGGCATGGCCCGCGAGTGCTCGACCATCGAGCAGGTCGCCGACGCAATGGATGAGTTCGGTGCCCCCTACGTGATCAAGGCCGACGGCCTCGCAGCCGGCAAGGGCGTTATCGTCACCAACGATCGCGATGCAGCCTTGGCTCACGCCGAAAAGTTCATGCACATCGGCATCCTGGTTGAAGAGTATCTAGCCGGCCAAGAGGTCAGCCTGTTCTTCCTCGCCGACGGCAAGACCGTTGTGCCACTAACCCCAGCGCAAGACTTCAAGCGCGCTTACGACAACGACGAGGGCCCGAACACCGGCGGCATGGGCGCATACAGCCCGTTGCCTTGGTTGCCTGAGGGCTTCGTCGAAGAGGTTCAGCGCGATGTCGCTCAGCCGACCGTCGACGAGATGGCCAAGCTCGGCACCCCGTTTGTCGGCTTGCTTTACTGCGGTCTGATTGTGACCGAGCGCGGCATCCGTGTGATCGAATTCAACGCTCGCTTCGGCGACCCAGAGACCCAGGTCGTGCTTCGCCGCCTGACCAGCTCGCTCAGCGGCCTGCTATACAAGGCGGCAACCGGCCAGCTAAATGGCACAGCCACCCCTGATTTCACCAAGGATGTTGCCATCACCGTCGTGCTAGCCAGCGAGGGATACCCAGACACTACGGCTCCGAACCGCCCGATCTACGGTCTGGGCGAAGCAGAGGAAACCGGCATTGAGATATGCCACGCGGCTACCGCCTTCCAGGAGACTCGCACCGGCGAAGAAGTTCTAGTTGCAACTGGCGGCCGTGTGCTGTCGGTGGTTGCCACCGGCACCGACTTCGCGAGCGCACGCAAGCAGGCCTACGCGGGCATCGAGAAGATTCAGCTCGAGGGTTCGCACTACCGCAGCGACATCGCGGCGAAGGTAGCTAACTAATGGCCGAGGCTTCAGGCGCTTCACTGGGCGCACCGATCGAAATCCCGGGCTGGGTTCACGTTTACTCGGGCAAGGTCCGCGACCTTTACGAGAGCGAGCAGCCGAACCTGCGCCACCTCATCCTGGTGGTTGCATCAGATCGTGTGAGTGCGTTTGACCACATCCTTGAACCCGCGATTCCGGGCAAGGGCAAGCACCTGACCGCGCTGACCAACTGGTGGTTTGACCGCCTGGATGTGCCGAACCACCTAGACACTGAGGTTGAGGTTCCGGCGGTTGTTGCCGGCCGTGCGACCATCGCCAAGAAGCTTGAGATGTTTCCGGTTGAGTGTGTGGTTCGCGGATACATCAGCGGATCGGGCTGGCAGGAATACCAGGCCACCGGCGAGATTTGCGGCATCAAGCTGCCCGAGGGTTTGACCTTCGGCGGCAAGTTGCCAGAGCCGATTTTCACCCCGGCTTGGAAGGCTCCGATGGGCGAGCACGACGAGAACATAACGTTCGAGCGCGTGGTTGAGTTGGTTGGCGCAGAGAACGCGGCCAAGATTCGCGACCTCAGCATCAAGGTTTTCAAGCAGGCGAGTGACCTTGCCGAGCACGCTGGGCTCATCCTGGCCGACACCAAGTTTGAGTTCGGCATCGACCCGCTGAACCGCGACGACCTCAGCGAATTCAACGGCGTGACCGGAACCATAACCCTCGGCGACGAGGTTTTGACCCCGGATTCAAGCCGATACTGGAGCAAGGCCGCCTGGGATCGCGGCGAGCGCAAAGAGTCTTTCGACAAGCAGATTGTTCGCAACTGGTTGGCCGAGAACTGGGATAAGCACGGCACTCCACCGGCTCTTCCGGCAGCGATCGTCGAGCAGACCGCCGACAAGTATGCCGAACTGGTTGAACGCCTAACTTCTGAGGTGGCCTAAACCTTGACCCCTAGCCGCATTAGTGACGAGCGCCAAGAAGCGATTCTTGATGCCGCTCAGCAACTAATCGCAAGCAAGGGTGTAGACGCGGTTTCGATGGCCGATCTTGCCAAGGGCACGGGGCTAAGTCGCCCGGCCATTTATCAATACTTTGCATCCAAGGATCACGTGTTGGCCGAGTTGGTCATTAACGAGATGGCCGACCTCAGCAACGCCATCGAGCGTCACATCGAAGGTCTTGAAGACCCGATGGAACGTATCCGAATCTGGATTCACTATTCACTCGCGCACTTGGCGAGCGCCGAGCACAGAATCATCCGTGAGATTTCAATCGCCAGCCTTCCTGAAGATTCGCGCGGCATGATCAATGCGATGCACGGCCACTTCATGATGGCTCTGCTGAGCCCGGTTCGCGAGATCGGCGTCAAGGATGTCACGGCCACCGCACACTTGATCTTCGCTTCTGTGGCCCAGGCCGCCAAGAGAATTGACGAAGGCAGCGAGTTCGTTAGAGAAGCCGCTGCCCTCGAGCAATTCACCGTTGCCGGTTTGATTGCCAGCGCTAACGCTGGCCCGAAGAACTAGTTCTTCTTTTTCTTAGCGGCTGCCTTCTTCGCTGCTGCCTTCTTCGCTGCTGCCTTCTTCGCAGCCGCAATCTGCTTTTCCGTTAGCTTCACGACTGGCTTGGCGGTCGGCTTTGCAACCACTGCCGCACCAAAGGTCAACGGAATGAAACGGTCAAGTGAGAAGTCGGTTGAACCGCCCAAGTGATCGCGACGAACGTGAATGCCACAGGCCACCTTGGTGCAGTCGATGGTCTTGTCGCCCGAGGTGAACTGAGCAACAACCGGAACCTGAAGCGGCTTGGTTGCGTCGCTTGCATGCTGAGACAGCGATCCGGCGTCGGTCGAAGCCCAGACGGTCTTGTCCATGCCAACGCAGTCGGCTGGGCGACCCTTAGCGGCGTCGGCCAAAGTGCCGGCACATAGACGAAGGTAGATGCCCTGACCAGCAGGAACGTTGTTTGCAGTGACGGTGACAACGTCGCCAGCGATGGTTAGGTTCTGGGTCTTGTCAGCGGTGACGCTGAAATCAGCGGCCTGTGCTGGAGCAACGGCTGCCAGTGCCGAAACGGCGGTTAGGGCAACAATGGCAAGGGTTGCGATGCTGTTCTTCTTCATTTTTCTCCTTGGATGGGTTTCTGCCGACTTTTGGTCGACTATTTGAACGTGACGGGGATGATCACGTCTGCTTTTCGGTAATCCGAAAGGGTGTGGTCGGCTCGGGTCAAAATGGCACACTTGACGACCTTGCAGTCGTTGTTGCCGATCATCCTGGTGGCTGGCACCTGAACCTTGAATGAGCCGCTCGAGACAGTTTTCTTGTTGACTTTGGCGGTGACTTTGGTGAACGGCGTCACCAAGGTGACGGCATAGATCGGCGGGTTTGATGACACCCAAACCGACTGATTGTTTTTGCCGGTGATGTCGAAAGGGCCGCAGAGTTCTGGGCGTTTGCCCTTCGGCGGAATCACGCAGAACGTGACGTAAATGCCGGTCTTGAGCTCGTATCCCTTGCCGGTGACGGTGAGCACCTGGCCGTCGCTGAGGTTTGTTGCAGCGTCAACCGTGAGCCCCTGACCGATAGGGCCAGTTGCTTTGTTTGACACCGCGGCCGGGGTTGCGGAACTAGCGCCAGTTGCAAAAGCTGGTGCCGACACGCCACTAACTGCGATTACGGCTACGGCCGAGGCCGAGGCGAATGTCACAAGAAATTTGTTCACGCACCAAAGTTAGGTCGCGTCCGTTTTTAAAAACTGACAAGGTGTCAGTAATAGAAAACCCGCCGACTCATTGCGAGTAGGCGGGTTTTCGGGTGGCATCTATGGATGCCGAAAAACTTAGTCGTGGCAGGTACAACGCTGGTCTTGAGGAACGCCGGCTAGGGCCTCGTCGATGTGACCGCCGCAGCCTTCCCAAGTGACTTTGCCGCAGTTTGGGCAGTTCGCTGGTGAACACATGGCTGACTCCTTACTTCTTCTTACCGAATAGACGCGCGAAGAAGCCTGGCTCCTTCGGGTCGTTTGCGTGGCCCTGGCACTGCTGTGACTTTGGGATTCCGCGCATGACTTCATTTACGTGCTGGCCGCAGCCAGACCAGGATGCTTTGCCACACTTGCGGCAGGTAACTCGCTGACACATTTTGTTTCCTTTGTTTTAGGTGGTGTTCGGTTGTTTGTAGAACTACTGGATCATCATTCCGGTGGCAACTGCTGCATCGGCGACCGAGCCTGCGTTGTATAGCTGTCCGGTGAAACCGTTCTGCTGCATCCAGGTGATTGCCTGACCGGCACGGTTGCCAGAGTGGCAATAGACAACGTAGTTTTTGGTCTTGTCGAGCTGGTTCATCTGCGATTCGAAGTCGGCGCCTTGGATGTCAATGTTGACCGAACCGTGCAAGTGACCGGTCGCTACTTCATCCGGAGTGCGCACGTCAATGACGGCGGCGATGCTCTTCATGTCGATCGCGTTGGCGTTTGAGCAAGCGGCTAGCGAACCAACTGCAAATAGGGCGATTAAGGTCGCTGTCACAAACTTGAAAACCTTTGACATTTCAGTCACCTTTCGACTGGTATTTGGTATACCCCCTAGGGTATGCTAGAAAGAGATGAAATTGCAAATACCATTGCAAAACTCACCGAGAAACTAGGAGCCGAAATGCAACTCGAGCAATCAGACCTCAAGGCCGCCCGCGACCGACTTGCGCGTGTTCAAGGTCAAATTGGCGGCATCATCAAGATGATCGACGAGGGTCGCGACTGCACCGAACTGCTAAACCAGCTCTCGGCGGCAAGCACCGCCTTGAGTCGTGCTGGCTTCACCATCATTTCTTCAGGCATGAAGGCCTGCGCCACCGCCGATGAAGGCGACCCGCAACGCAAGGCGCTTGAAAAAGCCTTTATGTCATTGGCTTAGGGAAACACCTTGAAGGTAGTAATCATCGGCGGAGTCGCCGGCGGAATGTCTGCTGCGGCACGTTTGCGCCGCCTCGACGAAACAGCTGAAATCACCGTCTACGAGATGAGTGAAAACGTCAGCTACGCAAACTGCGGTTTGCCGTACTTTGTGAGCGATGTCATCTCTAAGCGCGAAGCGCTTTTGCTCCAGACCCCAGAGGCGCTGTGGAACAGATTCCGCATCCTGGCGAAAGTTCAATCGAAGGTGACCTCGATTAATCGCGAATCCAAGACCGTCACCGTGAAGAATCTTGCTACCGGCGAGAGCTACGAAGATCACTACGACAAGCTAGTCATTTCTACCGGCGCACGCCCTCGCCGCCTCGACATCCCTGGCATTGAGCGGGCCATGTGGTTGCGCAATGTGACCGATGCCGACGACGTGAAGGCCGCACTAGTAGCCGCCGAGAACAAGTCGGTGGCCATTATCGGTGCCGGCTTTATTGGCATCGAGCTTGCCGAAAACATTCGTCACATGGATATTCCGGTGACGATCATTCAGCGCAGTAACAGCATCCTTGGGCAGTTTGACCCAGAGATGGTTCAACCGCTGCACGAAGTGCTCGAGAAGCACGGCGTGAAAATCGAGCTAAATGCCCAGCCGGCCAAGATCACTGCCGAACACGTCGTACTGGCCGATGGCCGCAAGATTGAGGCCGGGCTGGTTTTCACCGCCGCCGGTGTAGACCCAGACAATTCACTCGCTCGGGAGGCCGGGCTAATGATTGGCTCAACCGGTGGGCTGCGGGTCGACGAGCAGCAGCGCACGAGCGACCCAGACATTTTCGCGGCGGGTGATGCGGTTGAAAAGAACGGCATCCTCACTGGCGATCAAACCCTTATCCCTCTCGCCAACTTGGCAAACCGTCACGGTCGCCTAGTGGCCGACGTTATTGCCGGTCGCGAGGTCAAGGCTCGCGCTGCGGTTGGCACGGTCATCCTTGGAGCATTCGGTTTCGCAGTTGGCATCACCGGGCTCAGCGAACGTGCCGCGGTTAGGGCTGGCATCAAACATCAGGTGATCCACATTCACCCGAACAGCCACGCGGGATACTACCCAGGCGCAAAGCGCCTTTCGATAAAGGTTCTCTTTGATCCAGAATCCGGCCAGATTCTTGGCGCGCAGGCAAACGGCGAAGATGGCGTCGATAAGCGCATCGACGTGATTGCAACCGCGATGCATGGCGGCCTAACCGTTGAAGACCTCATGGATCTTGAGTTGGCCTATGCCCCGCAGTTCGGTTCGGCCAAGGATGCCATCAACATCGCCGGTTACGTTGGCAACAACGTCTTCGTCGGCATGACCCCGACACTGCAGTGGCACGAACTCGAATCTGCTCGCGCGGCTGGCGCTCAGGTCATCGACGTTCGCTCACCTCAAGAACACGGTCACGCGCACATCCCCGGCACGCTAAGCATTCCGGTTGAGAAGCTGCGCGACCGCCTAGCCGAGGTGCAACTCGAAGACGTGGTGGTCTATTGCCAGGTTGGTCAGCGCGGGCACATCGCGACTCAAATCTTGAGGGCAGCTGGTGCAAATGTGCGCAACCTAGATGGCGGATTCGTCACCTGGTCGGCGGGCACTGTGGCGGTCAGCTAAATCTCAGTTTCGAGTACGAAGGTGGAAACATGGATATTGTTCGCAGAACCGTTTTGATCGGCGCAGCCGCCGCCGCTGGCACCATTACCCTGGCGGCCTGCACGGCCATGCCTGGCAGCACAAACCCATCACCGAATGTCGCCGGCCTCGAACCCGAACTCATTCGTTCAAGTAATGGCCGGCTTAATATCGACCTAGTAGCAGCCAAGACCTCCGTCGACATCAATGGCACAGCGGTGAAAGCCATGACTTACAACGGCACACTGCCCGGCCCGACCTGGATGGCGAAACCTGGCGACAAAATCACCGTGAACTTCACCAACAAGCTTGGCGAGACAACCAACTTGCACACCCACGGATTTCACGTTTCACCCGAGGGCAACTCAGACAACGTGATGCTCGAGATCAAGGATGGCCAAACCTTTAAATATGAATACCAACTCGCAGCCGATCACCCGGCTGGCACCTATTGGTATCACCCGCACCACCACGGCAAGGCTGCCGACCAAGTCTTTGCTGGGCTCTACGGCGCCATTATCATCGAGGATGACCTGTCCATCAGCGCGGCAAACAACCGAGTGCTAGTGCTTTCAGACATCGCGGTCACCTCAGATGGCAACATCGCACAAGCCGACATGATGGACAAGATGATGGGTCGCGAGGGCGCTCAGGTTTTGGTAAATGGTCACGTCGAGCCCGAGTTCAACTCGATTGCTGGCAGCCGAGAACGCCTACACATCGTTAATGCCTGCACCTCGAGATACATGACTTTGCACCTCGACGGTGCTCAGATCCAATTGCTGGGGATGGATTCGGGGCATTATGGCGAACCGAAGAATGTGAACACCGTGACATTAGCTCCGGGAAATCGCGCTGACCTGGTTTTTCTAGTAGGCAGCGAACAGATCAAACTCAGCTTTGACTCGGTTCCTCACCTTGACTCGATGTCCACCCCGATTAAAGATCAACGGATTGCGACTTTCACGCCGACCGGTGATGCAGTTGCCGATGTCAAGCCACTGCCGGCAATGATCACACCACGCGATATCCGCAAGGCAACGGTCACGAGTAAACGCAGTTTTACGTTAGCGATGCCAGCTATGGGCTCGATGAGCGGAATGGGCGGCGGGATGGGAAACATGGGTGGCATGAATCACGACATGTCTGGTTTCACCATCAATGGCGAGGTCTTTGACATGTCGACAGTGAACACAACAGTTGCATTTGGCACAGTCGAAGAGTGGACCATTGTGAACACCTCGACGATGAACCATCCATTCCATCTACATGTGTGGCCGATGCAACTGATCCGTGTTGGGGAACAGACTGTGGAAGACGCTCAGTGGCAAGACGTTGTGAATGTTCCGGCGATGAGTTCAAGTGTGGTTCGTGTGGCTTTCGAAAACCACAAGGGCACGGCGGTTTATCACTGCCACATTCTTGATCACGAAGACGCAGGCATGATGGGTGTCATCAAAGCCAGTTAAATCGAATGCCGCCTGCGGGCACACAAGGAAACCCGCTAAAATAGAAGGGTTCGCCCAGCCAAAGACGGCCGTTCGTGCGCCCACCTGCCGCCTAAAAATCAGGAGTTCCTGTGCCAAAAATCATCGTTGAAGTTATGCCTAAAGAGGTTCTTCTAGACCCAGCCGGTAAGTCGGTTAACAACGCACTTCACCGCTCAGGCCACAACGACATCACCGCCGTTCGCATCGGCAAGCGCATCGAGCTTCACTTCGACCGCCCGGTGACCGACGCAGACCTAGCCGAGGCGCAGAAGATCGGCGAAAACTTCTTGAGCAACGCAGTTATCGAAGACGTTGTCTCGGTAACCGTTCAGAACTAAGCGAAAGCGAAAACACCTATGACTTTCAAGATTGGTG
>ERZ650301.484-NODE-484-length-11037-cov-4.231105_pt1 | contig 11037 bp, 6 predicted proteins | sample MGYA00376237_ERZ650301 | MGnify/ENA primary metagenome ERZ650301 (study PRJEB26733, sample SAMN07839255) | wastewater metagenome | biome: small river; feature: stream; material: water | place: USA: North Carolina | collected 2016-04-05 ...
CGACTTACCCGCACGTTCGAGAGTGCCACCGAGCTCAGTGACGTCGATGCGCCCGAGCTTGTCGACGGGGATCCACTCCAGCACAGCACCTTCGTGTTCTTGCAGCCAGAGCACTGTGTCGAGGGTGGCATGGTGTTCTGCTTCGGGAACCACGATGCGATTACGCTTGGCGTCCTTCTCTACAGCAGCACGAAATAGTCCAACTAGTGCAAGGTTGATGGATTCCGTGCCACCCGAGGTAAAAATCACTTCAATGGGCTGGCAACCTAGGACTGTTGCAAGGTATTCACGGGCGTCTTCCACGAGGGCACGCGCTGCTTGACCATGACGGTGAACAGAGCTGGGGTTTCCTGCGTGCGCCAACGCGTCTGTAAAGGCCTTGGTGGCTTCCGGGCGCACGGGCGTTGATGCTGCGTGGTCAAGATATGCCACCATGACAACACCCCTTTCGAAGAACCTGTGAACTAGTTGTTTAACGGCTCACCTACGTGTGCGAAACACGAAGGCAATCTATCTGGCTAGTCTATTTCGAGTGTCTATCCCTCCATCACTGAAGAACCTTGGCGTGCGCCCAACCCGTAGCGGTGGCGAGCTCAAGGTTTTTAGCGACACCGCTGAGGGAATTGATGTTCTGATCTATGACGCTCCCGGCAGTGCACACATTGCTGAGCGTCACTCCCTGGTCAAGGGCAAGGGTGGTGTTTGGTCCACCAGCAGTAACCTGCTTGTGCCTGGCACTGAATATGCGTTGCAGGCGTGGGGTCCTGCTGGACCACAGTATTCCTTCTCTGCCGAAGAGCTCTTGGTTGACCCCTATGCCAAGGGCCTGAGCCGTGTAGGAAACCAGTGGCGCTCTGTTGTGGTCGACACTAGCTTTGACTGGGGTACTACCAAGAAGCCACAGACTCCTCTCGACCAGTCCGTGATCTATGAAGCTCACGTTCGCGGTCTCACCAAGATGCACCCCGGTGTTCCTCTCGAACTTCGTGGAACTTATGCAGGTCTGGGTCACGAAGCCATGACGACCTACCTCAAGGAACTCGGCGTCACGGCAGTAGAACTTCTACCCGTTCATGCCTACCTCTCCGAGGAACACCTCCTCAGCCAGGGTGTGACCAACTACTGGGGTTACAACACTCTCAACTTCTTCACTCCTCACAACGCTTATGCCACCAAGGCTGCTCGCGAAGAGGGACCTTCTGCTGTTCTGCGCGAGTTCAAGCAGATGGTCAAGGATCTACACGAAGCAGGTCTCGAGGTCATTCTTGACGTGGTCTACAACCACACTGCAGAGGAGGGCAAGGTTGGTCCTCGCCTGAGCTTCCGCGGCCTCGACAACGCTTCCTACTACCGCCAAGACGAAGACGGTAATTACATCGACACAACCGGGTGCGGTAATTCTCTCAACGCATCCAAGCCTGTCGTTCAGCAGCTCATTCTTGACTCGCTTCGTTACTGGGCTGAAGAAACCCAGGTTGACGGGTTCCGTTTCGACCTCGCTGTGACGCTGGGTCGTGACGAGAAGGCTGAATACCAGAAGGATCACCCTCTGCTCGAGGCAATCCGCACCGACCCCATCCTCTCCACCACCAAGCTCATTGCTGAGCCCTGGGATGTAGGCCTGGGTGGTTGGCAGACCGGTAACTTTGCTGACGGCTGGCACGAATGGAACGACCGCTACCGCGACCGTATTCGTAACTTCTGGCTTCCAGATATCGCGCAAGCACGTGAGACGGGCATTGCTCCGACAGGTGTCGGTGGCTTTGCCACTCGCCTGGCAGGCTCCAGCAACACCTTCTCCGCTGAGCGTGGCCCGGTTGCCTCAGTGAACTTCATCACCGCACACGATGGCTTCACCCTCAACGACCTCACGATGTATAACTACAAGCACAACATCGGTAACGGCGAAGATAACCGTGATGGCGCCAACGACAACCGCTCGTTCAACCACGGTGTTGAAGGCCCCACGGATAACCCCGACATCATTGCTGCGCGTCGTCGCACCATGCGTAACCTGATGGGAACGCTGATGCTCTCTGCAGGTATTCCCATGATCACCGCAGGTGATGAGTTTGGTCGCACTCAGCACGGCAACAACAATGCCTACTGTCACGACTCTCCCCTGACCTGGGTCAACTGGGAACTGCAGGAATGGCAGCAGGACATGCTGGCCACCACCAAGCACTTGGCCAAGATGCGCCGGGAACACCCTGCTATTCGCCCCACTAGGTTCGGTGTCTTCGGCGAGCGGATCCCCAGCGCCAGTCAGGTCGATTGGTACAACACCCAGGGTGAAACCATGGAGAACGAGGATTGGGAAGATCCTCACAACCGCACCCTGCAGTATGTGGCAGCAAGCACTCCTGAAAATGAAGATTTCAACCGCATTCTGATGATCATTCACGGAACCGAACAACCCACCTCAGTTGTGGTGCCTAAGCACCCTGGTGTGCAGTTCTATGAGCCACTGTGGTTCAGTCCTCACCACACCCCTCGTGAGGTTCCAGGCGTTCTGCGTCCAGGTGAAACCTTCAAGCTCACCGGCACCTCGATTTTGTTGTTTAACGCTGCGAATTAGCCGTTACCTCAGCGCAATAAAAATGCGCTAGTTTTCGTTTATGGAACCCTCCTCCATCGGACGCTTGCCCATTCTCAATGTCACGCCTGATTTAGGTGTGCCTGAGCTCACTCCCAAGGCTTATGTTGGGGAGGTTGTGCCCTTTGGTGCGACCTGTTTCCGCGAAGGTCATGACCTCATCGGTGTTGCCCTGCACCTGCGCGCGCCGGATAGGAAGTCCAGCCGCATTGAGATGACCTCCGTTGCCCCTGGCACGGATCGCTGGAGTGCACTAGCTCAGCCCGACAAGGCGGGCATGTGGACGTTCATCATCGAGTCCTACTCTGATGACTACGCAACCTGGCATCACAATGCCGAGGTGAAGATCCCTCTGGGCATCGACGTTGAACTCATGCTCACGATTGGCTCTCAGCTATTCGCCCGCGCCAGCAAGGAAGCTTCTCGCACGGCGGCGACACGCAAGAAACTGGCGGCCTTGGCCGAGGTTCTTGCAGACACCTCTGTAGACCCCCTCGTTCGATTCGCTCAGGCAGAGGGAGAGGCAGTAGAGAAGCTTCTCTCGGGTGCTCCCATCTCCAGCCTGGAGACCTTCTCAGCTGAATTCCCACTGCTTGTAGAGCGCAGCTTGGCTGGAAGCGCCAACTGGTATGAATTCTTCCCCCGTTCTGAGGGTGCCAAGCAGAATGCTGATGGAACCTGGGTTTCGGGCACCTTTCGCACGGCTGCCAAGCGTCTGCCTGCCGTGGCCAAAATGGGCTTCAACGTTCTGTATATGCCTCCCATTCACCCCATTGGCACGCTCAACCGCAAGGGACCTAACAACACCCTGGTGACTAAGCCGGGTGATCCTGGTTCTCCCTGGGCTATTGGTTCTGCCGATGGTGGCCATGACGCTATTCACCCTGACTTGGGTGATTTCAAGGATTTTGCCTACTTCGTCTCGCAGGCAAAGAAGAACGGTATCGAAGTTGCGCTCGACTTAGCTCTCCAGGCAGCTCCTGACCACCCCTGGGCGAAATCCAACCCTGAGTTCTTCACAACTCTCCCTGACGGCACCATTGCCTACGCAGAGAACCCTCCCAAGAAGTACCAGGACATCTATCCCATCAACTTCGACAACGATCCCGAAGGCATTCGTGCCGAGGTTTTGCGAATTGTCCTTTTCTGGATATCCAAGGGCATCAACATTTTCCGCGTGGACAACCCCCACACCAAGCCCGTGGACTTCTGGGAATGGCTGATCAAGACCGTCAATGTCCAGCACCCTGACGTGATCTTCCTCGCTGAAGCCTTTACTCGCCCGGCCATGATGCAGGCGCTGGCCAAGGTGGGCTTCCAACAGTCCTATTCCTACTTCACCTGGCGCAACACCAAGTGGGAGCTCGAAGAGTTCTTCCGCAGCATCTCAGGCGAGACATCCGATTTCATGCGCCCAAACCTGTTCGTGAACACTCCCGACATCCTGACCGAGTACTTGCAGTTCGGTGGCCCTGCCGCGTTCACGATTCGTGCAACGCTGGCCGCCACCGCCGCCCCGCTCTGGGGTGTGTACACCGGCTTTGAACTCTTCGAATCTGTTGCTCGCCCTGGCGCTGAGGAATATATCGATAACGAGAAGTTCGAATACAAGATGCGCGACTGGGCTGCCATTGAGAAGGAAGGCACCTCGCTCGCGCCTTACCTCACGAAGCTCAACGAGATTCGTGCGGAACACCCTGCTCTGCGTCAGCTGCGCAACATCACCATCCAGCGCACCGATGACGACGCCATCTTGGCTTACAGCAAGCACCTCGATGCCCAGTTCACGGGCACTGGTAAGAACGACACCATCATTGTTGTGGTCAACACGGACCCTCACTCCGTAAGGGAAACAACCGTTCACCTCGACCTGACCACCCTGGGTGCCCAGCACGGTGATTCCATCACCGTGACCAACCTGGTCACTGGCGTGGAATGGGTCTGGGGTGCCGATAACTATGTGCGCCTCGATCCGTTCACCGAGCCCGTCCACATCCTGCACGTGAGCAAGGTGAACTGATGACTGAGAAGAAGCCGACCAAAAAAGCAGCTCCCAAGCATGCTGCAGAGAAGACACCAACTGTGAAGAAAACCCTCACCAAGAAGACCAAGGGTGCTACCGAATGGCACACCCCCTCCCTCGATGACGGTCTTCTCGCCTGGGTTGCGCAGGGCAGCCACTACGACCCTCACAGTGTCTTGGGTCAACACCTCATCCCTGTTGAAGGCTCGAAGGACTCTGTAACCGTCATTCGCACGCGACGACCCCTGGCAAGTGAAGTTATTGCCATCTTGGGCTCCAAGGCACGGATCGAGCTCTCTCATGCTGGCCACGGCATCTGGGAAGGTGCACACACCCTAGGTCTGCAGGATTATGTCATTGAGACCCGCTATCCCGATGGTGCAGAGTGGATTGCTGAAGACGGTTACCGCTTTTCTCCGACCGTGGGTGAACTTGACCTGCACCTGATCCGTGAAGGCCGTCACGAGCGCCTCTGGGAAGTCCTCGGTGCCCGTTACATTGGTCACGGCGGCGTCAAAGGCACCGTTCAAGGAACGGCATTTGCTGTCTGGGCACCCAACGCAAAGGCAGTGCGCGTCAAGGGAACCTTCAACGGCTGGAATGGCGAAGGCCACTCCATGCGATCTCTCGGCGCCAGTGGCGTCTGGGAGCTGTTTGTTCCCGATGTTCACCCCGGTGAGACCTACAAGTTTGAAATCTTGACTCAGGCAGGTCACTGGGTGGAGCGTGCTGACCCTATGGCACGCCAAACAGAGTGCCCACCGCTGACTGGCTCCATCATTGCTCACTCCAACTACAAGTGGGGCGACAAGAAGTGGATTACCAAGCGCGATAAGACCAAGGCACACGAAGCCCCCATGAGCATCTACGAATTGCACGTGGGTTCATGGCGTCAGGGCCTCTCCTACCGCGAGCTCGCCGATGACCTCATTGGTCACGTACTTGAGACGGGCTTTACTCACGTCGAGTTCATGCCATTGGCTGAGCACCCCTATGGCCCTTCCTGGGGCTACCAGGTCACCGGTTACTACGCCCCCACCGCGCGCTTTGGTAACCCTGATGACCTCAAGTACTTGATTGATCGCCTGCACGATGCTGGAATCGGTGTTCTCCTCGACTGGGTTCCAGGCCACTTCCCCAAGGACGAGTGGGCACTGGCTCGCTTTGATGGTCAGCCCCTCTATGAGCACGCTGACCCCCGCAAGGGCGAGCACCCTGACTGGGGAACCTACATCTTTGACTTCGGTCGCAATGAAGTGCGCAACTTCCTCGTTGCTAATGCGCTCTACTGGATCGAAGAATTCCACATCGATGGTCTGCGTGTGGATGCGGTCGCATCCATGCTCTATCTCGACTACAGCCGTGAAGACGGGCAGTGGCTGCCCAACCAATACGGCGGTCGCGAGAACCTTGAAGCCATCAACTTCCTCCAGGAAGCCAACGCGACGGTCTACAAGCACCACCCTGGCGTCACCATGGCTGCCGAAGAATCCACCTCGTGGGGCGGCGTCACCGCTCCCACCGAAGCTGGTGGATTGGGCTTCGGCTTCAAGTGGAACATGGGCTGGATGCACGACAGCCTCGAGTACATTCACACCGACCCGATGTATCGCGAGTATCACCACTGGGACATCACGTTCTCGTTCCAGTATGCGTTTAGCGAGAACTTCGTTCTCCCCATCTCTCACGATGAGGTCGTCCACGGTAAGGGCTCACTCTTGGCCAAGATGCCCGGTGACCACTGGCAGAAGCTTGCGAACATGCGCGCCTATCTCGCGTTTATGTGGGGGCACCCAGGCAAGCAGTTACTGTTCATGGGTCAAGAGTTTGGCCAGCCTTCCGAGTGGAGCCAGGAACGCTCGCTCGACTGGTGGATTCTCGACCAACCAGCTCACCAAGGCTTGCAGCGCATGGTCAAGCAACTCAACACCGTCTACAAAGACACTGCGGCACTGTGGGAGCGCGATAGCGACCCTGAGGCCTTCCAGTGGATTGACGGGGCAGATAACGGACGCAACGTCGTTTCCTTCGTGCGCAATGACAAGAAGGGCAACGCACTTGCTGTCGTGGCCAACTTTGCTGGCAACCCCCACAGCGACTTCCAGTTAGGACTTCCCTCGGGAGGTGTCTGGACTGAGCTGTTCAACTCGGATGCCACCGACTTTGGTGGTTCCGGTGTGGGCAACATGGGCAAGGTGACTGCAACCAAGGATCAGTGGGGCGCATTTGAGCACTCTGCTCGAATTACCTTGCCACCTCTGGGCGTGCTGTTCTTCTACAAAAGCGCTAAGTAGAGGGTTTAGTAGAGCAGGTTCGTCAACCGCATCCGTGCCGCGTTGACGGCAGGGTCTGTCAGACCCACGACTTCAAAGAGGTCTAACAAACGTGCCCGAACAATGTTCTTGCCGTCCTGATCCAGCTTGGGGAACAACACCAGGAGACGATCAAAAGCGTCCTCCACGTGTCCACCAGAGACATCCAGGTCCGCAACATCGAGCTGCTGCTCTAAGCCGTCAGGGTTGGCAGCAGCGGCTGCGCGAATGTCTGCGAGAGCCTTGCCCTGCAGTCGGTGCAGCAGAGAGATCTGCGCAAGACCAGCTTTAGCCTCAGCATCGTTGGGGTTCTGCTTGAGTGCCTTCTCCCAGGCTGCAATAGCAGCAGGGTAATCAGCACGCTCGGCAGCATCAAAAGCTTCTTGGTGGAGCGGAGGCAGCGCAGGTGCTGGAGGTTCAACCGCAGCACCGTTCTCACCTGCAGGAGCTCCTGCCGGCTTAGCAATACCCACTACTCCATTCTGGGCAGCTAGTTCGAGAACTTGCTCAAACAGATTGAAAATGTCGGCTTCGCCCGCCACGCCTGCGAATAACGGCAGCGGCCTTCCCGCCAGCACAGCTGCGGTGGTAGGAACGGTTTGTGCTTGGAACGCCTGGGTGAGACCGGGGTTCTCCACGGCATTCACCCGAACCAGGATCAAACGTCCTTCAAAGCCCAGAATGAGCTTTTCCAAGATGGGTGAGAGTTCAGCACACTGAGGTGCTTCTTCTGCCCAGAGATCCACAATGACAGGAACCTGGTTGGACAGATCCAGGATTGCAGTGAAGTTCGCGTCTGTGCCCTCTAAGACCAGCTGTGGGACAGGGACCTGGGTGCCGGCAGATACTGGCGCAGACGCCTCACCTGGCGCACGTGTGCCACCAGCAGTGTTGACAGCACCGGGTTGTGGTTTGTTGACCAGTGAACTCAGATCAACGGCACCACGAAGGTTAGGAAGAGACGGCATCGACATTAGAGACCTCGCGCCGAGATGAGTCCTTGGGTGTATCCCAGGAGGCGAATCTTGTCTTTACTACCCAGTGGCGGAACATAGAACGCCAGTTCCATGCCATAGGTCGACTCAACGCCGGTGGTAGAAGAACTCACACCGCTGAGGATCTTGGCCTGGCCTTCTGGGCTCACCGAAGCTCCAGCTTGGGTTGGTCGCACCGTTTCAATCTCATTGAGACCCACCGTCACGATGGCACCAGAGTCCATCGTGGCAAGTGCCAGTGGAGCACCTGAGCCGGCGTTCTGGCTAAATTCCAGCGAAGCATGTTCGGCAACAGATGCTTGCTTCTGATCCTTGTACGCCTTACCAACCTGTGGCACTAAGGAATCGGCAGTGAAATCAAACAGACCGTAATACGGACTTGCTTCACCCTGGGTGAGCACCGAACCATAGGCTGCAGAAAGCTGATCTGGCGAGATGAGAAGAAGCTTGGAATCGGGCGCAACGAGTGCAGAACCGACGGTGGCAGGTGCCACGGTGGGAACCTGAGCATTGGGCTCCAGCGTCACCATGTATTCCACGTGGTAGTTCTCACGAGGAGAGTTCTGAATCATCATCAGACCCATGGTCGGAACCGAAGGATCATTTTCGTTCTGCACAACAGCAATGACCTGACGTGGCCAGGTGGCTGTGGCCTGAGGCATGGTGAATGTGATGGGAGAGGCTGCCAACTTAGGGAGTGCCGCAGCTGAGGCATCTGCCTTGCGGATGGCGTAGTTCGCTGCGCGAATTTCCTGGGCAGGACCAATCAGACGAGTAGCCGACAGTGCTGGATCAAGCGCAGTATCTGCGTCCGTCACGGTCTGAGAGATACGGCTGAGAATGCGCTGGAGCTGACGTTCGGTCACCGCAGGTGGCTGACCATCAATCTCCACCGACTCAGTTGCCGTGGGAGTGGGAACAGAAGCGTTCTGACCTGAGTTGTAAGGACTGCAGGAGCTCAGACCCAGGCTCAGTGCACCAGCTAGACCCAGGGCAATAAAACTTGATCCACGTGTAATGCCTCGGCGACCCTTGGGAGCAGCGCTCACCAGTGACTTAGGCGTGGGCATGCGCAAAGCGCGTGGCTTAGGTGGTTTAGGTAGCTTGCCACGGCGACGTGGCCCTTGTGAGTTGCGGTCATGACGCAGAGCCCACAGATACAGCACCAAACCAATCAAAGCAGCAACCCCACCACCGATGATGAATCCGGTAGCGAAAGGAATACGACTTGGTAGTGGCCACGCAATGGTCACGGTGCCAGGGGCATTGCTCTTACCATCGGCGGCGATGATGGCGGACATATCGCTGTCAAGGAAGGTAGGCAGAGTTGCCGTGGTTTTGCCTACTGCTTCACCTAGCCAGAGGTCACTTCCCTCAGGAGTCAGGATGGGCTTTTCAGTCAGTGCTGGAGTCTCAATGTCTGTGGGCTCGACAACAGCCGCCTTACCTTCACCGAAAACAAAGTCGCTCTTCGTGGTCGAATACTTCAGAACGTCGTAGTCGTCTGAGCCGATCCAGGCAGCAACATCTTCATTTCGACCAAAGCCGACAAAGGTGGTCTTCGAACCAGAGACAGTAATGATGGGGTTGGTTCCGTGCATGGTGAGGGTCTTGCCATCAATGACCATGTAGGGGGCATTGGTCTCGACGGTGGTTGTCAAGGTCGTGTATTCGTCGCCCGCAAAGAACACTTTTTGGACAACACCCACGCCAAGCAACACTGCAGCCACGGCGAACACACCAATGGCAATAAGGAACCGCACTATTTGTCTCCTCCACGTAATCGGCAAGACACCAGAATCGCCCTCGTCCGTCACGTTAAGTCACTGTCCAAGATACCCGAAACAGCCGACACAAACCTGAGAGAGGGCAGAAGCACCTTGGGTGAACTGCGGCAAAGTCACGAGCTGGGTAGACTCACACAGTCAGAATTCCCCGCGATTCACGGGGCTATGGAGGTCAACGGTGGCATCGGAAGAATCGTTTTCACGCGTTTTGCGCGGATACGACCCTGCTGAGGTTGATCCCCTCATTCAAAAGCTTCGTCGTGAGCTCCTGGTAGCAAAATCGTTGCACGATGATGCAGTGGCTCAGCTCAAAGAGCGCGAGTCACGAATTGCAGAGCTGGAACTCGACGTTGACATGAAGAGAACCCCCACCGTGGCGGGTCTCGATACAAAGCTCAACAACAAACTCAAGAAGGCAAATAAGTTAGCCGCGGAGATTGTGAAACGCGCAGAAAGCGATGCGCTGTTTATTCGTTCCGCCGCCGAGAAAACCTCAAGTCAGTTCATCGAAGCAGCACGTGATGACTACGAGCGAGCACGTGCTGAGGCTGTCGCATTTACTGCGTCAATGGCAGATCAAGCTCGTGAGCTATCTGAAAAGATCATTGCCGATGCCGAGGCCGAGGCAGCGGCCATCGTGACATCTGGCCAAGAAGAAGCTCAGCGACTTCGGGGAGAAGCGGCGACTTTGGCTGCAAATCTGCGTGCAGAAACTCGCAACGAAGTTGCCCGCTTGACCGCGGAAGCACACCGTGAAGCAGAAGAGCTCAAACTCGTTCTGGTAACAAATCGAGATTCCACAATTTCACTAGATGAAGAAATTCTCTCCCTCCTCAAACTCAAAGCAGATGGAGCTGCGGTTCGAGCTGAGATGGAGAAAGAACTTCAGGTTCGCCACCAAGAATCTGTGTTGCAAACAGAGAAATACATCGGCGCCGCGGAAGCTCAGCTCGCTACCGCTCGCACTCGCCAGCGCACGATTGAGGCGGAGCTAGAACCTCTTCAACGCGATGCAGCGATACAGGCCGAAGCTCTGGTTGAGGAGGCTCGGCTCCGTGCTGCTAAACAGCTCGAAAGTGCAGAGAAGCTTGCACGCAAGAAGATTGCCGATGCTGAGAAGTACGTAGCTGCCGTTTTGTCTTCAATCTATTCGCAACTCGAAGGAATCCGTGCGGAGCGTGAAGCGGTCGCTAAGTTCTTTGACGCGCTACGGTTGGAGTTACAGCAATCACTCGGTGACGCTGTGACGACAAAAAAGCTCGACCGCTAACAAAGGAGCCCTCCCGATGCGTATCCAGAATGCATTCCGCGCTGGTTTGATCGG
>ERZ650301.485-NODE-485-length-11036-cov-6.822694_pt1 | contig 11036 bp, 9 predicted proteins | sample MGYA00376237_ERZ650301 | MGnify/ENA primary metagenome ERZ650301 (study PRJEB26733, sample SAMN07839255) | wastewater metagenome | biome: small river; feature: stream; material: water | place: USA: North Carolina | collected 2016-04-05 ...
CACGGGGCTTGTGCTCGGCCAATAACTTAGACACCAAAGAACGATCACCAATATCGCCCTGCACAAAGATATGGCGCAGGTCGCCCTTGAGGGCATCCAAGTTGGCCAAGTTACCTGCGTAGGTGAGTTTGTCTAAATTCACCACGGCTTCGTCTGATGACGACAGCCATGTATGGACGAAATTGCTACCAATAAAGCCAGCACAACCGGTAACGAGGATGGTCATTTTTGTTTGACTAAGTCAAGCGACTTGGGAGCCAAGAAGATGAGCAAGATCAACATGGTGAAGTGCCCCTCCTCCATGTCGATCATCATCGAATTTGTAGTGATGCTCAACATAAACAGGAATACAAACATCACCAAACTAATGCGCTGTACCTCGTCAGTTTTCCCCCATGCCACGCGGCATGCTTGCGCAAAAATCATCAAATACAACACCAAACCCATAACGCCCTTGGTCGCCAACATGTAAAGATATTCGTTATGGGGGTTGCTCCAATTATATTTTTCCCAAGCGTATGTTCCTGGCTCAAGCCCAATCTTAATGGCTGCAGATTGATATGCACTCGGTAGATCGATGCTTCCCATGCCCACCCACCAATTACTTTGTTTGATGGCCTCAATCACCGTAATGACGTATTGCATTCGGATACGCACAGCACCAACTGCGTTTACACGTTCTTGAGGTGACATCGCAAGATATTCACTCACCTCAACCAACGCCTGCGCCATACGCTTGTGTACAACACCCGAATTCGCAGCTGCAATTACCACAGCTAATACAGCCAACAAAAACCACCACTTGTATTTACTTGCATTGAACCGCTTTGCATTAAGCAACGCCCATAGCCCAAAGCCAGCCAACAAAAGCACATAACCCGTACGGCGTTCGCTCGCCAAAAACAATGACATTACGAGCAAGGCCAACGGTACCAATACTCGCCAAGACAAGGCTGGGCGCACCAAATACATTTGCGCCAACACAAAGACTAAGCCGACAAGTGCTTGGCCATACATATGCGACATGTACGAAAGATGCATGTGTCCTGTTGTGAAATATTCGCCTTGGGCTTGAACTCCACTCAGCGTCATCAACAAATTGATCGTGGCCAATGTCAGTACAGCTGAGCAAACAGCCCAAAAGGCAATACGCGCTATAGAAGGCTTCAAGAAAATAGCCCACAGCACCAATACAAATCCCAACTTTCGCATGCCGTGCAGAAAGGCACTCATAGACGCGCCCACGCCATGGCCAGCAATTAGATTGGTTAAAACATCCCAAGCGCAAAGTGCAAGTATCAAACCTAAAAACGCCTTGGTGCCTGATTCGATCGCTCCGTTTGTTTTAACAAACTCGACCCACGCAAATGGTGCTAGTAATACAAGGCCCAAGACAGCAACATTGGTCAAGGCGACAGAAGTAAAAATGACCCAACCCAAAATCGACACCAGCACTGCGGCCGCTTTTATATTTAGCGACTTATCAAGAGCCGTCAATGATATTTGTAACATTATTAAAACGTCCTCAATTTGTTACTTTCAAGGGCCAAGTGAACCCAATCCACCACTTCACCATCTGGTTGATAACCGGGCACTAGCTCTTTCAATTGACTGCGCATCAAGAGCACATCGTTTGCATCTAACGCGAGCGCCAAATTTGACAACCTAACTTGTAGCTCATCCATCGGCAAAAAGTCTTCATGCGCTTTCATAATGCGAGCATGCCCCGTTGGCAATGGATTGTCACCAATCAGCAGTTCTTCATAGAGCTTCTCACCAGGGCGTAAGCCAGTGACTTGTATTTCAATATCGCCATTTTGATTACCTATATCCTTCAGAGCCAAACCAGACAGCTCGACCATGCGTGTAGCTAAGTCAATGATCTTGACAGGTTCTCCCATGTCCAACACAAAAACATCACCACCACTGGCCATGGCGCCGGCCTGAATCACAAGTTGCGCAGCTTCGGGGATAGTCATGAAATACCGGGTAATACGCTCATCAGTCAAAGTAATGGGGCCACCGTCTTTAATTTGCTTACGAAACAACGGCACTACCGAGCCAGATGAGCCCAACACATTACCGAACCGCACCATACTGAAGCATGTTTTACCACCCGTTAGCCCCATTACAGCAGCCTGCGCTTGCAGCACCATTTCAGCCAAACGCTTACTTGTGCCCATAACATTGGTGGGACGCACAGCCTTGTCGGTGCTGATCAAGACAAAGTCGCGAACACCGTGCTTGGCAGACAACAGAGCAGCATTGAGTGTGCCAAAGACATTATTTTTTACGCCTTCAGCTGGGTTGTGCTCGACCAACGGCACATGTTTGTAGGCGGCTGCGTGGTAAACAGTGTGTGGCGACCAAGTGCGTAATACATCGTCCATCCGCACAGCATCGCGCACATTGGCCAACAAAGGTATCAGCGAAGTTCCTTCTAGTTCTGGCAGATCTTGCACTAGCGTTTGCAACTCGCGCTCTATCGCATAGAGCGCAAACTCGGTCAGCTCCACCAGCAGCAAGGTGGTAGGTTTAGCCCTGACAATCTGTCTGCACAATTCTGAACCGATTGAGCCGCCAGCCCCTGTAACCATCACTACCTTGCCCGTGATGTTCTTGGCTAATAGCAAGGGGTTGGGGGGTACGGGGTCTCGACCTAATAAATCTTCAATATCTAGCTCTTTCAAGTCAGACACTTGCACACGGCCTTGAGCTAGATCAATCACGCCAGGTAGGGTACGCACTTGCACTTGAGCTGTACGCACTAGCTCTAATATTTCATTGCGCCTAGCGCGTGATGCAGAGGGCATGGCTAAGAAAACCTGAGTCACCCGCAGCTTGGCGACCAAGGTCACAATGTTTGCTGGGTTGTGGATTTTTAAACCATTCAGTACTTGCCCATGCAGCCGATCATCATCATCCAATAGTCCAACCACTAGCAGCTCGGAGCTAGTTTTAAGTGCAGCGGCCAGTTGCCTACCTGCAGAGCCTGCCCCATAAATCAATACACGCGGCAAATTATCATGGTCAATAGCACCTTGATAAATACCACCAAGCCAATAACGAACAAACGCCCTAGAAAGCGTTACCCCCAATAAAAGCAGCAGAGGTTGAAGAACTCCGATACTTCGTGGAACATTAGGCACAGAGATGACAGCAAACGTAAAGCAATAGAAAATAGCATAAAGTGCCACTGCCTTCATCACCGTCATCAAGGCTGGCAAGCCCGCATAGCGAAATATTGCCCTATACAAGCCAAACACAATGAACAACGGTAAAGCGAACGCTACGCTACCTGCAAACGCAGCGAAATGTGCGTGCGACCATGCCGTCCAAGACTCCAGCCTTAAATTGAAAGCTCCCCATACAGTAATGGCACACATCAAGGCATCAGCACCTAAAGCCAACGCACGCTTGATGGGCCTTGGTAAAAGTAGCAAGTAATTGGTAAAGACTGTTGCTTTCATTTCAAACCGATGATTCGCAAAGAGGTTTATTAAGAAACACCGCCATTTACCGTACCAACGCTTTTAATGTGCTCAGAATAATTTTCATGTCTAACCAAAATGATTTATTAGAGACGTAGTCTTGGTAATAGCGCAGCTTAATAGGCAAAACTTCTTGTACATAAGCAGCATGTGGATCGGCAGCGCACCCAAGTATCTCGTTTTCGTTCTTAAACTCAATCGATGCCCTATCCGTAATGCCAGGCCGCACGGACAACACGATTTCACGCACATCTGCTGGATAACACGCCACGTAGATTGGAACTTCGGGTCGCGGCCCCACCAAACTCATATGCCCCACCCACACATCTAACAACTGAGGCAATTCATCTAATTTGTGCTTACGCATCCAATGCCCGATCTGAGTGACGCGCGCATCAGTACCTACTGTGATCTGCAGACCTTCTTTTTCTGCATCAATCACCATTGTGCGGAACTTGTGAATACGAAAGAGTCGCCCACCACGCCCAACTCGCTCCTGTCGAAAAAATACAGGACCTTGCGAATCGAGACGAATCCATATTGCGAGCAGCAGCAGCAGCGGGGAGAGGAGCAACAAGCCTAGAGAACTGGCCAACCAGTCAAACAGCCTCTTGACCATCAGAGCAATGCCTTTTTGACAGCATCAACCACTCGCACCACATCAGACTCGGTCATGCGGGTGTACAGCGGTAACGACACCGTACGCTCAAAAACTTGCTGGCTCACAGGAAACATCTCAGGCGTTAATTGGTAAGTGTCGCGCCAGTAAGGCTGTAAATGCAACGGGATGTAATGCACACTACAGCCAATACCTTGCTCAAACAAGCGCTCAATAAATACATCACGCGACACATTGGCGCCATCTGCTAGCTGCACCACATACAAATGCCATGAATGTACATCTCCAGCAGCAGCATGCGGGGGACGCATTATTGGCAGATCCGCTAAAGCCGCATCATAAAGAGCCGCAATATGGGCCCGTTTTTGCTGAAATGAATTTGCCTTTTTGAGCTGATGAATGCCAATCGACGCTGCGATATCAGTCATGTTGTACTTAAAACCGGGAGCGACAATTTCGTAGTACCAACTGGGCATCTTAGAGGTAAAGCGATCAAATGCATCACGATTGATACCATGCAGGCGCATCACACGAGCACGTTTGGCGACCTCTGGATCACGCGTAACAAGCATCCCGCCCTCCCCCGTCGTAATGGTTTTATTGGCATAAAAACTGAACACAGTCACATCGCTATCCAATGTACCAATCAGCTGTCCATTACAAGTAGTTGGCAAAGCATGCGCAGCATCTTCCATCACTTTAAGTCCATGCTGCTTAGCCAATGCTACTAAGCGCGTCATATCCGCAGACCGCCCGGCAAAATGCACAGGGATAATCGCTTTGGTTTTTGGCGTAATGGCTGCTGCCACAGCATCTACATCGATACAGAGCGTTGCAGCATCTACATCCACGAACACTGGGTCAGCACCTAGATAACGAATTACCTCAGCTGTCGCTGTAAAGGTATGGGTGGTCGTGATTACCTCGTCCCCCCGACCAACACCTAACGCCTCCAGCCCCAAGTGCAACCCCGCTGTGGCCGAATTAACAGCAATTGCCTCCAAGCCTCCACCAAGAAATTTAGAAAAATCTTCTTCAAACTGCTTGGCCTTCGGACCTGTCGTAACCCAGCCTGAGCGCAAAGCATTCACCACCTCGGCAATTTCTTCCTCTCCTATTTCAGGAAGGGCAAATGGTAAAAAAATCATTAATATTTAACCTTGCATAAAAAATACGGATTTTGACCTAGCGACAAGCCGCCAAAAACTGCTCGGCTAGGACTGAGTAAGTACGTTTCTGTATGACATACTGCTTGCCCAGATTGCCAATTTTTTGAAGATCTGAATAATTTAACTCAATCAACTCATTCACAGCGGCGGCAACTGCACAAGCGTCTCCTGGCGAGACTGTCATACCGCATCCCACTTCTGCTACTGGATCATTGCCAGCATGAACTGAATGAACAACCGGTTTAGATGCCATCATATAATCCATCAGTTTATTTGGTGATATGCCAAACCGATACAGTGGATTTGGGTGCCAACCGATATAGGCAATATCAATCTGCGACAGCAATGCTGGAATTGCTGATTTGGGTATAGCATCAAACATAGTCACGTTTTCTAGACGCTCATTGCAAACACGCTGCATTAATCTTTCACGCTCCGGCCCCGTTCCAACCATCAACACATGAACCTTATTTTCTAATAGCGTTGAGGCATCTAGCAGCAAGTCCAAAGCATTGGCAACACCATGTGTGCCCGCGTAGCAGACAATATGTCGCCCGCGTTTTTTAATGAGATTGATCGCATCTTGAATGTCATCAGGCAATTTATCTAGAGCTTCCCACTCTTTTAGATCGATGCCATTGGGTACATAAGCCCATTTATCTTGAACCATGCCACGCGATACCATATACTTCATTGCTTCCGGCAGCATTGATATTACTTTATCCGCATACTTATAGGCATAATCCTCAGCCCATTGAACCAACATGATAAAAGGATGCCATCGGGACATACCACCAAGCTCCATTGGGGAAAGCGGCCACAGATCGTGCACCTCATAAATCAATTTAGCAGAAGCAACGTCTGCAATTTTTTTTGCAGGCCAAATATCCATCGGATACGTGCTTGATGCGACTACCACGTCCGGCTTGAAACTTTCTGCAATATGGCGGGCACGGCGCCAAAGCTGCCAAATAAACGATAACATGCTTTTTACGCGACCAAATCCATTGCCTTTATAAGTTGGCGTAAAATACCAGCAGTAATCTATGCCATCTAAATACTCGTGCTTTTGCCGCCCTCCACTCATCACAGGCTGTGTAGCACGAATGTGTGAATAACTACCGCCAACAATTTGAACACTGTGCCCCGCCTTGACCCATTCACGGGCAAGGTAATAGGGTCGGAACTCCATTCCATGCCGTGGTGATCCAGCGTAATGGTTAATTAACAGGATATTCACTTAATTAAACTAGTCGCTAGTGTTTTAACAATGCGGGTCGCCGCATCACCCGCGCCATAGGGTTTTACGTCCTGTCCTTGCCGATTGACAGCAGCCAAAACCGCATCGGCTACAGCCATGGCACTCATTGGCTGCACTAACTGATTCCAGCCAGCATCTACCAACTCTACCCATTCGGTTTCGTCGCGTAAAGTTACACATGGCACTTTATAAAAGAAAGCCTCTTTCTGTACACCACCTGAATCGGTTGCAATAACAGCCGCGTGCTTTTCCAGTTGAACCATATCTAGATAACCGACAGGGTCAAGCAAGCGCAATTGTGGGGATAGAGTGACCAGACGTCCCATTTGCTCAAGGGCCCCACGTGTACGCGGATGCATAGGCCAAACCACTGGCATCTGCTTGGCAACCACCTCTAAACCAGACACAAGTGCTTGCAAGCGCGCGGGCTTGTCGGTATTTTCTGCGCGGTGCACCGTAGCTAGTACATAGGCGCCAGAAGCCAGATTTAGTTGCTGCAACAATCGACCAGAAGCATCAACTCGGCGACCGTGGTGTATGGCTACGTCGTACATTACATCGCCCACTTCTTCGATCGCCAAAGGCTCAGCCCCCTCTCCCATTAAGTGTTGCGTGGCAGCGTGCGTAGGCGTGAATAACCAGCGAGATATTCGGTCAGTCAAGATGCGATTGACCTCTTCTGGCATCGCCATGTTAAAGCTGCGTAAACCCGCCTCGACATGCGCCACTGGAATATGCAACTTTACGGCGGCCAAGGCCCCCGCCAAGGTGGAATTTGTATCTCCGTACACTAGTACAGCATCGGGCCGCTCAGCTTGCATGACCTGCTCAAGTCTTTCCAGCATACGGCCAGTCATTTCACCGTGCCCGCCTCCATGTATATCCAAAAAATAGTTGGGCTTTTGTATACCCAATTCATCAAAGAACACATCTGACATATTGGCATCAAAGTGCTGCCCTGTGTGCACTAAGACCTCTTGAAACAGCCCTAATTTTCTAATGGCATGCGACACAACGCTTGACTTGATAAATTGAGGACGAGCGCCCAGCACCGTAATTATCTTCATCCCCCATCCTTTAAACAGTATGTATCATTCTCGTGAATAGGATACAGTTTTTGTAAATGCAACAAAAACTGTTGAATGGAGGGGCCAAAAAGCGCATGCAATTTTATCCAGTCTCGATTCCTCTTTCCAATCTTGTCTAGAACCGAACTGTCGCCAGGTAATAAATCAACTACCTGCACCTGCCCGTCCGCAACGACAAGTCCGTTGACACGATCTTCAATCAACTCCCTGTTGGCAGGCAGATCAGAAACAATTGGATAACACCCATGCGACATGGCCTCCAAAACAGACACCGACACCGCATCACTGGACGGAACACTGAAAAACCACCGTGCCCGTGCGTAATACCGAGCTTGCTCCAAAGCACTCAAGTGACCGACGAATTCAACACACTTGACCAAATCTGACTGAATCACCCACTGCTCGAGCTGCCCTCGTAAACTGCCAGAATTGGCAACAACCAAGTGAGCATCAGGCCATCTATTCACAATATTTTTGAAAATTTCGAGTACGCGCAATGGCCTGTAAATCGGCTCTAAACCACGGCTCGTGAAAAACAAGCGCTCACTTTTCAGTTCGGCATCCGGTATGCCATCGAGTCCGAAAGGGAAAACCATCACATCACAAGAGCGCAACAAGCGCATCGAATCGGCCATGTAATGAGAATCACTGGTCATCACATCGCACTCGCCAATGATCCATCGAAGCAAAAATCGCTGGAGTGCTCCTCTTTGAGGCGCAAGCAACACATCACTGCCCCAAGCAGAACCAACCAGTCGTGCACGCAAACCATAAAGGCGTCGAACCGTTGCTGCCAGCAACCCATGGGAAGTCAGGTAGTGCGGATTAATCCAGTCGCTATCAACTTTAGCCAGCCAATTGCCTAGTCGGGTTACTTTAAAAAAAACACTGATCCATCCCTTCCAGCCCGGTTGAGCATTGAACGCAAACCGCCTCTCAGCAGGCAAAAATGCATCAAATGCAGGCGAAAAACCACGACTTGACACCACCCACAGATTGACTCTTTCGTTCAATTCGCGCGCCCATTTCAAAAGATGGGGACTTTCAGCATCACCAATCAAAACATATTTCATGAACGCAACCAAACAAAGAGACGGTGCAATGCAACGGTGAAAGCAGGAAAAAGATAAACAGTACGACTGTAAGTCTGAGGACGCGCACCAAACTTCTCTTTGAACCGCCTCACACTCTCAAGTCCACGACTTGCCCCCATATTGAACAAACTATAGCCACGACGCTGGAAATCCAAGATTGCAGACCAAACAAGCGCATCCATGGGAGACACAGGACCTGGCAGCTTTTGTACGCCGGATGCCATATAAAGAACATCCTTATCGCCTTTCACGAAAAATGCTGCCCCCACTGTAGCCCCCTCATGAGCAACTAGCCAAATTTCCGAATTGCCACCATGCAGCAACGCGCGAAAGTACGTCACTGAATAATCCGACACAGGTTTTTTGAGCCAATTTTTCCGGCCCGATGCATAAATCGACATGAAAGTCTCGAGCAATTCAAGTCCACCCGAGCTGAACACAAACCCCAACTGATCCACCCTGCGCAAATAGCTGCGAACACTCGGCTTCACACTTGAAAGCAATTCGGCAGCAGAAGGCTCGAGGTCAAGAATGTGTGTCTCCTGCAAAGAATGCCTGCAACTCAAAGATGGCCATACGCGATGAATACCTGAGCCATCGTCATGAGCTGCGGGACGACCACATAGCACCACGACTGGAAACAGCACACGACTCAACCATTCACACTCCAAGTCTGAAGAGTCAACAACATCCCCATACCAACCGCCATAGCCCCCCATGGGCATGGACTCGAACACAGGAATACCCCAGCGCAAATGAACTGCGCCCAGTAAAACCGCCACTTGCTGATCTCTCCTCGCACGCCAAGCCACCGGCCAATGACGGCTGTTGCGAGCAACTGTTGCCGCGTGTATCCAGTCCAACGTGTCAAAACATGTACGCGCAGAAATTTGCGCCAACTCAAGAAAAGTCTCACGTGAAAACATCCAACTCGAGCGACTTGAAGTCAATATCACGGACGAGCATCCATCGAAACAGACGACATCAAGTCACCAATCATCGAAATCTCTCGAGCCACACGCTCATCCCATGTCTGCAAATGCTCGCGGCCAAACGCCAAAGCACCAATGGCCAAACGCTTGCGCAAGTCCGCATCAAAAGACAACAACTCAATCTGCTGGGCAACTGCGGCAATCAAATCTGACTCATTCTTCGCAGACACGCAAACCCCAGACTCACCGGAACGAACCACACGCGATGTGTCACCTGAATCACATGTCAACACCGGTACCCCCATCCGCAAAGCTTCCAGCAAAGGATTACCTACATTCGAATAATCATGAAGCGTGATGTAAACATTGGAATCAGACACCAATTTAGCGGCCATATCTGCAGTCATATGTCCCAAGAAAATGATCCGAGCATCCCCTTTGGCCATGTCCTTCAATTTAGGCTCGTCCTCACCTGAGCCAGCGATCAGCAAACGTATGTTGGGATTCTTAACTGCCAGGAAAGCCTGAATACACCGATCCACACGCTTCCATGAAGTCAAACGACACGTGCTGGCAAAAAGCACCATGTCACCAGACAACCCCAACGCTTCACGCCAATTGAAATCGGGCAATGGAACATCATTAACACCGTTTCGCCAAAAATGAACTTTCTCAGAGGGCACGCCATAGTGGGCCGCCACCTCGTCACCTCGAGTGCCGTCATCCGTAATCACATAGGCTGATGCCGGCATCCGAAACAAAAGCACTTCCTCATAACGCTTGAGTTTTTCCAGGAAACTGCCCAAATGCGGAAATAAAAAAGTTCCATACATGCGATGAATGACAGGTACCCCAAACAACCACGCAAACAACCCCATGGCAGGGACAGCCGAATTTAGATATAAAAACCCCAATTTACGGCGGTACTTCAACGCTACCACGAATGCCGCGATACTCACCCACCAGTAATTCAGACGTCCCATGAAAAAATCAATGTACCGGGATGACCATAAAAAGCGCAGTCTAGGCACTCGAACCAGCTCACTCGAGGGGTAATCAGCATCCTCGCAAAAGGCATCCTGAGTAACAATCACGCCCCCCCAAGTTCGATCAATCGCACTAATCAGGTTATGCACAGAAGGCATACCTTTTCCCTTGCCCATAGACCAAATGCCCGGCAAAACTAACAAACCTCTACGCTTCATTTTATTTATGACAGAAAAACTGCAAGTGGTAAGGATTTGTCGGGATTATTTTCACCTCCACTCGAGAGAAATATTTTAATAAAATCAATACAATTTTTTTTCTGCTTGTTTCCGAATGAGAATCAACCTCCCAAAAATGAATTCCATCCTGAAGTTTTTTAATTTTAAAGGGAGATC
>ERZ650301.488-NODE-488-length-11021-cov-4.834032_pt1 | contig 11021 bp, 10 predicted proteins | sample MGYA00376237_ERZ650301 | MGnify/ENA primary metagenome ERZ650301 (study PRJEB26733, sample SAMN07839255) | wastewater metagenome | biome: small river; feature: stream; material: water | place: USA: North Carolina | collected 2016-04-05 ...
ATTGTCGATGGCGTGATTCCGGGTAACGAAGGTCGCGGTTATGTGCTGCGTCGAATTGTGCGACGGGCAATCCGCCATGGCTACAAACTGGGTGCGCGCACGCCGTTCTTTAATACGCTAGTCGGTGCGCTGGTTGCCGAAATGGGTGAGGCTTATCCGGAGCTGGCCCGTGCCGAACAGCGCGTGACGGACATCCTGCGTCTGGAAGAAGAACGCTTTTTCGAGACCATTGCCCACGGCATGGAAATTCTGGATAACGCGCTGGTCAATTTGCCGGAAGGCGGCGTGCTGGATGGCGATATTGCCTTCAAGTTGCACGACACCTACGGGTTCCCGCTGGATCTGACAGCCGATGTCTGTCGCGAGCGTGAGCTCAATGTCGATGAAGCCGGTTTCGATGCGGCCATGACGCGTCAACGTGATCAGGCGCGTGCTGCCGGTAAATTCCATATGGCGGCAGCGCTGGTCTATGAAGGACCGCAAACAAGTTTTGAAGGCTATGACCGCATGGCGATTGAAGCCAATGTCATTGCGCTGTATCGCGAAGGGGTGCCGGTCAATGAATTAGTCGCCGGTGAGTCCGGCGTGGTGGTGCTCGACAAAACGCCGTTCTACGCCGAGTCGGGTGGACAGGTCGGTGACAATGGCCTTCTGCAATCGGTCCATGGCGAGTTTCTGGTAGAAGACACTCAGAAGATTCAGCCGCAGGTCTTTGGCCATCACGGCACCTTGCGCCAGGGTTCGCTTACCGTCGGCAATACCGTGCAGGCCACGGTCAACGTCGCGGATCGTGAGCGCACCATGCGTAATCACTCGGCGACGCACCTGATGCACAAAGCCTTGCGTGAAGTGCTGGGCGAACACGTGCAACAAAAAGGGTCGCTGGTTGATGCGGAGAAAACGCGCTTTGACTTTGCCCACAATGCACCCATGACGCCCGCGCAGATCTGTGCGGTAGAAGATATTGTGAACCGCGAAATCATGCGCAATCTGCCCAGCGAAGCCCGCGAGATGGCCATCGAAGATGCGCAGAAACTGGGTGCCATGATGCTGTTTGGTGAAAAATATGGCGATACCGTGCGCGTGCTGGATATTGGTTCCTCACGCGAGCTGTGCGGTGGTACGCACGTTACCCGCACGGGCGATATTGGCTTGTTTACGATTATTGCCGAGTCGGGCGTAGCGGCGGGCGTACGTCGTATCGAAGCGCTGTCGGGTGATTATGCGTTGGCTGCGGTGCAGTTCCGCCGTCAGGCGCTGAATGAAATTGCCGCTCTGGTCAAATGCAAACCGGCCGAAGCGCCGACGCGTATCGCCGCCGTGCTGGATGGCATCAAGGTGCAGGAAAAAGAAGTTGCTCGTCTGCAGTCCAAGCTGGCAGCAGCGCAGGGCGGTGATCTGGCCGCACAGGCACACAGCGTCAATGGCGTTGCTGTGTTGTCGGTCAAGCTCGAAGGGGTGAGTGGTTCTGCGCTGCGTGAAACCCTGGATCAACTGAAAGATCAGCTGAAGTCTGCCGTTATTGTTTTAGGCGTCTCTGAAGGCGACAAGGTGTCAGTGATTGCCGGGGTCACCCCGGATCTTGTCAGTCGCTTTAAAGCTGGCGAACTGGTGAATTACGTTGCCGGACAGGTGGGTGGCAAGGGGGGGGGGCGTCCAGATATGGCGCAGGCGGGTGGTACGCAACCTGCTAATCTGGCGGATGCTTTGGCCTCCGTTAACGCCTGGGTCGCAGAACGCTAAGGTTATTGACCTGCATTTAAGAAGCCCCGGTGGTGCAAACTGCCGGGGCTTTCGCTTTTAGAAGGGTAGCGTCAGGTCCGGGCGTGCTTTGTTGAGTACGCGACGGAATTCATTCTGAATGCGTGTAAGTGCTTCAGGGGTATCGGCTTCAAAACGCAGCACCACGACCGGTGTGGTGTTCGATGGACGGGCCAGACCAAAGCCATCTGCATATTCCACCCGCAGGCCATCAATCGTGATGACATCACGAGCTCCCGGAAAGTCGGGTGCTACGGCTAGCTCCGCCATCAGGGCGTGTGGTTCGCCTTCTTGCATGCTGATGTTGAGTTCCGGTGTGCTCTGACTATTCGGCAGGGATATGAGCACCGGATTGGCATCCGGCGAGCGTGACAGAATCTCGAGTAGGCGGGCACCGGTGTACAGACCATCATCAAAACCAAACCAACGTTCTTTAAAGAAGACGTGGCCGCTCATCTCACCAGCCAGTGGCGCGCCGGTTTCCTTGAGCTTGGCTTTAATCAGGGCATGACCGGTTTTCCACATGAGGGGCTGGCCACCGGCGGCGCGGATCGCATCCCCCAGCAGGCGCGAGCACTTCACGTCAAAAATAATCTGGGCACCCGGACAACGGCTTAAAACATCCTGGGCAAAGAGCATCATCTGACGATCGGGGAAGATCACCTGACCATCTTTGGTAACGACACCCAGACGATCACCATCACCATCGAAGGCCAGACCGATTTCGGCATCTGATTTTTCAAGCTCGTTGATCAGGTCTCTCAGGTTTTCGGGTTTGGAAGGATCCGGGTGGTGGTTCGGGAAGGTGCCGTCGATCTCGCAGAACAACGGAATCACCTTGCAGCCTAGACGGCGGAACAGCTCCGGGCCCAGTTCGCCTGCCACGCCATTGCCTGAATCGACAGCAATGGTCATTGGTCGGGCCAGTTTGATATCGCCCACAATGCGTTCAAGGTAAGCCGGTTTCACATCTGCCGTGCGCATGGTGCCGGGTTGTTCAGCCCAGTACACATCGCCAGCTTCTAGACGCTGTTTGAGTGTTTGAATGGCATCACCGGCCAGCGTTTCGCCGGCGACGACCATTTTCAGGCCGTTATAGTCCGGTGGGTTATGGCTACCGGTGACTGAAACACAGGAGTAGGTTTCCAGGTGGAAACCGGCAAAGTAAGTTACGGGGGTTGGTACGCAGCCCACATCGATGGCATCGATGCCCGCAGCGACAATGCCTTCCTGTAGGGCGCGCGATAAGCTGGGCCCCGATAAACGACCGTCTCGCCCCACGGCAATAGCTTTAACGCCCCGCTCACGCGCCAGGGTGCCGAGGCCGATGCCAACCGCCCGCACGATCTCGGGCGTGAGGGTGTCATCGACAATGCCCCGGATGTCATAGGCTTTAAAAATCGAGGCGGGTAATTGAGGAATAGCAAAACGGGCGGTGGTCATGGCAGGCTCGTGGTTAGCGCTCGGCACGTGATGTTTCGATGCCGAGCGATTGTGCAAAAAAATTAATTATACGGGTTGGCAACCAGAGGTCCTGGTTTTCACCTTTGCCACCGCTGAAGCCCACATGACCACCGCTTGCCGGGTTTTCTAGCAGAACAGGGACAGGGCATTGCTGCGGACTGGGGTAGCAGCCATCAGTGAGAAACGGATCGTTTGCCGGCATGAGTAAAAGCGTGGGTACACGAATGCCGCCAAGCACAGGCAAGGCGGAGGCTCGCGTCCAGTAATCGTCAACGCCAGCAAAGCCATGCAAGGGTGCCGTAACCGTGTCGTCGAATTCTCGAAGCGTGGTGGCGGCTCGCATGCGGGTTGCATCAAATAGATTCGGAAACAGCTTCAGGCGGGCTTCGCCTTGTTGTTTCATGGTGCGCAGGAAGTGCTGCGTGTAGATGCTGCGGTTGGTGCCGTGATCGAGCCACGCACCGCAGACGCCCACATCCATTGGCGGGCTAATTGCGGCTGCAGCATCAATGACCGTATAGGCGGCGCTGCCTTGTTCGCCTAACCACTTCATGAGTGCATTGCCACCCAGTGATACACCCGCGGCACAAAGTATGCGATCGGGAAAGCGGGCTTTAAATTTGCGCAGAATCCAGTCGATCTCTGCCGAGTCGCCAGAGTGGTAAGCGCGTGGCCGGCGGTTGAGTTCACCGCTGCAACCGCGAAAATGCGGCACGTAGCCTGTCCAGCCAATCTGGGCCAGAACGCGGGCCATGCCGCGGGCGTAATGGGATTGGGCGCTGCCTTCGAGGCCGTGAAACAGAATAACCACGGGCTTGTCTGCCGCGCCCTGATGGATGCAGTCGATGTCAATGAAATCGCCATCCGGCGTATCCCAGCGTTCGCGCGGCCAGTTAACCGGTGCCTGGCGTAGATTCTGCCAGACCGGCCATAAGGTTTGCAGATGGCCGTTAAAGAGGTAGAAGGGTGCCTTGTAAGGGGGTAATGGCAGCATGAGGGTGCGCTTAGTGCAGCGTGTGCGTTGCCGTATTGGCAACGTGCTCTTCAATAGATGCCAGCTGTGCTGTTGCCTGATGGCAAACCATGCGCCAGCCGTTAGCGCCGCGTACATACACATTAGTTGTTGTGGTCACGCCGTTACGACGCACCAGGGTGTTGGGATGCTCCGGCTCGGTAAGCTCTTCCGGCACGCTAAACATCGTAATACTTTCTTGCACCAGGTGAATGGCGATAAGCCCGCTTTGCCAGCGCATGATGTTGGTTAGCTCGATTTCCAGATGGTGACAACCGCTAAAAATGGATTGCCAGCCTTGACGAATCGCCCCATGGCCGGCGGCCCGTCGGCCATCCGGATCGACACAAACGATTTCGTCTTCATCGGCCCACACGGCCATCAGTGCATCCAGATTAGCCTGGGCAATACTTTCGTAAAATCCCTGTTCGGCTTCGTCAGGCGTTGCAAAGTTAGGCACAGAGGCGGTGGGTGGGTGCAGGGTCATGCGAGAGCGCTTTCGGAGGTAATCGTGCGTATGGCAGCCATCGCCTGTGCTGGCGAAAGCTGCGTCAGGCAATGCATATGGCCATAGCGACAGGTGCGGGCAAAGCACGGGCTGCAGGGCACGGGATGCTGGAGGATGGCAACCTGGTTGCTGAGCGGTGGCGTAAAGTCTGGCGAAGAGGACCCGAAGAGTGCAATCAGGGGGCGATCCAGTGCAGCCGCCACATGCATCAAACCTGAATCGTTGCTCACCACGACGTGGGCCCCACTCAGCAAATCAATGGCATCGGCCAGTTGCGTGCGGCCGCACAGATTGATGGCGATACCAGCGCTTTGCGCTTGGATGGCGTCTCCTGCTTCTTGGTCTTTATTCGAGCCAATGGTCCAGACGGTATAGCCGGCTTCGTTGAGCATGACGGCCAGCGCGGCGAAGTGTTCGACCGGCCAGCGTTTGGCCGGACCATATTCGGCACCGGGGCAGAGAATAGCCAGCGGGCCGGGCAAGCTCAAGCCCAGGTTCAGGCAGAGCGCCGCAAATGCGCCGGGGGTAGCAGATAACCGGGGGAAGGTCTCGTCGCTGTTGATGGCGGGCTCTGGTGCCAGCGCCAGAAAACGATCGACCATGCGCGGCAGCGCAGCTTTATCCAAAGTATGTCGCTGATTGAGCAGGCCGTAGCGCCACTCACCCGTAAAACCGATGCGCTGCGGAATGCCTGCAAAGAAGATTGGTAGCGCTGATTTAAGCGAGTTGGGGAGCACGTAAGTGCTCTGGTAATGCTGTGCGCGCAGGGACCGGCCAAGTTGCCAACGGGTTTTAAGATCTAATCGACCGTGCGCAAAGGGTGCGGCAATGACCTGGCCTACATTGGGCATGCGTTCATAAAGCGGTGCCACCCACGGGGGAGCAAGAACATCGACCGGACGTTGGTCATGAGCCGCAATTTTGCGGATGAGCGGCTCGCTCATCACAGCATCGCCTACCCAGGCCGGTGCAACGAGCAGAGAGACGGCCTTCATTGATTTGCAGTCTCTCTGCATCGTCACCAATCAGTGACCGTGCGGTGCTTCACCAGCAAAGGTGTAATGCGTCCCACAATACGGACAATTTACTTCGCCGGTTTTCAGAACATCCAGGTAAACGCGTGGGTGACCTGACCAGAGTTGCACGCCTTGCGGCGGGCAGTGCAGAGGCAAATCATCGGCAGTGACGGTCAGCGTTTTGGCCGACAGTGTTTTTTCGAGTGGTGCGTTCATGGTCTGGATCTCGTGAGTGAAGTGATCAGCAGGGGAGAGCAGGAAACTCAGATAAAGCTTAGCCAGTCTTCGTGCTTCGGATTGCGTCCATTTACCGCATCGAAGTAAGCCGACTGAATACGCTCGGTGACCGGACCACGACTACCGATACCGATCTTGCGGTTATCCAGTTCACGAATCGGTGTCACCTCGGCCGCTGTACCGGTAAAGAACGCTTCGTCCGCGCAATAAACTTCGTCACGGGTAATGCGTTTTTCTTCGATCGAAATGCCGAGATCACGGGCCAGAGTCACCACGCTGTCACGGGTAATACCCTCCAGGCACGATGATAATTCTGGCGTATAAACCTTGCCATTCTTGACGATAAACAGGTTTTCGCCGGCACCTTCCGAGACATAGCCTTCGGTATCGAGTAACAAGGCTTCATCGTAACCATCGGCCACGGCTTCATTATTGGCAAGAATCGAGTTCACATAGTGGCCGCTGGCTTTGGCTCGTACCATGGATACATTGACATGGTGGCGCGTGAACGACGAGGTCTTCACGCGAATACCTCGCTGCAAGCCATCTTCACCCAGATACGCACCCCACGGCCAGGCACCGATGGCCACATGTACCTTGGCACCCTTTGGCGAAACGCCCATTTTTTCAGAGCCGTAATACACAAGTGGGCGAATGTAACCGCTGGTCAGTTCATTGGCGCGCAGCACTTCTTTGTGTGCTTCGTTGATGGTGTCCTGATCATAAGGCACTTGCATCTGGAAAATGTGGGCCGAGTTGAATAGGCGGCTGGTGTGGTCCTGCAGGCGGAATACCGAAGTGCCGCGACCCGTATCGTAGGCGCGCACGCCCTCAAATACGCTCATGCCATAGTGCAGAGAGTGGGTTAGAACGTGGGTGTTGGCATCGCGCCAGGGCACAAGCTTGCCATCCATCCAGATAAAACCGTCGCGGTCAGACATCGACATGATGTAAATCCTTTGGTGAAACGTCACAAATGGGCCAGAGTGCTTTGGCCGGATCCCCGTGATTTTAGCCGATTTCTGCGGCAAATTGAGGGCTGGGGCCGGATGGCGATTGTATTTGGGTGCCTTGTCCGGATTTCGGTAAAATACGTGACATGAATATGCCTAAAATTCGCTGGAAGCCCAGCGTTACTGTTGCCGCGCTCGTTGAGCGGGATGGCCGATTTCTGGTGGTGGAAGAACAGACCTCCGCCGGGTTGCGCTTTAATCAGCCAGCAGGTCATCTGGATGAAGGTGAATCTCTGGTGGCGGCTTGTGCCCGCGAGGCGCTGGAAGAAACGGGTTGCCATGTGACGCCGCGGGCGCTGGTGGGGGTTTATCAGTGGACGGTGCCGGCAGGTGATTTGACCTATCTGCGTTTTGCATTTGATTGCCAGTTAGATCAGATCGAAGCCGGGCGGCCGCTCGATGATGGTATCGTGGCCGCGCATTGGCTGACCTTGGCAGAGCTCCGCGCCACGCAGGACCGGCATCGCAGTCCGCTGGTCTTGCAGTGTGTGGAAGACTGGATTGCGGGGCGTCGCTTACCGCTCGATAGTATTACGCATTACGGCTAATGGCGCGCTATCACGCCTTCGGCGCTTATTGGCTGTGGGCATGCGTGTGGATGTTGATGAGTCCTGTAGCCCTGGCCGAAAGCTATGTGGTGATCTGCTATAACTGGGGCTGCAATAATCAGACGGCTGTGTCTTACCCGGATGCGTGGTTGAAGAAAACGCTGGCGCCTTTGCGTAAGGCCAAAACGGCTGAAGAAGAGCGGGCGGCCACCGCCGAAGCGGTCCGAAAATTTTATCTGTACGCTGCCGGGCAGACACCGATTGGTGCGGATGAACCGGGCAACGATGAAGAGATTGAGGTCAATGGCCGGATGGATTGCATTGATCACTCAACGACCACCGCCAATATTCTGAATTTTTTGCAGCACCGAAAGACGTTGCGCTGGCATCAGGTTGGACCGTATGCGCATCGCACGCTGCTGGTGGCCTCGCATTACAGTGCAACACTGATCGAAACCGATTCGGTTGACCCGGAGGGCGAGCGGATTTTTACCATAGATCCCTGGCTGGAGGCACCGGGTGATTTGCCGCCTGTAGTCAGCGTGAGAGAATGGGCGGGTCCCCGGTTCTATACACTGGAAACGAAACATCATACGGCCGTAGATCAGAACGGTCGTCGCTAAGGAATATCGCGTATGTCGTCCGTTAAAACTGTGGTCGTTGGCCTGTCCGGCGGCGTTGATTCATCAGTGGCGGCCTTGCTGCTCAAGGAGCAGGGCTATCGCGTCATTGGCCTGTTCATGAAGAACTGGGAAGACGATGATACCGATGAGTACTGCAGCACGCGCCAGGATCTGATTGACGTGATGAGTGTCACTGATATTCTCGGCATTGAGGTGGAAGTAGTGAACTTCGCCAAAGAGTATCGTGACCGCGTTTTCTCGACATTCTTACAGGAATATAACGCCGGCCGCACGCCGAATCCCGATGTGTTGTGTAATGCCGAAATTAAGTTCGCTGCATTCCTTGATCATGCGGTGTCGTTGGGTGCCGATGCCATTGCTACCGGTCATTACGCCGGGCTGCAGGATTTTGACGGTAAACGCCAATTGCTCAAGGCCGAGGATGGCAACAAGGATCAGAGTTATTTCCTTTATCGTCTGAATCAAAGCCAGCTCAAACCCGCCATGTTTCCGCTGGCGAACTGGCTCAAGCCGGAAGTGCGCGCCAAAGCGGCAGCGGCCGGTCTGCCGGTGGCCAAGAAAAAAGATTCCACGGGCATCTGTTTTATCGGTGAACGCCCGTTTAACGAATTTCTGCAACGTTATGTGCCGCAGAACCCGGGTGAAATTCGGGATCTGGATAGCGGCAAATTGTTAGGTACGCATCAGGGTTTGGCTTTCCATACGTTGGGCCAGCGTAAAGGCCTGCATATTGGCGGCGTCAAAGGTCAGGACCAAGGCCAAGATAAAACGCCGGGCGAACACGATGCCTGGTACGTGGCCCGCAAAGACATGCAGGCCAACGTGCTTTATGTGGTTTCAGGGCATAACCATCCGGCGTTGTACGTGGATGAAGTCACCATCACCGACATGAACTGGGTCTCGGGTGAACTGCCACATACGCACTGGGTCTATACCGCCAAAACACGCTACAGATCACCCGATGCCCCCTGTGAAATTGAGCAGATTGATGACCAGCGCGCCGTTATTCGTTTTGCCGCACCCCAGTGGGCGGTGACGCCCGGCCAATCGCTGGTTTTTTATGAAAGCCGTGTCTGCCTTGGGGGCGGTATTATCGAATCAGCCCGTATGGGCGATTTATTGCTCGGCCAGTGAGATTTGCGCGCTAGGCCGTGCAGCCACGCGCGAGTACCAAGTCAATAAGGTCGGTTGGGTAGCGCGCCAGTCGCGTTCGGGTTGGCGCAAGTCCAGATAGACCAGGGTGCTGAACAAGGCAAGATCTGCCAGCATCAGTGCGTCACCGCATAGCCAGGTCTGCTCACCGAGTTGGCTGGCAGCAAAATCTAGGGCCCGATCAATGGCCTTGTTGTGCAGGGTGATATTGCCCGGTTCCTGTTTGTCTTCCGGGCGGAGTCGCTCGTTGCGCACGGCAATCGCAGAATCCATGATGCCATCGGCCAGTGCCTCCCAACGCTTCACGCGCATGCGGGCCAGCGCGTTATCACGTGGAATCAGAATGGGGTTATCGTTCAGGCTATCCACGTATTCGGCAATCACCGGAGAGTCGAACACGCAGGTCTCGTCATCCAGAATCAATGCCGGAATCCGGCCCAGCGGATTGACGCGCACCACCAGGCTACCGGGTTCTCGCGGTGGGTCGATCAGATAGTCATGTGCAATATTCTTTTCCAGCAGTACGAGTCGTACTTTGCGCACATACGGGCTGGTAGGGGTGCCGAGCAGTTTCATGAGGGACTCCGGGTCATGGCCATTAATTCGTAGAACGTTACCCTACACCGAACTCACGCTATCGCCCAGTCTGCGCAAGCCAGCAACCCCGGTGGATGATAAAATCACGGTTTCGAATTTTCCGTATTCAGGAGCTTCAGATGTCTCATGGTCTCAGTGCGTTGACCGCGCTTTCACCGCTCGATGGTCGTTATGCCGCCAAGGTTGACCCGCTGCGCCCTCATTTCTCTGAATATGGCCTGATTCATGCCCGGCTGCGCGTTGAGATCGAATGGCTCAAGGCGCTGGCTGCCGAGCCGCACTTTACCGAGATTCCCGCATTCTCGGCAGCGACCATTGCCGAACTGGATGGTCTGGTGAGCAACTTCACGGAAGCCGATGCCGCCGCAGTGAAAGGCATTGAAGCTACGACCAATCACGACGTTAAAGCCCTCGAATACTGGATTAAAGACAAGACGGCAGGCAATGCCGAGGTCACCAAGGTCAGCGAATTCATTCACTTTGCCTGTACCTCCGAAGATATTAACAACCTGTCGCATGCCCTCATGTGTCAGGGTGCGCGCGAGCAGGTCATGCTGCCAACCCTGGACTGCGTGATTGCCAAGCTCACTGAAATGGCCCATGTTCATGCCGACGTGCCTATGATGTGCCGTACCCATGGTCAACCGGCTACGCCATCGACCATGGGTAAAGAAATGGCCAACGTGGCCTATCGCTTGCAGCGCGCCCGTGCCCGCATTGCCCAGGCCGAGCTGCTGGGCAAAATCAATGGTGCAGTAGGCAACTACAACGCACACCTGGCGGCTTATCCCGGCTACGACTGGGAAGGCTTCGCCAAACGTTTTGTTGAATCGCTGGGTCTGACCTTTAATCCGTACACCATTCAGATTGAGCCGCACGACGGGCTGGCCGAAATGTTCGACGCTTTTGCCCGCGCCAATGGCATTCTCATCGATCTGGATCGCGATGTCTGGGGCTATATTTCGCTCGGTTTCTTCAAGCAGAAGGTCAAGGCTGGCGAAGTCGGTTCCTCGACCATGCCACATAAAGTCAATCCGATCGACTTCGAAAACTCCGAAGGCAATCTGGG
>ERZ650301.492-NODE-492-length-10997-cov-5.288704_pt1 | contig 10997 bp, 10 predicted proteins | sample MGYA00376237_ERZ650301 | MGnify/ENA primary metagenome ERZ650301 (study PRJEB26733, sample SAMN07839255) | wastewater metagenome | biome: small river; feature: stream; material: water | place: USA: North Carolina | collected 2016-04-05 ...
GGGCGCCAAGATCGTCGGGACGTTTGCCTACACGGCCGACTACGCCCTCGCTGTGCACGAGGCGCCGGGCAAGCTGCTGGGCCTGAACGTGCCGCGCGCCGACAAGAAGGGCGTCTACTGGGGCCCGTCCGGCGAGCCCGGCTTCGTGCGCAAGGGCTTCGAGCGCGCCGAGCCGAACATCCGCGCCGTCATCACCGGGGCGATCCGCACATGATGGCCGCCACCGCGATCCGCGACGCGCTGGCTTTCGCGCTGCCCACCTGGGTCTTGCAGTTCGGCCGCTGGACGGACGACCTCAACAAGGCCACCCGCTTCGCCGTTGTCCGCCCTGTCGGCGGCGGCCCCGCGACCCTGGTGCGCTCGCCGCAGTTCAGCGTCACCTTGATCGGCGCCGACGGCGACGATGCCACGGCGGCCGGCGCGCAAGCCGACCTTGTGGTCCGGTCCCTGCGCGACTGGCGCCACAGCGTCGGCCCCGTTTTCAACCTGCAGGCTTCCGAGCCCGTGTTCGTGCCCACGGCTGACAGCCGCCCGGCCTTCGACATCGCCGTCTCGGCGTTGACCACCTGACCACCTGAACCACTGAGGAGATCACTATGCCTGCTTCCGTTGGACGCGATGTACTGCTGGAATTTGCGCTTGCCCCGGAGACCGCGTCAGTCGGCTCTCTTGCCTGGCTGATCGCCGGCATGCTGCGTGACAAAAGCATCGACATCAGTTGGGATACGACGGACACAACAGCGGACAAATCAGCCGCCTTCACCAAGTCTTCCCTGGTGACGTTCAAGACCGTCGAGATCAGCGCAACTGGCGTTGCTTATAACGACGCGGTCCACAACCAGCAGACGCTGGAGGCCCTTGTCGCGAGTCCCGGCGCCGGCACCGGCTTTCAGCCAAAGGCTTGGTTCCGCCTGACCTACCCGAACGGCAAGACCTACGTCGGGCCGTTCATCGTCAACAAGTGGAAGAACGACTCGCCGCATGCAGATGCAGTGACTTTCACCTTTTCGGCGATGTCCAACGGCAACGTCGTCATGACGCCCGGCTCCTGATCCGCCACCCTGACCGAGGAAACACCACATGGCCGCCATCGCATCCATCAACGCCCAGCAGCAAGGCTCATTTGCTGCGGCGATCTCGACGCTGAGCTCCAGCGACACCATCACGCTCGACCTCACCAAGAAGCAGCTGCTGGTGCTGCGCAACCCGACCGGAGGCTCGCTCACGCTGAACATCGACGGCGACGCCGGCACGGCTGTGACCGTGCCCGGCCTGGGCAGCGTGTCTGTCGCGTCAGGCGTGAACATCGTCGTCGGCGCCGGCCTCAGCGTGGCCGTGGTGCTGGACACCATCCGCCTGTACTGCCAAGGCGTGGTGACCCTGACCGGCGCGTCGGGCCTGACCGCGCAACTGTTCGACCTCTGACGCGGCGCCCGTGCTGGTCGAATGCGGGCTGGTTCGCGCGACGACCAGTGACGGGCTGGAATTCACCTTCCGGCCCTCGCTGGGGCGCATCGCTGCGCTCGGGCATCCGCAGGAGATCGTCGAGCTGTTCGCAGGGCTGCACGGCCCCAAGGCCGCGGCAATCGCGCCCGAGGTCCTGGCTGCGCTGTGCGACGAGGACGATCCCACGCCGCTGATCGGCTGGCCCTTGCCGGCCGGGGAAGGCATCACCTGGGCGCCCGGCGCAATGCCGCAGGCCGAGCAGATCGTCATCGCGCGCCACCTGATGCGGCACGGCATCGTCGGCACCGCCAAGCCCGAGGCCGGCGACGGCAAGTTCACAGACCGCTTCGACGCCAGCGAGTACGTGGCCTTCGCCCGCGTGCATCTGGGCCTCAGCAGCGCCGATGCCGAGGCGCTCTCCATGACCGAGTTCCAGCAGATGCTCGAGATGAAGTACCCCAGCAAGGCGCACCGCGACGTGCCCACGCGCGAGGAGTACGAGGAGCAGATGGCGGCCTTCGTGGCCCGGCGGGCTGAGGCGGCAAACGAAGGGGCCCGTCCGTGAACCTCGGGACCAACGTCGGCCAGATCTACTACAACATCACCGCCGACACCGGCGACCTGGTCGGGCAGACGCGCGTGGTCGAGCGCGAGACGGGCCGGATGGCCGCGTCGTTCAACGTCATCACGGCCGCGGTCAAGGTGCTGGCCGCGGCGCTTGCTGCCGTCAAGATGGCGCAGCTCGCCGACGAGATACGGATGCTGTCCGCCCGGGTGCAGGTGGCCACCGGCAGCATCGAGACCGCGGCGTCTGCCATGCGCGATCTGGTCTCGATCAGCATCCGCACGCAGACATCCATGGCTGCCAACGTGCAGGTCTTCACGCGCCTTAACCAGTCGCTGCTGCAAATGGGCGGCACGCAGGCCGACACGCTGCGCATCACCGAGCTGCTCGGGATGGCGATCAAGGTCAGCGGCGCCAGCGCGGCCGAGTCATCGAGCGCCATGCTGCAGTTCGGCCAGGCGCTGGGCTCCGGCAAGCTGGCCGGCGACGAGCTGCGCAGCCTGCTGGAGAACGCGCCGTACCTGATGCGGCAGCTTGCCGCGGGCCTGGGCGTGCCGATCGGTGCGCTCAAGAGCCTGGGCGAGCAGGGCAAGCTGACAGCCGATGTGGTGGTCAACGCGCTGTCGAAGGCCGCTGGCCAGATCGGCGAAGACTTCAAGAAGATGCCGCAGACGCTGGCCGCGGCGTGGCAGATCGCCATCGATGCGGCACAGCGCTTCAATGAAAAGCTGGACACCCAGACCGGCAAAAGTGCGGCGCTGACCGGCATCACGAAGGGCCTGGGCGAAGTCTTCGAGAAGCTGTCGGCGGAGATCGACAAGACGGCCGATTCCTCCGACAGGCTGGGCCGCAACGAGCAGATCGAGAAGTGGGCCGACAGGTCGCGTACTGCGCTCTCGTACCTGCTGGACGGCATCGACTTCGTCTACCAGAAGCTCAGCAACTACGAGCGCCCGGTCAAGAACCTGTTCGGTGGCGCGCTGGGCATCGTCAAGGAGTACGCCCGGGTGCTGGGCATCGGCAGCGGCGCGGACTCGGCGCCGGACCCGAAGGCCCCCACGCTTGGGGCTCGGCTGCGGGCCGGCTTTGCCGACGACGCCAGCGCCAGCAAGGGGGCCGCCGACATGGCCGCACGGCGCGGCGCGGCGCGCGACAACCCGCCGTCGAAGCTGACTCCGCCGCCGTCTGCGCCCGATGAGAAGGCCGCCAAGAAGGCCGCCGACGAGCGTAGGAAGGCCTACGTCGAGGGCTGGGAGGCCGAGCAGAAGATCATGCAGGAGCAGGACGAGCTGTCCGCCAAGTTCTTCGCAGACCAGGCCAAGCGTGAAGAGAAGGCCGCGGCAGACCGCGAGCGCGCCATGGCTATGGTCGCCGAGATCATGGCCGCCAATGACCCGGTGGCGCAGCTAGTCCTTCAAGAGCAGCGCCGGAAGAAGGTCCTTGATGAAGCGCTCGCTGCCGAGCAGTTGAGCCGGACTGAGCACAGCGTCGCGGTGGTCGCACTTGAGCAGGAGACCGCCCGGCAACTCGGCGAGATCAGGCAGCGCGAGGTCGACCAGCAAGCCGCTACCAACATCATGGCGGTGGCGATGACCGCGCAGACTTCAGCGCAGCTTTACTCGGTGCTGCAGCAGGCTGGACAGGAGCGCACGACGCTGGGCAAGGCCTTGTTCGCCGCGTCCAAGGCGCTTGCCGTCGCCGAGATCATCCTGAACACCGAGCTTGGCGCCGCCAAGGCTGTGGGCCTGGCCGGTCCTTTCGGCATACCCCTGGCTACGTTCATCCGCGCCACCGGTTATGCAAGCGCCGGCCTCGTCGCAGGCCTGGCCATCGGCCAACTCGCCGGCGGCCGGCAGTACGGCGGGCCAGTGGACGCTGGAAAGCTCTACCGCGTCAACGAGACCGGTCGCCCGGAGATGTTCACCGGGGCCAACGGCTCGCAGTACATGCTGCCCACGAAGAACGGCAACGTGACGCCGGCCAACGAGGTCGGCGCCAGCAGCCGGAGCGTGGTGATCAACAACACGCAGAACTTCGCCATCACCGGCCCGGTCGACCAGCGCACCCAGCAGCAGATCGGCGCCGCCGCCGCCCGTGGCCTGGCCATCGCCGCCGCCCGCAACAACTGAGCGCACCATGGCCTTCTACGAATCCCCCAGATTCCCCGAGCGCATCAGCCGCGGCTCTGTCGGCGGCCCCGAGTTCTCGACCGTCGTCGTGAAGACCACCGGCGGCCGCGAACAGCGCGACGGCCAGTGGCAGTACCCCAAGCAGCGGTGGGACGTGGGGCAGGGCGCCAGCACCCCCGAGCAGTTCGCCGAGCTGCGCGCCTTCTTCCTTGCCATGCGCGGCCGGCTGCATGGTTGGCGCTTCAAGGACTGGACGGACTACCAGGTCTCGCACGCTGAGGGCCGCGTCGTCGCGATCACGAGCACGACCTTCCAGCTCTTCAAGCGCTACTCGCTGGGCGCCGTGTTCCTGGACCGCAAGATCATCAAGCCGTCGACCGGCCTAGCCATCGAGGTGCGAGTCAGCGGCACGGTGACGACGGCCACGGTCAACACGGCCACGGGCGTGGTCACGATCCCCAGCGCGCCGTCGGCATCGACCGTCACCTGGGCGGGCGAATTCGACGTGCCCATGCGGTTCGACACCGACAGCTTCCCGGCGTCGGTGCTGGGCACGAACGGCGCCGGCCCGGTGTTCGAAGTGCAGCAGGTGCCCATCATCGAGGTGCCGGCGTGAAGACCACGATCCCATCGGCGCTGCAGACGCACTACGACCAGGGGCAGACCACCACCGCCTTCGGGGTCAAGATCACCCGGCAGGACGGCGCGGTCTACGCCTTCACCAGCGCGGGCGAGGACGCCACGGTCGATGGCGTGCTGTACCGGGCAGACAACGGCATCGTCGTGAGCGGCATCGCCACCACGTCGGGCTTCGCGGTGGACAACCTGGAGATGCAGACCGTCGACGACGGCACGGTCTACACCCAGGCCGACGTGCAAGGCGGCAAGTGGCGCAACGCGTCGTTCCTGTTCATCCGCTACAACTGGGCCGCGCCTGCCGACGGCGGCGAGCCGCTGCTGGCCGGCGTGATCGGCAACGTCGAGATTCGCCAGGGCGTGGTGGTGGCCGAGTTCCGTGGCCTGCAGCAGTACCTGCAGCAGCCCATCGGCAGCGTGACCAGCAAGACCTGCCGGGCGAACTTCGCAGACTTCCCTGCCGCCAACGGTGCAAACCGCTGCCGACTGACCGCGGCCACCTACACGCGCGCCGGCACGGTGTCGGCGGTCACCAGCCGGCAGGTGTTCACGGCATCGGCGCTGTGGACAGCCGAGCCCACGGCCGACTACTACGGCGAGGGCGTGCTGACCTGGACCGGCGGCCTCAACAACGGCCTGCGCATCAAGGTCAAGACCTACGTGGCATCGGGCGTCATCACGCTCATGCTGCCGATGGCTTCCGCCGTGCAGGTGGGCGACACCTTCAGCATCGTCGCCGGCTGCCGCAAACGCCTGGCGGAAGACTGCGCGGCGAAGTTCTCGAACGTGCTGAACTTCGCCGGGGAGCCGCACCTGCCGGGGCTTGACTCGCTCACCAAGGCGCCGACCGGGGCCGCATCGTGACGGGCGCCGACATCGTGGCTGCCGCGCGCACGCACATGGGGACGCCATGGGTGCACCAGGGCCGCACGCCAGGCGTAGCGCTGGACTGCGCCGGCCTGGTCATCTGCGTCGCCCGCCAGCTCGGGTTGGTGCCGCCCGACATGGACGTGAACGGCTACACGCGCGAGGCCGACGGCAGCATGCTGGCCTGGTGTGATGAGCACATGACGCGCATCGCCGACCTAGAGCTGGGCGCTGTCATCGTGGTGGTGTGCGACAGGCAGCCGCAGCACATGGGCATCGTGGGCGACTACCGGCACGGCGGGTGGTCGCTGATCCACGGGGCAAGCCTGGCGGGGCGCGTGGTCGAAACGCGGCTGATGTGGGCGCGCAACATGCGCCTGGTGGCCGTGTACCGCATGCCGGGAGTGGGCGCATGAGTCAGCAGGTTTTCGGCGTCGTCGGCGCGGTCGCCGGCTTCTTCGTCGGCGGCGTGGCTGGCGCAGTGGCCGGGTACGCCATCGGTTCCGGCGCGCTGCTGCCCAAGGCCAAGGGGCTGGAAGGCCCCAGCCTCAGCGACCTGAAGGTCACGGGCTCAAGCTACGGAACACCCATCCCATGGCTGCGCGGTGCTCCGCGCGTTTCGGGCAGCCTGTGGTGGGCCAGCAACAAGCGCAAGATCAGCAGCACCACCAGCGGCGGCAAGGGCAGCGGGCCAAAGGTCACGACGTCCACGTACGAAGTAGACGTGATGTTCGGGCTGTGCGAAAACGAGATTCAGGCGATCAGCCGCATCTGGTCCAACGGCAAGCTGGTCTACACCAAGCGCTCCGAGGCCGACTCCGGCAGCCTGGGCGCCAGCGAGGCCACCGATCTGTGGCGCCGGTTCACGTTCTACCCGGGCAGCGCTACGCAACTGCCAGACCCGACCTATGAGGCCGCCGTCGGCACGGCCAACGCGCCGGCCTACCGAGGCCGGGCCTATGCGTTCTTCGAGGGGCTGCAGCTTGGCAGCGACGGGCAGATTCCGAACCTGACGTTCGAGGTGGCGCAGCTTGCAAGCGAGGCGGCCGGGCAGCGAATTGTTGGCATTGCGGCGACGGGCGGGCCGGTGTTCCAGGACCTTTTCTCATCCGGTGACGGCACTCCCGCCATCGTTTCCATGTTCCCGACGGCCCGGGTGGCAGTCATCACGGTGTCCGGCACCCCGGTGGTCTATGAGTTCGAGACGGCCACCGGCGCGTACATCGGCACATCGACGCGATCGGGGGCGTCGGAGGCGTACCCAGAAATCAGGAACCCCAGCGCGCCAAGCACGCCAAGCTGGGCCGTCGGGGTATTGCAGGGGCAGCCTGTCCGCGCGCAGAAGCAGCTTGTCGCGTTCGGCACGCCCAACGCCTACATCGTCACGGCCGGCGTCGCCAGCGGCTACCCTGCGCCCTCGTCGGGCTACGATTTCACGACGCTGCTGCCATCCGGCCGATACCTGGGGTTTGTGACCTTGTGCAGCGACGGCCAGCACATCCTGATTGGCTCCGCGCCCAACGACACGGCCTATTCCGGCAGCGCCGTGATCGACCGCTGGGACCTGCTGCAATACAACGGCACGACAGCCACGGTTGTGCGCACGGGCACTCTCCAGGCGAGCATGTCAACCACATCGCTGGCGTTCGGCAACTGCGGGGCGCCCGGCTACCACTACACCGCCAGCATGCTGTCCAATGACCTGCAGACAGTCTGGGCGGCAATCGGCAGCGGCGACGGCCCCGTCGTCAAGTATGTCATCGGGGCCGATGACGTGCTGCGCGAGGTGCAGCGGTTCCGCGAAAACCCGGACGGCGTTGGGGTCATCGACCGGACCTTCACCTACCCGTCGATCTGGGCGCAGGACGGACTGTGTGTGGTGGTCGCCAAGGACAGCTACATGCTGTTCGGGTCCAACTCCTACGACGTGGGCGCGGACACCCTTCGCGCCACCGTAGAGGCCTTGTGCGCCCGCGCCGGAATGCCCGCAGGCACCTACGATGCGGCGGCCCTGGCCAGCATCACCAAGCCCGTGCGGGCCCTGGCTGTCGCCGACGTGTCCGCGACACGCGGCACGCTTGAGCAACTGGCCGCCGCCTACTTCTTCGACTGCACGCTGGCCGACAAGCTCTACTTCCGCCCGCGCGGCGGGTCGGCCGTTGCCACGATCCCGTTCGAAGACCTGGGCGCCGGGCCTGAGCGCGCGGCGGCCGAGCCGCTGGCGCTGGTCTACGGCAGCGACCTGGAGCTTCCGCCGCAGGTGTTTGTCAGCTACATCAACGTCAGCGACGACAACCAAGCCGGCAGCGAGGGCAGCAGCCGCATCGTCGCCAGCCAAGCGGCAGCCAAGACTGTGCAGCTTGCGCTGGGCTTCACGCCGGCCGAGGCCAAGGGCATCGCCGACGCGCTGGTGGTGGACGGACTCAGCGGCCTGGTGACTTCGAACATCGCCCTGCCGCTGAACTACAGCCGGCTAGAGCCGGGCGACGTGGTCAACGTTCTCGACGAGGCGTCCACAAGTTACCGCGTGCGCCTGCTGCGCCGCAACGAGGCCGGCGGCGTGCTGTCATTCGAGGTGGCCGTCGACGACGCCAGCGCCTTTACCTCGTCGCAGATCACCAGCGGCGGCTACACGCCGAGCAACACCGTCGGCGGAACCAGCGCCACGCTGCTGCAACTGCTGGACATCCCGCTGCTGCGCGACGCCGACGACGGCCCCGGCTACTACGTGGCCGCCAAGGGCGCGGCGGCCGGCTGGCCCGGGGCGGCGGTGCAGAGCAGCTTGAACAACACCGACTTCGACCAGGTGGCCGAGGTCGGAGAACTGGCCATCTTCGGCGCCTGCACCACCACGCTTGGGAACTACACCGGCGTCGGGTTCGACGAGATCAACAGCGTCACCGTCAACGTCGGCACGGGCGAGCTGGCCAGCAGCACGCGCGACGCCATGCTGGCCGATGAGACCATCAATGCCATGCTGATCGGCAGCGAGGTCATCCGCTTCCGCACGGCCACCGGATCGGCCGGCGCCTACGCGCTGACTGGCCTGCTGCGCGGCCAGCGCGGCACCGAGTGGGCCATCGGCACGCACGCGGCCAGCGAGCGCTGCGTGCTGCTCCAGGCGCGCGGCATGCGCCGCGTGACGACGCAGACCAGCGACACGGGACAGGTGCGCTACGTCAAGGGCGTAACGCTCGGCGCGCTGGCCAGCAGTGCCACGGCCACATCGTTCACGAACACGAGCGCGGGACAGCGATCGCTGGCGCCGGTTGACCTGCGCGTTTTCCGGGACTCGACCGGAAACTTTGCTCTGTCGTGGCGCCGCCGGTCGCGGATGAGCGCACGCTTCCTGCCGGCCGCTGGCGTCCCCCTGGGCGAGTCGACCGAGGCCTATGAGATACGCGTGGTCAATTCTGGGTCGGGCGCGGTGCTTGACTCTCTTCGCGTCAATCAGCCCGGCGCCACCTATTCGGTCGCTCAACAGGCTCGCGCCGGGGTATCAAGCCCCCACAGCAAAGACATCACGCAAATAGGGAAAACACGATGGCAACCAACGACACAAACAAGAACGGCGGCAACCTCGGCTTCGAGGCCGAGATGTTCAAGGCCGCCGACAAGCTGCGCGGCAATATGGAGCCGTCCGACTACAAGCACGTCGCGCTCGGGCTGATTTTCTTGAAGTACATCTCGGACGCCTTCGAGGCGCGACACAAGACGCTATTGGCAGAAGACCCGCAGGCCGCCGAGGACAAAGATGAGTACCTCGCGGACAACGTGTTCTGGGTGCCGAAGGACGCGCGTTGGTCTCACCTGCAGGCCAACGCCAAGCTGCCGACCATTGGCACGCTGATCGATGACGCGATGCGCGCCATCGAAAAGGACAACGAGTCGCTCAAGGGCGTGCTGCCCAAGGACTACGCCCGGCCCGCACTCAATAAGGTGATGCTCGGCGAGCTGATCGACCTGATCTCTGGCATCGCGCTCAATGAAGAAGGACACGCATCGCGCGACATCCTTGGCCGCGTCTACGAATACTTCCTCGGCCAGTTCGCCAGTGCCGAAGGCAAGCGCGGCGGCGAGTTCTACACGCCACGTTCCGTTGTGCGCGTGCTGGTGGAAATGCTGGAACCCTACCAGGGCCGCATCTATGACCCGTGCTGCGGCTCAGGCGGGATGTTTGTCCAGTCCGAAAAGTTCGTGCAGGAGCACGGCGGCCGCATTGGCGACATCGCCATCTACGGGCAGGAGTCGAACTATGTGACTTGGAGACTGGCCAAGATGAACCTTGCGGTGCGTGGCATCGACTCGGACATCCGCTGGAACAACGAGGGCAGCTTCCACAAAGACGAACTGCGCGACCTCAAGGCCGACTACATCCTCGCCAATCCGCCGTTCAACATCTCGGACTGGGGCGGCGACCGCCTGCGGGAGGACGTGCGCTGGAAATTCGGCGCACCGCCCGTGGGCAACGCCAACTACGCGTGGCTCCAGCACATCTACCACCACCTCGCGCCGAATGGTACGGCGGGTGTGGTGTTGGCCAACGGATCGATGAGCTCCAACCAGTCCGGTGAAGGCGACATTCGCAAGGCGATGCTCGAGGCCGACGCCGTTGATTGCATGGTCGCCCTTCCTGGCCAGCTCTTTTACTCCACACAGATCCCCGCTTGTCTGTGGTTCCTGGCCCGCAACAAAAATCCCAGCAAGGGCCTGCGTGACAGGCGCGGACGAGTGCTGTTCATCGACGCCCGCAAGCTTGGCGTGCTGGTGGATCGCACCCGGCGCGAACTCACCGATGAGGAAGTCCAGAAGATCGCTGACACCTACCACGCCTGGCGCGGTGAGGACGGCGCTGGGGAGTACGCCGACGTGGCTGGTTTCTGCAAGTCGGCATCGATGGAAGACATCCGCAAACACGGCCATGTGCTGACACCGGGGCGATATGTCGGCGCGGCGGAACAGGAAGATGACGGCGAGCCCTTCGAGGAAAAAATGCTGCGACTCTCTACAGAATGGCGCGGACAGCGGGCGGAAGCCGCCACGCTTGATGCGGCGATTGAGGCCAACCTGAAGGAGCTTGGGTATGGCGAATGATTGGAAAGACTGCTCGCTCGGTGATGTGGTCGAGTTGAAGCGTGGTTACGACCTGCCGCAAAGAGAACGTTTGCCCGGTGATGTTCCACTGGTTTCGTCTTCCGGCGTTACTGACTCCCACGCAAAAGCAATGGTCAAGGGCCCGGGGGTGGTGACCGGACGATATGGAACATTAGGGCAAGTGTTTTATGTCGAGCAGGATTTTTGGCCGCTCAACACTACGCTTTACGTGCGCGACTTCAAGGGGAACGACCCTCGTT
>ERZ650301.493-NODE-493-length-10990-cov-6.540649_pt1 | contig 10990 bp, 13 predicted proteins | sample MGYA00376237_ERZ650301 | MGnify/ENA primary metagenome ERZ650301 (study PRJEB26733, sample SAMN07839255) | wastewater metagenome | biome: small river; feature: stream; material: water | place: USA: North Carolina | collected 2016-04-05 ...
CAATGTTGAAAAGGCATGGCAATGCCGATGAGATGAGCATCGCTCATCCCATCTGAAACGTTGGCGCATAGCCTGCAAGAGCCTGACTATCCGAGTAAAGAGTTTCCCGAAGGGCGCAAGCCATAAGGACTATTACGCGGTGGAGTGAACGATTGGCACGCGCTTGTCGCGTGAGCCCTGAGGGCGTCCCATCGTTTGCGATCACGGAAAGCGGCATAGCCGTTTCGCGTAATGGCACCTTATGGAAAACTTTACTGGGGAGGACGAAGGGCATGGTTTTGGTGTTGAGCCGAAACCGCGTAACGGGAGTGAGCGTTCAGGCGCAATGCCAATTGCCCGGTTGAAGACCGCGTGGATCTGGGGTGACGGACTGGCACAGGCCGACGGGGTTTACCTGCTCGCGTAGCGAGCGCAATTTTTGTTTTGGGTGGAGCCCAAGTGATCTGATCGGTTGGCGCAAGGAAAAACCGCTCCGGTGAGGGAGCGGCTTTGGGTTTGTACTAATTACGCCGCCAAAGGCAATAAGTCTTTTGCGTTTTCCAAGGGCCAATAACCATCAGCTTTAGCATCTAAGATTGTGATTTCAGCGATGCCGTTTGCGGCATAGCCAATATTCACATTCCAACTATGAGACACGTCTTTGACGATGGGCTCATTTGAAAATTCAATGTGGAGGATATCGTCCTTTTCACTGTACTTAATTTTCATCTTTTAGCTCCAGTTCCCAATTGATCATCACCGTTTTAACAATCAGGGCTGATTGTTCAACTACTGCAGCGCAAATCAAGTTGTCTGTTCGATAGGATATTGCCATATAAATCCATAGATCTACAGGGTCTCGACGTTTAATCTCTCCCTCTTCGATAAGACGTTCTAACGTAGAGATATCGATCTCACGTTTTTCCATGCTCTGTTGAGCATGGTTGGTTATCCAGACGTTCTTTCCGAATCTCTGGCTGAAAAAGCAAGACACGAGCATCTCCTTTGAGTGTTGAGCCCAGAATGGGCGAACCGAACGGGAGATGTAGCGTTTGGCGAATAAGATTTTGGGGCTAACCCGACACACCACCGAATCAAAGAAAAGCCTCGTGGCGGTCGAAGGCCGGACAATGGTTTTGATACCTGGCGGCCAGGGTTCATGGCCGCCAGGTAAAACCATGCATCCCGGCCGGAGTAGTTCAAACAATGGGTGTCGATGCCTTTGGCCCGTAGCGGCCCGAGGATGAAAATTCCAGATGACATGAACAACGTGAATGGCATCGCTAGTGGATCAGTAGCTTCTTCAATTTTCAGCCGAAGTCACCGAGCGTTCCCACCTTACTCTAACAACGCCATAGCCATTCAAACGGCATGACGAGAGACGCCGCCTTGGACAAGCGAGTGAGTGAGGAAGGTAGCGAGGGAAATTCCCGAGCAGACAGACGATCGAGTGAGCGGGACAAGGCAAGGCCGAAGCATGTCGTGCAGCAAGGGCGAATAGCAATGGGGCTACCTATGCCACAGTCCCAACTCATTAAGGGGCGCAGTTAGCCAGATGAGCCGAAGGTGAATCGAGCGGTAGCCCACATGAAAAACAAACAGCCCCGTCTCCGAGATCAATGCCCTGCCCTAGCCACGCCAATCGAACGATCTGGATCCGTGATCCAGATAGGAGATGCCGCCGTGGTGATTGGAAGTGGATCCAAGGTTCTGCGCGGGGTGTTGTTGGGTGAATCCCAAAAGCAATTCCCGAAGCAAAGAAAAAGATGGCGAGGCAGTCGGCCGAGGATGAAGCTGATGATTTTCTGGCCCTTGCGGCCCGAGGATGAAAATTCCAGATGACAGGAACAACGTGAATGGCATCGTTTGTAGATCAATAGCTTCTTCAATTTGCATCCGAAGTCACGGAGCTTTAACACCCTGCTCTAAAAATACCTAAGCGCATTCAAACGGCATGCCCGATGTACGCCAGGGTTCTCGGGCGGACATGGGCCATGTCGTGCAGCAATGGCGATCGATAGTGAATCAGGTGTGGCTTTGGGGTATTCCTGATTTTGGATTGCACAATCCAAAAGTTGCCCGGTCACCAATACTCGCAGCACCTCCGAATATTCGGAGGTCGCTTGTTCAAAGCTCCGCATATTCAAACTCAGTGTCGCCTAATCGATGAGGTGCCGAGCTGTCAGAGCGAAGGCGGCACATCGATGCAGCGCGAACGATTCTCAGTGCGATTCAAAGTCCGGCAGTCGGCAACCCATTTCAGTTCTGTACCACCCGGACGATTAGGAGTGAATCAACTCCGCCGCATTGGACAATTGGGTTGTACCCAAGCACCAAAATGGGGCAAAGCAAGACGACCATCGGGAGGCGGCAGCAGCAAACAAGACCGAGCCCCATTGACGAGCACAGCGAGGCAACCGGGCGACGGTCGTTCAAGCAAGGTGACAGACGAGCAACGCGAGTCCCCCACCGAGCGCAGCCAAACCTTAGGGGTCAGATCGAGCATAGCGAAGATCAAACCCCGATCTAAGAGGTTGGCGGTGCAACCGACAATCTCGCCAGTGGATCCATCTAGCGGAGACGAGGTTGGTGGAACGGAGTGAAACCAACCGAGGCGTAGCGTCAAAGCGCCGGTTAATGTTGCAGCGGGAAGCCAGGCCGTCAGGCTGGCGACCATCGCAATATGCGGCCCGGCGCGTCAGCACTTTAGCCGCGGCGTAGTCGCGGGGGAACTACCCCAAACTATTTTGTGCTTTTTATCAAAATAGGGGGGAGGGATCTGAGTATAAAGTACTAGTTCAAAAACGCGGTACCGTGTCGTTATAAACCCGTCTTCAAAACGAGGCAAAAAAGGGGCGGTTTTTGGGTGATTTTGGGGCCCAAAAATGGGGGTTTTAGGACTGGATGGGTTGAATTTGGCAATTTAAGTGCGCACCCAACGCAAATTACCAATTTATTAAATTACCAATTTAAGGTATAAATTCGCAAAAGCAAGCTGGTGGCCGGTTCCAAAGGTTTTGATGCGTAAATTGCCAAATTACTGACCGTCTTTCGAATTTGCCAAATTATTAAATTGGTAAATTAATGTAGTATTGCTCAAACCCAGTACGGATAAGGCTTGCAGAGGTTTTTTTGTGAAATTACCAAATTAATGCGTGGCTTGGTTGCTTCATTCAATTGCCAATCTGTTAGTATTATGTCCGCAACAGCCTCATCAACTGAATTTAAGGATCGTCTATGCCACTTTCTCGCATCGCTGTCGGGGCCGACATCGGCCACTCCAGCGTCAAAATTGCCGCCAACCACCTAGCTGAAACCGCCCAAGTTCTGGTCACGCAATTCCCCACCGTCGTCCGCGACCACATTACGTTGTCAAATCCGGCCAGTGCTAAACAAGCTGAACAAGACACTGTGGCCGTCGATGGCCGCCGTTATTTCATTGGCCGAACGGCAATGCTCCAGGGTCGCGCAGAAGACTTCACGGGCCAAGACCGCAACTGGATTAACTCGCACCAACATGATGCGCTCATTCTTGGTGCATGGGACAAGGCCAAAACCCTATTCAACGCCAGTCATGGCGACAATGCATTTCAATCGGCCCAGGAAATCTCTTTCTGTCTGGGCCTGCCCTCCTCCTATTTTTTGCAACAAAAGGACCAGCTGCGCATCCGAACCCTGCGCCTGATAGAGCCGCGGCTATCACCTGGGCAACAGCTTCGTGTCATGATCCAGTCCCAGTCTATGGCACCACTCTTGAACATTTCCCTTGACTCAAGCGGTCTAGCCACGGGCGACATCAATGAGTTTGATGCCTGGGGCGCGATCGAGATCGGCCACTTCACGACGGATTTCAACTTCCAGGACCGCGGTCAAGAAATCGAAATCACAGGCGGCTCCGCTTCGGGCGTGACTATGATCTACGAGCGGGTTAAGGCCGCATTCAAACAACGCGGGTATCTATACGATCTGGAAACCCTGTCCCAAGCGATTGCTACCCGCGCAGTGATCGACTATGGCAAGTCCGTATCGGTAAAAGACATTGTTGACCCGGCCATTGAAGAGTTTGGAACGTACATTAAAGAAGAGGCAGGCCGGCGCTTTAACAGCAGCGCTCGCCGCATGAACGGGATCGTGATCGCTGGGGGCGGGGCCGATATCCACGGAATCGGCGATGTGCTCAAATCCATGTACGGCAATACCCGAATTCTGGATAACCCACGATTCTCGGTGGCGAATGGTCTTTGCCGCCTAGGCCTCGCGGTTCTTCGAGGTTAATGATGGCCGCTCAAAGAAAAAAGGTTGGCCGCCCAAAAGCTAAAGCCCCGTGGTCAACGACCATGGGGTTTCGTCCCTACCTCTTGGTCGATTTTCGAACAAACCCGGCCGTGCATTGTTTACTCTACTGCGTATTTCACGGAACGTGACCGGTCATTTCACGCGAACGTGACCAAATGAGAATGACTGCACGGTCTGTTGGATATTACCTGAGGCGTTCACGCTTTGGTGAAACGCCGGTCACGCTTTGGTGAAACGGATTTGATCTCATTGTGTTTCCCGTGGTTTTTCAGGGATGGTTTTTCGCAAAGATTCTCCTGATAGCGTTATCTTGTGCGAAGCGTGCATTATCCGATCCAGAATGGCATCAGCCAGTGTCGGATCGTTCAGATACGCATGCCAATGTTCGGCAGGCAACTGACTGGTAATCAACGTTGATCGGGTGCCCACTCGGTCATCCAGCACTTCCAATAGATCGTTACGGTCTGACTGGCTCAGCGGCGCCAACCCCCAATCGTCCAGAATCAATAGGTCCGTTTTAGCCAAAGCTGCTAAACGTTTGCCAAAGCTCCCGTCCCCATGAGCGATGCGTAGCTCTTCAAACAACCGCGGGGTGCGCACATAAAGTACCGACAGCCCCTGACGACAGGCGGCATTGCCTAATGCACAAGCAAGCCAGGTCTTGCCACAGCCTGTCGCTCCCGTCAGTATCAGATTCTGATGGTGATGAACCCATTGGCAGCTGCCAAGCTGCGCCATTAAGGACTTATCGAGATTGCGGCCTTGCCCGTAACGGATATCTTCAAGGCAAGCCTGTGAGGATTTTAATCGGGCCATCTGCAGCAGTCGACTCATACGGCGGTTCTCTCGCCAGATATGTTCCCGATCGACCATCATGGCCAGTCGTTCATCAAAGCCAAGGTCAGACAGTGCCGGATTGCCATATTGCTCCTCCAGCGCCTGCGCCATGCCCGGCAGACGTAAGGCCTTCATGTTATCGAGGGTTTGTTCCATCAACATGTTATTGCTCCTTTCAGTGGTAATAAGCCGGACCACGTACATTGCCGTGGTCCGGTAAATTCAGATCAACCTGCCGTGTTACTGGCTGGCTATCAAGTCCAGAATCTAGAATCGATGCAACGGATCGATAGCTGTACGCGCCAATCTGAACGGCTCGGAAACAAGCCGCTTCTAATCGGCTCTTACCGACGCGTCGGGCTAACCGCATGAGACCCAAACAGGATCGGTAGCTTTGCTCCGGGTGCTTCTTGGTTTGCAGCAAGCCTGTCACTAGGAGCCCCGTGTGCTGACCCACTGACTCGCCCCAGTGAACAAACCGACCCGGCGTCCATTCAGCATGACGCCGATGCGCAGCTGGCATATGTTCTGGCCGTGTTGTGTAATGGCCTCGTCGGTGGCTACGCACATGACTCGTCACGCGTTTGCCCTTGGCGATGACCTCGAGTGTTCCCCGCGTTGCCCGAATCTCGACTTTCTGACCCACTAGGGCATGCGGGACGCTGTAGTAGCTGCCCTCAAATTCAATGTGATAGTCAATGTTGACTGTCGCTTTGTACCAATGAGCGATCACATAGGGCGTAGGGTTCAACGCACTTAAATACGGGGCATCAAGTGTTTCAAAGGCCTCCCGGCGATTACCAGCAAGTTTCTTAAAGGGCCGCTGGTTTAAGTCAGGGAGCAGCTCGGCAATCGCTGTGTTGATTTCTGCCAGAGAGAAGAACTGACGATGCCTGAGTTTGGCCAGTATCCAGCGCTCGACGACCTGGACGCCTACTTCCACTTTGGCCTTATCCTGTGGCTTTCTGGGCCTGGCGGGCAGTATGACCGTTGCAAAGTGCGCTGCAAACTCTTCAACGGCTCTGGGGAGATCCGGTTCATATCGGTCAGCTTTGACGACCAGTGCTTTCGGATTATCTGGCACGACAAGGGCTGGCACGCCGCCCATAAAACGTAGACAGCGTTCCATGGCATACAGCCAATCAACTTGCGTCTGTCCGGCCGTTGCATAAGCGAAGGTATAACTCGAAGCCCCAAGAACACCGACAAAGATACTGGCTGGCGCGACTTCCCCTGTTAACACATCAATGATGGGGATAGACGGCCCTGCATAATCCACAAAGAGTTTCTCGCCCACTTTGTGCACTTGCCGCATAGAGCGTTTTAGATCACGGGCAAAGGCACGGTAGTGATTGCAGAAGGCGGTGTATTGGTAAGCCCGGTCACCGGCGCTTTGCCGATATTCTTCCCAGAGCAATTGCAGGGTGACCCCTTTGCGCTTGAGTTCCTGGTGAACTTGGGCATGATCCGGTTCGATATAGGTTGGTCCAGCCTTTATCCTACGAGGGAATAGCAACCGTTCCAGATCAGCATCATCAAGATCCGCTCGAATCGGCCAACCGATATCGGCGGCTTTGGCCAAAGTAAGGTACTTGGCCACAACGCCCTTGGATACCTTCAAGGCACGGGCAATCTCATCCAGACTTAAATCAGCGCCTAGCCTTAAGCGTAATACGTCTCTTATCTTTCGCATGGGTAGTCTTCTTTGGGGCATCCGGACGGCTCTCAAAAAAGCCATCAGGCTACCGGGGTTAACTATCCATGCAGCCCCTCATCGGTCACGTTCGCGTGAAATGCCGGTCACGCTTTCGTGAAACCGCGGTCATGCTTTGGTGAAATGCTGTTCACGATGCCGTGAAATACGCAGTAAGTCTTGCAAAAAGAGTTTGGCATCAGGCAAACAGGCTCTTTCGATGTCGTCAGACACATCGTCGGCTTCTCTCAGCAGATCTCTTGCCGATCCATCGATGGGTTCTTTCCACTGCACACAGGATGCTACGACACCGGGGTGCTCTCGGATTTCTGACTGCACCAGCTCATAGGCAAACCCACCCTTATCCGGTCCGATATTGCTTTTAGCGCGCAAAAGCACGCGCTGGTTTTCGCCTTCCCCGTTAATCTCCTGGTGCTTGGCGGCAACCATGACAATTCTGGCCAGCGCACCAAAGGCCAGGCTACCGGTAAGCCGTTCTACTGGCTCTCGACCTGTCGTGCCCTTAGAGAAGTGGGTAATGCCCAGCAAAGCGCATCGCAGTGATGCAGCCAGGTCTGCTAATGGTTGAAGGCTTCGCCTTACTTCGGCGTTCTTGTGGCTGTCCCCGGCAATCGCCGACACAATCGGATCAACGATCAGTAAGCGAACATCGTTAAGATCCATCAACTGTTGCAACAAGCTGTCGGTATCTAAGGCCGGATCAAATGCGCGTCGCTCATGGCCGTGATGCACATTGCCGACGAAATAGATGTTGTCCAGGTCAGCCCCCGAAAGTTTGAGCCTTGGAATCAAGGTGTCTGATGGATCATCTTCGCCTGACCATATCACGGCCTTGCCTTTAGGGGATTGTGTGCCATCTGGCCATACCCCACCGCTGGCTATGGTTGCCGCTAACGAAAGGCTGATGGTCGTCTTACCGGTACCAGACGCACCGCCCAGAATGTGCACTTTGCCGCTGGCTAGCCAGCCTGGCCAGATCCACTGAATAGGTTGTGGCGTCAGATCTGATCCACGAATCATGGATACCCATTCCCCTAGCGGCTCGGGCGGGGATGATTTAGGCACATGCGCCACCAGATGTGGCAAAGCCACCTGTAAGACGCACTGTACTTCATGGTCCAGCCCTTCCGGGCTCAACCCCGCTTCTGCAGCCAAGCGAAGGCGGTTATCGTGATAATCATCCTGGTTCAGCCGCGCCGCCGTCATGACGGCAGCGATACTCATGATGATTGACCAAGAAATTTACGCAGATCCCCGACACGCCAAGCCGAGACGCGTGGGCCGATCAGGGTAGGTTTCGGAATGCGCCCCTCTTTGCCCCAGCGCCAGAGGGTGGTGTCAGATACACCAAACAACGCCATAACCATGGGCTTACGCACCCAGGCGCAATCAGGCAGTTGATCAAAAGGAACGACTTTGCGGGTTAGTTTTGCAGTTGCTTTAGACATTGCTCATTTCTCCAATTATTTGAAATGGGCAAGGCCGAGCGTAAACCTGCCAGAAAAATAGAGCATTGCTCTACAAAACTGGACAATAACGCCTGTTTACGCTACTTTTAGCGCACTCTTTGTGGAGTTAAGTGCGCTGGCCTTGCGGTTTAGTGCTCTTGAGGCCCTCTGTGTTGACGCACAGGGGGCTTCGCATTTGTAAGGCGCGTTTAGCTTGATTTGGCGGGTTTTCTGGTGGGTTTCTCCTTGTTAGCAGTTTGTTGGGGCTTCTTCCGGCAGAAAACAGCCCATTGATCCATCAATTCACGGCGTTTATCAAAGAGGTCACTGCGCCGGTAAGCGGCTTCAACCTGGTTGGATAGTGCATGCGCCAGTGCCTGTTCGCAGACTTCGCGCGGAAAGCTGGTCTGTTCTGCAGCCCAATCTCTAAAGGTCGAACGGAAGCCGTGAGCCGTAATACCGGGCCAGACATCTCTGAGCAGCATAGATAGCGCCATATCTGACAGTGCTTTGTCTCGTTGGCCTGCAAAGATAAGACCGGTCTTTCGTTGCGGCAGTGTTTTAAGCAGTGCCATTGCGCGTCGACTCAGCGGAACCCGGTGCTCTTTGCCCCCTTTCATGCGTTCAGCAGGCACGGTCCAGACTCTTTTGGACAGATCAATCTCTTCCCACGTGGCACCGCGAACCTCGCCTGATCGTGCAGCCGTCAAAATGGCGAAGCCTAGGGCCTTGGCACTGGTGCCGGCATGATTGTTCAAGCACTGAAAGAAATCCGTTAATTGCTCATAGGGCAGCGCCGCATGATGAACGACCTTGGCAATCTTCTTGGGTGATGGCAGGAGTTTATCGAGCTGTCCGCGCCAGCATGCCGGATTAACCCCGGTACGATCACCGTGGGCCGTTGCCCAATCCAGGACATTCTCCATGCGACCGCGAACACGGTTGGCGGTTTCTGTTTTAGTGGTCCAAATAGGTTTCAGGATGGCCAGCACATGACGCTGGTTGATTTCATTTACGGGAAGATCACCGATGAAAGGGTAAGCGTACTGATCAAGGGTGTTCGCCCACTGTTGCCGATGTTTCTCATTGCGCCATTCGGCACTCTTCATGGCCATGAACTGCTCGGCACATTTTTTAAAAGTAGGTCGACGCTGCTCCGCAATGAGCTGCTCACGCTTTTTGCGTTTTTCAGCGATGGGATCTAGGCCGTTTTCAACCTGCTCTCTAACTGCACGGGCCTTGTTTCGTGCATCGGCCAAGCCCACGGTAGGAAACCCACCAAGTCCAAGCTCCCGACGTTTGGTACCCACCACCATGCGCAACACCCAGGAGCGTGCACCTCTATCATTTATTTGCAGGTATAGACCCGTCACACCACCTACCCGGTAAAAACCAGGCTCGGTCAGGCGTGACACTGCCAGAGGAGAAAGTTCTTTGGTGATGGCCATTGGCCTAGCGCCCCACCACCGTCGTACCCACCAATTCCATCTACGTACCCACCATTAATTTGATGGCTAGATACTATGGCATGAAATCAAAAAAATCAACAAAACCCAAATATAGCAATGATATACACCGGGTTCGAGTCTTGTTTTGGTGGGCTAAAAAAGGAGGGGGTGGCGGACAGGGCGGGATTCGAACCCGCGTTAGGGTATTACCCTAAACACGCTTTCCAGGCGTGCGACTTAAACCGCTCATCCACCTGTCCGAAGGGCGCGATTATAGCAGAGCGCAGCCTCCGGAGCCAGTTAGCAGCCTCAGGCGGCCTTGATTGGCCACTCGGCCAAAAACTCCTGCCAGTGGGCACCGGGCGTGTCTTGCAGGGTTGTGCGGATCAACGTTTCTTCAGCATCAGCCTGCTCTCGCGTGATTTCTCCACGCATTAAGCGGAAGCGGTTGTAGACAAGATAGGTGTTAACGACATCGGTCTCGCAGTAATCGCGGATCTTGGCGTATTCACCTTTTTGCCAGGTAGGCCAAACCAGATTACCTGCCATGCCAACTTTGCCAGGAAAACCCATGAGTTTGGCCATGGCATCCAACGGTGCGCTGGCACGTGCTTGAAACAGTGCCAGCAGATCCATGAGATCGGTATGACGTGAATGGTAACGACTGACGTAGTTGTTCCACTTAAATTCACGCGAATCAGAGAAGTCGCCCTCGCCCTGATCCCAATAGCGCGGTGCGCTTACACCATGCATGAGGCCGCGGTAATGCAGCACCGGTAGATCGAATCCGCCGCCGTTCCACGAGACCAGCACTGGTGTTAAGCGCTCCAGGCCATCGAAGAAGCGCTGGATGATGGCGCCCTCTTCCAGCTCCGGTGCCGACAATGAAAAAACTTTAAAGCCAGCATCACTACGAAACGCACAGGAGATGGTGACGATCTTGTGCAGGTAATGTGGCAAGAAGTCATTACCGCTTTGTGCGCGACGTTGCTGAAACGCCAGCTCCGCAACTTCATCATCCGAAAGCTCCGCTGGCAAATCATTAAGATTGCGCAGGCCAGAGACATCGGGAATGGTTTCAATGTCAAAAACCAGAATAGGAACCATGGTGCGCTTTCGCTCAGAGATTAATCGACAAAGACGCCGGACGAGAGGTAACGATCACCGCGGTCACAGACAATGCTCACCACGGTGGCATTCGAATTATTACGGGCAATATAGATCGGAAGAGCGTCGTGTAGGGAAAGAGTGTCTTCGCCTGTGTAGAT
>ERZ650301.494-NODE-494-length-10978-cov-4.145290_pt1 | contig 10978 bp, 9 predicted proteins | sample MGYA00376237_ERZ650301 | MGnify/ENA primary metagenome ERZ650301 (study PRJEB26733, sample SAMN07839255) | wastewater metagenome | biome: small river; feature: stream; material: water | place: USA: North Carolina | collected 2016-04-05 ...
CTTTAGCTGAGCCTCAATGGTTTCCAGGCCGTTTTCAAGGGCCTTCAGAAGTGCACGATCTTGAACCTTGCGAAGCTGCTTTGGCAGCGCAATCGGGCTCACTTGGTGGCCTTCTTTGCCGCTGGCTTGGCCGCTGGTTTTGCGGCTGGTTTTGCGGCGGCACGCTTTGGGGCGGCCTTGGCCGCAGTTGTCTTTGCAATGGTCATACTTTGATTGTGCCACCAACACCTCGGATGATGCCCGAATCATCGTTGTTATTTGGTTAATTTTGATTTCACCGGGTAAACAAAAACCCCCACTTTCGCGGGGGCTTCTGAAGTAAAAGTTTTACTTGTCTAGGTGAAAGTAAGGCACGATCAAATAGATGCCGTAAACCAAACCGGTGGCACAGATGGTGAACATGATGTACGCGCCGGCACGGTTGAGAACCTCGGCGCGAACGGCCTTGGTCTTACCCTTTTTCACTGCAGGAACTAGGTGGCGTGCATTGGTTAGCCAGCGCATGCCAAGTGAGAAAACTGCCACTAGGAATGTTGAAGCAACAACTGACACAACTGCAACCAATAGAAGGTTGTTCCACTCGATCATTATTTCTTACCCTTCTTTGCAGCCTTAGCAGCCTTGGCTGCCTTGGCCTCTGCTGCGCGAACCTGACGTGGTGAAGCAATAACTTCTGACGCGCCTTCAACTTCGCTTAGAACGTTGTTGTGGCTGATGCGGTTGCGTCGCGAAATCTGGAAGATTGCGATGATGGCACCAACGGTGATAATGGCATCGATGACTAGACCGAATGGGCCGGCCATGGTTAGGTAGGCCGAAAGAGCACCCACGGCTGCGGCTGCAGGCAGAGTGAAGAACCAACCGGCAAGAACGTGAGTTGCCTTGCCCCAGCGCACTGCGCCACCCTTGCGGCCTAGGCCAGCACCCATAACCGAACCAGAAGCTACCTGGGTGGTTGAAAGCGCGAAACCTAGGTTGCTCGAAGCCAAAATGGTTACACCGGTTGCAGTTTCTGCAGCCAAGCCCTGAGCTGGTCTAATTTCGGCCAAACCTGAACCCATGGTCTTAATGATTCGCCAGCCACCCGAGTAGGTACCCAGTGCGATAGCCGCGGCGGCAGAAACGATTACCCACCACTCAACGTGGTCGCCGTTTGCCTGCAGGCCTGAGGTAACTAGAACCAGAGTGATTACACCCATGGTCTTCTGTGCATCGTTGGTGCCGTGTGAAAGAGCAACCAAAGATGATGAGAAAACCTGACCAATTTTGAAGTTATTGCGGCCGGTGCCAATGCCGGTCTTCTTGCGCTGCTGCTGTGAGCGAGCGGTGATTAGGTAGGCCAAGCGGGTTGCCAAGTAGGCAGCCAGACCAGCGATTACCGGTGCAAATAGCGCCGGGAAGATTACCTTCTCGAGAACCTTAGGAGCGTTGATGGCGGCAACACCTGCGTAGGCAAGAGCTGCACCAATAAGACCACCAAACAGTGCGTGCGATGAGGATGACGGTAGGCCTAGCAACCAGGTGGTTAGGTTCCACAGGATTGCGCCGGTAAGACCAGCGAAGACCATCTCGGCGCCCAGGTTCACACCTTCATTGATTAGCGAGACCGAAATGGTCTTGGCAACAGCGGTAGAAAGGAACGCGCCAACCAGGTTCATCAGTGCCGCGATGATTACCGCGGTGCGTGGCTTTAGAGCGCCGGTCGCAATGGCGGTTGCACTCGAGTTGGCGGTGTCGTGAAAACCGTTGGTGAAGTCAAAGAAGAGCGCTAGTGCAACCACTAGAGCAACAATCAAAATGGGATCCATGGGACTCTTTCTAAGCACTGAAAAAGGGCACTTGCTAAATCGTGTCCAGTGTATGGACGAAAGGTTAACTCTGAGTGAACAGATTACCGTTTATTCGTCGAGAGAATCACACGTAAAGCTGGGCGTAGCGCTTGTAGTTGGCAGAGATTGAGTCAACTCGAGCCGGCTGGTATTCGGCCGCAAACATAGTTGGCCAATTAGGGCGGTTACCGGTCAGTGCCCAGGCCGCTTGAACGGCAGCGCCTTCGGCCACATACTCAGAGATTTCAGGTACCTGAATTGGCAGGTCGAAGATGGTTGCTGCAATTTCTTGCACTGCCTTGCTTTGCGCAGCCCCGCCGATGAGCAAGAGTCGATTGGCCTCTGCCCCACCCTCAATTAGCGCGTCGAGGCCGTAGGCCAAACCGCTGAGCATACCCTCGATTGAGGCCCTGGCAAGGTTTGAACGAGTGTTTGAGGCAAGCGTTAGACCGTGAATTCCGGCCTTGGCGTTAGGCAGATTCGGAGTGCGTTCGCCCTCGAAATAAGGAACCATTACGACGCCGTCAGACCCCGGCTGCGCCGACAAAGCCAAATCGGCAAAATCATCAAAATCAACACCGAGCAAATCGGCCGTTGTCTTTAGCACTCGAGCCGCATTTAGAGTCACACCAATTGGCAAGAAGTGCCCCGAGGCATCGGCGAATCCGGCGATGGTTCCCGAAAGATCTTGGCTAGGCGTAGTGGCAACACCAAAAACCGTGCCACTGGTTCCGAGCGAAATAACCACGTCACCCTGGGAGCAACCCAATCCGAGTGCGGCACCCGCGTTGTCGCCGGCGCCAACTCCAACAACCAAGCCCTGAGGTGTGTGACCAACGGTTTCTCGTGGACCAAGCACCTGAGGCAGATGCGGTCGGTGGCCGAGAGCCAACTCGATCAGTTCCCACTCGTACTGGTTGGTCGCCGAGTTGAAGTAACCGGTTCCCGAGGCATCCGATCTATCGGTGGCAAGTTCGGTTAGATCTGGACCAAGTTTGCTTTGACCAATGGGGCCAAAACCGCGCAAGCGCCAGGTCAGCCAATCGTGCGGAAGCGCAACGGCGGCAACTCGGGCCGCATTTTCTGGCTCATTGTCGCGAAGCCAACGCAGCTTGGTAATGGTGAACGAGGCCACCGGAACCGATCCGGTCAAATCGGCAAATTTGGTGGCGCCGACTTCTTTAATAAGGTCGAGTGCCGAACTAGCGCTTCGGGTATCGTTCCAAAGCAGCGCCTTACGAATTACCTTGCCTTCGGCATCGAGCGCAACCATTCCGTGCTGCTGAGCGGCGATCGAGATAGACGAGACATCGGCCAAACCCCCGGCACTTTCGATTGCCTGGTTCAGCGCAACCCACCATGCTTCTGGGTCAACTTCGCTGCCATCTGGGTGCTTGGCCGAACCGGTTCTAACCACCGCACCGGTAGCTAGCTCACGGATGACCACCTTGCAAGATTGCGTAGAGGAATCGACGCCCGCGACCAGCGTGCTCTTAGAAAGATTAGACATGACTCTATTCTGTAGGTAAAACGAGAGCCTTCATGGCACCGGGCAATTTGGCAGAGTTGAGCGCTGCTTCAACCTCATCCAAGCCGAATTTGTGGGTGACGAGAACGTCTAGGTTGACCTTGCCCTCGGCAATCATTTGAATGCCGGTTGGCCAGGTGTTGGCATATCTGAATACGCCCGAAACCCAGATCTCTTTGTTCTGAATGTATGAGACCGGCAGGCTCACGTCGTCGTTGCCCATGCCCACCAAGATCACTCGACCAGCAGGCCCAACGGCCTTGATACCCTGGGCAACTGCCGAGGCAACACCAGACGCATCTATGAAGGCATCAACTTCGAGGCCTTCAACCTGGTCAACCCTTGGGTCTAGTACCGAGGTGGCTCCCCATTGAAGTGCGAACTCGCGTCGCTCAGGCGAGATATCGGTGACGATGATTTCGGCGGCCCCAAGTGCAGCTGCAGTTTGCGCCATGATGATTCCAATTGGCCCAGCGCCGGCAACCAGCACCCTCGAGCCCTGCTTGATCTCGGCACGCTTGGCTGCCCAAATACCCACCGATAGCGGCTCGATTAGCGCGGCGGCTTCGAACGAAACATTGTCTGGAATGTCGAAGGCAAATTCAGACTGAATCTTTACCAGCTCGGCAAAGGCACCATGGATTGGCGGAGTGGCATAAAACTCCATCGATGGGCAGAGGTTGTATCGGCCGGCGAGGCATTGTTCACAGTTCTTGCAAGGTCGCTGCGGTTCAATGGAAACTCGCTTACCAACGCGGTCGTTCGACACTGCGCTGCCCACGGCAACGATGGTTCCCGAGGCTTCGTGACCAAGGATGAGTGGCTCATCAACAACGTAAGGACCAATTTTTCCGTGCTGGTAATAGTGGGTGTCGCTTCCGCAAACACCTACGGCGGCAACGCGAATCAAAACCTCATCAGACTCGAGTTCTGGTGCATCGATTCCGCGAACTTCGACCTGCCCGGCTTTAACTAAAAATGACGCTCTCATTTGGCAAGTCCTCTGTTAGGCGATTAGTTTTTTGTGACGTTGAAACCCCAGGTAGCAACCCAAGGGCGACCGGTTTCTAGGTGCAGCAAGTCTTCGCCGGTGTTGAACGCATTGGCGCCCGCGGTTTCTGGCTCGATGGCGATGGCGTGCATGCGCGGGCCATCTTCGTCGCGGTAGTAGAAATCCGGGGCAAAAATGACCAGGTGCTTAAAGTTGGCGTCTTGCCAAACATCGATGCATTCACCGTCTGGCGAGGACAACAAGGTGTGGGCAACGCCCGAGGCATCGCGAACGAGATCGGTGAAACCGTGGTCGATGTGACCGCGATCGATGCGAACGCCGCCCGATAGATCGAAGTAAGTGCCCTCGGTAGCTGCACGGCCGACAGGCAACTGGCGGTCGTCGTCTTCAAACACGGTCTTGGCGGTGCTGGTAAGCACTAGCTCGCCGGTAGGTACACCCTCAAACATGAAGTAAGGGTGGGCGCCCACTGCAAAAGGAGCGGCATCGGCCGAGTGATTAATTGCGGTGTGGGTTACCTTTACGCCGAGGTCAACCAGCTCGTAGGTAACGGTGGTGTCGACTAGGAACGGGTAACCCGAACGAGGAAAAATTGTTGCTGCCAAAGTTACCTTCTCGGCAGTTTGGTGAACCAGCGAGTATGGGTAGTGCACGAGCAAACCGTGGTTGGCATTGTTTTGGTTGTGAATCGTGATTGGAACTTCACGGCGCTGACCCTTGAATTGCCAAGCTCCATCTTCGAGACGGTTCACCCAAGGAGCCATCACGATGCCCTCGTGGAACGGGCTGATTGACTCTGAGTTTCCTGGCTCTAGGTGCTCGCGACCGTTGATCTTGAAAGAGCGCAAACCTGCACCAACTGCAGCGATGGTAGCGGTAACTTGGCTCGAGCCGAATGTGGCAGAAAGGCTAAACTGTTGTCCAGTGGCTGAATGCATTTCTACAGCCTACTCGCAGTTGGTTTAGGCCTTCGGCAATCCGAACCATCAAAGGCAGGAACGTTTAAATGATCAAAGTGACCAGCGCCAAACTGGCCGATGGCCGTGACCTGATTTACTTTGATGATGCGAGCTCGAACCTGCCAACCGAGCGCAAACCAGACACCCGCGAGCTAGACCCACGCCCGGCCGTTGCCCAAATGCGACTCGATTCACTCACCGGAGATTGGATCTCGGTTGCCGCAGCGAGACACAACCGCGCATTTTTGCCACCGGCACATCAGTGCCCACTTTGCCCAACCACCGCAGAGAATCTTTCTGAATTGCCCGACAACTTTGACGTTGCGGTATTCGAGAACAAGAGCCCGTCGTTTGGCCCAGATTTGGCCCAGACAGATGACCCGAACTACGCAATTGAGCCAAACCTGAAGCTGGGGTCGGTTCGCGATTCGATCGGTCGTTGCGAGGTTGTAGTTTTTAGCCCAGAGCACCTTGGCTCGCTTGGCGGTTTGCCGGTTGAACGCGTGCGAACAGTCATCGAAGCGTGGGCGCATCGAACCACCGAGCTGCAGAAGCTGCCGGGCATTCGACAGGTGTTCCCTTTCGAGAACCGCGGTCAAGAAATTGGCGTGACCCTGCACCACCCGCACGGCCAGATCTACTCGTACCCATACGTAACGCCACGAACCGAGAAGCTACTCAACTCGATTCAGAAGTATGGGCCGAACCTTTTTGCCGACACCCTGGCGTTCGAGCAAGCCAGTGAGCGCGTGCTTATTCGCGGCGAGCACTTCACCGCCTACGTTCCATTTGCCGGCCGCTGGCCAATCGAGATTCACCTGCTGCCACACCGCCACATTCAGCACCTTGGCCAACTAACCAGCGATGAACGCGACGAACTTGCAGTGACTTACTCGCGCCTTCTGGGTGCGCTCGACAAAATCTATGACACCCCAACCCCGTACATCAGCGCCTGGCACCAGGCACCGCTGGTAGACGGCGGCGAAAACGTGAGACTCCAGCTGCAGATCACCTCACCGCGGCGCGCAGCCGACAAACTCAAATACCTTGCCGGCTCAGAGTCTGCAATGGGTGCATTTATCGCCGACTTCCCGCCAGAAAAAACAGCCGCTCAGATTCGCGAGGTCTTGTAATGCCAGATTCAACTCTCACCGCCGTAAAAACCGGTTTCGCAGAGAAGTTTGGTTACGAAGCCTCGGGTGTTTGGTCTGCCCCGGGCCGCGTTAACCTCATTGGCGAACACACCGATTACAACGAGGGCTTCGTCTTTCCATTTGCCATCAATCGCCGTACCTACGCTGCCATCTCGCTTCGCACCGACAACCTGGTGCGCGTTGCATCGAGCTTCTCAAGCCAGTTGCACGAGGTTGAGCTAAACCAAATCAAACGCGATGACAGCAATGATTGGGCAGCTTATCCATTTGGTGCAGCCTGGGCCATCCAAGAAGTAGCCAAACAAAAGGCGCTCAGTTTCAACGCAACCGGCTTCGACTGCTTCATTGCCTCCGATGTTCCGGTAGGTGCCGGTTTGTCTTCATCGGCTGCGCTCGAATGTGCCGTTGCACTTGCACTAGATGAACTTTGGAACCTGGGTCTAGACCGCAAGACCTTGGCTCGAGTTGGCCAGCTTGGCGAGAATGAGATCGTGGGTGCGCCTACCGGAATCATGGATCAGTCGGCCTCGCTACTAGGCCAAACTGATCACGGCGTGTTCTTGGATTGCCAGTCACTTGAGGCTCAGGTTATCGACCTCGGCTTTGCGCGCGAGGGCCTCGAGCTGCTCATCATCGACACCAAGGTTGCCCACCGACTAGTTGACGGCGGCTATGCAGCTCGCAGAGATGCTTGTGAGCGCGGTGCCGCAGCGATGCAGGTTAGTTCGCTTCGAGCGTTGACCGAAAAAGACCTGCCGAAAGCCCAAGAAATCATGGATGACGTGACCTACCGTCGCGTTCGCCACGTGGTTACCGAGAATGCTCGCGTAGTGAAGGCCGTCGAGCTTCTGCAGAGCGAAGGCCCCCGTGCAATTGGTCACCTTCTGTATGCATCACACGAGTCGATGCGCGACGATTTTGAGATCTCGGTAGACGAGCTAGACACAGCGGTTGAAACCGCTCTTCGCCATGGCGCAATTGGTGCACGCATGACCGGCGGCGGCTTCGGCGGCGCTGCGATTGCACTGACCCCAATCGAAAAGATTGGCGAGGTATCGCTTTCGGTGATTGCCGAGTTTGAAAGCCTGGGCTACGCCAAGCCAGATATCTTTGTGGTTTCGGCAGCACCGGGTGCTCGCCGCGAAAACTGACCAACTTAAAAACTGAAGGCCCCGAGAGTATCGGGGCCTTCAGCTTTTTAAACCGTTGTTATTCGTTCGAAAGCTGGTCGCCACAGCGGTAGAAACCGGTAACCAGGTTGTCGATTGCATCTTTGGCATCGGCCTTAACCGGGCCAAGTGCGTAAACAGCAAACACCAAGTCCGTGCCATCTTTGCCATTGATAATTCCGGCCAGGGTGTAGCCCTTCTTGATCCAACCGGTCTTGGCGGCAACCTTGCCGACTGCGTCTAGGTTGTCACCGGTAAAGCGCGATGCCAACGAACCAGATTCTCCGGCCACCGGCAGGGCATCCTTGATTACCTTGAAGTTGCCATAACCATCAAGAACCAACTCCATGAGTTTGGCTACGTAGGTTGGCGAAACCGCGTTGAAGTCGCTGAGACCCGAACCATCGCGAATTACCACGCCGGTTGAATCGAGGTTGGTTGCGCCAAGAGCCTTCTTAATGGCTGCATTAAGTGATGAGAATGAGCCATCGAAACCTAGGTCTAGCGATACCAGACGAGCAAGCGCTTCGGCCTGGCTGTTATCAGAAACCTGAAGCATGTGGTTGATCCACTTGCTGATTGGCTGCGAAGAAACCTTGGCGATTTCAACCGCGGTGCCAGGCAACTTGCCTTCGCTCACGCTCGCGGTTGCCGCGTTGGCACCAAGGGCCTTCTTAAAGTAGTTGCCCGCATTCATAACCGGCTTGGTGCTGCGGGTTGAGGTTTCGCTGCTCGGCACCTTGCGGTCGCCATCCACCTGAAGTGCTGTTACCTCCGACATGTAGCCTTCGGTTTGCTCCGAGCGCTCCCAGGTCATCTCCCAGCTTGGGCCGGCAAACAGAGTGTTGTCGAGCACGATGCGGGTAATCGGTGTGCCAACTGTCTTCTGGTTTACCGAGGCGGCAAGGGTTGAAAGCTTTGGCGCATCGCGATAAACCGATTGCGTGCCCGGCGCGGTTCTTGAAAGAGTTACGTCTCCCCCGCCAACCAAATAGATGGTGCCAGGCGCCGCTGGGTCGGTGTAGACCCGAGTGTCAACGCGATAGTTTGGGCCAAGTGTGTTCAAGGCAGCAGCAGCCGTCAAAACCTTCAACACCGATGCCGTTGCGGCTGGCGCGTTGGCGTTGCGGTCGAAAAGCACTTCATCGGTGGCCGGGTTGATTACAACGCCAGAGAAGTTTGCCAGACGCGGGTCGGTGGCCAGAGTTGCAACCGAGCAGGCGCGAACCGCACTTGGGCTAACCGAAGGCGATGCCGAGCTTGAAGAAGTTTGGGTTGGTGTTTGCGAACCATTCGAGGTTGGCAAACCGCCACCAGAGATGCTGTACCCGCCAATGATTAGCGCCAGCACAATTGCGCCAACCCCGGCTCCCTTGGCTACCTCTTTGTAGTAGCGAAAACCCTTGCTGTCTGTCATTTAATCTCCTGTTGAATTTTTCTCGAGAGAAAAACCGTGTTCCAACTTATAAGTATGAAGCCAAAATTATTTGGTCAGCCCAAAGCCACACTCGTAAAAGCGGGTGGCCAGGGTATCGAGCGCAGGGCGAGCGGTATAGGTAACGCTCTTGCCTTCTGCCGAACGGGCAAACATTGCGTAGGCCAGGCGGGTTCCATCTTTGGCATTCACGATGCCGGCCAGGCTGTAAAGCCCAGGAATGTAGCCAGACTTGCCGCGCACAAAGGTTCGGGCACTTGCGTTCTTGCCGTTGAAGCGCCCGGCTAGCGTGCCGGTGCGACCCGCAATTGGCAGGTAAGTCTCAAGCTCGGCGAGCGCTGGGTTAGGGCCGGTCGAAGCGCTGGCCACCTTGAGCATCAGCTCTGAAATCATCTTTGCGGTCACTCGATTGCCCTGTGCCAACCCCGAACCATCCAGCATCTTCAGGCCCTTGGCATCTACGCCAATTGCAGCCATCGATTTGGTGACCAGCGGCTGAATCGAGCTAAAGGCGGGGCTGAGACCGGCGGCCTTAGCGGCATGCCTTGCGATGAACTCGGTCTCGGTGTTATCTGAAACGCTAATGGCATGACTCAACCAGGTTGAAATTGTTTGGCTCGACACCTTGGTAAGCAGCACGGCATTTTTCGGGGTTGCCGCCTTCACCAACTGAGCGTCTTCGGCAAGCCCCTGCAGCGCCAACTTGAACGACTGCCCAGTTTGCATCACCGGGTCGGTGCTGCGATAGCCGTTGTAGGCCCTCGAGGTTAGATCGGGGTTGGCTCTATCGCTGTCAACCTGCAAGGCCGTGATGTGCGAGATGTAGCCGTTGGTTCTATCGCTCAGCTTCCAGGCCGAGCTATAGCTTGGGCCGGCAAAGAACGAAGAGTCGAGGATGATTTTTGAAATCGGCACCTCCGACTTCCAGCCGGCCAACACCTGAGAAGCCAAGGTTTCGAGACGCGCCGGTTTGGCGTAGGTGGTGTAGCTCTCGCCGGTCATGCGAGAAAGTGTGTGATCGCCGCCACCCTGCAAAACAATGGTGCCGGGTTGGTCGGGCAGGGTATAAACCTTGGTGGTGGCGCGGTAGGTAGCCGGCAGGTTCACCAGCGCCGCGGCTACGGTGAGAACCTTTAGCACCGATGCCGAAGGCGTTGCCTCTTGACCTCGAACATCGAGCAATACTTTGCCGGTTGCTACATCGATGACGTAGCCGTAGAAATGACCCAGTTCTTTTTGCGAAAGTGCAGCCTTTGCACTGCAAGAACCGATTGGGTTTGGTTTTGCAGAGGGCGAGATTGAAGGAGAAGAAACCGGGCTTGGGCTAACGCTGGCGAGAGCAGATGCAGTAGGCGTTGGCAGCGCGGTTTCGGAGGGGCTAGGGGTTGGGGCCGACCAAGCAGGCGAGGCAACCAGCAGCACCGATGCTGCCGCTAGAAAGCCCTTGATACCCCACGCCGAATTACCCACTCAACTAGGTTACGCGAGCAAGCTTTTAGAGCTGAACTGCCTCGCCGTCGAATGGAGCGTGGCTGTTCCAACCCAATTGCTGCTTGATTCGGTTGCTAAACACATCGGCTGCACCGGCTTCGCCGTGAACCACAAAGACTTGCTTTGGGGCTTCGGATGCGGTTTTGAACCACTCGATTAGTTCGTCGGCATCGGCGTGCACCGAGAATGACTCAATCTGTTCAATCTGGGCGCGAACCGGCACCATTTCGCCGTGCATCTTCACCTCGGTTGCACCCTCAACCAAATTGCGTCCGCGGGTGCCAATGGCTTGATAACCAACCAGGATGACGGTGTGCTTTGCCTTCGGCAACATGTTGCGAAGGTGGTGAACCACGCGACCGCCGGTGCCCATGCCGCTGGCCGAGATGATGATGCATGGT